>Ga0111539_10002978_pt1 | contig 22469 bp, 21 predicted proteins | sample RhiMethybrSRZTD1_FD_79667 | JGI IMG/M metagenome (GOLD analysis project Ga0111539, IMG submission 79667) | Populus rhizosphere microbial communities from Tennessee, USA - Rhizosphere MetaG P. TD hybrid SRZTD1 (version 2) (version 2) | ecosystem: Host-associated > Plants > Roots > Rhizosphere >...
CCCTTCCCGCAAACATCGCAGCGCTGCGCCATGAACGCTCCCTGGACTCCGGTTTTCGTGGACTGGACCGACTGGAATCTATAGCACGCCCGCGTCCTTGAAGCAAACCGACACGCCGGGCGGCCTCCAGATGGCGCTGCAGTTCGTCAAGGGCGTCGGGCCGCAGCGCGCGCGCCAGCTCGAGAAGAAGGGGTTACGCACCGTCGAGGACGCGCTCTTCTTCGTTCCCCTGCGCCACGAGGACCGGACACGGCTGACTCCCTTCAACGCGCTCGTGCCGGGGCAAGCCGCGACGTGCTCGGGTGTCATCGTCGGGGTGAGCCCGCCGCCGCCCGGCCGCTTCCGCATTCCGTTCACCGTCATGCTGCGCGACGCCAGTGGCTACGCCACCGCCAGCTGGTTCGGCTGGCGCTACCTGTCGCGCGTGCTCAAGCGCGGGCAGCGGCTGGTCCTGCACGGGCGCGTCGGACGCTACAAGGGCGCGATGGTCATCCAGCAGCCGGACTACGAGATCGTCGAGAACGGCGAGGACGAGCGGCTGCACACCGGCCGGCTCGTGCCGGTCTACTCGCTCACCGAGGGACTGCCCCAGCGCGCACTCCGCTCACTCATGTGGCGGCTCGTCGACACATTCAGCGCCGAGGTAAAGGAGGTGCTCCCCGAGACCGTGCGCGCGCGGCGCGGCCTGGTGGGGCTGGCCCAGGCCGTGCGCGACGCGCACTTCCCGGAGGCGGACGGAGCGCTGGCGGCGGCGCGCCGGCGCCTCACATTCGACGAGGGGCTCTTGCTGCAGCTCGGCCTGGCCATTCTGCGCTCGCGCGTGGCCCGCGAGCGCGGGCTCTCGATGAACCCGCGCGGCGATCTCGTCGCGCGGCTCCGGGCAAGCCTGCCCTTCAAGCTGACGGGCGCCCAGGAGCGCGTGTGGGAAGAGCTCCGGCGCGACATGGCGGCGCCGCATCCGATGCACCGGCTCCTCCAGGGCGATGTCGGATCGGGCAAGACGGTCGTGGCGGCGCTCGGAGTCCTGACGTCGATCGAGTCCGGCTATCAGGCGGCGGTGATGGCGCCGACGGAGATCCTGGCGGAGCAGCACTTCATGACGTTTCGCCAGCTCCTGGAGCCGCTCGGCGTGGAGCTGACGCTCCTGACCTCCTCGCTCAAGCCGAAGGAGCGGGCCGCCCGCCGGGCCGGGCTGGCGGCAGGCGGCACCGCGTGCGTCGTGGGCACCCACGCGCTGGTCCAGGAGGGCGTCGAGTTCCGACGGCTCGGGCTCGTGGTGGTCGACGAGCAGCACCGGTTCGGCGTCGAGCAGCGCGCGCGGCTCAGGAGCAAGGGCGAGCACCCCGATCTCCTGGTGATGACGGCGACGCCGATCCCGCGCACGCTCGCGCTGACCATCTATGGTGACCTCGACGTCTCGGTGCTCGACGAGCTGCCGCCCGGCCGCCGCCCCGTCGTCACGGTGGCGCGCACCGAGTCGAAGCGGCGGGAGATCTACAAGTTCCTCAAGGAGCAGGTGGGCGCCGGGCGCCAGGTCTACGTCGTCTATCCGCTGGTCGAGGAGTCGGAGAAGCTCGACCTGAAGGCCGCCACCGACATGGCCCGGCGCCTGGCCGACGAGATCTTTCCCGAGCTCACGATCGGACTCCTGCACGGGCGCCTCGGCTTCGAGGAGAAGGACGCGATCATGCGCCGCTTCAAGGCGGGGGAGATCCACGTGCTCGTCTCCACGACGGTCATCGAGGTCGGCATCGACGTGCCCAACGCGTCCGTCATGCTGATCGAGCACGCCGAGCGCTTCGGTCTCTCGCAGCTCCATCAGCTCCGCGGGCGCGTCGGCCGCGGCGAGTGGAAGTCGTACTGTATCTTGCTCACCGGCGGAAACCTCGGCGAGGACGCCCAGCGGCGGATCGACGCGATGACGGCGACCAACGACGGCTTCCGGATCGCCGAGGCCGATCTGGAGCTGCGCGGTCCGGGTGAGTTCTTCGGCACGCGCCAGTCCGGGATCCCCGAGTTCCGCGCCGCCGAGCTGCTGCGCGACACGGCGCTCCTGGAGGACGCGCGGCGCGAGGCCGGCGGGATGGTGTCGCGCGATCCGGAGCTGACCGATCCCGCGCACCGCGCGCTGCGCGCGCTGCTGCTCGCCCGCTGGCGGGGCAAGCTTGCTCTGGCGACGTCCGGCTAGCTCGATTTCCCGCCTCGCCGACGTGAGGCCATGCGGATAATCGCCGGCGAGTTCAAGGGGCGGCGGCTCTCGACGCCGCGGGGCGCGACGACCCGCCCGACGGCCGATCAGGTGCGGATCGCCCTGATGGACACGCTCGGGCCGCGGCTGCCCGACGCGCGCGTGCTCGACCTGTTCGCGGGCGCGGGCGGCGTCGGCCTCGAGGCGCTCTCGCGCGGCGCGGCGCACGCCACCTTCGTCGAGCGCGACCCGCGAGCCGTCGAGGCGCTCGACGAGAACATCCGGATGCTCGGCGTCGAGCCTCGCACCGTCGTGGCGCGCGGTGACGTCGCCCGCCAGCTCGGGCGGCTCGCCAGCGGCGGACGGCGTTTCGAGATCGTCTTCCTCGATCCGCCCTACGCGCTGGACCTCGGCGAGCAGGCGCTCGCTGCGCTCGGCGCCGGCGCGCTGCTCGCCGAGGACGTCGTCGTCGTCGCGCAGCACTTCACCAAGCGTCCGCCGGCCGCTGAGTACGGCGTATTGCGCGCGTTTCGCGCGCGCCGATTCGGGGAGACGACCTTGACTTTCTTTCGAGCCGAAGGGTAGCCTACCGCCGTGGCCAAGCGAGCGGTCTATCCCGGCATGTTCGACCCCGTGCACAACGGCCACGTCGACGTCATTCAGCGCAGCCTGCAGATCTTCGACGAGCTGATCGTCGCGGTGGTGGCGAATCCGGCGAAGCAGCCGCTCTTCTCGGTGAAGGAGCGGCTCGAAATGATCGACGAGGCCACCTCCGAGCTCAGCAATTTCCGGATTGTCGCGTTCGACGGGCTCCTGATCGATCTGGTGGCGCGCGAGCGCGCCGATTGCATCGTGCGCGGCATCCGCGCGGTATCGGACTTCGAGTACGAGTTCCAGATGGCGCTGATGAACCGCAAGCTCCGCAGTACCGTCGAGACGGTCTTCTTGATGCCGCACGAGAAGTACACGTACATCTCGTCGCGCCTGATCAAAGAAGTGGCGAGCTTCGGGACGTCGGTGGCCGGTCTGGTCCCGCCGATCGCCGAGAAGCGCCTGGCCGAGAAGTACCCGCCCCGTTAGCCCGGCGGCCTGCCGCCGAATAAGGAGCCACCGTGCTGGCCGATCGCCTGAAGACGCTTGCCCCCTCGTCGACGCTGGCCGTCCAGGCCAAGGCGCAGGAGCTGCGGCGCCGCGGCGTCGACGTGATCTCGTTCGGCGCGGGCGAGCCGGACTTCGACACCCCGGACCGGATCAAGGACGCCGCGATCGAGGCGATGCGCCGTGGGCGAACGAAGTACACCGAGGTCGGCGGCGTCCCCGAGCTGCGGGCGGCGGTGTGCGGCAAGTTCAAGCGCGACAACGGGCTCGACTACGAGCCGGCCGACATCCTGGTCTCGTGCGGCGCCAAGCACACGCTCTTCAACATGGTCGTCGCCCTCCTGAACCCGGGCGACGAGGTGCTGGTGCCGAGCCCGTACTGGGTGTCCTACCCGGAGCAGGCGCGGCTCGTCGGCGCAGTGCCCATCGGCGTTCCGACGCAGGAGGCGACCGGGTTCGACCTCGATCCGGAGCGGCTCCGCGCCGCCGTCACGCCGCGGACGAAGGCGGTCATCCTCAACAGCCCGAACAATCCGACGGGTGCGGTGTTCTCGCCAGCCGCGCTCACCGCCGTCGCGCGGGTCGCCGTCGAGCGGAACTTGCTCGTCGTGTCCGACGAGTGCTATGAGGCATTGACCTTCGAGGGGCGGCACGTGTCGATCGCCGCGCTCGACCCGGAGGTGAAGGCGCGCACGCTGGTCATCAACACGTGCTCGAAGGCGTACGCGATGACCGGCTGGCGCATCGGCTTTGCGGCCGGCCCGCGCGAGCTCATCCGGGCCATGACCGACGTGCAGAGCCAGGTGACGTCGAACCCGGCGTCGATCGCGCAGTGGGCCGCCGTCGAGGCGCTCAGCGGGGCTCAGGACGAGGTGGCCAAGATGGCCGGCGAGTTCGACCGGCGGCGCCGGATCATCGTGCCGGGCCTCAACGCGCTGCCCGGCGTGTCGTGCGTCACGCCGAAGGGCGCGTTCTACGCGTTCGCGAACGTCTCGAAGCTGTTCGGCCGGCAGTGGAAGAGCGCCGACGGCCCGCGCACGCTCAAGGGGTCCGTCGACGTCACCGCGTTCCTCCTCGAGGAGGCGAAGGTCGCGGTCGTTCCCGGCGTCGACTTCGGCTCCGACGATCACGTGCGCCTGTCGTACGCGACCAGCGAAGCGCTCATCCAGGAGGGCCTGGCCCGCATGGCCACGGCGCTCTCGCGCCTGGCCTGATCGGCGGTCGCAGCTTGACAGCCCGCGCGACGTTCTCTACTAAGGAGAGTCACCGATGAAGCTTGAAGGCTCCTACGAGGTCAAGGCGCCCCGCGACAAAGTGTGGAGCGCGTTTCTCGATCCGGAAACGCTCCGGAAGGCCATTCCCGGCTGCGAGAAGCTCGAGATGATCGGCCCCGACGAATACAAGGCGACGCTGAAGATCGGCGTGGCCGCCGTCAAGGGGACGTTCGAGGGCAAGGTGCGGCTCTTGGACAAGAAGCCCTCCGACTCCTATCGTCTGGCCGCCGACGGGAGCGGTGGACCGGGGTTCGTGCGGGCCGATACGCTGATTTCGCTCGCCGACATCGACGGCGGCACGCGCGTCACCTACAGCGCCGACGTGCAGGTCGGCGGCCTCATCGCCGGCGTGGGCCAGCGGATGCTCGGCGGCGTGTCGAAGATGATGGCCGATCAGTTCTTCAACCGGATGAGCGAGCAGCTGTCGACCGCCTGACCCGCCGCCGGATGGCCTCTCGCTACCTCGAGCCGCGGCTGGAGCGCGCGTCACGGACCGACATGACGCGGCTGCAGACCCGGCGCCTGCGCGCGCAGCTCGTGCACGCGGCGAGCTGTAGCCCATTCTACAAGAGGAAGCTCAAGGCGGCCGGCGTCAAGCCGGCGGCCGTCCGCACGCTCGCCGATCTCCGGACGCTGCCGTTCACGACCAAGGACGAGCTGAAGGAGAACCAGGCTGCGCGGCCTCCGTGGGGCGACGTGCTCGCCGTGCCGCTGGCGGACGTGCTGCGCATTCACATGACGTCGGCCACGACGGGCCGGCCGCTCGCGTTCCTCGACACACCCGATGACTGGTACGGCTTCTATCACTCCTATGCCCGCGCGCTCCACGCCTTTGGCGTGCGCCGCTCGGATATGGTCATGGCGGCCTTCTCGTACGGGCCGTGGATCGGCTACTGGTCGGGTTTCTACGCGGCACAGGATCTGGGCTGCCTGGTCTTCCCGGTCGGCGGGCTCTCCACCGATCAGCGGATCGACGCGCTCCTGAATTATCCGATCACGGTGCTGGGCTGCACGCCCTCGTACGCGCTCTTCCTGGCCGAGGCGGCGACGAAGAAGGGCGTCGACCTCGCCAAGGACACGAAGGTGCGCATCACCTGGCATACCGGTGAGCCCGGAGCGTCCATTCCCGCCACCCGGGCGAAGATCGAGACCGCGTTCGGCGCGAAGGCCTACGACCTGCCCGGGCTCACCGAGATCGCGGCGTGGGGCTTCGAGTGCGACGCCCGGTCCGGGCTCACCCACGTGAACGAGGACTACTGCTATCCCGAGATCCTCGACGAAAAGGATCAGCCGGTGCGCCCCGGCGAGCGCGGCGAGCTGGTCTTCACGAGCCTCTATCGGGCAGCGATGCCGCTCATCCGCTACCGCACGCGCGATCTCGTCCAGCTCGCCGACCGGCGGTGTCCGTGCGGGCGCTCGCTCGTGGCGTTCGAGGGCGGCGTGCTGGCGCGGCTCGACGACATGAAGAAGGTGCGGGGCGTCATCGTCTACCCGCGGCGCGTGGAGGAGCTAGTGCGGCCGCACGCCGACGTCGACGAGTTTCAGATCGTCTTCCGGCGTCAGGAGGGCCTCGACGACATCCTGATCCGCATCGATCCGTCCCCTGCTCTCTCGCTCGGCGAGCGCGACGGGCTTCGCGCGAAGCTGGCCGACGACATCCGGATCGGGCTCGGCATCCGCGTCACCGTCGAGATCGGCGAGCCCGGATCGCTCCCGCGGTGGGATCACAAGGCTCGCCGCGTCAAGGACGAGCGCACGGAGGTGCCGTTTTGAAGGCGGCGCTCTTCCGGGAGCACGGCGGCGCCGAGAAGATCCTGTACGAGGACTACCGCGACCCGGCGATCGGCCCGGGCGAGGCGCTGGTGCGCGTGAAGGCGTGCGCGCTCAACCAGGTCGACATGCTCCTGCTCGACGGCCGCTTTCCGCCGCCCGAGGGGCTGCCGCACGTCAACGGCTGTGAGGTGACGGGCACGATCGACGCGACCGGCCCTGGTGGCACGGGGCTCAAGCAGGGTCAGCGGGTGATCGTCTTTCCCGGCTTCTCCTGCGGTAGCTGCGAGTACTGCGTGCGCGGCGAGCGGACGGTGTGCGTTCGCTACGGCTACCTCGGCGCGCACAAGGACGGCGGCTACGCCGAGCTCGTGAAGGTGCCGGCGGCGAACGTCCTGCCGCTTCCGGAGGCCATCTCGTTCGAAGCGGGCGCCGCGGTGCCGCTGGCCATGCTCACCTCGTGGCACGCGCTGGTGGCGCAGGCCGAGGTGAGGCCGGGGCAGACGGTGCTGGTCCAGGCCGCCGGTAGCGGCGTCGGGAGCGCGGCGATCCAGATCGCGCACCTCTGCGGCGCCCGCGTCATCACGACGGTCGGCTCCGACGACAAGATCGAGTTCGCCCGCTCGCTGGGCGCCGAGCAGGTCGTGAACTACCGCACGCAGGACTTCGTCGAGGAGACGCGCAAGTGGACGGGCAAGCGCGGCGTCGACGTGGTCGTCGAGCACATCGGCGGCGAGACGTTCGAGCGGTCGGTCTACGCGCTCACCCGGCTCGGCAAGCTCGTGACGATTGGCTCCCACGACACCCACTGGGGCCGGCTCGATCTCCGCCACGTCTACTCGAAGAATCTCCGCGTCCTCGGCACGAACCTGGGCTCGATCATCGAGCTCGGTACGGTGCTCGATCACGTGGTGCAGGGCCGGCTGCGGCCGGTTGTTGACCGCGCGTTTCCGCTGAAGGACGCCCGTGCCGCCGTGCAGCACGTGCTCGATCGCAAGAACAAGGGGAAGGTCCTCCTGGTCTCGTGACGCTCGGCGACCTCCTCGGGCGCGCAGCGCTCCGCCGGCCCGACGCCGAGGCCGTCGTCGACGGCGGACAGCGGCTCACCTACGCCGAGCTGGATCGCCGCGCGCTCAGGGTGGTGCTGGGTTTCGCCCGGCTCGCTGTCGCCCCGGGCGACCGCGTGCTCCTCGCCCTCAAGAACCGCCTCGAGCACGTGGTGGCCTACTGGGCGCTCCAGAAGCTCGGCGCGGTCGCCGTCCCCGTCAACTTCCGCCTGGCCGCCAACGAGCTTCGCTATCTGTTGGACGACTCCGGCGCGAAGGTCGCGCTCTACGAGGACTCGACCGCCGCGACGATGCTCGACGCGACCGGCGGGACCTCGATCCGGCGCGTGTTCGTGGGCGACACCGCGCCGGCGGGGACGAGCCTGTTCGCCGACCTGGAACGTGGCACCGCCGGCGTGCGCGCGCTCCAGCCGCCGAGCGAGGACGATCTCTCGCTGATCCTGTACACGTCGGGGACGACCGGGCGACCCAAGGGCGTGCCGAGAACGCACAAGAATCACTACGCAGGGGCCATGGCGCACGTGATCCAGTGCGGCTACGAGTGGGGCGAGCGCACGCTGGGCGTCATGCCGCTCTATCACACGATGGGCATTCACGCCCTCACCAGCATGGCGGCGATCAACGGCTGCTTCGTCTGCCAGCCCGACTGGTCGAGCCGGACCGCGCTCGAGCTGATCGCGACCGAGCGACTGACCGCGCTCTACCTGATCCCGACGCTCTTCTGGGAGCTGACGCACACTTCCGAGCTGGCGCGCACGGACGTCGCCTCGGTGCGCAAGCTCGCATACGCCGGCGCGCCGATGCTGGCGCCGCTCACCGAGGCGTGCTCGAAGACGTTCCACCCCGATGTCTTCGTCAACCACTACGGCTCGACCGAGATCTACACGTTCTCGATCTTCCCCGACGTCCGGGCCAAGCCCGGCTGCGCGGGGCGGGCCGGCATCCACTCGACGCTCCGGCTCGTGGTCGCGAGCACCGAGCGGCGTGTCGGGCCCGACGAGGCAGTGCCGGCCGGCGAGCGCGGCGAGATCATCGCGAGCCTCACGTCGGACGAAGCGTTTTCCGGCTACTGGAATCGCCCCGACGCCGACGCCCGCGCGCTGCGCGAGGGCTGGTACTTCACCGGCGACATGGGCTGGGTCGACGTTGACGGCGACCTCTGGGTCGCCGGCCGCGTGGACGACATGATCATCAGCGGCGGCGAGAACATCCATCCCGTCGAGATCGAGGACGTCCTCGCCCGCCACGACGGCGTGAAGGACGTGGCGGTGATCGGCGAGCCCGACGAGAAATGGGGCGAGCGCGTGGTGGCGTTCGTCGTGGCGGCCCCGGGGCTCACCGCCAACGCGCTCGACCGGCACTGCCGGGCGAGCGGCGATCTCGCCAACTTCAAACGCCCGCGGCGCTTCGTCTTCGTCGCGGAGATTCCGAAGACGGCCTCGGGCAAGATACTTCGCCGGCTGCTGCGCGACGGCCGGTACACGGAGGTGCGGCCATGAGCGAGTTCCTGCGCGTCGAGCGCGCCGGCGCTGTCGCGACCATCTGGATCGACCGCCAGGCGAAGATGAACACGATGACGGTCGCCATGCGAAACGAGTTCCCGGCGATCTTCGCCGCGCTCGAGCGGGACGAGTCCCTGCGCGTCGTGATCATCCGCGGCGCGGGCGGCAAGGCCTTCAGCGCCGGCGGTGACGTCTCCGAGTTCCTCACGCTGGCGCCCGCCGATCTCGAGCTGTGGGGCGACACGCTCACCGCCGCCGAGCGGTGCCGGAAGCCGGTCATCGCCGCGATCGACGGGTATACGATGGGGGCCGGTCTCGAGCTGGCCGTCGCGTGCGACTTCCGCGTGGCCACGCTCCGGTCCGAGTTCGCATTTCCGGAGGTGCGGCTGGGCATGATCCCCGGCAGCGGCGGCACCCAGCGCGCGCTCAGGCTCATGGGCATGACGCGCGGCAAGCTCTTCATGATGACCGGCCAGCGCATCTCGGCCGAGCGCGCGGAGGCCTGGGGGCTGATCACCCGGGCCGTGCCGAACGAGGGGCTCGACGAGGCCGTCAATGGACTGGCCGGCGAGCTGGCCGAGCGAGCGCCGCTGGCGCTCCGCACCCTGAAAATGGTACTCAACCGGGGCGCCGAGGCGCCGCTCGAGACGGCGCTAGAGCTCGAGCGCAAGGCGTACGCATGGCTCCGGTCGACGCACGACTACGCAGAAGGCGTGACCGCCTTCCTCGAGAAGCGTCCGCCGAACTACACAGGGAGGTAGCCGTGGCCGCAAAGCCGTCGTTCGGACTGATCGTGGCCAATCGCGCGGTCGTGCTCGGCGCCGTCAAGGTAGCGGATCTCGTCGACCTCACCGCGCAGGCGGAGCGCTCCGGCTTCTTCGACGCCGTCTGGGCCGGCGACAGCCTGCTGGCCAAGCCGCGCCTGGAGTCGATCACGCTGCTCTCCGCGCTCGCCGGCGTGACCACCAAGCTGCGTCTCGGCGTCGGCTGCATGGCCACGTTCGTTCATCGCCATCCGGTCATGCTGGCCCACCAGTGGGCGAGCCTCGACGTGCTCTCCAGCGGCCGGACCTTGCTCGCGGTGTGTCTCGGCGGGCCGAGCGACGCCAACAAAGCGCAGGCCGCCGAACACAGCGTCATGAGCATCCCCTCCGCCGAGCGTGTGGGACGCCTGGAAGAGGGCATCGACATCTTGCGCAAGCTCTTCGGCGGCAAGAACGTTTCGCATCGGGGCCGGTTCTACTCGTTCGAGGACGTGACGCTCGAGCCGCGGCCGGTGCAGCAGCCGTGTCCGATCTGGGTCGCGTCCAATCCTACCGGCCTCACGTGGAAGGGCGGCGCCTCCGCGTCCGACGCGGTCGTGGATCGCTCCTTTCGGCGCATCGCGCGCTACGCCGACGGCTGGATGACGAACAAGCTCACGCCGGACGAATTCCGGCAGCAGTGGAGCCGCATCGCGGCCATGACCCGGGAGGAGGGGCGCGACCCCGCGAAGCTTGGCAGCGCGCTCTATCACAACATCAACATCACCGAGGACCGCCAGAAGGGGCTCGAGGAGACGAAGGCGTTCCTCGACAAGTACTACACGTCGAACTTCTCGCGCCAGTTCGTGGAGCAGTGGACCATCTCGGGCGCCCCCAAGCAATGCGTGGAGGAGCTCCGCGCCTACTTCGACGCCGGCGTCGGCCACATGGCGCTGCGCTTCGGCTCGTGGGACCAGGTGGGTCAATTCAAGCGCTTCCTCAACGAGGTCGCGCCGGTGTTATTTCGATGAGCTTCGTCGACCTCCGCGAGTGGATCACGCGCCTGGACAAGGAAGGCGAGCTGCGACGGGTCACGGCCCCGGTCGACTGGGACCGCGAGCTCGGCGCCATCGCGCGCCGCGTGCTCGAGAAGAAAGGCCCCGCGCTTTTGTTCGAGAACATCAAGGGCTACGAGACCGGGCGGTGCACGAAGCTCCTGGTGAGCGGGCTCGGCAGCGTCGGCCGCCTGGCGCTGGCCCTCGGGTTTCCGCGCGACATCTCCAACCGCGACCTGGTGCAGCACGTCATGAAACTGAACCGGCAGACGATCGCGCCGCGGATCGTCGCCACCGGGCCCGTCAAGGACGTGGTCGTGCGCGGCAAGGATGTGGACCAGACGGAGTTCCCGGTCCCGAAGTGGCACTACCTCGAGGGCGGCCGGTATATCCACACGTTCTCGGGCATCGTGACCCGCGATCCCGAGACGCGCGTCATGAACGTGGGCATCTATCGGGGCATGGTCGGCAAGAAGAACACGACGCCGTTCCTGCTCATCAAGGGCGGCCAGCACTGGGGCCAGCACTTCTTGAAGTACGCGGCCCGCGGTGAGCCCATGCCGGTCGCCTGCGTCATCGGCTGGGATCCGATCATGCCCTTCCTGGCCGGGTCGCCGATTCCGCCGGGTGTCTGCGAGTGGGACGTGATGGGCGCCTATCGGGGCGAGCCCGCCGAGCTGGTCCGCTGCGAGACCGTCGATCTCGAGGTGCCGGCGAGTGCCGAGATCGTGATCGAGGGGTTCATCAGCGACGACCCGGCGACCTACGAGACCGAAGGGCCGTTCGGCGAGTTCACGGGCTACGTCTCCGACATCCCGACGCCGCGCCCCACGATGCAGATCACGTGCATCACGCACCGCCGCGATCCGATCTTCCGCGGCTGCCTGGAGGGCACGCTGCCCGGCTCGTACAGCGAGAACAGCGTGATGTCGTCGGTGCAGCGCGCGGCCATCGCCTGGCACATCCTGACGAACGCCGGCATTCCGGGCATTCGCGACGTCTTCGTCCCGCCCATCACGAACGGCGTGAACATCGTGGTCCAGATCAAGAAGGCCTACCAGGGACAACCCAAGCAGATCGCCGCCGCCCTGTGGGGCGCGAGCGCGGCGCAGTTCCGCTACAAGCACGTCATCGTCGTCGAGGAGGACATCGACCCCTCGTCGTACGAGCAGGTGGACTGGGCGTTCGCCCACCGCGTGAACGCCGGCCGCGATGGCATCGTGGTCTTCCCGGGAATCTTCGGCTCGCCGATCGACCCGAGCACGCCGCTCGAGGACCGGGACGTGGCGCAGCTCGGCACCGGACTCTGGAACCGCGTCCTGATCGACGCGACCCGCTCGTGGCAGCTCGAGCGCCGCAAGGAGTGGGGTGGCGAGCGGTTCCCGCCGACCGTCCGGCCGGCTCCGGAGGACGAGGCGCGAGTGCGCGCCCGGTGGGAGGAGCTCGGGCTCGCCGATCTCTGAGATGAAGATCTCCGAGGTTCGCGCCTTCCCGCTGGCCATCCCGCTGCGCCAGGTCGATCCGCCCTCCTCGTGGGCGGCTGGCGCCGGCAAGCAGATTCTCGTGCGCGTGACTACCGACGAAGGGCTCACCGGCTGGGGCGAGTGCTTCGCCTACGGCGCGCCGATGGCGGTCATCAGCATCCTCGACGACGCGCTCGCGCCGCTCGTGCTCGGCCACGATCCCACGCAGATAGAGAGCGTGGTCGACCGGATGCACCGGGCGCTGATGATCTGGGGGCGCCGGGGCCTCGCGATGATGGCGGTGAGCGGCATCGAGCTCGCCCTGTGGGACCTGGCCGGCAAGGCGCGCGGTGTGCCGGTCTACGAGCTGCTGGGCGGGCTCTGCCAGTCGCGCGCTCGCGCGTACGCGAGCCTCTTGCGCTACGACACGCCGGCGCAGGTGCGGCAGGCGGTGTCGGCCGCGATCAAGCTGGGTCACACGGCGATCAAGCTGCATCAGACCGACGTCGAGTCGGTTGCCGCCGCGCGCGAGGCGGCCGGCGAGCGTGTCGAGCTCATGCTGGACACGAACTGTCCCTGGTCGGTCGAGGACGCTATTCGCATCGGCCGGCGGCTCGAGCGATTCGACCTTCGATGGCTGGAGGAGCCCGTGTGGCCGCCGGAAGACTACGCGGGGCTGGCGCGCGTCCGGGCGGCGCTCACGATCCCGATCGCCGCCGGCGAGAACGACGCGACCGTGTTCGGGTTCAAGGAGCTGATCGGGCACGGCGCCGCCGACATCGCTCAGCCGAGCGTGACGAAGGTCGGCGGGCTCCTCGAGATGAAAAAGATCGCGACGCTCGCCGCCACCGGGAGCACGACGCTGGTGCCGCACTCGTTCTATTACGGGCCGGGGCTGGCCGCGACGCTGCACTTCGCCGCCTCGACGCCCGGCGTGCCCTACGTCGAGTTCCCGGCGACCGACCTCGCGGCGCCGCTCGTGGCGGAGCCGCTGCGCTTCGAGGGCGGCTTCGTCGCCGTGCCGAGTCGGCCCGGGCTCGGCGCCGATCCCGATCTCGAGGTTCTCGCGCGCTATCCCTACCGTCCCGACGCGGCACGGCCGTTCTATCTGACATGACCGTGGTGGTCCGTCCGGCGCAGTCGGCCGGGGACGTCGCCGAAGCCCGGCGCCTGTTCAGGGAATACGAGGCCTCGCTCGACGTCGATCTGCGCTACCAGGGGTTCGAGCAGGAGCTGGCTGGCCTTCCCGGCGCCTACGCGCCGCCGCGGGGACGTTTGCTGCTCGCCGTCGACGATTCGGCGCCGGCCGGCTGCGTGGCGCTTCGCCCGCTCGGCGACGAAGTCTGCGAGATGAAGCGCCTCTACGTGCGCCCCGCCGCCCGCGGCAAGCGAGTCGGCCGCCTCCTGGCCGAGGCGGTGATCGGCGAGGCACGCTCGATCGGGTATTCGCGGATGCGGCTCGACACGCTGCCGTCGATGAAAGACGCGCAGGCGCTCTATCGAGTGCTCGGATTCGTCGAGATTGCGCCCTACTACGCGAGCCCTGTGGCGGGCACCCGCTTCATGGAGATCGCGCTCACCTGATCCCGGACCAGTGCTCTGTCACGACACCGCGGGCTCGGCGACCGACGCCCGCAGCGCCAGGCACAGCGGAATCGTGACGAGGACCATGACCGCGACGATGACGAGAGTCGTGCTGACTCCGGCGGCGTCACTGACGAGGCCATACAGCGAGGGCGAGAGCGCCGACGCCGCGATCGTGGTCGTGTAGTAGAGGCCGTAGGCGCGGGAGCGGCGCTCGGCGGTGACGAGGTCGGCGACCGTCCCGTAGAGCACCGAGGACGTTCCGTTCAGCGCCACCCCCATCAGCGGCAGGATCGCGAGAGCGACGGGGAGCGGCGCCGCGACGATGGAGAGGATGCAGAGCGTGGTCGCGGCCTCCGTGAGCACCACCGTCCGGATGACGCCGAGCCGCTCGGCGACGACACCGCAGACGAACTTGCCGACCGCACCGCCCGCGAAGACGAGCGCCAGCGCCGTGCCGACGCCGGCCACCGTGGAGCCCTTGGCGATCAGCGCGAAGGGCAGGAAGGTGAGAAACCCCGTGCGGGCCGCGTTGTCGATCATGCCGATGGCGGTCAGGGCGCTGAAGCCGCGCGCGTCCCGGATGCCCCAGCCGGACATTGCCGTCTCCGCCTGCCCCGGCCGGTCGCCGACGTCCGGCAGGTCGGGCGTGAGACGGGCGAGCACGCCGAGAATGCCGAGCGCGGCGAGCACCCCGACCACTCCGTACGCCATCGACGCCGTGCGCCAGCCGACGACGGTGGCGGCCAGCGCGACTGCCGCCAGCACCACGACCTTGCCGATGTCGCCGGAGAAGTTGTAGGTCCCGAGCGCGGCGCGTCGCGGGCCTGTCTCGTAGGCCCTGGAGACGAGCGACGATGAGAGCGGGTGCTGGACGCCGGAGCCGATCCCGGCCACGAGCAGCACACCCAGGAGCGCGAGGAATCCGCCCACCGCTCCGACCGCGATGAATCCAAGCGCGGTGATCGCGGTGCCTGCCGCCAGCAGTCGCCGCTCGCCCCATCGCTCGGCGAGGAGCCCCGCCGGAATCTGGAACGCGGCCATCCCGCCGCTGTAGGCGGTGCGGATCATCCCGACCTGGGCGAACGTCAGGCCGAAGTCGGTCGCCCACAGCGGCAGCAGGACGTAGAGGATGTCGGAGAACCCGTCGTGGACGAAGTGGATGCTGCAGGCGGTAGCCAGCACCGCGCGCGCGCGAGATCTCACGCCCCGATGATCGCCGAGCGCTCCGGCCCCTTCAAGTAGAATACCGGCGAAGCGCTCAACGGAGGGACCCATGCCGATCAGCATCACCCGCGTCTACACCCGAACCGGCGACAAAGGGGAGACCGCCCTGGTCGGCGGCAAGCGAGTGCCAAAGGACTCGCCGCGCATCGTCGCCTACGGCTCGGTCGACGAGCTGAACGCCGTCGTCGGCTTGGTCCGGGTGTTCAACGCGGAGCGCATCGGCGAGGGTGAGCGGCACCGCTGGCTCGACGAGGTCCTCCGGAAGATCCAGAACCAGTTGTTCGACCTCGGTAGCGAGCTCGCGACGCCGCCCGAGGCGGTCTACGAGGGGATGTTCCGTGTGGGTGAGGGCGAGGTGAAGGAGCTCGAGGCCCTTATGGACCGCTGCCAGAAGGACTTACCGCCGCTCAAGTCGTTCATCCTGCCGGGCGGCGGGCGGATACAAGGCTTCCTGCATCAGGCTCGCACCGTGTGCCGCCGCGTCGAGCGCGAGCTCCTGGCGCTCTCGCGCGTCGAGCCCATTGGCGAGTGGCCGCTCCGGTATGTCAACCGCCTGAGCGACGTCTTCTTCGTGCTCGGCCGCTGGGTCGGCAAGCACCTGGGCGAGCAGGAGTACCTCTGGGAGCGCGGGCTGTCGAGCCACGCGCGGGCGCGGAAACCGAAGTGAGCTAGCCGCTGACGCCAGGAGGCGCCAGCTCGGCTTCCTGGGCGAAGATGCGCGCGACGACCAGATCGAGCCGGGCCAGATCGACCGGCTTGTGTATGTATTGCACGATGCCCAGCTGGCGCGCCTCGACCTCCGTCGCCGGCCGGTAGTCCCCGGTGGTCATGACGACCGGCAGTCCCGGCTCGATCGCGCGGAGCCGGCGGACGAGATCGCACCCCTGCATGTCGATCAGATCGACGTCGATGACCGCCAGGCCGATGCGATGTCGCCGGGCGAGCCGCAGCGCGTCGAGCCCGCGCGCGGCCGGATAGGCTCTGAAGCGGGCCTGGAGCAGGGCGCCGGCCACGCGATTGGCCGCCGCTTCGTCCCCATCAGCGACCAGAATCCATCGAGCGGCGGCGGTCAACTCGCGCGAGCTCACGACGAATGGAAACAGCAGGTTCAGTGCCAGGGGTAGGCCTGGCTTTGAAATCGAGAAGTTGCATCCGCCGACGACCGAGCAATCCGTCCGTAGCTTGACAATTTTGACGCCGAGATGGCCAGGACTGGCTAGACGAGGCCGAACTTTTTGATGCGGCGATAGAGCGTGCGCACGGTGAGACCGAGCGCGCGGGCCGCCTGGTCCTTATCGTTCTTGAACCGCGTGAGGGCGCGCGCGATCAGATCGCGCTCGGCCTGATCGATCGTGGGAATCGGCTCGTCGACCGTCACGACCGGTGCATCCGACCTAGCGGCCAGCTCGGGGAAGCTCGCGCGCTCGATCTCGTCGCGCGCGCCGAGGGCGTACGCCCGCTCGAGCAGGTTTTCGAGCTCGCGCACGTTGCCCGGGAAGTCGTAGGCGGTCAGGGCGGCGATCGCATCGGGGGCGATGCCTTTCACGTCGCGCCGGAACCGCTCGTTGAACCTCCGGATGAAGTACGTGATCAGCGCCGGAATGTCGTCCTTCCGCTCGCGGAGGGGCGGCACCACGATGCGCACGACGTTGAGCCGGTAGAAGAGGTCCTGGCGGAAGCTCCCGCCCTGCACCACGTTCTCGAGGATCTTGTTGGTCGCAGCAATCATCCGGACGCTGACCGCGTGGGTCTTGGTCGAGCCGACCGGCCGGATCTCCTTTTCCTGGAGGACCCGCAAGAGCTTCGCCTGCAGCGCCGGTGACAGCTCGGCGATCTCGTCGAGGAAGAGAGTGCCGCCGTGGGCGGAGCGAAAGAGACCGAGGGCGTCGGCCACGGCGCCCGAAAAGGCTCCGCGAACATGGCCGAAGAACTCCGACTCCATGAGGTCGGCGGGGATGGCGCTGCAGTTCACAGGTACGAACGGGCCCTTGGACCGCTGCGATTGGCGATGGATCGCCGCCGCCACCAGCTCCTTGCCAGTCCCGCTCTCGCCCTCGATCAGCACGGGCGAGTCCGAGTCCGCGATGGTGGCGATCACTTCTTTCACTCTCGTCATGCCCAGCGAGGAGCCCACCAGGTCCTTGACCGCCAGGTGGTCGGCCAGGCGGCTTCGCAGCGAGTGCACCTCGCGGCTCAGGAAGCGCTTCTCGAGGACCTGCTGCATGAGGACCTGCATCTCGTCCAGGTTCAGCGGCTTGATGAGGTAGTCGTAGGCCCCGGACTTCAGCGCCTGGACAGCCGTCTCGACCATCGGGTCGCCGGTCATCATCACGACCTCGAGGGCCGGGTCGTGCCGCTTGATCTCTTCGAGCACCTGCAGGCCGTCCATCTCGGGCATCCAGATGTCGACCAGGGCCGCGTCGAAGATCTGATGGCTGATCAGCCTGACCGCTTCGCGGCCGCTCGTCGCCAGGGTGACGTCGTAACCCCAGCGGCTCAGCGCCTCGCGCAGGAGCCCGCCGACATCGGCGTCGTCGTCGACGACCAGGACGCGCGGATGGTCCATGGGCCTAGCCTCGCGTCCGGCGATCGCAGCGGGCGAGGAACTCGAGCACCGTCCGGTTCCACGCCTCGGGCTGATCGCGGTTTCCGAAGTGACTCGCCGGCGAGAGGACCGCCAGGCGAGAGCCGCGCACGCGGCGATGCATCACCTTCATCGGCTCGAGCGAGGGGTCGCGGTCGGCGCCGATCAGCAGCACGGGCATCCTGAGGCGCCGCAGCTGATCGGTGATGTGGTCCATGGCGATGAGGGCGCGGAGCGAGTTCGCGTACCCGATCGGGGAGAGGCGCCGGTATTCCTCGTAGAACTCGGCGCGGGCGCCCGGATCGAGCGCGAGCCGCTCGGAGAGGTTCGGGTTGGCCACCATCGCGTACTCCGCCACGGCGTCCATGCCCTTGGTGAGCGTGATCTCGATGGAGCGCGCCCGCATCACGAGGTTCTCGACCGAGAGCGGGAGCCCGGCGGCGGACGATGAGTTCGTCACGACCAGCGAGCGCACACGCGACGGGAACCTGAGCGCGAACCGAGTGGCGATGCCGGCGCCGAGCGAGAGGCCGCCCACGTGCGCCTTCCGGATGCCCAGGCGGTCGAGCACCGCCTTGAGGTCGAAGACCCACCGCTCGAACGAGTACTTCGCGGGGTCTTCGGGACTGTCCGAGCGCGCGTGGCCGCGGGGCTCCCAGAGGATCAGCCGGTGGCGGGCGGCCAGGGCGTCGCGGTTGACATCCCACATCTCGGCATTGCCGCCGATGCCGTAGGCGAGCACGAGGGGCGTCCCGCTCCCGTGCGCCTCGTAGTAGATCCGGACCTTGTCGGCGGCCCTGGCGAACGGCACGGGGGTATCTTAGCCGCCCGCGGTTTCTTCGCCCAAGGATTCGCACTTGACAGGCCTTCGACCAGTTCAGTATTTTTAAACCGACGTTCATCCACGCTAAACTCCCCGACGTGATGGAGCTCCCATGAGGGTCCGGATCGCCCTGACCGTCAACGACGAGGCCCGCGAGGCGCTCGCCCCGGTCCACAAGACCCTCCTGGAGGTGCTCCGCGAGGACCTCGGGCTCACCGGGACCAAGCACGGCTGTGAGCTCGGAGAGTGCGGGACCTGCACCGTGCTCGTCGACGGCGAGCCCGTGCTCTCCTGCCTCGTGCTCCCCGTCGAGGTCGAGGGGCGCCGCATCACGACGGTCGAGGGGATGGCGCAGGGGGGCCGCCTGCACCCGCTCCAGCAGGCCTTTGCCGAGCTCGGTGCCGCCCAGTGCGGATACTGCACCCCCGGCATTCTCTTGACCGCCACGGCCCTCCTGGCCGAGCGTCCGAGCCCGACGCGCCAGGAAGTGAAAGAGGCGCTCGCCGGCAACCTGTGTCGTTGCACCGGCTACACGAAGATCCTCGACGCCGTCGAGCTGGCGGCGTTGCGAATGGGAAACAGGGAGAGCCGCGCATGAGCAAGAACGACTTCGCGGTCATCGGCCAGCCGCTGCCCAAGATCGACGCGTGGGCGAAGGTGGTCGGCGAGACGAAGTACGCCGACGATCTCTTCCTGCCGCGCATGGCGTACGGCAAGCTGCTCCGCAGCGCGCACGCCCACGCCCGCATCCGCTCCATCGACACGACGCGGGCCCGCACCCTGCCCGGAGTCTACGCGGTCGTCACCGGCGCCGACCTGCCGCGCGTGAAGTTCGGCATCCTGCCGGTCTCGCAGGACGAGGAAGCCCTGTGCAACGACAAGGTGCGCATGGTCGGCGACCCGATCGCCGCGGTGGCGGCCGTCGACGAGGAGACCGCCGAGCGCGCCTGCCGGCTCATCGACGTGGACTACGAGCCCTTGCCGGCCCTCATGTCCATCTTCGACTCGCTCGCCCATCCCGAGGTCCGCATTCACGACTACGGCGACGGGCCGAACGTCCACAAGAACGTCGCCCTCCAGTTCGGCGACGTCGAGAGCGCCTTCGAGCGGGCCGATCTGGTTCGCGAGGACGTCTTCTTCTTCGAAGGTAACAATCATCTGCCGATGGAGCAGCACGCCGCGGTCGCCCAGTGGGGATCGGACGGCAAGGTCACTCTGTGGTCCTCGACGCAGACGCCGCACTACGTCCACCGGCTCCTGGCCAAGACGCTCGACATCCCGGCCGCGCACGTGCGTGTCGTCGCGACGCCGGTCGGCGGCGGCTTCGGGGGCAAGACCGATCCGTTCGCCCACGAGATCGTGGCCTGCCAGCTCTCGAAGCTCACCGGCCGGCCCGTCAAGATCGCGCTGACGCGCGAGGAGGTCTTCTACACTCACCGCGGCCGCCATCCCGTGCTGATGTGGATCAAAACGGGATTCACGAAGCAGGGCGACATCACCGGCTGCCACCTCCGCACGTGGCTGGACGGCGGCGCCTACGGCTCGTACGGTGTCGCCTCCACGTTCTACACGGGCGTGATCAATCCGGTGACCTACAAGATTCCCGTTTACAAGTTCGAGGGGGCGCGCATCTTCACCAACAAGCCCCCGTGCGGCCCCAAACGCGGTCACGGCACGCCCCAGCCCCGCTTCGCGCTCGAGTGCCAGATCGATAAGGCGGCCGAGCAGCTCGGGCTCGATCCGGCGGCATTGCGCCGGCGGATCGTCGCTGAGCCGTTCACCAAGACCGCCAACCATCTGACCGTCACCACGATCGGTCTCGGCGAGTGCATCGACAAGGTCGTCGAGGCCTCGGGCTGGCGCGACAAGCGCGCCCGCTTCGGGGTCACGGCGAAGCAGCCGGGGCCGGCATCACCCCGCAAGCGAGGAGTCGGGATCGCCTGCTCGGCCTATCTCACCGGCGCCGGCACCGCGATCTACTGGAACGACATGCCCCACTCGGGCGTGATCACGCGCGCGGACCGCAGCGGCGGCGTCGCGGTGCTGTGCGGCGCCACCGACATCGGCCAGGGGTCGGATTCCGTCCTCGCGTACGTGACGGCCGAAATCCTCGGCATCGATCCGAAGGACGTCCACGTTCATCCCGCTGATACGAGCCTGACCCCCGTCGATCTGGGCTCGTACTCGTCGCGCGTCACGCTCATGTGCGGCATGGCGGCCATCCAGGCGGCCGAGCGCCTCCGCGCTGCCATCTTCACGGCGGTCGCGAAGAAGCTCGAGGTGAGGCCGGCGTCGCTCGTGGCCCGCGACCGCAAGGTGGGGGTGCCCGACGACTGGGACAAGGCGGTGCCGTTCGCGCGGGCGGTCGAGCTCGGCGAGGCCCTGCACGGTGTGTTGGCGTTCCCGGGCTCGTACGCGCCGCCCAAGCGCGCGGGGAAATTCAAGGGCGGCGGCGTCGGACCGTCCCCCTGCTACTCCTACTCGGCGTGTGTCGTCGATCTCAGCGTCGACGAGCAAACCGGGCAGGTCGATCTCGAGAACGTGTGGATCGCCCACGACGTCGGCCGCGCCCTCAACCCGCTCCTGGTCGAGGGGCAGGTGGAAGGCTCGATCTACATGGGCATCGGCGAGGCCTTGATGGAGGAGCAGGTGTTCAGGAAGAATCTGCACAAGCACCCCTCGATGCTCGACTACAAGAGCCCGACCACCCTCGAGACGCCTGAGATCCACACCATCCTCGTGGAGACCGACGATCCGGAGGGGCCGTTCGGCGCCAAGGAAGCGGGGCAGGGGCCGCTGCTCCCGGTGATTCCGGCCATCGCGAACGCGATCCATCACGCGCTCGGGATCCGGATCGACGAGGTCCCGATCACGCCCGACAAGATTCTCAAGGCGCTGGAGGAAAAGCGGCTGGGCCGGCCTGGCCGCGTCGGCCCTCAGAAGCTGCCACTTTTGACCTTCAAGGAGCCGCTCGTGGTCGAGTCGGCGTTTGGCCAGCCGGCCGACGCCGTCGTCGCGCGGCCATTTACCTCATGATTCGATTGCCTGAGTTCACGTACGTCGCGCCGCATACCGTCGACGCGGCCGCTCGCCTCTTGACCGAGCACGGACGTGACGCGACGCTCGTGGCGGGCGGGACCGACCTCTTCCCCAACATGAAGCGGCGGCAGATGGAGCCGAAGGTCCTGGTGGCGATCCGCGGAATCCGCGAGCTGCGGGGGGTCCGGGGCTCGTCCGACGGCTGGACGATCGGCGCCGCGACGACGCTCTCGGCCGTCACCGCGCATCCGGGGATCGCGCGCGACTTTCCGGCGCTGGCGACGGCGTCCGGGCTGGTGTCGTCGCCTCAGCTCCAGAATATGGGTACTATCGGGGGCAATGTGTGCGTGGACACCCGCTGCAACTATTACAATCAGTCGTACGAATGGCGGAAGGCGATCGGGTTCTGCATGAAGAAGGACGGCGACATCTGTCTGGTGGCGCCCGGGAGCTCGCGCTGCTGGGCCGTGTCGTCCTCGGACACCGCCCCGGTTCTGTGGGCGCTCGGCGCGCGGGTGCGGCTGGTCGGCGCCGGCGGCGAGCGTACGGTGCCGATGGCAGCGCTCTATCGGGACGACGGCATCGACTATCTCGCCAAGCGACCGGAGGAGATCGTCACGGACATCATGCTGCCGCCTGCTGAGGGTTGGCGATCGGTCTATCTGAAGCTCCGGCGCCGCGGGTCGTTCGACTTCCCGGTGCTGGGCGTCGCGGTGGCGGTCCGGATGGACGGCGAGGTCGTGCGTGACGCGCGGATCGTGCTGGGCGCGGTGGCCTCGCTGCCGCGGCCGGCCGAGAAGGCGGCCGCGGCTCTCGTCGGCGAGCGCTTCACGCCCGAGCTGATCGAACGCGCGGCCAACCTGGCGGCCGGGCCGGCCAAGCCGCTCGATAACACCGACTTCAGCCATCCGTACCGCAAGCGCGTGGCGCGCGTCTACGTCGCGCGGGCACTCGCCGCCGTCGCCGGGTTCGAGGATGCGCCCGCATCGGAGGAAATCGCGTGACCACCCTCGGCGAGCGTATCAAGAATCTGCGCGCCGAACGCGAGCTGC
>Ga0111539_10002979_pt1 | contig 22456 bp, 19 predicted proteins | sample RhiMethybrSRZTD1_FD_79667 | JGI IMG/M metagenome (GOLD analysis project Ga0111539, IMG submission 79667) | Populus rhizosphere microbial communities from Tennessee, USA - Rhizosphere MetaG P. TD hybrid SRZTD1 (version 2) (version 2) | ecosystem: Host-associated > Plants > Roots > Rhizosphere >...
TGAATGTTGCTTTTTCGGCCCTTTTATCAGGCCATTTCAATACTTGAAATTTCTACAGCTTCTGTTTTCCCTTTTAAAATAACCGCTCCTATTGACTCGATCTTAAAGAGGTTATTTACCTTCACGTTGTTCAAAACATATACAGATGAAAGGAATTTTTTATCATAATTGTTACAAATGCTTTGAATACGGGCCGCCGTATTCAAGGTATCTCCGTGATAAGCAATATCCCTTTTAATATCACCCACTTCAACCGCCGTTACCTTTCCCATATGAAGTCCTGCTTTGAATTGCGGAATTTCTCCATATCGCCCGTTGTAATAGTCAGCTCTTTCAATGAATTTGGCCTGGCAGGCAAAGAAAAATTCAATGCACGCAGCATTCCTGAGCCCAATGGTAATGGGCCATGTGATCACAATTTCATCTCCCACATACTGGTAGATCTGGGCATTGTATTTGGAAAGCATGGTATTGATGTCCATAAAGCTGTCGCGGATGAATGCGCTGTATTTCAAATGTCCCAGGGTTTCTGCAAGCAGGGTTGATGATTTCAGATCCATAAACAAAAAGATCCTTTCTTCCTCTTTGGGAGACCTGTATTTTCCCATCAGCAAAAGGAGCAGGACGCCGGGCCCATATTTTTTATTTACCTGGTTAATAAAAGTGATCAATAACTCAATCGCGATGTTATAAATAAGCATGAGGTAAAAAAAAGCATCCCAGGATTTCTTCTCAGTGATAAAAACAGCGGTACTAAATAAAAGCTTCGATACATAGGGATGCAATACAAACCTTACTATATTGATCAATATGACAAAAACAATGAGAGAGATAACAATTTTGCCCAGAAAAACGACCCACAATGCCTTATTATAGAAAAATCTTCTTTCAAAAAACCAACCCACAAAACCTGCAGCCACGCCATAAAAAAATCCAAAGAGGGTCGAAAGTATAAGATTTTCAGCAAGACTTCCCTTAATTTGTCCAGTACCGGCCAACATCAACAACAGGTGAGATATAAACCCCAGGAATAAATAAGAAACCAACCAGAAAATTATTTGCAATAACAAATACCGCAAAAAAGGAAACCGGTAAGCAAACACAATATGATTAAAGCTTGTTGACATTGGCCCTTACTTAGCATGGCAATGGAAGTAAATTAATCCGGACCACTAACCGCCCTTGTTGTTGACGCAAACATCAGGCGAATGGAAATATAAAAACCGGACAGGCAATCTATCGCTCAAATTTTAAATGACTGCTTCGATTAAAATGGTTGTTAAAAATTACAACCCAGGTGTACACATGGAAACTGAATTCCGAAGTCATAACAGGATTCATTATCAATTTTCAATTCAAACCTTCATCAACCGCAACAGGCCTGGCGTTGCGGGACCATTCACTCCATGATCCAACATATAAAACCGGGATTTCAAATCCCGCATGCTCCATTGCCAAAATAGTGTGACAGGCGGTAACTCCCGATCCACAATGTACAATAACCTGTTGTGGATCTCTGCCAGCCAATGCGTCTGTATATTTCTTATTTAATTCTTCTCCTGAACGGAAATGACCGTTTGAATCAAGATTTTCGGTGTAGGGAATATTTATGGCCCCGGGAATATGGCCGGCTACCAGGTCGATCGGTTCATTTTCGCCCCGATAGCGAAAGCCTTCGCGTACATCAACAACAAGATGATTTGGATCCGTCACCGCACGGGCAACCTCATCGGCATTTGTTGTCGGCAATATCCATTCATCAGCAGGATATGGAGGTTGTGTTTTAAACCCGGGAATTTTATCGGTTATAGGTAACCCTGCTTTGATCGCCGATCCCAGCCCTCCATCAAGTACCTGCACATTTTTATGACCTAACGCCTTCAGCATCCACCAAAAACGGGCTGCGGCATTTGCACCACTTTTATCATCATAAACCACAACATGCGATGACGCGTCAATCCCAAGTTTACCCAGCATGAATGCAAAATCTTTTGCCGGCGGAAGCGGATGACGACCGCCTTTTGCCGCATCGGGACTTTTCAGTGAAAGATCAATTTCCAGGTCAACGTAACGGGCGCCATCGAGATGTTCCGCTTTGTATTTATCCAAAGCATCAGCACCCGTACGGGCGTCGATTAACACCACAGCTTTATTTTCCATCAGCCTACCCACTTCAGCGGCGCTGACTATTGGAACTATCTTTTGCATGAAGCATCTTTTAATAGCAAAGATCATTAACCGGGGTGATATTCCTACGCGAAGTAGACAACTGTTTACCGGTTACGGGTTACCAGTTCAATGGTTTTATGGATTACCGATAAATAATCTAAATATTTCAATCTTACTAAAAATGCCAATTGGTGTTATGTTGTAGCCTCATGTCTACGCTCAAAGCTTATCAAGCAGAAGGAAAAACCATAATTACCTACATTTGCCGCACAAAATTGACATTATGGAATACCGCATAGAAAAGGACACGATGGGCGAAGTGAAAGTTCCGGCCGATGCTTATTATGGTGCGCAGACCCAGCGTAGCATTGACAATTTCCGGATAGCACAGGACACTGATAAAATGCCCAAAGAAATCATCAGGGCTTTTGCCTGGCTTAAAAAAGCAGCCGCCATCACCAATTTTGAGGCAGGTGTACTAAGCAAAGAAAAATGCGAATTAATATCACAGGTTTGTGATGAAATACTGGAAGGAAAACTTGATCCTTATTTTCCTTTGGTAGTTTGGCAAACGGGGAGCGGTACCCAAAGCAATATGAACGTGAACGAAGTAATTGCTTATCGCGGCCATGTAATTAAGGGCGGTAAATTAACCGATAAAGAAAAGACTCTGCATCCGAATGATGATGTGAACAAATCACAATCATCCAACGATACGTTCCCAACTGCAATGCATATCGCTGCTTACAGGATGCTGATCGGGGTCACCATCCCCGGTATTGAAAAGCTGAGAAATACACTTGCCGACAAAAGCAGGCAATTCATGAACATTGTAAAGATCGGGCGCACGCATTTTATGGATGCCACGCCGCTTACAGTGGGACAGGAATTCAGCGGCTATGTATCACAACTGGACCACGGGTTGAAAGCTATAAAAAATACATTGCCTCATCTCGCGGAACTGGCGCTCGGTGGTACGGCTGTGGGCACGGGCATCAATACTCCACCGGCTTACGCTGAGAACGTAGCCCGGCATATCGCTGCGTTAACAGAACTGCCATTTGTAACCGCGGAAAATAAATTTGAAGCGCTCGCGGCACATGATGCAATAGTGGAATCACATGGCGCGTTAAAAACGGTTGCGGTAAGTTTGATGAAGATCGCTAACGATATACGGATATTGTCTTCCGGTCCACGAAGCGGCATAGGCGAACTCTTTATTCCCGACAATGAGCCCGGTTCATCCATCATGCCCGGCAAAGTAAATCCCACACAATGTGAGGCATTGACGATGATTGCGGCACAGGTACTGGGAAATGATGTGGCGATAAGCATTGCCGGCAGCAATGGTCATTTCGAATTAAATGTGTTTAAGCCGGTGATGATATATAATTTTCTGCACAGCGCCCGCCTGGTAGGCGACGGTTGCGTCAGCTTTAACGACAAATGCGCGTCGGGCATTGAACCAATTGAAACAAATATCAGGAACCACGTGAACAATTCGCTGATGCTTGTAACTTCATTAAATACAAAGATTGGCTATTACAAGGCTGCCGAGATTGCACAGAAGGCGCACAAAGAAGGAACTACTTTGAAAGAAATGGCTGTGAAACTTGGATATGTAACACCCGAAGAGTTCGATGAATGGGTGGTTCCCGCCAACATGGTTGGAAAGCTGAATTAATGCCTTCTACAGGATATTCGCGCAGGAATCTGTGCAATTGCCTGGAAATGGCTGAACTGAAATATTACCAGGAACGATTTTAGTAAATTTCCTATCGTAAAAAAACAAGAACGGTTTATCGTTCTCATTTTTTTCCAGCACATTGCTTGAAAACGGGGTTTAACGCACTATCTTTCTGATGGGAAAACGGGATTCGTTGACCTTAAATCCACCCATATGAAAAACAACATGAAACCTTCTTTCTATTATTCTGCTTATCCTCTTAAAGCGATCGAAAAAGCAGTGGCTGAAGCAAAGAATGGCGAGCCGTCGCCGCGTTTGAAAGCATTGCTTGGCAACGATTCTAAACCAACCACGCGCATTCGCGTTCATCCCATGACCAATCCTTATAAAAGTGTGTTGAACGCGTTGAGGCCAAGAACTAAAAAGGCAAAAGATATCGAGCCGGATGATAAGGGATGGTTTCGTCACTACGAATAAATGAATTTACACGCAGGAATCAGCAGTTCCAGCACACAATAGTTGGCAAGCAAGTAGCCGGTATCAAAGCCGGTTATTTTTTTGGTAAAACGCGAATGATATTAAAGCACCTGCATTTTGTCGCTTATTTCGGTGCTCGTTTCTACTGTGGGATGCTTTTCCTCCGGGCGATGCCTCTTGAAGAAGCGTTTTTGAAATACAAACAGTGTGATCACACCAATAGATATGGAGGCATCGGCGATATTAAAGATTGGACTGAAAAACTCAAACTCCTCCCCGCCAACAAAGGGCACCCAGGATGGATACGTGGTTTTTATAATGGGGAAATAAAGCATGTCCACTACCCTGCCGTGCAGGAAACCTGCATAGCCGTGCGAAGGAAAAATTTTCGCTACCTGTGAGTAACTGCTTTCTTCGAAAATTAATCCATAAAACATACTGTCAATAAGGTTGCCCAACGCCCCCGCATAAATAAGCGCGGCACATACGATAAAGCCCGTGCTGTATTGCTGCTTTACAATCTTAACTAAATACCAACTGCCAAAGATCACGGCTGCCAACCGAAATAGCGTCAGGATCATTTTACCCCACTCTCCTCCAAATTCCCAGCCCCATGCCATCCCCTTATTTTCGATAAAATAAAGCCTGAACCACGAAAGACCCATTACATTGGTAATTGGACCAAAAGGATAACTGGTCTTTATCCATATTTTCAATGCCTGGTCGGCAATGATAATAAGGGCAATGATCAGGACCGCATTTCTTAGCTTCACGTAATTTTTTTAAGCAGCAAATATAGGTCAAAACGCCAAAGAGCTATAGTCAATAAACTCATAAAAGTGATATAGGGCAAGTAAAGTAAACAGCCACGCAAGTTATTGGAGCTGAATTGTACTGCACGTACAATTATGTCGCTTGTGAGGCACCGGTTTACCGGTTTACTCTTCAAAATAGACTCTTTTTACTCTCTGCGAGATACCGGTCATTATTTCATAAGGAATGGTATCCGCCCACTCTGCCAGCTTTTGCAACGGCAACTCTTTTCCAAAAACGATCACTTCATCACCTTCCTGTACGTCTTTTATTGCCGTTACGTCAATCATGGTCATATCCATACAAATGCTGCCAATAACAGGCACCAGCTTCCCCTTAACCCACATTTTTCCTTTTCCATTTCCCATCTTTCGGGAATATCCGTCTGCATAGCCAATGCGAACCGTTGCAATCACCGCATCATGATTTACCACACCTTTCCTGTTATACCCCACCGATTCACCTTTTTTTAAATGCTTTAATTGAGCAATCGTGGTTCTCAAAGTGGCCACGGGCTGGAGGATTGATTGATGAGTGTTGGAACTATCAACACCATACATCCCAATACCAAGCCTTACCATATCCAGCTGCAGGTAAGGCAATCTGAAAATGCCGGCGGAGTTCGTGATATGTTGTAGGAAAGGATAACTTAACTTTTTGGCGATGGTGCCGGCAGCTTCTTTAAACAGGTTAAATTGTTGCAATGTGAATTCATCCTGCCCGGGATCTTCGCTGGATGCAAGATGTGTAAAAACAGAATGAACTTTTATAACTGTGGTGGATCCCAGGTGTTCGGATAATTTTCCTGTTTCATTTAATGCAAAACCAAGCCGGTTCATACCGGTCTCAATTTCGATATGGACGGGATAACGTTGCAATCCTTCATTGATCAAAAACGACTCAAATGAATGAAGCAGGGCAAATGAATAAAGATCAGGCTCAAGATTGTATTCGACCAGGGATTCAAAAGCGGCCTCTTCCGGGTTCATTACCATGATCGGTAAAAGAATGCCAGCCTTCCTCAGTTCTATCCCTTCATCGGCATAGGCTACACCCAAATAGTCCACTTTATGATATTGCAATATCCCCGCTATTTCCGCTCCTCCACTTCCGTAAGCAAATGCTTTTACCATCGCCATCATCTTTGTATCAGGTCCCAGTTGCTTTTGATAAACTTTTACGTTGTGCACGATCGCATTAAGATTGATTTCAAGAATTGTTTGATGCACTTTTAATTCCAGCAACTGAACGATCTGCTCGAATCCAAAAATCCTGGCACCCTTTATTAAAATAATTTCTTCCCTGAATTGCGTGGACCGGAATTGGCGCAGGTAATTTTCTGTTGAGTCGTACAATTCTATTGCAACAATGCCATTGACCTTTCCGGCAAAATGCCTCAGCGTTTCGGAAATATGTTCCCCAATGCCTATCAGCCGGCTTACTTTGTGTTTCTGAAGTATTTCAATAATATAATGGTATAACTGGTCATCACTCCTGGCGCTTTGCAAAAGGTCGGACAGAATTACTGTTTTTTGAGCCTCTCCCTGTTGCTGCGAAAGAAAATTTAATGCAATTTCCAATGAATTAAGGTCAGCGCTGTAACTGTCGTTGATAATAGTGCAATGATTGATGCCTTTCTTAAGTTCAAGCCGCATGTTGACGGGTTGCAATTGTTCCATTCTTTTTGCGATCAGATCATGGCTAATTCCCAATTGCAGCAAAACAACATAACAGGTGATGGAGTTTTCAACCGATGCATCATCAGTAAATCGGATGGTGAACTGCTTTTCCGCGCCGCCCGGGCAAACTGTAATAATTGTGTGGCTGTCTTTTTTGTCAATATGTTTCACGATTATATTATCGCCGGGAGAAGAACCCCACATTACTGTTTCAGGTTGTGGTACAAAAGAACTTATAAATTCCTTTCCCGCGCTCAAATCGGTTTCTCTGCCAACTAACAGCTGGCAATTCCGAAACAGCGTTAATTTTTCCTTGAGCTTTTGGTCCTGATCGATAAATCCTTCATTATGCGCCTCGCCAATGTTTGTCAAAACACCCATGGTGGGGTGAATGATCTTTTCTATCTTCTCCATTTCACCAGGCTGTGAGATGCCTGCCTCAAAAATGGCAAGCGTATGGTGTTCATCCATCTGCCAGACGCTAAGGGGCACTCCTATTTGTGAATTATAACTTTTAGGACTGCGCACAATATGAAAATCTTCATGCAACAATTGATAGAGCCATTCCTTGACGATCGTCTTGCCATTGCTGCCTGTAATGCCGATTACGGGAATTGTAAACCGGCTTCGATGATAAATGGCAAGTTGTTGGAACGCCTTCATCGTATCGGCTACGTAAATAAAATGCCCGTTGGGGTATAAAGCTGCATCCTGTGCCTGGCTCAATACAAAGGCCCTTACTCCTTTTTTATACAACTCGCCAATAAACTGGTGTCCGTCTCTTCGCGGTCCCCTGAGTGCAAAGAATAAAGAAGAAGTAGGCGAATAAACCTTCCTGCTATCCAAAAGCAGGTTCTCAATTTCATTCGGGGGAACAACAGATGCTGATCCTACAATTTGGGCGATATGTGTAAGCGTATATTTCAAATAAAAAACTTATCGCGGGTCCTGGATTTCATTATCATCGCTGGCATCCGGTGGCAGTCCTTTTTTGTTCATGAAAATCGAGTAAAAGATCGAACCCCATATACAGACCAGTATCACTCCCAGGGAGATTACAACCTGTATATTTTTATCAATCCATTGGCTGATCCACTTGTCACCAAGCATCTTAAGACCAATAAAAATCAACACAAGGGCAATGCCCTGCGGCAAATAATCAAACCGGCTGACGGCGCCCCTAAGTAAAAAAAACAATGAACGCAGGCCGAGCACTGCAAAAATATTTGATGTATAAATAACGAGTTTGTCCCTTGATATGCCCATCACCGCGGGAATTGAATCAAGCGCAAATACGAGGTCAATTGCTGCCAGCATTATAACCACCACAAATAGAGTGGTGTAATATTTTTTCCCATCCTGGTGAACGCTAAATTGCCCGTTACCATCATGCGCCACGATCGGAAGGAAACGTTGCAACGTTTTATAGACCCTGCTTTTATGAGGGTCAAATTCCTCACCTTCATCAGTGATAAACATTTTATACCCCGTATATACGAGGAATACTCCAAATAAATATAAGATCCAGTGAAACCTGTCAACCAGCGCCACTCCAACGGTAATAAAGACAATTCTAAAGACGATAGCCATTAATATCCCGATCAGCAACACCCTTCCATAATTCTTTTCCTTTACCGAAAACGCAGAGAAGATGAGTATGAAAACAAAAATATTATCAATGCTCAGGCTCCATTCCATCAGGTAAGCACTCAGGTACTCGAGGGAGATCGTTTGTCCCTGTTCAAGCCAGATAAAAATAAAAAATGCAAGCGCCAGCCCCACCCAGAAAAAAGTTTGGTACAAAGCCTGCCTGATGGTAACCTTTTTACCTTTCTTACTCAAAAGCCCAAGATCGAAAATTAAAGCAAGCAGTAAAACAATTCCAAAAACAAGATAGGTTACCGCGTCTGATGTCATGATAGGTCCTGGTAATTAAAAAACAAAGTTAACTGAATGAGTAAGGGCGGGTGGCCAAAGTTGGTTTGAACAAAGCGAACACGGATATTTACACTCTTTTTTAAACCGCATATTTTCTCTTTCTAAGATGCTGATAAATCATTCCCGCAATGATTACCAGCAAAACGGGCAAGACCGTATTGATGAATTGCCACGTGGTCCTGTTATTATCGACCTTTTTTGCATCCAGCAGCCGCAAAACAATGTCTTTATTTCTCGTTTCGATAACGGCAGGATTATTCACCAGGTATTCGAGGCAATTAAGTAAAAATTCACGGTTGGCAAACTGGTACTCATATTGTGAACCCATCGTATAAAGATTTATTCCCATTGCCAGAGGTCCGTCCGTTGCCGACACATCATTGAGTGCCATATCTCCGTCGCCAATCACGATCATCTTGTTATCACCGGAAATATCTTTAAAAGAAATCCCATATGATGCAAGCGAATCTTTCTGATTTTGCCCGATCCGATTCCGATAAAGTGAAGTGAATTTTCCTTCGAGCAGTAAAGCAACCGGTATGCCCGACTGCTTAAACTTGGCATCTTCCGGTGCATTTCGATTTTCATTCAGGCTGATCAATGCGGGCGTTGTGATTACACGGGAATTCGGTGAAGACGACAGTAAAACGGTCTTGTTAATTCCCGGCGTTGTGATCGTATCAACAGAATTTACAAAGCGCCCTGCTACCAAACCAAGGTTTTTATTGATTGTGTGATTGCCCCTGGCTTCAAACAATGGATAATAGTTCCAGTGCAAAAATTCAAACTGGGGATTGTCATTGGACCCACCCACCGCAAAAGGCAAGAAATCGCACTGAAGATCCAAAACAAGCGAAGGATTGATCCGAACGCCATACCGAAAAAGCAGGTCCGTAAGATTCAGATTCCTGTCATATGCTACGATTTCGGGTTTGTATCTCAGGCTATCCTGTTCGGCGATAAGATCGTCAATATATAAAAGTAATTTCCCGCCGTGCATAACAAACTGATCAATCTTTAATTTTTCCTGTTCAGAAAACTGGAGAGAAGGTTTTACCAATATCAAAACTTTAAAGGTATCAGGATTGATAGGTTGCCGGTTAATGTTCAAAACAGCGAGCCGGAAATCTTTTTGCAGAGCCTGTTGCAAGCCAAAGGTTCTTGCGTCTGTGGGTTCTCCATTTCCAAATGAATATGCAACGAAGGGCTTCTTTGAACTTGTTAATGAACTTAAAGTTTTCGCAAACTGGTACTCCATCAACGCTTCGGCGCTGTTCATCTCTACAGCAGTGATCATTCGTTTACCTCCGCTGTAAAGATTTACCAATGATTGTTTGCCTTTGTATGTCATTAATGCTACCGGGTATACCCTCTTGTTTTCCTGACCTGCTTTTACCTGCACAGTAAGATTGATGGGATTGGCACCAAGATTTACAAGGGTATCTTCAAATGTTCTGGCACTTCCGGGCATGACATCAAGGGGCGAAACAAATTTGTAATGGATTTTTGATCCATTCTTGTCTTTCAGAAGCTGCAAGAATTCGTCAGTGCTATTTGCCAGTTTGCGGAAACCTGCAGGAAAATCTCCCTTTAAAAAAACGTTAATCTGCACGTCATCATCCAGGCCCACTAATAAGTTTCTCGTCGCCTTGCTAAGCGTATATCGTTTTTCCTTTGTAAGATCAATGCGGGAATGAACAATCGATGCAACAAAATTGATGACGAGCAAAACGATCAGCAGCAAAATCGCGCCCCACCTTGAAGTAATTATTTTATTGAAAAGGTTCTTCATTTTTCTTTTTTAGAAACCATCCGCCCTCGCCCCGGGAGTTATCGTTTTAACAGATTGCGTCCCGTAATAACCAGGAACAACAGGATTATGCTCAGAAAATACACAATATCCCGGCTATCAATTACACCGCGGCTGATGCTCCTGTAATGAAAATCTATGCCCAACATTTCAATATAATAGTCGGGTCCTCCTTCAAACAAAGACAATTGGCTAATCGCGTTAAACCCGTAGTACAGCAATGCGCAGCCAAGCAGGCTAACAATAAATGCAACCACTGCATTGCTGGTAAAGCTGCTGATGCAGACAGCTATTGCTGTAAAAACCGCCGCGAGGAAAAATAATCCGATATAAGATCCGACAGCCGCACCGGTATCAATTCCCTCGCCGGAAGAAAGGGCTTCGATGGAAAAGAAGTAAACAATAGTGGGGATTAATGCGATCAGCACCACAATAAGACAGCCCATGTATTTGCCTGCAACAATCTGCCCGCGGCGCAGTGGCCTTGTTTGCAGTATTTCAAATGTCCCTCCTTTGAACTCATCCGCAAAACTCCTCATAGAGATGGCCGGAATAAGGAGTAATAAGATCCATGGCGCCAATTGAAAAAAACGGTCAAGGGTGGCGTAGCCAAAATCAAGAATATTATCATCTCCCTTAAAGAAAAACAACATCAGGCCATTGACCAGGAGGAAAACGACAATGGCGATATAGCCCGTAAGACTGCTGAAGAATTGACGAAGCTCTTTTTTACAAATCGACCACATAAAGGTTGCAAAATAACGGAAAAACACCGAGCAGACGAATTGACGAAGCCAACGTTGAAAAAGGCAGTCGTAATAAGCTCGCCCGCTTTCAATCGCTCCTAAGAAGATACTTAAATGGAAACAGGCTGTTCCAAAACTGGTGACAGTTTGCTAGCTCTATTGGGTTTGTCGAGCCTTCGACAAACTCAGGCTGACAATTGGCAATTAAACTGACAGAGATTTGAGATATCTTCTTCCTGATATTTTATGAGAAAATTATACTGCAAAACTTTCACCACATCCGCAGGTGCGGCTGGCGTTTGGATTGTTAAAGTAAAATCCCTTTCCATTCAGGCCATCTGAAAATTCAAGAGTTGTATTCACAAGGTATAAGAGACTTTTCAGGTCCGTGACTACTTTGATGCCGTTATTTTCAAACACCTGGTCAGCCGGCTTTGAGGTATTATCAAAATCCATTTTGTAGCTGAGCCCGGAACAACCGCCGCCCACAACACTTACCCGCAGAAAATAGGCAGGATCATCGCCATGGCCCGCATCGGCCATTAATTTCAAAATCCTGTCCTTCGCCTTTTCACTTACATAAATCGCATTATCCAGTACAGCATTCATAATTAATAATGTTTAAACCATCAAATAACCAACACAGATTTACCGATTTTGTTCACGGATTCGACCCTGCTTCAAGCCGTTCAAGTCAATATCCTGATATTTTGATCCGCCTTAACATTTAAATTTCTTCTTTATAAAGCGGGTTCATTTGTCTTATTTTACTCACTGCAGCACTAACCTGTTCAACAGTGTAATCAATTTCTTCTTCAGTAGTATAACGTCCCAAACCAAACCGGATTGTGCTGTGGGCCAGTTCATCTTCCAGGCCCAACGCCTTCAAAACATACGAAGGCTCGATAGAAGCAGACGTGCAGGCTGAACCCGTTGACAGCGCAATATTTTTATTCAGGCTCATCATCAATCCTTCACCATCGGCATGTTTAAACGAAATATTTGTTACATGAGGAAGCCTGTTATTAATGTCGCCGTTTACAGAGGTGCCTTCTATTCTTAAGAGCCCGGCCTGCAATTTATCCCGCAGACGTGAGACCCTGGCCATTTCCCCGGTCATTTCCTTTTGGCAAATCTCGCACGCTTTTCCAAACCCTACAATTCCGGGCACATTCAAGGTACCACTTCGCATACCTCTTTCATGACCACCACCATGAAGCTGGGCACTGAGTTTTACCCTGGGATTTTTTCGGCGAACATACAATGCACCCACTCCTTTCGGACCGTACATCTTGTGCGCCGAAAACGCCATCAGGTCAATTCCCGTTTTATTTACGTCGATTGGTATCTTTCCAACGGCCTGCGTGGCATCGGTAAAAATCAATACTCCTTTCCGTTTAGCAATTTCACAAATCTCCTTCATCGGCATGATCGTTCCGATTTCATTATTGGCATACATGATCGAAATCAGAATCGTATCGGTCCTGATGGCAGCTTCTAATTCTGATAAATCAATAAGACCGTTGCTTTTTACTTCGAGCCAGGTTACTTCACCACCCTGGCTTTCAATATAACTGCAGGTATCCATCACCGCCTTGTGTTCGATATTGCAGGTAATAATGTGTTTACCCTTACCGGCATACATTTCAAATACTCCTTTCAGTGCCAGGTTATCGCCTTCAGTTGCACCAGACGTAAAAATGATCTCTTTCGGCTCCGCCCCGATCAGCCTCGCCACCTGCTCCCGCGCATGGTCGACCGCCTCCTCAGCTACCCATCCAAAAGAATGATGACGGCTGGCGGCATTACCATACGATGTCGAAAAATAAGGCAGCATTACTTCTACGACCCTGGGGTCGCAGGGAGTGGTAGCATTATGATCAAGGTATACCGGGAGCTTTAACATACGCTCAATTTTCTATTTTTTATCTGCCTGGCAATCGTATTTGACGAAGTACAAAATTAACTCAAAAGCTTCGTCATAGCGGTATAATTTAAGCCCAACCGTTAATTTTACAAAAATTGTAAATAGGAAGGAAAGACACTACAAAAACCTGGTAATCACCCGATATATTGTAGGCTGGTTTTTATCACTCTAATAAAAGCGTTCGAGATCCATGCAAAAAGTAGAACACATCGGAATTGCCGTAAAAAATCTTGCCGTTGCGATACCCTTATTTGAAAAGTTGCTTAACAGTAAATGCTATAAGACGGAGGCAGTAGAAACCGAAAAAGTGAACACTGCGTTCTTAAAAATTGGCGAAACCAAGATTGAATTATTGGAAAGCACGGATCCTTCTGGTGTAATTGCGGGTTTTATTGAAAAAAAAGGCGAAGGCGTCCACCACATTGCGTTTGAGGTAAGCGATATAGAAGCAGAAATAGAACGATTGAAATCAGAAGGATTTATTGTGCTTAATGAAAAACCAAAAGAGGGTGCCGACAATAAACTGGTTTGTTTTTTACATCCCCGTCACACGAACGGCGTTCTTATAGAATTATGCATGTCCATAAAGACTTCTTTGAAGGAGAAAGAGTGAATTATTTCACGCGGTCTTACTTACATCTTTTCTTTCTTCAACCTGCGTGTCCGCATTAATGATTCCTAATTTCTCAACGGCAGTCTGGGCCGCAATTTGCGAAGCATCTTTTTTATTAAAAGCTTTGCCCTCTGCTATATTTTTTCCATCAAGCACTGCAGCAACTGTAAACAACCTGCGACCATTCTCCAATTGTTCGTTTACGGTTTCAAACTCCAGCAATTTGCCATTCTTGTTTGCCCAACCGTACAATTTATTCTTATGATTGATCTCCAGGATTTCAAGATCATCCATGAACATGTGCGGCCGGAGAATGTATTCCTGCACCCATTTAGCCGCTTTTTTATAACCGAGATCGAGGTATACAGCTCCAACCATTGCTTCAAGAGTATTGCCGAAGATTTGGCTCACTTTTAAAGAGCTGTCCATTTTGTTATATAAAGTGATCTTTTTTAGTCCCATCCTTACCGCAATTTCGTTCAGTTGCTGGCGGTTCACCATTTTGCTGCGCATCTCCGTGAGAAATCCTTCTTCTTTGTATGGATAACGTTTGAAAAGGTAGTCGGCCACAAGGGCGCTCAATACGGCATCGCCCAGGTATTCGAGTCTTTCATTGTTTTCGTCGGCTCCTTCGCGAACCGAGCGATGGGTCAATGCTGTTTTGTAAAGCGATAGCGTTCGGGGCGAAAATCCTAAGATATTGGTAAGCTCCTTCTTAAATGTCGAGCCCGAATGCTTCTTAAAAAGGTTAGTGATAAAATCCACAGAATTCAATCTACGAAAAAAAGTTTAAACGACTAAGCGGGTAAGTCTTAAGCTTTATTATAAGCAAATTTCTTTCCAGTATTCAGGGCCCGGGCAATTTCAATGGTTCAACTTAGAAAAAGTAGAGCAAATTCGATTCGTGCCGGCCCCGCGCAACGATAAAACGCTGATAACTTATTTATTATATTTTTTCGCGATCACGCAGGCATTATGGCCGCCAAATCCAAAAGTATTGCTTAAGGCAGCATTGACCACCCGTTTCTGGGCGGAATTGAACGTGAAATTCAATTTCGGATCTAATTCCGGATCGTCCGTAAAATGATTGATAGTGGGAGGAACGGTGTCATTTACCACGGAAAGGATACACGCAATTGCTTCGATTACGCCCGCCGCTCCCAGGCAATGCCCGGTCATGCTTTTGGTGGCGCTAATATTCAATTTGAAAGCATGTTCCCCGAAAACATCCATGATGGCCTTTGTTTCGGCAATATCTCCAAGCGGCGTCGACGTTCCATGGGTATTGATATAATCGATATTTTCAGGTTTCATCCCGGCGTCACTCAATGCCACCGTCATTACATTCTTTGCACCTAATCCTTCGGGGTGAGGTGCTGTGATATGATGTGCATCCGCAGTGGCCCCCGTACCCACAAGTTCGCAGTATATCTTAGCTCCTCTTGCCTTCGCATGTTCTAATTCTTCTAAAATGAGCACACCTCCGGCTTCTCCCATTACAAATCCATCCCTGTCTTTGTCGTAAGGACGGCTGGCGGTCTTCGGGTCATCATTTCTTTCGCTCATTGCCTTCATTGCATTGAAACCGCCAACGCCTGCTTCGCTGATCACTGCTTCGCTCCCCCCGGTTACGATGATATCGGCTTTGCCCAACCGCAATAGGATAATGGCATCAATAATTGCGTTGGTGCTACTGGCGCAAGCGCTCACTACCGCATAATTCGGGCCGCGAAGATTATGACGCATGCTGATCTGACCTGCAGCAATATCCAAAATCATTTTTGGTATGAAAAAGGGATTGAAACGCGGTGTGCCATCGCCTTTAGCGAATTCGGTCACTTCGTTTTGAAATGTAATCAACCCGCCAATGCCACTTGCGAATATAACCCCTATACGGTCTGGATTTATATTTTCTTTGTTCAGACCTGCATCATTCATTGCCTGGTCGCTGGCAACAAGCGCAAACTGGGTAAAGCGATCAATTTTTCTTGCCTCTTTTTTATCGAGATATTGAGTGGGATCAAAACCTTTCACTTCGCAGGCAAATTTTGTACGGAACTTGCTGGCATTAAACTGAGTAATCATATCCGCTCCGGATACACCATTGATTAAACCATTCCAATAATCATTTACCGAATTGCCGAGCGGAGTAATAGCTCCCATTCCTGTAACAACTACTCGTTTTAATTCCATACATTTTCAGATATTGTTATTCAAGATAAAACCGCCTTCCGTCCGATACGTCATCAAAGTCAGTATATCAGATTCGAAAGGCGGATCTTCTTATTACCTGCGTTGCTGTGGCGAAATTACCATTGTGCGTTCCCAAAGAACGAAATGAAATGCATCAGGTGCATTATTTGGCATGCTCTTCAAGGTACGAAACAGCCTGACCTACGGTGGTAATAGTTTCAGCCTGCTCATCGGGAATAGAAATATTGAATTCCTTTTCAAACTCCATAATTAACTCCACGGTGTCTAATGAATCGGCACCCAGATCATTGGTGAAGGAAGCTTCATTTGTGACTTCGGCTTCGTCAACACCCAATTTGTCAACGATGATCTTTTTAACTCTTGATGCAATGTCTGACATGTCTTTGTAGTTTAGTTATTGGGTGCAAAAATATACTTTTTGAGTAAACCAACATCCTAAACTCCTTTTTTTCGGATTTTCCCTTAAGCAACTGAAATCAAATTGATAAGAGCAATTATTTTCTAATTGCAATGAAATAATAAAGACGTTCGTTGGCTGTATTATAAGTTCTTTGTAAATTGAAAACCTTCACCACCGCATCAGTTTTAAATGGCGCTTAAAATTATTGATTATGGTAGCCCCGAATACCAGCAAATGGTAAGGCTCCGCGATGCCGTGCTGCGCAAACCCCTTGGCCTCACTTTTACCCAGGATGACCTGGAATCTGAAAAAGATAACATCCTGATCGCCGCATTTGAAGAAGAACGTATGCTCGGTTGCTGCATGCTTGTTGAAGAAAGGCCCGACATCGTACGGTTAAGACAAATGGCGGTATTAAATGCGTTGCAGGGCAAAGGCGTCGGTCGCGCCCTGATAAATTTTGCAGAAAACATTGCCCGGGACCGGGGTTACAAGATTGTAAAAATGCACGCCCGCAATAATTCTATCGGCTTCTACGAAAAAGTTGGCTATAAAAAAAAAGGTGACGAATTTATCGAAGTCACCATTCCGCATTATGTCATGGAAAAGATGTTGTAGTCTATTGACAATAGCCAGTCGGCAATTGACAAATAGTTTCCTGTTTACTAAGATGTTTTTTGTTTCGCAAGTTTGCCTATTGCTTATTTCCTCGTGCTACTTTCTCTTCGCCTTTTCTTTAAGCAGCTGTCTCAATTCATATACTTCATCTTTATTGCGACAACCACTTTTAGGGACCAGGAAAAATGAACGGGGGTCGAAATAAAGATGAAAGAAATGCGGACTTTCGATGAAATGACTTAACGCATTCCATGGCCATGATCTCGATCCTCTTTCATGTTGAAGTGAAAATCCTTCCTGCTCAAAGCTCATTGTAAAATGATGCTGGAAAGTTTCAGCCCTGCGATAAACCGTTATCGGAAGCACAAACCAAAAACTAATCATCAGCACCACCCATAGAAGGGAGCCAACCAGGAAAGCAAATGGTGTAATCGTCTTCATTGCATACAGGATCAGCGAGCCCAATGCAAATACATTTACCACGATGATCATAATCCGGATTTCCGGGCGACTGATAAAGTGATAGCGAAGAGCCTGCATCACCTGTCCCTTGTCATATCCAAATTGAATAGTCATATGCCAGCGGCTGGTTTGCAAACATACAACGAACCTTCTGCTTTGCTAATTCCTGGCCTGTCCACCTCGGTGATTATTAATCCACCATAAAAAAACCTTCTGCTTTGCAGAAGGTTTGCTAAGAATAAAAAGTTTGCTTTTACTTATTCATCATTTGTTTGGCTTCGATACTTAGCGTAGCGTGAGGTACTGCCCTGAGTCTCGCCTTATCGATCAGTTTACCCGTGATACGGCAAATACCATAGGTTTTGTTTTCAATACGCATAATCGCCTTTTCAAGGTGATCAATAAAGGTGATCTGGCGGCTGGCCATCTGGCTAAGCTGTTCCCTTTCCATACTGACGCTGCCGTCTTCCATTGTCATATAGCGGGCTTCATCCATATCACCACCTTCATCGCGCCGGGTTATCAATCCCTGCAGGTAGGCTAGCTCTTTCTTGGCAGCATCCAATTTCTTATTAATAATTTCTCTGAATTCGGCGAGGTCGGTATCGGAGTATCTCATTGAAGGTCCATTTTGTTCGTGCATAGGGTTATCTAATACAGATTTAGTGAAATCGGGTTCATATTTTACGGCTGATTTAGCCGTTGTCTTTGGAATAACAATTTTACCAACTTTTGGTGGTTCTTTTTTAATTATTGGCTTAGCCACAGGTTTAATAGAAACCAGGGAGCTTATAGCATCTGCTTTCTTCACTGGTGGTTTTGGATGTGATTCATGAACAACGGGCTTCGGCTTATTTTGCTCAACCTTTGCCACTACTTTTTTTACAGGTAATGCTTTTTTAACGGCGGGTTTGACAGGCTTATGCGCAACATGCTTTACCGGTTTGACCGGTTTCTTCGGGGCAGCGGGTTTGGAATGAGCAGGTTTTTTTACAGGGGGTTTGGCCGCCTTGTGCAAGGCTGGTTTAGCTGCCGGCTTAGCCACTTTTTTGTGGGCTATCTTTTTGGGAGCCGGTTTTTTCTTATTAGCCATAAAAATTACCCTTTTTTTGAAACAATCACATTTAGCGAAACATCGTTAAGTTCAATCTTCGTACCATCCTGTATTTCAGGTACTATTTCCAGCTTATCCGCCAGAATTTCGGCGCAAATATAGTTATTAAACATTGCCAACGAATCTTTCACTCCATTAGGGGCAGCAACTATAACATTTATCCTGTCGGTAAGTTCAAAGCCGCTGTCCTTCCGTATTTTCTGGATCCGATTTACAAACTCGCGGGCATTTCCTTCTGCCCGTAGCTCTGGGGTAATTGTTACGTCAAGTGCAACGGTCAATAACCCTTTTCCCGCCACCGTCCAACCAGGAATATCTTCACTGTTTATCTCTACATCAGTAATCTGCAAGGTTACGGGTTCGCCATCAATTAGCAAATTATATTGGCCTTCTTTTTCCAGTTGTGCAATGTCGGCCTGTGTGAATTGGGCAAGCGCCGACGACACCGCCTTCATCTTTGGGCCGAGCTTTTTCCCCAGCGCCACAAAATTTGGTTTGATCCTTTTTTGTATAAAGTCGTTATCGGCACCCAGGTATTGAATCTCTTTCACATTTACCTCGGCTTTGATTAGGTCCTCTACCCGATTCAGTTGTTCCTTCATTGAATTATTCATGACCGGGATCAAGACCTTTTGCAAAGGCTGCCGAACCTTGATATTTACTTTCTTGCGTAACGATAAAATTAGTGACGAGGCGTCCTGGGCCAGTTGCATTCTTTCTTCAAGGGGCAGATCAATTACCGATTGATTTGCGACAGGAAAATCAGCATGATGCACTGATTCAGCTTTTAAGCGCCTTGTAATGCCATTGAGATTTTGAAATATGGAGTCGCTGAAAAATGGTGATATCGGCGCTATCAGTCTAACCGTTGTTTCCAGGCATTCGTACAGTGTCTGGTAAGCACAGATCTTGTCCTGCTCATATTCGCCCTTCCAGAAACGACGGCGGCAAAGGCGGACATACCAATTGCTCAACTGTTCGTCCACAAAATCTTCAACTGCACGGCCAGCATGGGTGGGCTCATAATCGTCCATATACTCATTTACCTTCTTTACCAGTGTATTTAAGCTCGACAATATCCACCTGTCTATTTCTGGCCTCTGATCCGCCGGAATATATTCTTCTTTAAAGGAAAAATTGTCCACATTGGCATAGAGCGCGAAGAATTGATACGTATTATATAAGGTACCAAAGAACTTGCGCTGGACTTCCTGGATGCCTGAAATATCAAACTTGAGGTTGTCCCAGGGTGAGGCGTTGGTAATAAGATACCAGCGTGTTGCATCGGCGCCAAATGTTTCGATCGTTTTAAAGGGATCGACAACGTTACCGAGGCGTTTGCTCATTTTGTTACCGTTCCTATCCAACACAAGGCCGTTGCTGACTACGGTTTTGAAGGCAAGCGAATCAAAGACCAGGGCGGCGATGGCATGCAAAGTGTAAAACCATCCACGTGTTTGATCTACTCCTTCGCAAATAAAATCAGCAGGAAAAGCTCCGTCAAAACCCTGGCCGAAAGGATACCGATCGCCAGCGTTCATCTTTTGCTTATCTAATCCCCATTGAGCATAAGGCATGGCACCACTATCGAACCAAACATCCACCAGATCCGGCACCCGCTTCATTGGTTTGCCCGACTTGCTTACCAATATTATTTCATCAACATAGGGTTTATGTAAATCCAATATTCCCCCGTGCAAATAATTCTTGTTTACATCGCCGCCCAATGCTTCGTTTGCTTCACGGATTCCCTGGTTCAATTCGTCGATACTGCCAATACATACTTCTTCATTTCCATCTTCCGTTTTCCAAACAGGCAATGGCGTGCCCCAATATCGCGAACGGCTTAAGTTCCAGTCCACCATGTTTTCGAGCCAGTTGCCAAAACGGCCCTCGCCGGTTGACCTGGGTTTCCAGTTAACAGTCTTATTTAACTCAACCATCCGGTCTTTAATAGCTGTTGTTTTAATAAACCATGCATCCAGCGGATAATACAGGATAGGCTTATCAGTTCTCCAGCAATGCGGATAATTGTGTTCGTACTTTTCAACCTTGAAAGCCCGGTTTTCTTTTTTCAGCTTAACGGCTATATCAACATTAACGTCGACATATTTGGGATCATCCTTGTAATTCTTTACGTAACGATTGCTAAATTCACCCAGGTCGTCAACAAATTTTCCCTGCCGGTCAACCATTGTCAAAATACCGATGTTGTACTTTTTACCAATCTTAAAGTCATCGGCACCGAATGCCGGCGCCGTGTGCACGATACCGGTACCATCTTCAGTTGTCACAAAATCACCAACTAAAACTTTGAACGGATCTGCATCGGGGGTAATCTCTTTAATTGACCGCAAAGAGTTAGCATGATAAGGAAGTAATTGCTCGTACTCACAACCTTCAATATCTTTTCCTTTGAACTCCGCTAATATTCTCCAATAATTAAGCTTACCTGCTCCCCCCAGTTGTTTTCTTAAATCCTCATTTTCTTTTTCCGTTCGAGCTGTGCCTTTTTCAATTAACTTATTGATATCGGTTGTGCTTAAACTACTATTTAAGGAAATTATTTCTTCCTTGTTATTGAAGATTATACTGAAGTAGTTTCTAAACAGGTCTTTGGCTAAAACGACATTTACAGGAACGAGCGTATATGGATTAATAGTTTTTACTAGTAAATAGTCTATGTTGCCTCCTACGGTTAATCCCAGGTTCGAAGGAAGCGTCCACGGTGTCGTGGTCCATGCCAATAGGAAAACTTCTGATTCCCTCCCCTCCAAAGCAGGGTTTTCAGTTTCTTTAGCCTTCGAAAAAATCCTGGTTATTCCGGGGTTCTTGTAAGCCCCTCCTTTGGAGGAGTTTGGGGAGGCTTTAAACATCGCAACAACGCTGGTATCCTTGACATCTTTATAAGTCCCCGGCATGTTCAATTCATGTGAACTTAAACCGGTGCCTGCAGCAGGTGAATAAGGTTGTATGCTTACACTTTCATAAAGCAATCCTTTTTTGTACAATTCTTTGAGCAACCACCACAGCGTTTCAATGTACTCGTTTTTGAAAGTGATATAGGGATCCTCCAGGTCTACCCAATAACCCATTTTACGCGTGATATCATCCCATTTGTCCTTATATCTCAAGACCGCTTCTCGACACTTCTGGTTATACTCCTCGACCGATATCTTTTTACCAATGTCTTCTTTGGTGATCCCTAATTCTTTTTCTACACCCAGTTCAATGGGTAATCCATGGGTATCCCATCCGCCTTTTCTTTTTACCTGGAAGCCTTTCATCGTTTTATAGCGACAAACCAGGTCTTTCAGGGTTCGTGATATGACGTGATGAATTCCTGGCAGCCCGTTGGCGCTCGGAGGGCCCTCATAGAACACATATGGTACAGCGCCTTCCCTCAGCGACACACTTTTTTCAAAAGCCTGTGTCTCAGTCCAGTTATCCAGCATTTCCTGTTCAAATGCGGGGAGATTTAAGCCGGTAAATTCTCTGTATTTAGCCGCCATAACCGTTCTAAAAAGTCTGCGAAGTTACGGAAATATACGCCGGCTTTTGGTTGCCGATACAACAAAAAACCCCCAATGGTCGGAGACTTTCAATGAGTTCGATTATTGGTTATTGAACATTGAGCGTTGAATATTCTGCGTCGTTGTAAATAGTTAATCCGGCCAGCTAAGGTTGTGCCTGAACTCTGACCTGTATCCAATTGGTATCAGACGTCTTTAAAGCAAAAGGAACAGTCTTAAACTGTCCCTTTCGCAAATTCTTTTGTTTACACTAAAA
>Ga0111539_10002980_pt1 | contig 22456 bp, 24 predicted proteins | sample RhiMethybrSRZTD1_FD_79667 | JGI IMG/M metagenome (GOLD analysis project Ga0111539, IMG submission 79667) | Populus rhizosphere microbial communities from Tennessee, USA - Rhizosphere MetaG P. TD hybrid SRZTD1 (version 2) (version 2) | ecosystem: Host-associated > Plants > Roots > Rhizosphere >...
CGAGACGCTCACGCCGGTCGCGCTCGAGCTCGGCGGCAAGGACCCGATGATCGTGCTCAAGGACGCCGACCTCGAGCGCGCGACGAACGCGGCGACGTACTACGCGATGCAGAACGGCGGCCAGACCTGCGTGTCGGTCGAGCGCGTGTACGTCGAGGCGCCGATCTACGACCAGTTCGTGAGCGCCGTCACCGAGAAGGTCAAGGCGCTGCGCCAGGGCGTGCCGAACGGGCCCGGGAGCGTCGAGGTCGGCGCCGTCACGTTCGCCCCGCAGCTCGACATCGTGCGCCGCCACGTCGAGCAGGCCCGCGAGGCGGGCGCCCGCATCACCACCGGCGGCCACGTCCGCGAGGGCGAGGGCCGCTTCTTCGAGCCGACCGTCCTCGCCGACGCCGATCACTCGATGACCGCGATGACCGACGAGACGTTCGGGCCGACGATGCCGATCATGAAGGTCGCGGACGCCGACGAGGCGGTGCGGCTGGCCAACGACTCGCCGTATGGGCTCGGCGCGTCGGTGTGGACGAAGGATCTCGCGCGCGGCGAGCAGATCGCCCGCCGGATCGAGAGCGGCTACGTCTGCGTGAACGACGCCAACATCAACTACATGGCCTACGAGCTGCCGATGGGCGGCTGGAAGGAGTCCGGCCTCGGCGTGCGCCACGGCGCCGCCGGGATCCGCAAGTACACGCGCCAGCAGGCCATCCTCGTGACGCGCCTGGCGATGAAGCGCGACGTGCACTTCTTCCCGTACTCCGCCCGCACGACGAAGCTGCTCGGCCGCCTGACGAAGGTGCTGTACGGCCGCGGCAAGCGAACCTAAAGGGTCAGACCCTTTAGGTTTCCAGCACGGCGATCCGGGCGAGGCCTTCGAGGCTGCGCTCGAGCTCGTCGGCGGGGCGGTCGAGCTCGCGCAGCAGGGCCGCGCGGTCGCGTGTGCCGTCGAGCAGCGTGATCAGGCGGCGGCCGAGGTCGTCCGGGACGTCGATGCTGCCGTGGCGCAGGTTCGTGATGCGCGGCCCGGTGGCGGCCTGCAGGCGCGCCAGCGCGCTGGCGACGGGCCGCTCCGACGGGGTGGTCGCGATCTCCGGCGCCCACACGTGCAGCTGCACGAGGTTGACCGCGTAGGCGCGCAGGAGTGCCTCGCACACCGCGTCGCCGTCCAGCTCGGCGACCGGTACGGCGCTCGGCCACGCGTGGCCGAGCGCGACCAGCGCGGCCTTGACCGCTTCATGGTCGGTGGTGATGGTCGCCCCGCGCGGGCCGCGGAACTCGGTCTTCCCCGGCCCGATCTCGCCCACCGGGCGCGCCGGCGTCGAGGCGAGCATGCCGCGGACGACGGCACCGCTCGGCTCGCGCCGCTCGGCGCCCTCGCGGCACAGCAGCGTCTGCCGGAACATGCGGCCCTTGAAGAAGTCCAGGTACTGCTCGCGCGCGATCACGTCGCCGCCGGCGTAGTCGGCCGGCAGGCCGGAGGCCTGCATCTCGAAGACGTCGGCCTCGGCGAGGAAGTCGAGCCCGTGGCGGCGGGCATGTGCCACGAAGTCGGTGAACAGGATCGCCTCGTGGTGCGGCGCGAGCTCGTCGTGGTAGAGCGCCGGGTCGCCTTGCTCGAGCGCCCACGCCGCCTGCTCGGAGCCACTGTCGGCGAGCGCGCGCAGCAGGCGGCGCGCGCCGGCGATCCGCTCGCCGGGGTCGTCGACGCCGCGCAGGTGCCAGCGCAGGATCTGGCGCGTGATCTCGCGCACGTGGCCGCCCGGCATCACGTCGTAGGAGACGTAGGCGACCCCGCCCGGCGCCAGGTGCTCGCGGCAGGCGGCCAGCAGCGCGTCGCGCGCCGCCGGCGCGAGCCACGAGTACACGCCGTGCGCGACGACGTAGTCGAACGTGCCGAGGTCCGGCAGCGAGGTCAGGTCGGCCTGGTGCAGCTCGACGTTGGCGAGCCCGAGGGCGTCGCGCAGCTGCGCGGCATGCGCGATCGCGCGCGGAGAGAGGTCGACGCCGCAGAACGCGCTGCGGCGGAGCGCGTACGCCATCGGCACGAGGTTGCCGCCGTCGCCGCAGCCGAGCTCGAGCAGCCGGCACGAGGCCGGGTGCGCGGCGTTCAGGCCGAACAGCGTCGCGACGGTGGCGAGCCGGTCGGGGTGCGTCTGCGCGAACGGGTGTCCCGGATACGGGACCCGGTCGTAGGCGGTCAGAGCTTCTTGTTGGACTTGACGTCCCACCCGGCCGTGACCGGCGTGTCGAGCGACCCGTCGGCCTTCTGGGCCTTGTACGCCACCGAGACCTTGCTGAAGTTCAGCGACACGGAGTCCAGCGGCACGTTCTGCTCGGTCCCGCCGGTCTCGTAGCTGGACACCAGGACGTCCGAGAACGTCCAGGTCAGGAACTCCTGCTGGTCCTTGCCGGCCTTGCGGCCGACGAGCTGAGCCTGCTTGAGGTGCTGGCCGGCGGCGCAGGCGAGGAACAGCTTCGGGCTCGCCTTGCTGACCCGCGTCGTGAACGCGAAGTCGCGGAAGTGGACCTTGCCGGCTCCGGCGCCGCTGCCGGTCGCGGGCTGCAGCGGCTGGTTCTCGCCCCACGACCACGCATCGACGTCGATCCAGTTCACGTGCTTGGCGTCGGTGCTCTCGCCCTCGATCCCGTCGATCTTCAGGAAGTAGTCGACCACCGCCATGCTGGCGCGAGCCTACCGCTTCCGCACGGTCACCCGCTTGGATTTCGCGATCGGCGTCCCACCGGTCGGCGTGAAGACCGCCTTGGCGGTGAGCCGTAGCCTGCCCCTGGCCTTCAGCGCCCGCAGCGCACGCTGGGCGAGCTTGATCCGCACCGTGACCTTGCCGGCCTTCGCCGGATGCACGGTGCGCCGCCCCACGCGCTTGCGGCCCTTCATGAGCACACGGACGGCGAGCGTGCCCGGTCCGCTGACGACGTACGTGAGCAACAGCCGCCGCTTCTTGAACCTCGCCTTCGGTGAGCCGAGCGACGGCTTCGTGCCGCCGCCGGGCACGTACTCGAACGCGCCGGCGTCGCAGCGGCCGCCGACCGGCCGCGTCACGCCGCGCTGATCGATCGTCGCGCAGCCGTCGCCGCTGGCCCGGATCAGGTCGATCGCCGGGCTGCCGGCGCGCAGGGCCATCGTCTTGGTCGGCCCGCCGTTGCTCGCGAGCGGCCGCAGCATCGGGTCGAGCTGCAGGCCGCGGCAGTCGGAGCCGGGGGAGCTCGTGTTGCCGCCGAGGTCGTCGAAATCGCCGACGCAGGTGTTGCCCCCGAAGATCGAGTTGCGCACGGTGACCGTCGCCGCGTCCACGTAGGTGCCCGAGCCGAGGCCCCGGCTGCCCGAGTCGCCGAGGGTGCCGTTTCCACCGGGTCCGCCGGCACCTTCCTTGCCGGCCGTGTTGCCGGCGATCGTCGCGTGCGAGACCGTCAGCGAGACGGCTGCGGCGTTCCCCGCGAACAGGCCGCCTCCGTAGCCGCCGTCGCCGCCCTCTCCGCCGGCGCCAGCCGTGCCGGTCGCGCCGCCGGGACCGCCGGGCTGCCCGCCGTGGCCGCCCGCATCGCCCGTGCCGCCGGCGCCGCCGGCGTTGGCGGTGATCGTCGAGTTGGTGACCACGGTGACGCTCGTCGCGCCGGCGGCCGTGAAGACGCCGCCGCCCTGGCCGCCGTTGCCGGCCGTGCCGCCGAAGCCGCCTGGCCCGCCGTTCTTGTTGACGGTCCCGCCGTCGCCGCCGTCGCCCGCCATCGCCCCGTCGCCGCCGCGCCCGGCGCGGTTGCCGGCGATCGTCGAGCGGGCGATCGTCAGCGTGCCGATGTTCGCGATGCCCCCGCCGTCGCCGCCGATCCCGCCGTGGCCACCGAAGCCGCCGTGTCCGCCGGCCGGCGATCCGCTCTGACCGGCGCCGCCCTTGCCGCCGGCGCCGGCCGCGTTGCCGGTGATCGTGCTCTCGGTCAGCGTCGCCGTCCCGGCGTTGAAGAGGCCGCCTCCGGAGCCGCCCTTGCCGCCGACGCCGCCCTGGCCGCCGCTCGGCGCGGCCGGGGAGCTGGGGTCGCCGACGCCGCCGGCGCCACCGGTCCCGGCGGTGTTGCCGCTGACCGTGGTGCGCTCGAGCGTGAGCGTTGCCCCGAACGCGTTGTAGATCCCGGCGCCGTTGCCACCGGCGGTGCCGGTGCCGCCGGTTGCGCCGCCGTTCGCTCCCGGCGGTGCCGGTGCCGCGGTGTTGCCCGTCACGAGGACGCGTTCGAGCGTCAGGTTGCCGACGTTCGTGATCCCGCCGCCTGCGAACGTGGGCCCGGTGGCGGTGCCGCCCCTGATCGTGAGCCCGCTGAGGAACGCCGTACGGCTCGCGCTGATGACGATCACCCGGAACGCGCCGTCGGCCTGGATCACGGCGCCGTCGGACTCCACCCGCGTCGGCACGGTGCCGTTGGCGAACGGCAGCGTGCTCGTGAGCCGGTACGGGCCGCCGGCCGCCGGCAGGCGGATCGCCCCCGTGCCGCAGTCCGCCGAACCGCCGTTGACCGCCTCGCGCAGCGAGCACTTGCCATCGGCGGCCACGACGTCTTGATGGGTGTCGACCACGCTGTCGGCCTGGGCGGGAGCCGCCAGCGCGAGCAGCGCGGCCAGCGTGAGGAGCAGGGGACGAGTCATGCCTCAATCCTCTGCGGTGCGAGTGCCGCGGCGCCAGGGTCGGCACCCCGGACTTGCACCCTGGACTTTTCAGCCGAGATGCTCGCGGATCTCCGCGAGCGTCGTGGCGGCGTCGCCGCGGTGCAGGACCGTCGCCATCCCGAGCGCCCGTGCCGGCTTGAGGTTCGGCGGCAGGTCGTCGACGTAGACGCACGCCGCCGGCGGCAGGCCGAGCCGCTCGGCCGCGAGCTCGTAGATCTCCGGCTCGGGCTTGCGCAGGCCGACCTCGCTGGAGATCACCACCGTGTCGAACAACTCGGCGACCAGCGCCCTCCCGTACACGGCCGCGTTGCCGACCGAGTTCGAGAGGATCGCCATGCGCACGCCGCGGGCCCGGATCGCGCGGATGCCGTCGATCATGGCCTCGTCGGCCTCCATGCCGGCGAACATCCGCTCCAGCAGGTTCTCGGGCGCGACACGCAGCAGCGCCGCGAACGCGCGCTCGAAGTCCGCGCTGCTCAGCTCGCCTGTCTCGAGCCGGGCGAGCATCGCGCGTGACTCCGGGTCGTCACGGAACCGCGCGCGCACGGCGTCGGGGGGTAACCCCTCGACCGCGCAGAACGCCTCGAACGAGGGGAACGGGCTGGTGGTGAGGACGCCGCCGTAGTCGAGGATCAGCCCGTGGCGGTCGCCCATGCACGCTCCGCGATCAACGGCACGCCCGCCTCCAGCCGGTCGAAGAACGCGTCCTCGGTCGTGCCGGCGAGACGGCGCTTGTACGAGCCTTCGAGGAACACCGCCGACTTCCAGAGCGCGAGCGTCATGTACCAGCGCACGTCGGACATCGAGCGTCCCGAGCGCTCCTCGTAGCGGGCGATCAGCTCGTCGCGCGTGGGGAAGCCCGGGGCCCGTGTGGCGGCGCTGAGGCCGCGCAGCGCGTCCTCGGGGTCATCGGCCTGCGACCAGGTCGCGACGAGGTAGCCGAGGTCGGCCAGCGGATCGCCGATCGTGGCGAGCTCCCAGTCGAAGATCGCGACCAGTCGGGCGGGCGCGTCCGGCGCGAACATCGTGTTGCCGAGGCGGTAGTCGCCGTGCACGATCGTCGCCTCGCCGGACTCGGGCTTGTGCTCGGCCAGCCACGCGGTGACCCGCTCGAGCACCGGCAGATCGCGCGTGCGGTTGTGCTCCCACAGGCCGCCGAACCGGCGCAGCTGGCGGTCGAGGTACCCGGTCGGCTTGCCATAGCCCTCCAGGCCGCAGGCGCGCCAGTCGACGGCGTGGATCTCGACGAGGGCGTCGACGAGGTCCTCGCCGATCCGCCGCGTCTCGCCCGCGAGCGCGGCGGGGACGTCGATGGTCATGACGTGGCCCTCGACGCGCTCCATCACGTAGAACGGCGCGCCGATGATCGCCTCGTCGTCGCAGGTGGCGAGCACGCGCGGCGTGCGCACGTCGGCGTCCTGCACGGCGCTGAGCAGGCGCGCCTCGCGCAGCACGTCGTGCGCCGACGGCGGCAGCGGCGGGCGCGGCGGGCGGCGCAGGACCCACGAGCCGCCGTCACGGTGCACGAGGTACGTCACGTTCGAATGTCCCTCGCCCACGGGCTCGGCCTCCAACGGGCCGCTCCCCAGGCCTTGAGCGTCCAGGAACGCCTCCAGTGGACGGCGTACGAGCAGCGGCGGAAGGTCGAGTGCCGCGGCCTGTTCCGGGGTATCGACGATGGCCGTCACGCTCGGCACCGTACCCTGGTTACCGCAACCCAGGCCGTCGTGACCGGTTCAGGGTCTCTAACTCATGCGATACAGACTGATCGTCCTCACACTGCTCGCCGTGCTCGCCGTGCCCGTGGCCGCCCAGGCGTCGCCACGCCAGGTCATGAGCTTCGAAGCACCGGCCGAGTTGCTCGACTACTCGCGCGTCAACGTGACGTTGGACGAGATCAAGGGCTTCGGCGTCACCAACGTTCGCCAGCTCGTGTACTGGCAGAGCTTCGCGCCGCGTCCGAACTCCAAGAAGAAGCCGAGCGGCAACCTCGCTGACCCGGACGCGTACCCGCGCGGCACGTGGACGCGCCTGGATCTGCTGATGCAGCAGGCCACGCGGCGGGGCATCAGCGTGATGCTCACGCCGACCGGACCGGTCCCCAAGTGGGCGACCGCAGGGAAGAAGGGGCATCTGCGCAAGCCGAGCCCGAAGCTGTACGGGCAGTTCGTGACCGCGCTCGCCCGCCGCTACGGCGCGCAGGTGACGACGTGGTCGATCTGGAACGAGCCCAACCAGCCGCAGTTCCTGATGCCGCAGTACCGCAAGGGCAAGCCGTACTCGCCGACCCACTACCGCAAGCTCTACCGGGCGGCCTACAAGGGGATCCGCAGCGTCGCGGCCAACCGCAAGGACAAGATCCTGATCGGCGAGACGTCGCCGCGCGGCAACGAGCACATCGTCTTCCCGCTGCGGTTCCTGCGCGGGATCGCCTGTCTGAACAACAAGTACAAGAAGGTCGGCAAGTGCTCGCGGCTCAAGGCCGACGGCTACGCGCACCACGCGTACACCACGCGCAGCGGTCCGCGCTGGGTGCCGCCGGAGAAGGACGACGTGACGATCGCCGTGATCTCGCGGCTCGTGCGGGCGCTCGATCGCGCCGGCCGCGCCGGCCGCCTGCCGAAGGGGCTGAAGATCTACCTCACCGAGTTCGGCATCCAGTCGTTCCCGGACAAGATCTCCGGCGTCTCGCTCGCGCGCCAGCCGGCGTACTATGCGATCGCCGAGAAGATCGCCTACGTCAACCCGCGCGTGGCGCTGATCTCGCAGTACCTGATGCGCGACGACGCGCCGCGCAGCTCCGGCTACCGCTATCGCGGCTTCGAGAGCGGCCTGCGGCGCAACGACGGCCGCAAGAAGCCGGCGTACAACGGGTTCTACAGCCCGCTCGCGGTCGAGCGCGCGCGCAACCACGATGTCCTGTGGGGCCGGATCCGGACGCGCGCCGAGCGCCAGCAGGTCACGATCGAGGTGCGCCGCAAGGGCAAGAAGAAGTACTCCAAGCTGCGCACGGTCACGACGAACACGCGCGGCGTGTTCGGCCTCACCGCGACGCATCGCAAGGGCACGTCGTACCGCGTGCGCTGGGTCTCCTCCACCGGCCGCACCCGCGTCGGGCCGCCGATCAAGGCGTACTAAGGCACCGTCGAGATGGGGTCGCGACCCGGTGGACCGGGTCGCGACTTCGCTCGATAAGTGCGGTATGCAACGGGTCAGACGGCGCAACCTGCTCGGACTGCAGGTTCAGGACTGCAACGGTGAGGACATCGGGCGTGTGGTCGACACGTGGCCCGAGGACGGCGGTTGGGAGCTCGAGATGGTCGTCGTCCGGCTCTCCCGGTTCGGCGAGCGGCGGATGCTGCCGGCCGCCTCGATGATCACGTTCGGGCGGGCGCTCCTGTCGCCTTACACCCGGATGCAGATCGAGGACGCGCCGGTGACCGGCGAGGGCGTCCACCGCGCCGACGATCCGTACCGCGCGCTTGCCTACTGGCGGTGGGAGGAGCCGGGCGGGGTCGATATGGTGCCGCCCTCATGGCGGCGCAGCTCTGGCTTCTTCGCCATGGAGAAGCCGTCCCCCACGAGTCCAAGTCCGACGCCGACCGCGAGCTGACGGCCCGCGGCGAGCGCCAGGCGATCGCCGCGGGGGAGGGGCTCGCACGCCTCGGCGTGGAGTTCTCCGCCTGCTACACGAGCCCGAAGGTCCGCGCCCGCGACACTGCCCGGCTCAGCTGCCGCGCGCTGAACATCGACCCCGTCGAGGTCGAGGCCCTGGAGAACGGGTTCTCGCGCGACGACGCACTCGAGCTCGTGTACGCGCACGGCGACGAGGGGCGCGTGCTCATCGTCGGCCACGAGCCCTCGTTCTCGCAGGTCGTGCACGACCTCACCGGGGGGCGGATCGACTTCAAGAAGGGCGGCGTCGCCGCTGTGGAGGTCGGTCGCGGGAGCGGTCAGCTGCTCGTGCTGCTGCGCCCGCGCGAGCTGGAGTCCTTGGCGCGGTCGTAGGGCCGCGTCGGGAATCGCTCCTCTCAATGCCGTAGTTGGTCAGAGAACCGCAGCGATGACGGCCAACGCCAGCTCGGCCCGCGGCGTCAGAGAGTCCGCATAGACGTACTCGCCCGGGTTGTGCGCGCGGCCGCCGCGCGGCCCGAGGCCGTCGATCGTGATCGGGATCGAGGCGGCGAAGTGGCTGGCATCGCTCGCGCCGCCGCGTGACACGCCGCGGACGGGGCGGCCGAGCGCTTCCGACGCGCGCGCGAGCGCCGGTGCGACCGCCGCCTCGGAGTGCATCCCGGGCCAGCGACGGATCAGCTCGGCGGTCATCGTGACGCCGCCGACGTCGGCCGGGATCGCGTCGAGCACGCTCTCGATGGCGTCGAGCTCGTCGGCGCGGCAGTCGCAGAACAGCTCGCCGGTGCCGGGCACGACGTTGAACGCGTCGCCGGAGCGGACCACGGTCGGCACGGCGGTCAGGCGGTGCGCGCCCGTCGGGTCGTGCCGGCCGGCCACCGCCTGCGCCGCGGTGGCCAGCGCGAGCAACGCGTTGCGGCCGCGGTCGGGCGCCGAGCCCGAGTGCGCGGCGCGCCCCTTCGCGGACACGAGGATCGTCCCGGCCGCCTTGCGGCGGACCACCACGCCGTCGAGGCCGTCGGCCGTCCGGTCGCCGCCCTCGAAGCACAGGCACGCGTCCCAGCCGGCGAAGCGGTCGACGTGGGCGATGCTGCCGGTCCGCCACTCCTCGTCGCAGACGAGCAGCAGCGCGACCTCGGCGTACAGGTCGGGGCGCTTGGCCAGCGCGCGCATCGCGCCGATCGAGAGCACGACACCGCCCTTCATGTCGACGCTGCCGGAGCCGACGAGCTTGTCGCCGTCGCGGTGCAGCGGGCGGTGGTCGCCGTGCGCGACGACCGTGTCGACGTGGCCGAGCAGCAGGATCCGCCGCGCACCGCTACCGCGCAGGTGGGCGACGAGGTCCGGCGCGTGGTCGGGCGACGAGCACGGAATGCGCTCGATGTCGGCATCGTCGGGCAGGAGCGCCGCGCAGACGGCGGCGCACTCCTCGGCGCCGTGGACGTCCCCGGACGGCGACGAGACGCCGACCAGCGCCTCGAGCTCGCGCGGCGCGCGCCGGCCGATCTCCGCGGCGGCCTCCTGCACCCAGGGATCCATCTGCGCCACGGTACTGTCTTCGTCGTGCCCGAGCTGCCCGAGATGGAGATCGTCACCCGGCGGCTCAACGAGGCTCTGCCGGGGGAGCAGATCGAGTCCGCCCTCACCCCGGGCATCAACGCGCTGAAGACGTTCGACCCGCCGTTCAGCGCGATCGACGGCGCCGCGTTCACCGGCGCGCGCCGGCGCGGCAAGCTGCTGATGCTCGACGTCGACACGCCCGCGCGGGGCCCGCTCGTGCTGCTCGTGCACCTGATGAGCGCGGGCCGGATCCAGCTCTTCGAGAAGCGCGCCTCGCTGCGCGACAAGACCTCGCGCGTGCTGTTCCGCCTGTCCGGCGACAGGGAGCTCCGGGTGCGCGAGTTCGGCACCAAGCAGCGCGCCTGGATCAAGCTGCTCGCGCCCGACGCGGTCGACGCCGACGAGGCGCTCGCCGGCCTCGCTCCGGAGGCGTGGCCGGACCCGCCGGACGACCTCGCGGAACGTCTGGCCACTCCGCGCCCGCTGCACTCGCTCCTGCGCGACCAGCGCGTGATCGCCGGCATCGGCCGCACGTGGGTCGACGAGATCCTCCACGCCGCCAAGCTCTCGCCGTTCAAGCGCGGCGACGACCTGTCCGACGACGAGCTCGACGCCCTGCGCGAGGCGATGGCAGGAGAGCTGGGCCGCGTGATCGCGGTCTACGAGGAGCAGGTCCAGCTCCCGCTGCCGGAGAAGTTCCCGAAGCCGACGCGCGTGCACGCGCACCAGGGCGAGCCGTGCCCGCGCTGCGAGACCGTCCTCGAGGCGGTCTTCTATGAGGACTACGTGATGACGTACTGCCCGCACTGCCAGACCGAGGGCCGCGTGCTCAAGGACCGCCGGCTCTCGCGGCTGCTCAAATGAGGATCGTGCCCGCCAACGAGGCGCGGTGGGAGGACATCCAGGCCGTGTTCGGCACGCGCGGGCCCGCGCACCGGTGCCAGTGCCAGCGCTACAAGCTGCGGCGCGGCGAGGCGTTCGCGAAGTTCCCGATCGAGGAGCGCGAGTTCCGGCTCCGCGCGCAGACCGACAGCGAGCCGACGACCGGGCTGGTCGGGTACCTGGACGGCGAGCCGGTCGGGTGGTGCGCGGTCGAGCCGCGCAACGCGTACGAGGGCCTGGTCCGCAACAACCGCGTCCCGTGGGAGGGCCGCGACGAGGACAAGGCCGACGCCGGCGTCTGGGCGGTCACGTGCGTCTTCGCGCGCGCCGGCTTCCGGCGCCGCGGCGTGAGCTACGCGCTGGTGCGCGCCGCCGTCGACCACGCCCGGGCGGGCGGCGCTCGCGCGGTCGAGGGCTATCCGATGGTCACCAAGGACGTGATCACCGAGGAGCTCCACGTCGGCACCGAGGGGGCTTTCGCTGCTGCAGGATTCACCGAGGTGAGCCGGCCGAGCAAGCGCCGGATCGTGATGCGCATCGACTTCGAGAAAGGAACCGCCGGATGATCGAGCAGGGACAAAAGGCGCCCGACTTCACGCTCCCCGATCAGGACGGCAACCCCGTCTCGCTGAGCGACTACACCGGCCAGACACTCGTCCTCTACTTCTATCCCAAGGCCGACACGCCCGGCTGTACGACGCAGGCGTGCGGGCTGCGGGACTCGATCTCCGACTTCAACGACGTCGGCGCGGCGGTCCTCGGCGTCTCGCCCGACCCGGTCAAGCGCGTGAAGAAGTTCCACGACGGCCAGGGCCTGAACTTCACGCTGCTCGCCGACGAGGACCACGCGGTCTGCGACCTCTACGGCGTCTGGGCCGAGAAGTCGATGTACGGCAAGAAGTACTGGGGCGCGCTGCGCTCGACGTTCGTGATCGACGCCGACGGCACCGTCGTGCACGTGATCGAGAAGGCGTCGCCGAAGACGCACGCCGCCGACGTGCTCGCCGCGCTGGAGGAGCTTGGCGCCGCGGCGTAGCGCCGCGATCATGTCGCGTCCGGCCTCTGGCGGCCTATCGAAGGAGCGGCCCGAGATCCGGATCCGCGCGCAGTGCTTCGCGGTAGCGCGAGTCGACCCGGCTGAGCGCCTCGGTCGCGGCGGCCTGATCGCCGCGCCCGACCGCGAGCAGCGCCTCGGCGATCGGGAGCCCGGGGGAGTCGGGGCGCTCGGCACGCAGGTCGTCGACGATCGCCCGCGCCCGCTCGGGGTCCGACCGGATGTGCGGGCGGGCGCGCTCGATCCATTCCGACGACGACGGCTCGTACGTCGGCAGGCCGCCGAGGGCGAGCACGGCCGTGCCGTCCTCGGTGGCGACGGCGTGCCGGTGCACGTGCGGCTCGACACGCACGAACGTCCCGGCCGGCGCGTCGAACACCGTGCCGCCGCACGTGAACGTCGCCCGACCGCGCAGGACGACGTAGATCTCCTCATGGCCCATGCCGCCCTCGCTCTCGCGGTGCGCCTCGACCACCTCCTCGCCCGCCCGCTCAGCCGTGAACGCGCCCATGCCGACGATCCGCCCGCCGACCGCGTCGCGCAGCGGTCGCCACGTCAGCGGCGCGTACGGCCAGGCGATCGCCTCGACGTCATCGAGCCGCACCGCCTTCCATCCGCTCATGCTCCCAATCATGGCGCTCCCCGAGGCCGATCGCCGCGAAGCGGTCGGTGCGCCGGGGACGTGGCACGCCGAGCCAGGCGAGCGCTTCGTCGATGGCTCCGGTCGCCGCGCGCGGCCGGCGGAACAGGCCACGCGCGGGATGTGGCACCCGGTCGTGGTGGCTGCGCAGCGGACCGAGGGCGAGCCGCCGGGCGGACCAGCCGCAGGCGGCCTGATCGCCGATGCCGCCGAAGAAGTCGGCGGCAACGTAGATCACGGGCGTCCGCTCGGACAGCGTCTCGGCGTAGTCCGCGACGGGCTCGGTGAGATAGGCGAGATCGTCCGCGATCGCCGCCTGCGGCTCGTCGTCCGCCACCTCCGTGCGCACGAGACAGACGCCGAGCCCGCAGCGCAGCGCCTGCATCGGATGCATGCTCGGATGACGCAGATCGCCCAGGGCCCCGGCGGTGCCGATCACTCCGTACAGCAGAAAGCCCACGCCCAGACCCTAAGACGCACCACGAATCCGAGTGATGTTGCGCAGCGCCTCGCGCCGGCTCAGGGCGCTCAGCTCGTGGGTCGCGCAGTAGCGCTCGATCTCGTCGGGATCGACCCACGCGTAGGCGCGCAGCGCCCAGCCGATGCCCTTGCGCAGGAAGAACTCGCGCTCGCCGCGGCTGGGCTCGATGCAGTCGTAGAGCAGTGCGAGGTCCGTCCGCTGCTTGCGGCGTACCTGGCAGACGATCGCCGCGCGCCGCCGCCACATCACGTCGTCGTGTGCCCAGCGCCGCAGCACCGGCGCGAGCGCCGCGGCGTCGCGATCGAGCAGCTCGCCGAGCATGCCGGCCGCCACCTCGTCGACGAAGTCCCACCACGCGCCGGTGACGATCAGCTCGTCGAACAGCGGCAGCGCGGCCATCGTGCGGTGCTCGCGGTAGCGGCGGTCGCCCGCCAGCGCGAGCGCCATGTAGCGCTCCTCGCGGTAGGTCGCGTCGCGCCACAACGTCAACACGGTCGTCTGCCAGGTGCCGAAGCCGAGCGGCGTGAAGACCTCGCGCGCGAGCGCGGTGCGCGCCGGCTTCTGCACGCCGAGGAACGGCATCTCCGACTTCATGTACGCCTGCATGTCCGGCGCCTTGTCCGGGTTCGCGCGCGCGGCGAGCCCCGCGCGGATGGCGTCGATCATCGTGGCGGCCTCACGCGCCGGCCCCGTATGGCGGGCTCGCCGCCGAGGCCGGCGACCACATCGAGCAGCAGGCGCCGCGCGGCCTCCACGCGCCGCTCGCCCAGCCGCTCGGCGAGCTCGGTGCCGAGCGCCGCACGCTCCTCGCGCGCGGCGGCGATCACGGCCCGGCCGCGTTCGGTCAGGCCGACGAGGCGTGCCCGGGCGTCGTCGGGATCCGGCGTCCGCTCGACATAGCCGCGCCGCTCGAGGTCGGCGACGGACTTCGACGCCGCCTGCTGCGTGACCCCGAGCCGTTCGGCCAGCGCGCCGATCGTCAGGGGACCGCCGACCAGGTGCTGGTTGACCACGCCGTCGTTGAAGCGGACGTCGTCGAACCCCGCGGCCGCGAGCCGGCGCTGGATCTCGTCCGCCATCGCCCACCCCGCGAACAGCGAGGCGAGTGAGAGGTCGGCTTCAACCGAGTTCATGCTTGATATTCAACCATGGTTGTGCAACTATCCACAACCATGGTTGTAGATCAAGCGTTCATCGCCGTGGCACACCGCATCGTCTGGTGCACGGTCGCGACCGTCGACCGTCACAACCGTCCCCGCTCTCGGATCCTGCACCCATACTGGGAGCGGACCGACGACGGGCTCGTCGGCTGGGTCACCACCCGCCCGACCCCGCTCAAGCGCGCGCATCTGGACCACAGCCCGTACGTGTCGTGCTCGTACTGGGACACGACACACGACGTCGCCGTGGCCGAGTGCCACGCGGAGTGGATCGACGACCTCGACATCAAGGCGCACGCGTGGGACCGGTTCCGCGCGGCCGACGAGCCGCTCGGCCACGACCCCTACACGATCTGGCCCGACGGCCCGGGCGACCCCGACGCCGGCGTGCTGCGGCTCAGGCCGTGGCGGATTCGGGTTGCCGGGATGGAGGTGCTGCTGGGGCGTGCTCCGGCGCTGACGTGGACGGCTCCCGATGCAGCGCGACGCCCGCGACAACCAGCGTGACGCCCGCGACCTCGATCGCCGTCGGCACCTGGCCCAGCACGGCGATCCCGATCACGGTCGCGGTGGCCGGCAGCAGCGCCACCATCAGCGCGTAGGCGGCGCGCGTCAGCCGCGCCATCGCGAGCTGGTCGCAGACGTACGGGATCACCGACGACGAGATGCCCACGCCGGCGCCGGCCAGCAGCGCGATCGGGTCCGTGAACGCGGGGACCGCCGCCCAGCCCGCCATCGGCGTCACCACCACCATCGCGATCAGCATCGAGGCGCCGAGCCCGTCGATCCCCCCGCCGGCGCCCCGCTGGGCGACGCGGTGGCCGAGCACGATGTAGAGCGCGAACAGCGCGGCGTTGACGAAGGCGACCGCGACGCCGAGTGGCTCGCCCGCGAGCTGCACGTCGGTGAGCAGGTACACGCCCGGGACGGCGAGCCCCAGCGCGAGCCCGTTCCGCAGGGTGCGCGCGCCCAGCGCCGCGAGCGCGATCACCGGCAGGAACTCGATCGCGGCGACCGTGCCGAGCGGCAGCCGGTCGATCGCGATGTAGAACGAGCAGTTCATGAGCGCGAGGACGGCGCCCCAGGCGAGCAGCAACGGGTCGCTGAGGTTCACGTTGCGCCACGGGCGACGCCACGCGGCGAAGATCAGCGCCGCGGACGCGATCCGCAGCCACGCGACGCCGAGCACGTCGACGCGGGCGAACAGCAGCACGGCGAACGCCGGTCCGAGATAGTGGAAGATCGCGCTGCCGATGAAGTAGACCTGGGGAGGCGGCTGCATCTACTTACAGGATCAACCGTAGATGCCTTAGAACGAAGGGCCGTCCGACGCTATTTTGTGATCCGTGCCTAACGATCGACGGGAGAATGACGGTACTGACCGTCGAATCCTCGAAGAGCTCCAGAGCGACGGGCGGCTCAGCCTCGCCGAGCTCGGCCGGCGTGTCGGCCTGTCACCGCCCGCCGTCGCCGAACGCGTCCAGCGGCTCGAGCGCGACGGCGCGATCACCGGGTACCACGCCCGCGTCGACCCGCGCGCGCTCGGCTACTCGCTCACGACCGTCATCCGGATCCGCCCGGCGCCACGCCAGATCCCCAAGGTCGCCGAGCTGGCGCGAGCGACGCCCGAGATCGTCGAGTGCCACCGCATCACGGGCGAGGACTGCTTCTTCATGAAGGCCACCGTGCGCGACGTCGAGCACCTCGAGCAGCTCATCGACCAGTTCGTGGTCTACGGGCAGACCACAACCTCGATCGTGCAATCATCCCCCGTGCCCGGGCGCGGGGTGGCTATCTAGTCTGTCTTTCGTGCCCCTGGCCTCGATCGGCGACAGCTTCTCGGCGTTCTTCGACGCCGTCGGCGACTTCTTCGACTCGCTCGCCGCGATCCAGTGGCTGTCGCTGTTCTTCGCGCTGCTCGCGTTCGGGATCTACCTCTCGATCCGTGCCCGGGCGTCGTTCAACATCCTGCGCGCCGCCTATCCCGACGAGCGGATCGACTTCCGCTACATCTGGGGCGCGTACATCGCCGGCTACGGGTTCAACGCGGTCGTGCCGGCCCGCGGGGGCGACGTCATCCGCCTCTTCCTCACCAAGTCGCGGATCCCGAACTCGAGCTACCCGGCAGTGGCGGCGAGCTTCGCGGTCGAGCTCATCTTCGACCTCTGCATGGCGATCCCGATCATGGCGTTCGCGTTCACGCAGGGTGCGTTCCCGAAGCCGCCCGACTTCTCCAAGCTACCGGCGTTCGACCTCGCGTTCTTCGCGTCCCATCCGCGCTTCGCGCTGTTCCTGCTCACCGTGCTCGGGATCGGGGTCCTGATCGCCTTCGCGCTGCTGTCGGCGCGCGTGCGGGCCTTCTGGGAGCGCGTCCGCCAGGGCCTGACGATCCTCTCCGACCGCCGCCGCTACTTCCGCGAGGTGTTCGCGGTGCAGTTCGTCGGCTGGCTGTTCCGCTTCACCGCGTTCTTCTTCCTGCTCGAGGCGTTCAACGTCGGCGGCTCGGTGCGTAACGTGCTGCTCGTGCTCGGCGTCAACGCCGTCGCCGCGTGCGTGCCCTTCACGCCCGGCGGCGCGGGCGTGCAACAGGCGCTGCTCGTCAAGGTGTTCAGCGGGACCGCGGCGGGGGCGACCGTCGCCGCCTACTCAGTGGGCCAGCAGATCGCGATCGCCGCGTTCACGTTCGGCGTCGGCTTCGCCGCGCTGGTGTGGGTGTTCCGCATCCGCTCCTTCAAGGAGGTCATCGCGCAGGGACGCGCTGCGCGCACCGAGGAAGCGGCGGCCGCCGAGGTCTAGCTAAGGCCCTGGCGCGCTTCGCGCACCAGCGTGACGGCCTCGGGGAAGACCGTGGCCATCACGGAGCGGACCTGCTTGGCCTGCTCCTCGGCGTTGCCCTGCAGGTTCACGCGGTTGATGGCGGCCACGGTCATGTCGACGGCGAGCTTGATCGCGTTATCGGCCCACGCGAGGTTCTGGGTCGACTGCATCTGCTCGGCCATGTCCTGCAGCCGCTTCTGAAAATCGGGATCGTTGAAGAAGCCTCCGAAACCTTCCATGTGACAGAGGCTAGTGCACCCCTCCGGGAAATTCGACGCATTCCGGCGGGCCCGGCCCGCCGCTGCCGGCACCCGGCATCCGGTCACGTGCCACCAGCATGCTTCCGGATGCCGTGCACCGGCAGCGACGACCCGGACTACGCCGGCGATACGCCGACTTCCCCGGAGAGGTGCTAACGGTCCCCGCGCTCGTGGAAGAAGAAGTCCGGCATGACGGCGCGCGTGACGCGGCTCGACAGCTGGCTGGCAAGCTCGGCGTCGCCGGTCCGCGAGGCCAGGTCGTCGAGCGCGACGATGCCGGTCAGGCGGCCGCCGTCGACCACCACGAGGCGGCGGATCGCGTGGCGCACCATCAGCTCTCCCGCCTCCTCGACATCCATGCCCGCCTCGGCGGTGATCACCGGCGAGGAGGCGTGATCGGCCACGTGGTCGCCGAAGTCGCGGCCGTCAGCGATGACCGAGAGGGCGAGATCGCGGTCGGTGACGAAGCCGACGGGCTCGGAACCGTCCACCAGCACGACCGAGCCGACGTTGCGCTCGCGCATGAGCTCGGCGACCTCGCGCACGGTGCGCTCGGGGGCAGCCGTGACGACTGACTCCGTCATGACGTCCCGGATGAGCACGCGGGCGAGTCTACAATCGCGCGCCGTGGCACACCGCAATGCCAGCCAGCTTGCTCTGCAGCGCCGGGTCGAGGGCGTGATCCGGCTGTTCGCCCCGGTTCTCGACGTAGTCCTGTTCGCCGGCGAGCAGGTCTCGCGCGTGGCGGGGCGCAACGAGATCGATCCTGATCCGCCGCGGCGGCTCGGCGACCGCGGCGTCCGCACGTCGCTCGCCGGTCCACCGGACGGTGAAAGCTAGGATCTGGGCCTCCGTGGCCGCCGTCGCCAGCGTCGAAGAGCAACTTGCCTGGGAGGCGCGTCAGCGCCCGCGTGCCGCTGCGGCCGCGATCGTCGCCGGCATCCTCACCACGCTGAGCCTGATCTGGCTCCGCGTCGGGCTCAAGGACGTGCCCGACGCGCCGTTCCTGAACTCGCTGGGACGGGCGTTCCAGTCCGGGCCGATGGGCGACCAGCCGAGCCAGCTCGTACCGGTGTTCCAGTACTACGTCGACCGGCCACTGGTGTTCGTCGGCTCCGCTCTGCTGCAGGCGATCGCGATGCTCGGCCTCGCCTGGGCCGTGACGTTCCTGGCCGTCTGCGCGCGCGCCCGCCGCCCGGAGCTGCCGCGCTACCTGATCTACGTGACGATGGTCGGCGCCGTCCTCGTCGCCATCGCGGCCCTCCTCAACGCCGTCGGGCGCCTGATCGCGATCAACGACTTCCTGGACGGCGCGAAGACCGTCAACGCGGCCCGCGACGTCAACTCGCAGCCGCTGCTCGCGACCGCGTTCATCATCGGCCAGATCGCGCCGCTCGCACTCGCGGCAGGCATGCTGCTCGTCTCGCTCAACGCCATGCGGGTCGGCCTGCTCACGCGCTTCCTGGGTGTGCTGGGCATGATCTCCGGCGGCCTGACGATCTTCTCCGGCTTCTTCCTGTTCGGGCCGTTCGTGCAGGCGTTCTGGCTGCTCTCGCTCGGCTTCGTGTTCCTCGGCGTCGGGCGCGATGGCGCGCCGCCGGCGTGGCGCACCGGGCAGGCCGAGCCGTGGCCGAGTCAGCGCGAGCTCGCGGCGCAGCGCCAGGCGGCCCGCAAGCCGGCTCCCGAACCGGCGGCCGAGGGCGAGCCACAGCCGGTCGCGGCCGGGCGCCCGCACCCGACCTCCAAGAAGCGCAAGCGCAAGCGCCGGGGCTAAGCCGCCTCGGCGGGCGGGTTCTCGTCGGCCGCGGCGAGCAGTGAGTCGATGGTGACGAGCATGCCGAGCCACCCGGAGAACGGCCGCTCCGGACCGATCCCGTCGCTCGCGCGCCCGTCCAGCTCATCGCCCGCCAGGCGCAGCTCCAGGGTGATCGTGACCGCTCGTGAGGTCATGAGCACAGCATGGACACTGGGCCCGTCCCCGCCATCGGGGTCCCCCCTAATCGCCGTCCCCAGTCTTTAGGACCCCGCCAACGCGCCCGCACGGTCGCGGCGCGAGCGGATGCCGAGCTTGCGGTACGCGTTGCTGAGGTGGACCTCGACGGTCTTGGGCGTCACGAACAGCGCCTGAGCGATGTCGCGGTTGCTCTGCCCCTCGGCGGCGAACGCGGCCACCCGGCGCTCGCTCGCGGTCAGCGCCTCGACCCCGCCCAGCGCCGTCGTGCGCGGGCGCGCGCCGGTCGCGTAGAGCTCGGAGCGCACGTGCTCGACCAGCGCGTCGGCCGAGCACGCGTCGGCGAGCTCGAGCGCGCGGCGCAGCGGCTCGCGCGCCTCCGTCTGCCGCCGCTCGCGCCGCAGCGCGCCGCCGAGGTCGGCGAGCGCCTTCGCGTGCTCCAGGCGCGCGTGCGAGCCCTCGAGTACGGACACCGCCTCCTCCAGCAGCGACACGTCGCCGCGGAGCAGGCCGACCGCGCGCAGCGACGGCCCGAGGGTCCCCGGCGCGCCCCACTGGCGCGCGTCGGCCAGCTCGGACTCCGCGAGCGCGATCGCCTCGTCGCGCCGGCCGAGCCGGTCGAGCGCCCGCGCGACCGTCGAGCGTGCGTGCTCGGCAGTCGGGAGCCGGACGTGCGCGTAGCGGGCCGCGTACTCCTCGTAGCCGGCCACGGCCTCCGCGTCGCGCCCCTCGGCCACCAAGAGCGCCAGGCGCGTCGAGCGCCAGAAGCGGCTGCCCTCGGAGTTCTCGCCGAGCTCGGGGCCGACGGTCTCGAGCATCGCGCGTGCCTCGTCGATCCGCCCGCGCTCGATCCGCGTGCGGGCGTGGAACGAGGCCGTGTAGATCCGCGCCACGCGGTCGAACCCCCAGGCATCGAACTCCTCCTGGGCCTGGCGCAGCGACTCCTCCGCGTCCGCCAGCTCGCCGTACTGCAGCAGCGTGAACCCGTGCCAGAGGTGGATCGACGAGATGCCGAGCAGCGACCCGTGGCGATGAGCCTCGGCCTGTGCCATCTCCCAGGCCGCATCGGTCTCCGAGCGGTCGGCGTACACGAGCGTCAGCAGCGCCGCCATCATGAGCAGGCCGTTGTCGTGGACGATCAGGTCGCCGCCCGCCAGCGCGGCGAGCGCGAGCCCGGCGCAGTCGTCGGCGCTACCGCCCGTGTGTGCCCACCAGAGCGCAGCGACGGAGGCGAGCATCTTCGCGCCGAGGCCGGCGCTCGGCGGGTCGCGGTAGTTCTCGAGTGGCCGCAGGCGCTCCGGCGCGTCGACGCCGAAGAACCCGGTCATCAGATAGAAGGCGGTCAGTGCCCGGTGGTCGTTGTCGTCCTCGGGCAGCTCGGTGGAGACGCGCAGCGCGAAGTCGGCGGCCTCCGGCGGCGATCCCGTGAACAGCAGCGCGCGGCAGAGCGCGTGCGCCACCGGCAGGCGTGCGGGGTCGTCCTCGAGCGTCTCGAACGCCTCGGTGAGGTGCCCGATCGCCCCGAGCCCGTCCGTGAGGATCTCGGCGAGCCCGAGCTCGCGCAGCAGCTCCGGCCGCCACTCGGCCGGCGCCGGCTCCTCCAGCGCGCGCCGCAGGTGCGCCACGCCGCTCTCGGCGGCGCCGCGGGCGACCGCGGCGCGGCCCGCCTCGCGCAGCTGCTCGGCCACCCACTCCTGGCCACGGCGTGGCGCGGCGAGCAGGTGCGCCGCGACCTGCTCGGGCGGCGCGCCCGTCTCGAGCAGCACGCGGGCGGCGCGCTCGTGCTGGAGCTGGCGCTCGCCGAGCGGCAGCTCCTGGTACACGGCGTCGCGCACGAGCGCATGGACGAAACCGATCGGAGCCTCACGGCGGAGGATCTCGGCACGCGCCAGCAGGCCGGTCGCGTCGGCGACCCGCTCCTCGCTGAGCTCGGTCAGCGCGGCGACCGCCGGCAGCGTCGCGCTGTCGCTCAACACCGCGACGGCGCGGGCGACCGCGATCGCGTCCTCGGACAGCCGGGCCAGCCGCATGATCACGGTCCGCGACACGGCGCGCGGGCCGATCTCCAGCACGACGTCCGCGTGCGCGGCGTCGGGCTTCACGTGGTCGGCCTCGAGCGCGGTGAGCAGCTGGCGCAGGAACAGCGGGTTGCCGCCGGTGGCTTGGTGGCAGGCGGCGCAGAACGCGTCATCGGCCTCCGCGCCGAGCCGCTCGCGGACAAGCTCGCCGACCGCTTCGGCGCTCAGCGGCACCGGGCGGACCGCGACGGTCGACGGATCGTGGGCGATCTCTCCGAGCAGCGCGACGTCGGTCCCCGGCTCGCCGGTGCGCACGGTGGTGGCGACGAGGATCGGCTGGCCCTCGAGCCGCCGCGCGAGGTAGGCGACGAAGCGCAGCGACGGCCGGTCGCACCAGTGCAGGTCGTCGATCGCCAGGAACAGCGGGCCGTCGGCCGCGAGGTTCAGGGCGACCCAGAACAGCCCGTGCAGAGCCGCGAACGAGACGTCGCCCTCGGTCGCCTCGGCCGCCTCGAACACGGCGGCCGCCGGGGCGGCGGCGCCGGACAGCGTGCTCGCGTCGCCCGCCACGATGCCCTCGAACAGCTGCCGCACGACGCCGAACGGGAACTCGCGCTCGAGCTCGGACCCACGGGCCGCGAGGACGCGCGTGCCGGAGTCGGCCGCGCGCCGCCGCGCCTCCGCCAGCAGCGTGCTCTTGCCGATGCCCGCCGGCCCCTCGATCCAGGCGACCCGCCCCTCACCTGCCGGGGCGGCATCGAGAAGCTCCGCGAGCGCGGCGATCTCACGCTCGCGCTCGACCAGATCACGGGGCGTCATGCCGCGCGCAATCCTAGAGTGGCCGGGGAAACGGGTCAGGCCCGAACCAACGGCTCCTCGTAGCCGAGGCCGAGTCCCTCGGGCGCGTGCATGGCGAGCAACGCCGCCTCGGCGGGCTCGCGCCTGCGCTTGTCGCTCAGTGACACGAGGACCATCGCCGCGAACGCGACAGGGACCGACAGCACGGCCGGCTGCGTGAGCAGCGCGTCGACCGTCGGGTGGCCGCCCTCCATCGCGAGCCCCGCGAAGATCAGCCCGGTGGCGGTGACGGCGCCCGCGACCAGGCCGGTGGCGGCGCCGCGGGCGGTCAGCCGCTCCCACCAGATCCCGAGCAGCAGCAGCGGGCAGAACGTGCTCGCGGCGAGCGCGAACGCCCAGCCGACGAGCACCGAGATGTCGAGGCCACGGGCGACCAGCGCGAGCGCCACCGGCGCGAGCACGCCGCCAAGCGCGGCGACCCGGAAGCGCCGGCGGCGGACGGCCATGTCGGCGTGGCCGCGACGCCAGAGGTC
>Ga0111539_10002982_pt1 | contig 22448 bp, 18 predicted proteins | sample RhiMethybrSRZTD1_FD_79667 | JGI IMG/M metagenome (GOLD analysis project Ga0111539, IMG submission 79667) | Populus rhizosphere microbial communities from Tennessee, USA - Rhizosphere MetaG P. TD hybrid SRZTD1 (version 2) (version 2) | ecosystem: Host-associated > Plants > Roots > Rhizosphere >...
CTACGTCTCGAACGAGACGTCGCAGCTCCAGGTCGCGCCGCTGCTCGAGAAGTTGCCGTCCGGCGGGGCGTACCTGGGCGTGGGCCCCGAGCAAAACTTCTCGTACATCGCGCTGGTGCGGCCGGAGGTTAGTTTCATCATCGACATCCGGCGCCGCAACATGCTCCTGCACCTCCTCTACAAGGCAATCTTCGAGGAGGCCACCACGCGCTCGCATTTTTTGACCCTGCTCGTGGGGCGCCCATTCCAAAAGGAGAGCGATCCCGGAACCGGAGCGACCGTCGCGCAGGTGATCGCGCACGCCGAAACAGCGCCCCGCGATCGCGAGCTCTGGCGCGGCATCCACGCGCGGCTGATCGAGCGCATCACGAGCGGCTATCGGTTTCCGCTCGACGTTGCCGACACGACCGCGCTGCGCGAAGCGCATCAGGCGTTCTTCGACGACCAGCTCGACATCCAGTTCGAGCTCCACATGAAAACGCGCCCGCGCTATCCGAAGCTCCGCGATCAACTGGCGATGCGCGCGCCGGATGGACGCGAGCTCGGCTTTCTCGCCAGCGAGAAGGCTTTCCGCTTCGTGCAGCGCATGCAAGCGGAGCATCGGATCATTCCTTTGGTCGGCGACTTCGCGGGCCACAAGGCGCTTCCCGGCGTGGCCGAGTATCTGCGGAAAAACTCGATCAAGCTCAGCGTTTTTTACGTGTCGAACGTCGAGGAGTTTTTGTTCGAGGACAAGGTGTGGCCGAAGTGGGTCGACAACGTCACCGCGCTGCCGTCCGACGCGAACACGCTGTTCGTGCGGGCCTGGATGAATCACCATCCGCGCCATCCGAAGCAGCTCGACGGCCAGCGCACGACCACGCTGATTCAGTCCTTCAGTGACTTCCGCGCCGGCCAGGACCACGCGCCGGGTTGGCGCGGCTACCGCGCGCTCGCCTTCGACGACACGAACAAAACAGTGTCGAACTGACTACGGAAAGATCTCGCGCTCGTTGTAAACGCTGACCAGACGCTGCAGCGCGACGCCGTAGCAGGCGAGCCGATAGTCGCAGTCATAGGCGCGCGAGAAGTCGATCATGCGCTGATACGCATCGCGCATCGCGCCTTCGAGCCGGGTCTCGACTTCTTCGAGCGTCCACTGCTCGCTGCGCCGGTTCTGTACCCATTCGTAGTAGCTGACGGTGACGCCACCGGCATTGGCGATCACGTCCGGCAGCACTTCGATGCCGCGCTTCTTCAAGGTCTCTTCGCCCGCGGGTGAACACGGACCGTTGGCACCTTCGGCGACCAGGCGTACCTGGAGCGCCTCCGCCTCGGCCGGACCGATCTGATTCTCGAGCGCCGCGGGCACGAAGATGTCGGCCTGCACTCCGAAAAAGTCCTCGCGGCCGATCTTCTGGCCGTTGGGGTAACCCTCGATCGAGCCGTGCTCCTCGACGTAACGCTGCAGGCGATGCGCGTTGAAGCCCTCGGGATTGTAGAGGTACCCGGTGTGATCGCCGACCGCGACCAGCGAGACGCCGAGCTGGCTGAGCAGCACCGCGGTGTGCGAACCGACGTTGCCGTAGCCCTGGACGCTGAGCTTTTGACCTTCGAGCTTGAAGCGCGAACGCTCGCTCCATTCCTTGACGGCGTGGACCAGACCCTGCCCGGTCGCCTTGTCGCGGCCGTAGGTGCCGCCGCTGGTGATCGGCTTCCCGGTCACGACGCCCATCACGGATTGTTTGGACACCATGCCCACCGTGTTCATGTACGTGTCCATCGCCCACGCCATGACCTGGGAGTTCGTGCCCATGTCGGGAGCCGGGATGTCGTAGTCGGGCCCGATGTTCGAGCCTAGCGCGTGGAAAAAGCGCCGGGTAATGCGGGCGAGCTCGGCGCGCGATGCGGTGCGCGGCGTGAACTTGATCCCACCCTTGGCGCCGCCGAACGGCAGGTTCATGAACGAGCACTTCCAGGTCATCAACGCGGCGAGCGCCTTGAGATCGTCGAGCGTGACGTTCTCGTGGTAGCGCATGCCGCCTTTGTAGGGCCCGAGGATGTTCGAGTGCTGGATGCGATAACCCTTGAACAGGCGGTACTCGCCGTTGTCCATCTTGACCGGGAAGTGCACGATCAGCTCGTTCTTCGGCTGGTTCAGGATCGTGCGGATGTAGTCGGGCATCCCGATGATGCGCGAGGCCTTGTCCAGGTAGCCTTGGATGACCTGGAAGAATTCGTAACGCTCACCCGGAGCCCGCAGGCTCGGCGGCATCGAGCCGCGATCGTCCTGCGCGGAATCGGTGTCGTAACGCCGGCGCGACGTCGGCGGCCCAGAGCTACGGAGACTCGCCGGACCCGAAGCACTCTCTGTCATCGTTGCTCCTACTCGGTTGCTCGCTTCCGAAGCGTCTTTCGATTTTGCGCGACCTCACAGAAGTGTCTCGTTTTTTTCGACGACACGTCGCGTCATGAGCGCTCCGGCACATCGGAGCTACGGACGCGCCTTCGCTTGATTAACTCGTCCGGCTCGGCCCGCAGGATTTCGTTGGTCTCGGCGCTTCTATAACGCACCTGGCGCAGCAGCCGGGACCCGCGAAATCCCCCGTGAGTACGATCGTAGAAAAAGCGCACCTCGCGGCGTTCCCCGCGCGCGAGCGCGTCTTTTCCCTCCGGCGAGTCCTCGTCTTTTTTCCACTGGCCGAGGTCGGGGGGCAGATCTTCGAGGCGGCCGAGACGTTCCTCGGCCGCGCCAGGCACTTCGCGCAGGATGAACAGAAGGTAGATCGCGACACCAGCAGCGGCGACGATCAGCAGGAAGACATAGAACATGGCGCCCATGTGCGCTCACAGAGCAGCGTACGCGGCCTTTTGTCGCAACGCGAGCCCGAAGCGCGGCGCTGATTTGCACGCTTCACGAGCTTGCAAGATCGACTCTGGGTCCCCATAGCTTGGCGACGGCAAAAGCCTGTGCCGATAGCCGGCCGTGGATCTGTTCGACACGACACGCACTCGAACCCCCAGCGAGCGTCTGGCACGCTGGCTCGTGCGCTTCCGCTGGCCGGTATTGGCAGCGGCGCTGATTCTGACGCTGGGCGCCGGCTGGCGAACGCTCGAAACGTATCGAGCGCTGCGCGGCGAGCTCGAAGAGCTCTTGCCCGAATCCGCGCCCAGTGTCGGCGCGATCGAGCGCGTGCGCGCGCGTATGTTCGCGCCTCGCCATCTGGGGATCGTCGTCGACACCGCCGGCAATCTGCCCGCTGCCGAGCGCTTCGTCGACGACCTGGCGCGGCGGATCGCGGCGTATCCGCCCTCGCTCGTCAGAGCGGTGCGCACGGGCACCGCGGAAGAGCGGCGATTTCTCGAAACCTACGCGTTGCAGTTGATGGAGCCGGAGGACGTCGAGCGCCTGGTGAACGCGGTCGAAGAACGTCGGGACTGGGAAGTCTCGCGCCGAACCGGCATGGATTTGCTCGACGCCGAAGAAGATCCGCCTCCGCCGATTCCGCTCGAACAACTGGCGCAGAAGTACCGAGCCCGGTACGGCGGCTCGGAGCGAGCGCAAAGCGATCGCTTCGTCTCCACCGACAAGCAGACCGCCGTGCTCTTGATTCAGACTGAATCGCGCGGCGCGACGCTCGACGCCGAGCGCGAGTTCTTGCAGCGTGTCGGCGCCGACGTAAGTGCGCTCGGGTTCCCCGACGCGTACGCGCCCGGGATGCGCTTTGGCTTCGCGGGTGACATCGCCACTCGCGTCCAGGAACTGGACGGCTTGAAGAACGACCTCGGGATCTCGGGAGCGCTGGTTTCGATTCTGGTCGTCGCCGCGCTGTTCGGCTACTTCCGATCCTGGCGCGCGCTGCCGATCCTGGGGTTTCCGCTGCTGTGCGGCACCACTGCGGCGTTCGCGCTGGTCGCGCTGCCCCCGCTTTCGATCCGCCACCTCAATTCGAATACGGCCTTCCTCGGCTCGATCGTGGTCGGCAACGGAATCAACAGCGGGGTAATTCTGCTCGCGCGCTTCTGTGAGGAGCGGAGAAAGGGCGTCGCGCTCGAAACGGCGATCGCCATCGCGCTCCGGACCACCTGGCGGCCTACGCTCGCCGCGGCGCTGGCTGCCGCGGCCGCCTACGGCTCGCTGATCTTCACCGATTTCCGCGGCTTCAACCAGTTCGGCTGGATCGGCGCGCTCGGCATGGTGGTGTGCTGGCTCTACGCGATGCTGCTGATTCCGCCGCTGTGCTCGCTGCTCGGCGGAGCGATGCAAAGGGCTGGCGCTGCCTCCACGGGAGCGGGCACGCGCTTCAGCCTGTCCGTGCTGGGCCGGGCGCGGTCGCTGCTGGCGGCGATGCTGGCGCTCGCCGTCGTTTCGGCGATCGGCATCGCTCGACGCCACGGAGATTTCTTCGAATACGACTTCTCGAAGCTCCGGCGCAGCGATTCCTGGGCGAGCGGCGAACGTTATTGGGGTAAGCGCATGGATCAAACGCTTCAGCGTTATCTCACGCCGACCCTGATCCTGGCCGACGATCCAGCGCAGGCGCGCGAGGTGGAAACGCGCGTGCTGCAGCTGAAGCGCGAAGGCCGAGCCGGAGATCTCATCGCCAGTGTGCGAACCTTGCGCGACCTCTTGCCCGAGCATCGCTCTCGCTCGCTCGAACAGGCAGCCCGGCTGAAGGCGCTGCTCACGCCGCGTTTGCTCGCCACGCTCTCGCCCGAGGAGCGCCGCTACGTCGATTCCGCGCTGAGCGAAGCCTCGCTCTTGCCGTTGCGCCAGGATCGGATCCCGATGACCTTGCTCGCCGGGCTACGCGAGCGCGACGGGTGTAGCGATCGCAGCGTGCTCGTGTTTCCCAAGCTCGACGCCGGAACCTGGGATGCGCGGCGCATCGATCAGTACGCAGCGGATCTGAGAAAAGCCGCCAGCGTGGGCAGAGCACCGGTTTCCGTCGCGGGCCCGTTGCTGCTTTCGAGCGACATCGTCTCGGCGATCGAAACCGACGGTCCGCGCGCCACGCTGATCGCCGCGCTCGCGCTCCTGGTCGTGTGTGGATTGAGCTTTCGTTCGCTCGGGCTGTCGCTGGCCGCGCTGTTTTCGATCTGCGCGGGAGTCGTACTGACGCTGGGAGTCTTGGCGTGGTCGGGTGAACGCCTGAATTTCTCGAACTTCGTCGTGTTGCCGATCACCTTCGGCATCGCGGCCGACTACTCGATCAACATGCTGAAGCGCTTTCAGGCCGACGGGCGGGACGATCTCGGCGCTGCCCTCACCGCCACGGGCGGCGCCGTGACGTTGTGCTCGATCACCACGATCATCGGCTACGGCTCGCTTTTGGCGGCGCAAAATCGCGCGCTGTTTTCCTTCGGGCTGTTCGCAGTGGCGGGAGAAATCGCGTGTCTGGTCACGGCGATACTCGCGCTGCCAGCGGGGTTGTTTCTGGCGGGGCGCAGAGGCTCGCCGGCGTAGCAAGCAGCCACGCGGCAAACTCGCCGGCTGCGCGCGCTTTCGCTTCGCTTGCCGGCTCGCGCTGCCGTCTTACCTTCGCGCGGTGAAGTTGAGTGGCCGTCTCTTCTGTGTGATCGGGTTCGCGATCGCCGCTCAAGCGGCCGGCTGCGGCAACCAGACCGAAAATCCTCCGGCGCCCATCCCCGGTGGCAACGCCGGCATCGGCGGCATCGGCGGCGTCGTGAACCAGTCCGGTGGCAGCGCGGGGGTCGCGGGGGTCAGCGGCTCGGCCGGAGCGGGTGCCAACAACACCGGCGGCACCGGCGCCAACCTCGCCGGCGGCACTGGCGGCGCGGTCGGAGCTACCGGCGCGGGCGCGTTCGGCGGCAGCGTGGGCACCGGTGCGTTCGGTGGCACCACGGGCACCGGCGCCTTCGGCGGCGCTTCGGGCACCTCGCCGTTCGGCGGCAACGGCGGCACTGCCGCGTCCGGCGGCAGCGGCGGATCGCCGTTCGGCGGGGTCGGCGGTTCGTTCGGCGCGACGGGTGCGCAAGGCGTCGGCGGCTGATTCGCGGCTCGCATACGGTCTCAGCGAAACCTCAGTTCAGCGGCGGTTCGCGAGACCGCGGAGGAGTCGAGCTCGCGCAGCAAGGTCGCCCAGCTCCGACCGTAATCGACGCGGAGCGCCCTGGAGATTTCGCGAAGCGCGAGCTCCTCGGCGGGTCCGACCGCCCAGGGCGAGTCGGGCGCCGCGCTGGTCGTACGAGCGATCAGCTCGGCGCAGACCACCAGGTCGCGAAGATCCTCGTGCTCGATCGCGACCTCGTCCGGTGCCAGCGCAAGCGCCAGCAGATTACGCAAGCCACGTCGCACGTACGGAAAGGACGGCGGCCGGCGCAGCCACTCCTCGAGCACGTACTCGCCCTCGGGTCCGACGCCGAAGCGATGGCGGGCGAGCCAGAACAGCCGTTCGCGTTCCAGTGGTTCGATCACTCCGTCGGCCCAGGCCACGTAGACCAACGGCAACATTTTGAGTACGCGATAATCCTCGGGGTCGATGCCGCCTCGCAGCAGCTCGAGCTTGATGACATCGGATTGCATGGATTTACCCGCATTGCAGGCTTCGTACCGCGCAGGTTTACTCGGCCTCCGCGTCGCTTCCGCGTGGCGAAATCGACGCCGTGTCCCAGCTTTGGGCGTGCCCGCGAAGTTTTTACCGCTCGCCGATACGCCACGCAGGCTTGGCACGGCGCGGCTGGGCAATGTTGCCCAGTCGAAACGCTGCCGCGAGCTCGGGAGTCAGCGGGACCAGCTGGTGCCCGTGGTAGCAGCGTTGCTCGGCGGCGCGTTCGAGCCGGTGCGCGGCGCCACGCCCGCCGAGTTGATGACTCCAGACGTCGCTCATCAGGATCAAGCGCCCGCGCTCGTCGACCAGATCGTCGCGCGACAGCCGCACTGCATCGTGAGCTTCGTCGTCCGCGAGCCCCGACACGACTTCCAGCTTCTCGCCGGCCAGGGCGTAGGTCACCGAGGCACCTTCGACGTCGCCCGAGCCGTACATCGCGTCGCGCACGCCCGGCAGCACGTAGAACAAATGACTGTACACACCGTCGAGCAGGAGCGCGGGCGCAACGCTCAGCGAGAGCGAGTTCATTCCCCAGGGTCGCTCCGTCGACCAGTAAGCGAAGTAGCCGACCTTGAGCCGATCGCCCTGGCGCTCGAAATGGTAGAGGAGCGTCTCTCCGAGCTCGCCCGCGGACCAAACGCTCGAGGCGATGCACACCGTTTGCGCTTCCACCAGCGCGCGATCGACGTCGGCCGCGCTCGAAGCCCGAGCAGCGAGCCCGGCCTTCGGCCACTCGGGAGAGTCGATGAACTGGGTCGCGCTCGCAAGCAGGGTCAAGAGCACTGCTGCGAAGCGCAGGAGCTTCGGCATGTTCGGCTGGTTTGCTTGTGCGGTCGAAGCGCGCTGCCCATCACAGCGCCCTCGACCAAAACGGGCGGGAGCCGCCCGAGTCTAAATGAATTCCGCGATCGTGCCCGGGCGAATCGTTCGGGCGCACGTCAGCGGTGTTAAATCGGGGCTCTGATGCCGAGCCGAAGGCGAGCCACGAGCAGCGTCGACGTCGCCGTCGTGGGCGGCGGCGTGGCAGGCCTGTGCGTTGCGCGGCGACTTCGTGACGCAGGACAGCGCGTGCTCGTGCTCGAAGCGCGCCAGCGGCTCGGTGGCCGGGTCTGGACCATCGACGACCCCGAGTGGCCGTTGCCGATCGAGCTCGGCGCCGAGTTCGTCCACGGTCGACACGCCAAAAATGACGCGCTGCTCGCCGCCGCAGGCGTGGTCACGGTCGCCATGCAGGGTGATCGGCGCGTGCTGGCCTCGGGCAGGCTGCGGCCGGCCCAGCGTTCGGAAAGCGCCTTCCCGCGTCTGATGGCGCTCGCCCGGCGCGCGGGCAAAGGTTCGATGGGCGACGTGCTTGCCCGCGCCGCGGGCGATCCGGGCCTGGCGGGTGCGGTACCGATGCTGCGGGCATTCATCGAAGGCTTCCACGCCGCAAACCCGGACGACCTGAGCGCCCGCGAGTTCGCGCGCGAGGGCGGCCCCGACGACTCGCTGCGCGTCGTCAACGGCTACGCGCGGCTCGTCGAGTGGCTGGCGCGTGGCTTCGACCCGAAGACGGAACTCGGGCTCGGCATGCCAGTGACCGCGGTGAGTCGGGTTCGTGCGGGCGTCGAGCTGATCGCGACTCCCGCCCGCGGTGGCGAACGACGAATCCTCGCGCGGCGCGCAGTGATCAGCGTCCCGCTCGGCGTGTTGCAATCCGGGAGGATCCGTTTCGATCCGGAGCCTTTGGAACAGCTCCGCGCCGCGCGCGCGATCGGCTTCGGAGGCGTGGTGCGGGGCGTACTGCGCTTCGATGCAGCGTTTTGGGCGCGTGAGCCGATCCGAGACGCTGGCTTCATCCACGGACCGGGGCTCGCGTTTCCGACCTTCTGGACGCTCGCGCCGCTGCGCGCGCCGATACTCGTGGCCTGGGCCGCGGGCCCGAATGCCGCTCGGCTCTCGCGCGAGTGCTCGCCGTCGACGATGGTGAGACGCGCGATCGAATCGTTGAGCGTGCTGCTGGCCGAACCCGCGCGGCGCATCGAACGCGCGCTGGTCGCCGCGCGCTTCCACGACTGGTGCTCCGACCCCCATGCGCTCGGCGCTTACTCTTACGTGCGACCCGGCGAGGAGCGCGCCATGCGAAGGCTCGCGCGTCCGTGCGACGACACGATCTTCTTCTGCGGTGAGGCATGCGAGTTCGGCGGCAACTACTCGACCGTCAACGGCGCGCTCACGAGTGGCACGCGCACGGCGGATTACATCGAGCGACTCGATCACTGAGACTCGCTTGCAGGCGCCGAGACAATTTGTCTCGGGGTGCGCGCGCTCGGTCTGCGCTAAATGATGGCTTGGCGTCGATGGAAAATCTGCTGCCGCTCTCGGCTCGCTTCCGTCACATCGTGGTTGCGCGCGGCACGCGTAGCGGTCGCCGCATCGTGGATTGCGCGGCTCCCGCGCCGTCGAGCGAGCTCTCGCCGGAGGCTCCCTCTTCGGTACCCGGCGAAGACCAGCTGTTCTGTCAGTGGCTCTTCGATCAAGTGGGACTCGACGCCAAGAACTACCGGGCCGAGACGTTGCAGCGCAGGGTGACCGCGTGTCTGCGCGAGCTGCGCGTGCGCACGATCGCTCAGGCGCGGCGCGAGCTCGAGCTGAAACCCGCGCTTTCTACCACGGCGGTCAGCACGATCCTGGTCGGCGTCACGACATTTTTTCGCGACCCTGCAGTTTTCGACGCGCTCCGCGAACAGCTGCCGGCTCTCGCCGCGAATCGCCTCGGCGTCAACGTGTGGAGCGTCGGTTGCTCCAACGGCGAAGAGCTTTATTCGATGGCGCTGCTCCTGGCCGAGCTCGGCTTGCTCCGAAACAGCTACCTGCTCGGCACCGATTGCCGGGCGGACGCGATCGCGAACGCACGCGCCGCGAGCTACGACGCAATGTCGATGAAAAACGTCCCGAGCGCGTTGCGTGACCGCTACTTCTTCCGGGAAAACCAGCGCTGGCGCCTGCAACCATCGGTCAGCGTGACCGCCCGCTTCCGCATCGAGGACATGCTGCGGGTGCAACAGCCGGGGATCTGGGACGTGATCGTTTGCCGCAACACGACCATGTACATGCGGCCCGAGGTGACGACCGCGCTCTGGGAGCGCTTCGAGACTTCGCTGCGAGCGGGCGGCCTGCTGGTGCTCGGCAAGGCCGAACGGCCGCTCGGGGCCAAGCGGCTCACCCTGATTGCGCCCTGCGTTTATCGCAAGCTTCGAGCTTGAAGCACGCGCCAATGTCGAGCGATCCCGATTCACCGCTCTATCTGCGCACGCCGGAGCCGCGTACGGCGCTGATCGTTTCGGTGGCGCTTGCGCTCGTGCTCGTGACCATCGACGTCTTCGTCGGGCGCCACCAGGAGCTCGCGGTCGCTTACGCGATTCCGATCGTGCTCTGCGGCTGGTCGTTGTCTCGCGGCTGGGTGCTGGGGCTGACCCTGGGTCTGATCGGCTTCGACGTGGCGCTCGACTACCTGAGCCACCCTGCCGGCTCGACTTTCCTCGACTTGTATTCGCTGCTCTCGTTCGTACGCCTCGCGATCATCTGCGGCGTCGTGTTGATGTGGGTCCAAACGCTGCGCGAGCTCGACACGAATCGCACCTCGCTCGAACGCCAGAATTCGGAGCTCGAGAGCGTCAATGACGAGCTCCGGCACCGCGAGGAGGAGACGGTCCGGCAAAGCGAGGAGCTACAGTCGCAGACCGAAGAGCTCGAGCGCCAAGGTGAAGAGCTGAGGCTGACCAACGACGAGCTGTCGAATCGCGAACGCATGCTCGAACAGCTGCTCGAGCTTTCGCGCGCGCTGACCGCGGAGCTCGATCCCGGCGAAGTTCATCGCAAGATCTGCGAAGGACTGGGACTCTTGCTCGACGGCCAGGCATCGGCGATCACCGAGCGCCGCGGCAACGAGATCGTGCTGGTGTGCCATCACGGATTTGGCCCGGCCGGGCCGGCGCTCGATCGGCTGTCGCACACGCAGTCGTTTTCGGCGCTGATCATGTCGCTCGGGCAGACCGGCTATTTGGAAGACCTGGACCTGCGGAAAGATCTGGTGATCCCCCAACCCAAGCAGCCGCCCTATTTTCGCTCGGTGCTGGCAACGCCGCTGCGCGTGCACGGCAAATGTGTCGGCACTCTCGAGAGCTATGCGCCCGGCGTCCACAGCTGGTCGGAAGCGCAGATCGCGATGATCGAATCGCTGGCGGCTCAAGCCTCGATCAGCCTGCAGAGCGGCGATCTGATCGAGACGATTCGCCAGGAGCGACGCCGCTTCGAATCGGTCTTCCGCACCGTGCCGTTCGGTCTGTGCGTAGCGGACGACGCCGAGGGCACGCTGGTGCGCTTCAACCCCGCCGGCGCGGCGATGTTCGGCGTAAGCCCGGGCGAGCACCTGAGCCCGAGCTCGCTCGCGAAGCAGCGCGTGCTGGGCGTGGTCCGGAGCTCGGAAGAACAGGCTGCCTACGAAGAGCTGCCCTTGCTCAAGGCGCTGCGCGGCGAGGAAAGCTATGGGCAGGAATTCGAGCTCAAGCTTCCCGACAACCGCCGCGTCACGCTTCTGACGAGCGCGGCGCCGATCTACGACGGCAAGGGCGCGATCGCCGGGGCGGTATGCGGATTCGCCGACATCACCGCACAGAAGGCGCTGATGCGCGAGCTCGAGCTGCGCCGGCGCGAAGCCGAGGAAGCGGCGCTGCGCAAGACGCGGTTTCTGGCCGCGGTGTCGCACGATATCCGCACTCCCGCCAATGCGATCAACCTGATGGCGGAAGTGATCAAGCGCAGCGCGACGGCACCCGAATTCGCTGCACAGATCCCCGATCTGGCGGGAAAGCTCCAGGCCAACGCGCTCTCGCTGGTCGAGCTGGTCAGCGACGTGCTCGACCTCGCCCGCTACGACACCGGCAAAATAGAGCTTCAAGAGAGCGAATTCGCCCTGGCCGAGCTGCTCGCGGCCGAGGTCGCGCAGCTGATGCCGCTGGCCCAGGAAAAGAACCTCACGCTGACGGTCGAACCGCTGCCGCAGGCGCTGTGGCTCCGCACGGACGCCGTCAAGCTGGGGCGCGTGCTGGGCAATCTGATCGGCAATGCCATCAAGTTCACGGAGCGCGGAACGATCAGCGTCCGTGCCGAGCTGGCCGAAGACCGCAGCGTGTGGATCGGCGTGAGCGACACCGGTATCGGTATCGCCGCGCACGAGCTGCCGCGCATCTTCGACGAGTTTTCGCAGCTGCGTAATCCCGAGCGTGACCGCTACAAGGGCACGGGCATGGGACTCGCGATCTGCCATCGCCTGGTGAACGTGATGGGCGGGACGATCGACGTCAGCAGTGAGCCCCAGAAAGGCACGACCTTTTCGGTGAAGCTGCCGGCCAGCACGGTGATCTCACGCTGGCTCGAGGCAGCGCGGCCGCGGCCGCTCGGCGCACCGCAGCGCGTGGGCGGCCTCACCGGCCTGCGCGTGCTCCTGGTCGAAGATCACGCCGCAACACGCGAAGGGACGGCGCGGATCCTGGCGTCGGAAGGCGCCAAGGTGACGGAAGCCGCCGACGCGACGAGCGCGCTCGCCGCCCTGGCGCGGGAAGAAACCGACGCGCTCTTGCTCGACATGATGCTGCCCGATTTCGACGGACGCGAAATCCTGAAGGCGATGCGGGAAAATCGGCCGCGCTCGTTGAAAGCGCTGCTAGTCTTGACCGGCGATCTGACGCGCGAGCAGCTCGCCGAGGTGGAAACCCTGGGCGCCGACGGCCTGATTGGAAAGCCAATCAGCGTGGCGGAGCTGGTGGAAACCCTGGCCGCGGTGAACCGCACCGCGCCAGGTGATCAGGCTCGCACTTCGTGAGGCTCGTGCCAGGGCGGCGTGTAGCTTTCGAGCAAGTCCGCAAACAGGACGCGGTAGTGCACCATGGCCTGGCGCAGATCCTCGGTCGTCGAGCTGCCGGCGGCATTGGCCTGCGCGAGGATGCGAGCGGCGCGATAGTGCTGCACCACGCGGGCGTGATCGACGGAAAGATCCGCGATCCGCTGCTCGAAATCGTCGATCGGGTAGCCGCGGGTCGCCATCACCGACTTGACCAGGCGATCGGCTTCGGCCACGGCGCCGTTCGGGTCGTCGACGAAACGTTGCTGCACGCCGGACCAGGCACTACCGAAGCGGTCACGCTCCTGGGGCGTCAGCAGCCTCACCGAGAGCTTCTGCACGCGGCGCTCGCGCGCGGCGAGCTCGCGCTCTGCGCGGCTCTTGTCGCCGTATTCCTCGACCGCGCGTTCGTACTCCGGTCCAAATCCCTCGCGCAACCGCACGCTGCGGCGCTCCTGGCGCGCACGCAACCAGAAACCGGTCCCGACCGCGATGGCGATCGCGGCGATCACCGCGATGAATGCCAGTATTTCCATCGGACGCATCGTTCAAACTCCTTGTCGTGGTCCCCCGCTGCCGCGACGCGTCCAGGTGGGAATCCTGGACGCCCGCAGCGAGAGTGGACCGGTGGTCAGTTACCCTCCGCGTGCTTCATGGCGCTGAGCGCCTGGTGAGTGCGCATCTGCTCCGGAAGCAGGTTTTGCTCGACGAAGCTGCGACCAGCCGCATCGAGCTGCTTCAAATCCCGCTTGTAGTCGTCACGGCCGTGATCCTCGCCTTCCTCCAGCGCGGAAATCGCGGCGCGTTCGCCGAACAGCTTGGCACCGCCTTCGACCAGCTTGGCGAAAGCACCCCAGGGGCCGGAGCCTTCCGCCGGAGTGCCGCCGCGGCGGCGGATCTCCTGGCGCAGCAGCTCGGCGCGGTACTCGTGCGAGCGCTGGCACTGCTCGAGGATCGGACGCCGGCGGTCGCCCGCCAACTTTTCGATCGCCTGGCGGTACGTTTCGACGGCGGAGATTTCCCCGCGCAAAAACGAGTTGAGCTTGTCGACCGTTTGTTCGGTTTGCGTGTGCTCCATGCGTTCGCTCCTTTCTGAAGCTCATTGATGGGTCGAGTGATTTTTCTAGGCTGCTCACGCACCTCGGTTTCGCAACGCGGCACGTCACCCCGCGGCGCATCGCCATGAGCCGCGACTTTTGCCTCGGCGCGAAAAGCTCTGTGCGAGGTAATGCGAACGAGCCCAACGCAGAGCGGCGTGAGGACGACTCGACGCGTCGGAGGCAGGTCGAGGCACGCGTCCGCGAGGTCGTTTGCACCGGTGCGTTTCGCGAGTCACGATGACAGGGTGCACCCGGTGTGCGGGTCTCCCTCGCTGACACGTCGCGCCGCGATCGGCGTCGCGATCCTGATCGCGCTCGCTCTGCCACACAGCCAGGCAGCACGGGCGCCGCGGCCCGAGCTGAAGCGCCTGGCCGTGGCTGGCTTCGAGCGGGCGAGCCGGCCCGAGACGCCCGCGCCGAGCGCCGATACCAGCGCGCAGTGCCTGGAGGAACGCCGGCGCTTGCTGGCCCTGCCGGGCCTACCGGGGGCCCCGGGCTTCGAGGCGGCGCGTATCGAGATTTTGGGGCACGCCAAGACCGAACCGGTGCTTCTGGTGCGAACGCCGGAGCTGGTAAAGAGCGATGATCCCGCGATCCGCCGTTACCAGCGCACGTTCGAGATCGCTCGCTACCCGTGGGACGTGCTGCGCTGGCTGGTACCGCGTTTCGTCCACCATCCGGAGCACGGACGGGGCACGCTGTTGCGCGACGGCTACCTGTACGCGGAGACGCCGGAGCTGGCCTTCGCCCTGGTCGATCACGTCGGCGCCCATCACCTGTTCGATGCCCCGCGCATCTGGGTGCAACGCGGCGAGCACACGCTCTATGCCAGCCGCGGCAAGGACGGCAAATATCGTTTCGACGAGGGAAGCCAGGCCGGCAAGGCCGTGCGCCTGATGTTGCTCGATCGGATCGGCAGCGGCACGCCACCGCCGCCGCTGCACCGTGACCTGCGCGCGCTGCGCTACCGGCTCGGTTTCGACGCCACTCGCGTGCTTCGCATCACCGAAAATCGGCTGGTCGTCGATCTGCGCTACGGATCGGATTGGGTGCCGAGCGTGCTCAGCTCGCAAGGCGCGCACGTCGAGCTCGAGTGCGAGGCCGTGCCGCCCGACGCCGTCTCGCGCGTGACCGCCACGCGCCTGCGCGCGGTCCGCTTGCGCCAGGTGCTCGCGCCTCTGCGGCACGCGATGCTCGAGCAAATCGAGGAGCAGCTGCCGTTCGACGAGCCGGTCACCGAGTACGGCCAGCAGGACGGCCACATGCGCTTTCAGTGGCTGAAGGCTTATCTCACCGGGCGCACCAGCTACACCTTCAACCGCGACCGCTATTTCGTCTACGACCCGCAAGGACGCCCGAAACCGCCGCAAGTCTGCATCGACTTTTTGTACGACACCTTCGAGCGCGCGAGCGGCACCTGGTGGCAACCGAAAAACCACGATCCCAAGCGCACGCTCGGCCGCGTCGATTTCGGGACGTTCACCAACACCACGCTGCGTCGCGCCGATCGCTTCATCGAGCTCGCTCGCAGCCAGAACGAGCGCTTCGACGTGCTGGAGATTCCCCCCGCCGAACGCGTACCGATGTGGAAGCGCGAAGCGTTCTTCACTCGACTGACCGAACGCGCCGACGATTTCCGCCCCGGCGACATCGTGATGATTCGCGGCTACACGTCCTTCGAGCGGCCCTGGGAGCGGAAGGTCATGCACTACCACTCGTTCTTCATCTACGAGAGCGACCCGCTCAGCGGCATGCCGATCGCCCTGGTCGGGAACCCGGGCCGGCCCAGCATCCGCACCTGGCTCTACGAAGGGCTGCGCACCCCCAGACGCGCGATCTGGTACCGGGTGCGGCCCAAGCTGGATTGGCTGGAGCACGCGCTCGATCCGGGGCGCGGCGTGCCCACGACCGAAGAACCGCCGCTGTTGGCGGTGGGCCCGGTGTGACGCTCACACGGCGTCGCGTTGCAGCAGGTGCGCCACGATCCAGCAAAAGAGCGCCCAGCTCAGCCCGATGCACCACCCGGCCAAGACGTCCGTCGCGTAGTGGACGCCCAGGTAGACGCGACTTGCGCCGACCAGCACCATCAGGCAGAGCGCTACGCCGATCACGTAGCGCTTGAGCAGCGGCCGCGTCGCGGCGCGCGCCAGGATCACGCCCAGCGTGGGGTATACGATCGCCGCCATCATCGAGTGCCCGCTGGGGAAGCTCGGGCTCGAAACCGCCGCCAGATGCGTCACGAAGTCGGGCCGCGGGCGGGCGACCACGGCCTTGAGCGCGCTCGTGAGTACCAGACCCCCGATCAACCCTGCCGTGAGCGTTAGCGTGACCCGATAGCGGCGCAGGATCAGCAAGCAGCCGGCGGCGATCAGCGACACCACGCAGAGCACGGTCACGCTGCCGAGGCTCGTGACCTCGAGCCAGAACCCCTCGACCCAGCCCGGACCGATCGCATCGTCCGGACCCGAGCGCAGCGCGAGCAAAATCCGGCGATCAATCGCGGTCATGCTGGGGCTGTGCACCGCGCCGGCGAGCAGCCCGAAGCCCAAAAGCAGCACCGACGCGCCCAGGATCGCAAGAATCAACCAGAAATCCCGATGCTCCGCGAACTCTTGCCAGCGCCGGCGCAAATCCGTCGTTCGAAGCCCGGCGACCTGCGGCATGTGATCCGGCGTAGCCATGGGCTTCGCGCTGTCAAACTCGAGTGACGGACTTGTTGCGGCGCGAAGCGCCGATACGTGGCAGGACGCTACGCGCGCCGCTCCAACCAGCGCTCCAACCAGCGAGATGTCGCGCACCGCTTCGGAACGAGTCTTGTATTGGCTTCAACGAATGGCCTTGGTTTCGGACGGCACGGCCGAAAAAGCCGACCACGCGACGCTCTACCGCGACGGCCTCGCTTCGATCGAGAAGGAGGGCGTCGAGCTCTTGGTCGGCGGCGCCTATGCGTTGCGGCACTACGCCGGCGTGGTGCGCGACACGAAGGATCTCGACGTGTTCGTGCGACCGCGCGACGTGTCGCGCACGCTTCTGGCGCTGGACCGAGTCGGCTTTCGCACCGAGCTCACCTATCCGCACTGGCTGGCCAAGGGCTTCGCGGCCGACCGTTTCATCGACGTCATTTTCTGCAGCGGCAACGGGCTGTGCGTCGTCGACGACGAATGGTTCGACAACGGCATTCCCGCCGACGTGCTCGGCCTCGACGCCAAGCTGGTGCCGGTCGAGGAGATGATCTGGACCAAGTCGTTCGTGATGGAGCGCGAGCGCTTCGACGGCGCCGACGTCGCGCACTTGCTGCTGAACAGCGCGGGTCTGATCGACTGGGCGCGGCTACTCGAGCGCTTCGGCGACAACTGGCGCGTGCTGTTCGCTCACCTTTCGCTGTTCGGCTTCATCTACCCGCATGCTCGTGACACCATTCCCGGCTGGGTGATCGAAGAGCTCAGCGAGCGCCTGCAAGGGGAACCCAGCGCGCTCACGGCGCTGCGCGTGTGCCGGGGCACGCTGCTGTCGCGCGAGCAGTTCCTGCGCGACGTGCGCGAGCACGGTTACCTCGACGCCCGGCTGCGACCGCTCGGTCTCTTGACGAGCTCGGAAATGGCCGCCTGGAGCGCCGAGGTCGAGGCCCGCTGAAGCCGCCTGCTCAGTGCACGCCCGGGGTCGAGGGATGCGAGGGGCTGCTGGGCAAGAACGAGTCGAAATGTTCCGTCAGTGAATGACGCGCACGCGCTCCGATGCCGAGCAAGCGGGCTGCGAACTGCTCCGTCGAGCGAAGGCCGGCCGCGACCAACCCGAGCGCGGCGGCGCCGAAAAACACTCCCGACCAGAACCACAAGGCCGTGGCGTACATGGATCTTCTCCGTGTGCATTGGAAACTGGCGCCGTGGACCATCCTGGTCGAGCGGCCAGTTTCTGCGACACGCGAAGGGTGGGGCCAAATGATCGGGTGTCAAGCCCGGCGGGCCCCCGCCCAATGGACGTCCCGCCGCCGAGCGCTGCCGCCCAGGGCTCACCCAACCCATCTCGGATCGATTTTCTTGGTGAGCCCTTGGCGGCTCGAACGTCGGCGGAACGACAGTCAGCGTTTTGCAAAACGCGGTGGATGGCTCGCCCATTGAGCCCACCATGATCGGTCAGTTAGCTAGCATTTCGTCGCCGTCGCCGTCGCCGTCGCCGTCAACGTCAACGTCAACGTCAACGTCAACGTTGATAAACACGCTAGCGCCTGGCGCGGCCCCCGTGCTCCACGACGAAGCGCACGTGCTGATCGGAGTACTCGTGCACGCTGACGAGCGAGGTCGAATGGTAGTGAAGCACGACGCCCTCGATCTGACCGAGCGCGTACTCCCAGCGTCCGAAGTACGGCATGTAGTCCATGCTCAGCGTTCGGTTGTCCAGGTCGGCCACCACCACGCGCCAGTCCCCGGGCGCGAGCTTCTCGTACACGAACGGCGTCTTGTGGAGAGCGCCGCGCGCGTCGTGGATCACGCTCAGGATCACCCGGCCCAGGGTCGAAGTCGCGAAAACGTCGAAGTCGTCGCGCGCCAGGCGGCGTAACGCTTCGCGCATGCCCACACCCGGGAAACGCTTTCGCGACGCGTGGCCCGAGACCCGAACGTAGTCGGCGGAGTGGTAGTCGCGGAACGCGAGATAGCGCCCACCGCGCGGAGGATCGACCAGCGATTCGCAAACGCTCGGCCACTGCTGGGCGAGGATTTCGACGTGACGCTGAAAGAACATGCCCTTGACCGCGAGCCCGCGACCATCGGGGATCGAGCGCGCCGTCGCCTCCAGGTCGTAGTCGCCGACCAGAACGTCGCTGTCACGGATCGGGTCGCCGTCGGACACGCGGCCGAGCGTATCTCAGCCGGGCTCGGTTCCGAAGTCCGCGGGGCGCGCCAGCGCTTCGGCGACCAGATCGGGCACGCGCGCCGCGTCGACACCGCGCCAAAAAACCTGCCAGCGCGCGGTTCGCTGCATGCCGTCGCACAACGTCATGTACCAGCCGGTGATTGGATTGTCGGAGCGGGCACGCCAAAAAACCGAAGGATGGTCGCGGAGCAGGGCTTGCCAGAGATCCTGGCCGATGCCTTCGCCCTGAGCCACCGGCTCAACCGCGAACTTGGTGAGAAAGGGCGCGACGCTCGAAGTGTGCAGGATCGCGACCCCGCGATAGCCGGCGTCGACGTACACCGCGAGCGGCGGCCGTTCGAAAAACTGAGGGTCGATACGCCTGCCGAAGCTCGACTCGAGCAGCTCGCGCAGCCGCCCGATGTCGACGCTCTGGTAAGAGTCGTGGCGATCGATCGGGGTCCCGGCCTTGATCAGGGTGCCGGCGCCTTTGACCGTGAACAGCTCCTTCAGCAGGTTGAGCGGCGAGGCGACGCTCACCACGAGACCGCTCGACCCGGGGTTCTCGAGCAGCCGAGCGATCTGCTCGAGTAGCTCCGAGTCTTCTTTGCGCAAGCGCCGGCCCGACAGCAGCGCCTCGCGATCGGTGCGCAGATTGATCACCGAGATCCCGCCGGCGTGAGCGGCGAGCATGTGGCCGGGGCCGAGATCGATCCGCCGCTCGCCTTTGGGCCCGAGCCCGCCCTGGCGCCGCAGCAGCACGAGCTTGCGGGTCAAAAGCCCGCGCGTGATCTCGCCGACGCGTGCAAATCGCTGCTCCATGCCGGTCGCGTCGTCCTCGGGAAAATGCACGACCGGCACCTTTTCGCCGTAGAGCTCCTCGCGCAAACGCTCGGCCAGATCCGGATCCCGGGCGTCGTGCAAGCACGCCTCGAGCCCGACGCTCGGCAAACGCTTGGCGAGCCGCTCGGCTCCGCCGGCCGAGGCCGCCGGATCGAACAGCCCGAGCACGACCGGCGCACGCAGGCCGAGGTCGTGCAGAAATCGGAGCTGCTCGACCAGCGAGCCCAGCGCGCGCAGCAGCACCTGGCTGCCCGGCGCGATCAGCGCGAAGCTCTCCTTCGGAAGCTGGCGAAAGAGCTTCAGATAGAGCTCCGCCTCCGATCGGCGACCCACGCTCTCCACGAACATCAGTACGGCGTCTGCCGGTGAAGGCGCCGCGAGCTCGGAGGGTGGCACGCTCCTCAGCTTTCTTTAAACCCGCGCGCATCGCAAGGACAACTTGGCTCCGCGGCGCGCGAATCTTCGCACTCGTCCCTGGCCAGGTTCTAGGCCGGTCCGGTAGACTCGGCACGTGCAAGTCGGTTTGGTGACACCGCCTGGCATTCTGGGTGACTTCGTCGCGCGGGCGGTCGAACCCGCGGGCCACCGGCTCTCGATCGCACCCGACTTGAGCGCGCTAGCCGAGCAAGCGGAGGCGCCGCCCGAAGTGGTGCTGCTGGCGCCGGTCGTCGAGGGCCAGCAAGCGCATTTCTGGCTGGAACAGGCGCGCGCCGCCGGCCTCGAGCGGCTCGTCTACCTCGGGCTCGATGCCGCCGCTTGTGAAGCCGCGCGCCGCGCCGGGTTCTTCCGAGCCCTGTGCATCCCGTTTCAAGCGCACGACCTGCTCGAAGCCATCGAGAGCTCCGCGCGCGGCAAGCTGCGCGTCCTCCTGGCGGACGACAGCGAGTTGATTCACAAGCACACCGTCCCGATCCTGATCGAAGCCGATTACGACGTGATCGAATGCTGGGACGGCAAGGAGGCGCTCGCCACGCTGCGCCGCAGCCGTCCCGATCTCCTGCTGACCGACGTCGAAATGCCGGAGCTCGACGGCTACGAGCTGTGCCGTGCCGTCAAATCGGACGAGGCCACGGCGGGGATCCCGGTCGTGATCTGCTCCTCGCTCGGCGAGGCCGGCGATCTGGAGCGCGGCTTCGACGCCGGCGCCGATGACTATCTGGTGAAGCCGGTGGTGCCGGAAGAGCTGCAGAGCCGCCTGCACGCGCTCCTGGCGACCCACATGGTGAGCGCCCGCGAGCGGATCCTGGTCGTCGACGACTCGGCGGCGATTCGCCATCTGATCGCCGATTGTCTGCGGCGCCAGGGTTTCGCGCTCGAAACCGCAGTCGACGGCGAAGACGGCCTCGCCAAGGCCAGCCGAAATCCGCCCGATCTGGTGCTGACCGACTACGACATGCCGAAGATGACGGGCTTCGAGCTGGTGGTCGCGCTGAGGAAGCAGCTTTCGACCCGCGACGTGCCAATCGTGATGCTGAGCGCTCGCGACAGCCGGCGCGACCAGGCGCAGATGCGGGCCGCCGGGCTCACCAGCTACCTGATCAAGCCGTTTGGCACGGACAAGTGCATCGCGATCGTCGAGCGCGTGCTGGCCGAGGCGCGGCTGCTTCGTTACAAGCAGGCGTCGCGCCTCTACATCAGCGAAGGCGCGGTACGCGCCGCCGAGGAAATGTCGAAAAGCGGCGAGCTCGGGGAAATTCGCGCCAAACAGGTCGACGCGACGCTGCTGTTCAGCGACATCTCCGGCTTCACCAGCATGAGCTCGAAGATGAACCCCGCCGACGTGGTCGCCTTGATCAACGCGTCCTTCGATGCGCTGTGCATCGCGATCAAGGATCACGGCGGCGACATCGACAAGTTCATCGGCGACGCGATCATGGCGGTTTTCGAGGATCGTCCGGAGTTCGACGAGCCGCATGCGCTGCGGGCGGCGCGCGCGGCCTGGGCAATGCAGCGTGCGCTCGACCGCTTCAACGAGTCGCGGCCGGAGCCGCTGGTGATGCGGATCGGCCTCAACAGCGGGCGCGTCGTGCGCGGAGACATCGGCTCGCGCTACGTGCGGCGCGACTACACGTGCATCGGCGACGTCGTGAACCGCGCGCAGCGTCACGAGGCCAAGTGTCCGCCCGGCGGCGTGCTGCTCAGTCAGGACAGCTACGATCGGATCAAGGACTCGGTCGAGGTCGACGAGCTCCCCGGAATTCAGCTCAAGGGCATCGATCACCCGGTCAGCGCCTACGTGATTCGCGGCCTTCGCTGAGTCCGTGCTAGACCGGGGCCGTGACTTTTCGAACCAAGCTGATCCTGTTCACTCTGGTTTCGCTCGTGGCCGCGGCCTGCAACAAAACGAGCGCCGATCCCGCCAAAACCGAGAAACCCGCGCCGGCCGCCGCGGCCTCCGCCGGCGCCGCGGGCGATTGCAACGCGTACAAGGAAGCCTTCTGTGCGAAGGCCACTCCCGATTCGGCCGATTGCAAGGCGATCGAGGAGCTCGCACCGTTGCTCCCGCCGGCGGCATGCGCGGCGGGCCTGGCCAATCTGGAGTACACGGCGTCTCGGCTGAGCGAGCGGCGCAAGTCGTGCAACGAGCTCGTCGCGCGGCTGTGCAAGGATCTCGGAGAGCAGACGGCGAGCTGTCAGATGGTGCGCCAGCGCACGCCCGATCTTCCGGCCGATCGCTGCGCGATGATGACCCAGCAGTACGACCAGGTGCTGGCCGAGCTGCGCGGGCAAGAAGAGAAAACCAAGCCTTTGGACCAGGCCGGTCAGGCGAAGCTCGTAGCCGGCGCCCGCGCGAGCTTCGGTTCCACCAACGCCAAGGTGAAGCTCGTCGAATTTTCGGACTTCGAGTGTCCGTACTGCGGCCGCGCCGCCAGCGCGGTGAGCGAAGTCAAAAAGAAGTACGGCAACAAGGTGCTGTTCGTGTTCCGGCAGTTTCCACTGGAATTTCACGCCGACGCCCAGCTCGCGGCGGAGGCCTCGCTCGCCGCGCAGGCCCAGGGCAAGTTCTGGGAGTTTCACGACAAGCTGTTCCAAAACCAGCGCGAGCTCAAACGCGAGCACCTCGAGAAGTACGCGGCCGAGCTCGGCCTCGACATGGCAAAATTCAAGAAAGCGCTCGACGACGGCACTTACAAGGCCGCGGTCGCTCAGGATCTGACGCTCGGCAAAAGCGTGAACGTGGACGGGACGCCCACGCTCTTCCTCAACGGCAAGCGGGTCGAA
>Ga0111539_10002985_pt1 | contig 22445 bp, 17 predicted proteins | sample RhiMethybrSRZTD1_FD_79667 | JGI IMG/M metagenome (GOLD analysis project Ga0111539, IMG submission 79667) | Populus rhizosphere microbial communities from Tennessee, USA - Rhizosphere MetaG P. TD hybrid SRZTD1 (version 2) (version 2) | ecosystem: Host-associated > Plants > Roots > Rhizosphere >...
CGGCGACATCGTCGCCGACCATGCGTGGACGTCGAGGCCGGTCTCCTGGCGCACCTTCTCGGTCACCTCGCCCACGAAGGCGATCGCCTCGCGGTTGGCTCGCGGCCCGAAGCGTCCAGAGCGCGTGAACAGGTACATGTGCCCTCCCTTGTGCCCGATGTGGCGCGGGGAGGCGCCACACCCCACGCCACCGTCGCGCCGCAGTCGCCGAACCGCAATGGTTTCCTCACGCGAAGTGGTCGCCCGAACCTCCGGGGCTCGCCGCCCGCGAGAGACGACCGCCAGACCCGCACGAGCGACGGGTCCGACGGGACGTCCACCCGGCGACCGGCGGCGGCAGACACGGCGCGGAGCCGGCCCGGGCTGACAGAACCGAGCGCAAGCTGCACGTTCGGCGGAACCGACCGGCACGAGGTCCTCGCGAGGGGACCGCCGGCGGAGGGGTTCCCCGCCCAGAGCCGCATGGCGGCCGCCGGCTCCGCACCCGGCACCACGAGAGAGCCCCGCGCGACCGTGTTCGCCGTGCTTGCGGAACGGCTGCACACGCTCCGTGGTCGGACGCAGGGGCCACGGTGACCGACGCGCCCGATGGGGCACGCCTCCGCGACCGCCGGCCTCGGGGCGGCGCCCGCAACACCCCGTTGACCCATGGTCAAGTGCGTGCCACCGTTGTGCCGGCGATCACACCCGACCCCAAGGAGACGCCGTGGCCTGGGACTTTTCGACCGACCCCGAGTTCCAGAAGAAGCTCGACTGGGTCGAGGAGTTCTGCCGTGAGGAGGTCGAGCCGCTCGGCTACGTGTTCCCCTACGCCGTCCGGTCCAAGGACCCCAAGGTCAGGGCGCTGGTCAAGGAGCTGCAGGACCAGGTCAAGGCCCAGGGGCTGTGGGCGATCTTCCTCGACGAGGAGCTCGGCGGGCCCGGCTACGGGCAGCTGAAGCTCGGGCTCCTCAACGAGATCCTGGGCCGCTACCCCGCGGCGCCGCAGATGTTCGGGGCCGCCGCGCCCGACACCGGGAACATGGAGATGCTGGCGGCCTACGGCACCGACGAGCAGAAGGAGCGCTGGCTCGTCCCGCTGCTCAACCAGGAGATGTTCTCGGCCTACTCCATGACCGAGCCCCAGGGCGGGTCCGACCCCAACCTGTTCCGCACCCATGCCGTCCGCGACGGCGACGAGTGGGTCATCAACGGCGAGAAGTGGTTCACCAGCGCCGGCCGCGTCGCCGACATCCTCTTCGTCATGTGCACGAACGGCATGTTCGTCGTGCCTCGCGAGACCCCGGGCGTCGAGATCCAGCCGCAGCCCCGCGACCACAACCACATCATCTACAACGAGGTGCGCGTGCCGCTCGACCACCTGCTGGGCCCCGAGGACGGCGCCAAGGTGCTGGCCCAGCGGCGGCTCGGGGGCGGGCGCATCCACCACGCCATGCGCACCATCGCCCAGTGCAAGCTGGCCTTCGACATGATGTGCGAGCGGGCGCTCAGCCGCGAGTCGCACGGGAAGATCATCGCCGAGCACCAGATGGTGCAGGAGAAGATCGCCGACTCGTACGCGTCCATCCGCATGCTGAGGCTCTTCGTGCTCGAGACGGCGTGGAAGATCGACAACACCTCGACGCAGGAGTCCCGCACCGACATCGCCGCCGTGAAGTTCACGATGGCCAGGGTGCTGCGCGAGGTGTCGTTCAACGCGCTGCACATCCTCGGCTCGCTGGGCACCACCGACCTCACGCCGATCCAGGCCATGTACGCGGCGGCGCCGACCATGGGCATCGCCGACGGCGTCGACGAGGTCCACAAGGCGACCGTGGCCCGCAACGTCCTCAAGGGCTACCGGCCCCACGAGGGCTACTGGCCGACCGAGTACATCCCGGCCAAGCGCGAGGAGGCGTGGCAGAAGTTCCAGCCGCGCTTCGACGCCGACCCCGAGCTGCGCGCCGTGGCCGAGGGCTACCGGAGGTACTTCGCCGGCCGTCGCTGACGCCCCACCGACGGGATCCAGCGCGGCGGCGCGCCGTCACACGGGCCGTCACACGCCTCGCCCCGATCGTGCACGTCGTCCCCCGGAACAAGGAGAACGACATGCCGACATACCTGATCGAACGCAACATCGACGGCCTCGGCGACGTGCCGCCCGACGAGATGCGCGCCATCGCCGAGAAGTCGTGCAGCGTGCTGCGCGACCTCGGCACCGACATCCAGTGGGTCCACAGCTACGTGACGGCCGACAAGATGTACTGCGTGTACCGGTCCACCGATGACGAGCTCGTCCGCGAGCACGCCCGCAGCGGCGGCTTCCCGGCCGACCGCGTGGAACAGGTGACGTCCGTCGTCGACCCGACGACGGCCGAGGGCTGACGGGACGGTCCCGACCGATGGCGCCCACCACGGCCGGCGGCGGGCGCCGCCGGCCGTCGGCGCCACTGCGCATCACGCTGCTCGGCCGGCCCGCGGCCCACCGCGACGGGGTGCCCGTCGCCCCCGTCCGCGGGCGCAAGGCGTGGGCGCTGCTCGCGTACCTGGCGGGCGCGTCCCGCCCGGTCAGCCGCGACCAGCTCGTGTCGCTCCTGTTCGCCGAGGCCGACGACCCGTTCGGCGCCCTGCGGTGGAACCTCTCCGCGCTCCGGCGCAGCCTGGGCCCGATCGTGAGCGCCCACAGCACCGTGGTCGAGCTGACCCCGCCCCCCGGCACCACGATCGACGTCCGCACCGTCCTCGACGGGTCGTGGCAGGACGCCATCGCCGTCGAGACGCTCGACCACGAGCTGCTCGAGGGCATGGCCTTCGACGGCTGCCCGGGCCTGGAGCTGTGGCTCGCCGGCGAGCGGCGGCGGGTGGCGGCCGCCGCCGAGTCGGCGTTGCACGCAGCGGCCCTCGAGCTGCTGGCGGGCGGCGCACCAGCCCGCGCCACCGAGGTGGCCACGCGGCTGGTCGTGCGGGCACCGCTCGACGAGAACGCCCACATCCTGCTCGTGCGGGCCCTCGCCGCCGGCGGCGACGGCGTGGCGGCCGCCCGCCAGGTGGCGGCCTGCCGGCGCATCTTCGCCCAGGAGCTGGGCGCGGCCCCCGGGCCTGCGCTGGAGGCGGCGCTGGCGTCGGCGGCGGCCGCCACGCCGGGGGCGGCGTCGACCTCGGCGCGCCTCGGCCGGCCCGTCATCCAGGCGCTGCTCGAGTCGGGCCGGGCCGCCATCGCCGCGGGGGTGCTCGACCCCGGGCTCGAGACGGTGCGACGCGCCGTCGACGAGGCGCGTGCCGGCGGGCCGGGCCTCACCGACCTGCGCGCCGACGCGCTCGTCGAGCTGGGGCGCGCCCTGGTGCACGCGGCGCGCGGGCGCGACGAGGAGGGCGCCGCCGCGCTCCACGAGGCCCTGGCGCTGGCGGCGGACGGGCCCCGGGCCGGCGGCGTGCGGCCCGCGCCGGCCGCGCTCGTGACCGCCCAGCGCGAGCTGGGATACGTCGAGTTCCTCCGAGGCCGCTACGTGCACGCCGAGCGGTGGCTGCACGACGCCGGCGCCCGGGCCCGGGCGATCGGCGACCGGGGCCAGGAGGCACAGGTCCAGACCACGCTCGGATCGGTGGCGACCGATCGCGCCGCCTACGGCGACGCTCTCGAGCAGCTCACGGCGGCGGTCGCCGGGACCACGGCCGTCGGTGACGACCGGGCGGCCGCCTACGCGTCGTCGATGCTCGGGCGTGCCCACCTGCTGCGAGGCGACCTCGACCCGGCGCGCGCCGCGCTCGACGTCGCGCTCGCGACCGCGGCCCGCGTCGGGTGGCTGGCCTTCCTGCCGTGGCCCGAGTCGTGGCGCGCTGCCGTGGACCTGGCGTCGGGCGACGTCGACGCCGCGGCCGAACGCTACGACCACGCCTTCGCCGTCGGCTGCCAGATCGGCGACCCGTGCTGGGAGGGCGTGTCCGGGTGCGGGGTCGGACTCGTGCTGGCGGCCCGGGGGCGGGACGGCGATGCCCTCGCCGTGCTGGAGGACGCCTCGGTCCGCTGCGTGCGGGCGCCCGACGGCTACCTGTGGGGGAAGGCCTACGTCCTCGACGCCCTGTGCCGGGTGGCGCTCAGGGCCGACAGACCGGCGGCCCACCGCTGGGTCGACGAGCTGCACGACCTGGCCGCCCGCACCGGGATGCGCGAGCTGCTGGCCCGGGCCCTGCTGCACCGCGCCGCGCTCGGCGACGAGGGTGCGCTCGTCGCCGCGGCCACGGTCGCCGCCGACGTCGACAACCCGGTGCTCGCCACCCTGGTCGCCGAGGCCGGCGGCTGAGGGCGACCGCGACGACGACCGGCGTCACTCCCCCGTGAGCACGAAGGTCGAGCCCACGAACGACGGGGCGTAGCGGTCGGGGGCGAAGCGGTCGGCCAGGGCGGCCTTCGCCCGCCAGCCGGTGCAGTGTCCCGGCGCGAGGATGCGGGGCGACACCCGGGCGTCGAGGTCGTCGACCGTGGCGGCGATGCGGCCCTCCATCGCGGCGCCGGCCAGGTGGAAGCCACCGAGCAGCAGGTCGATCGGGCGGTCGGGCCACGACGCCCGGGCCGCCAGGCCGACGTTCACCACCCCGGCGTGCGAGCAGGCCGACAGGACCGTCGTGCCTCGGCCCCGGACGTCGGCGGCGAGGAAGCGCTCGTCGAGGATCAGCGGGTCGGCCCGCGACGACTCGCCCGTGAAGGTGACGTGGCCCTCGAGGCCGGTCTCGTAGCCGGTGACCCGGGGGATCTCGCCGCTGCCGAGGAAGAACCCGCCGCCGAGCAGGTGGGCGTCGGCCTGCAGCGTGACGTCGCCGCCCGCGTCGGTCAGCGCTGCCAGCGTCGGCTCGGGCGGCAGCAGCACCACCGTGCCGGACGGCAGCTGCGTGCCCCGCTGGTCGGGCCGGTCGGGGTGGAGGTCGACCACGACCGGGGCGTCGAGGCCGGCGGTCCGCCTCGCCGCCGCGATCGCGGCGACGACCACGGGCAGGGCGCCGCTGTGGTCCCAGTGCCAGTGCGACAGGAACACCGTCTCGATCGTCGCGATGTCGAGGCCGAGGCGCTCGGCGTTGTCGATCCACACGTCGCCGTACGGGCCCACGTCGAACAGCACGGTGTGCCGCTCGTCGCCCACCCGGCCCGTCAGCAGCACGGACAGCCCGTGGCAGGCGACGCACAGGTGCCCGAGCACCGGGATCGCGTCGTGGCCCTCGTGTTGCCGCGCCGGCGGGATGCGCCCGAGCAGCGACGCCACCTCGGGCAGGCGGGGGATGCCGGGGTCGGTGCTCGACAGGTTGTCGGTCTCGTTGTCGACGACGACCGTGACGAGCAGCTCGTCGAGCGGCGTGGGCGTGAGCGTCGCCACGGGGCCCGAGCGTACGCGCCGGCGAACACCACGACCGGGCCGTCGACCCGCGCCGTCGACCCGCGCCGTCGCCGGTCGTACACTTCGGGCGCCCGATCTGAGGACGGTCGGATGGCGAAACGAGCGGCGCACCGGTCTGCCCGTCGCCACTCCTCCACGGCGGCGGCAGGGAAGAGGCCGGTCGCGCGCGCCCGCCCGCAGCCGAGCCTGGGGGAGCGCCTGGTCGCGGTGTTCCGCGGTGCGCCGGGTGGCGCATCCCCCGGAGGGACCGACCGCACCGCGCCGATCTGGAGCCGAGCGGTCAAGGTGGTGCTCGCGGCCGGGGCGCTGGCGACGGCGGTCACGGCCATCGTCTCGCTCCTCCCCTCGCACACCCCCGACCCCGAGAACAGCGCCCGCTTCGCGGCCGTCCGCGTCACCCCCGAGGTCCCGCTGAGCGAGTACCGGCAGCGGAACGACGGGATGGTCCCCGCCGGCGGCGGCGAGGAGGGAGGCCCACGCCTGCCACCGGCGCCGACGACCGTCGTCGAGGTCGAGCTGGCGGTGGCGGCCGCCCACGGCCGCGCCGCGCCCGGGGGCCAGCCGGCGACCACGGTGCCGCCCGCCCCCGGCGAGCGGTCGCCCTCGACGACGCGGCCCGCCCCGTCGACCACCCGCAGCACCGCGACGGCGCCGTCGGGGCGAACGGCACCGCCCACGACACGGCCCCCCGCCTCGACCGGTCCTCCCACCACGCCGCCCGACGCGTCCTCCCCGACCGACCCGACGCCGGCGGGCGGGGTCGGTGGGTTCGTGATCGCCCCGGCGACGGCGGAGGCGGAGGCCGCGGCTGCGAGCCGGGAGAGCCCACCCCCAGCCGTGAGCTCCGAGTCGCAGGCGGCGACGATCGCCAGGGCCCGCGTGGCGACGGGCTGCGAGTCCGACGGATCGTGCAGCGGCGTGGACCCGATGAGCCTCGCCAACTCCATCAGCCTCGACGGCACACCCATCCCGCCCGACGAGGCGGCCGCCCGCGTCGTGGCGCTGCTCGACTCCGCGCGGCGGACGGGTGACGATCCCCTCGGCATCGTGGTCGCGACCGACCTCGAGATGGTCGGGCTCCGCGGCGAGACCATCTTCCTGTCGTGGTCGATGTGGCAGGAGGGCGGGCAGGTGCGGCTGCACGGCGACTGGCTCAACGAGAACCTCGCCTATCGCCTCCAGCCCACGACCGACCGGGACACGACGACGCTCGACCTCTGGGTCCCCCTCCCCCGCGAGCCCGGCGCGTACTTCGTCCGCGTCGAGCTGGCGCTCGGCGACTCGTCGCTCGCCAGCGCCGACAGCGAGCTGTTCGCCTGAGCGGCGGGCGGCGCACCGTCGCCGGGGGCACGGCGCGCGGTCGACGCGGCGCCCCGCCGGCGCGACACTGCGGGGCGGCGGACCCTGGACGGTTCGATGGCGAAGCGAGGCCCACGACGCTCCTCCCGCCGCCGGGTCCCGCGGGCGGCGGACGCCGGCGGGCCCGTCCGCCGCGTCCGATCGGCGCGGGCCACCGCCACGGCCCGCCGACCGGGCGGGCCGCCGCTCCCGGTGCGGCTGCGGACCGGGCCGTCGCCCACTCCCGGCTCCGCCCCGTCCTCGTCCGAGCGGGTGACGAGGCCCGGCCTGTCGTGGGGACGCGGCGCCGTCGTCCGCGCGGTGGCGATCGCGGCCCTGGTGGCGGGCGCCATCGGCGCCGTCGGCGCGACGGCGACGCTGATCTCTCCGGACCGGGGCGCTCCCCCGTCCCGCGCTCGGTTCACCGCCGTCCGGGTCACGCCCGGCGTTCCGCTGGGCGAGTACCGGCAGCGGTCGACGGCCATGGTGCCGGCGGGGTCGATCGGCACCGACCCGGGCGCCCCGCCGCGGCCGGCACCGTCGACGCCGGCGGTCGGGTCGCCGGCCGCGCCGGCGGTCCGGGCGCGGGCCGCACCGGCGCCGGGCCGAGCCGCGGGCGCCGGGACCACGGTGGGGTGGGGGTTGACCCCACCCGCGGGCCCGCGGGTCACGACCGGCCCCGCCAGCACGCTCGACGCCGACATCGCCGACGGGTTCACCGTCCCGCCCGGCTTCGAGGAGCGGCCGATCCGCCTGGTCGACTACACCGGCGAGGCCCGCCACCGGGTGCTCGACGTGCTGGGCTGCGGCGACGGCGTCCCCTGCGTCGACCCGGTGACGCTCGACTACCTGGTCACCGCCAACGCGCTCGACCGCGGCGGCGACGTGGTGCCGCCCGACGTCGCCGCCGCACGGGTGCTCGCCCTGCTCGGGACGGCGAGGGCCGGCCCCGCCTCGGGCGAACCCCTCGGCGTCGTCGTCACCACCGAGCTCGACCTCGTGGGGCTGCGCGACGAGCCCGCGCTGCTCACCTGGTCGATGTGGCGGCAGGGCGGCGACGTCCGGCTGTACCGCGCCTGGCTCGACGAGGACCTCGCCTACCGCCTCCGGTCGACGACCGACCACGACACGGTCACGCTCGACCTGTGGGTGCCGCTCCCCACCGACCCGGGCCCGTACGTGGTGCGCGCCGCGCTGGAGGCGTCGGGTTCGGCGCTCGCCCGGACCGAGAGCCCGCCGTTCACCTGAGCCGCCTCTCACCTGCGCCGGCTCGACCCCGGCGAGCCGCCCGCACCGTCACCGTCAGCGCAGGTCGAGCGCTCGCAGGCGCGCCAGGGCCAGGTCGAACTCGCCCCGGTAGTAGGGCTCCGTGAAGGTGGCCATGCGCGCCAGGTTCTCGGCCGGCCCGGCGAGGCGGGCCATGCCGGCGAGCACCTCGAGCCGCACGGCGTCGAAGTCGTCGGGCAGCGGCGGCCGCATCTCGTCGCGGCCGGGGAGCGCTTCGAACGGCACGTGCGGCTCGGTCTGGTACCAGTACGCCACCGAGGAGTAGTCGTTGCGGAAGTTGTTGGCGTGGCCGTGCTCGACCGTCCAGCGGATCGACTCGTCGAACCGGACGGGGTCGGCCACGTACCAGCGGTACATGCCCACGAGACCGGCGTAGTCGTCGTGCTCGACGAGGTGGAACCCGGAGTACGGCCCCGCGTACTCGCGCAGCGTGCAGGCGCCCGACCCGAACACCTCCTCGTGCCCGGTGCCGTGGATGCTGGGCGGCCACGTGTCGCCGTCGATGAACACCATGTCGTCCCCTTCGCCGTACCAGCCGCCGGCGATGTTGCCGACCTCGAGCACGAGGCCGACCATCTGGCCGGCACCCCGGGCGTCGAGGGCGACGTAGTTCTCGGCGCCGTCGAGGTTGACGCCGCCGTGCAGCTGCACGTCGTGCGGCTCCATGGCCGGCACCGTCGGCCGCTCCTGGCGGTAGGTGGCGTGGAACCGCAGCACGTCGGCGGGCGGCGGGTCGGCGAAGGTCTCGTACTCGACGTGGAACCACACCATGCCGAGCGGCCCCCCGAGGTACGTGTCGGCCCGGTTCTCGAGCTCGATCCGCGCCCGGGTGCCGAACGGCATCGGGAAGTAGGCGTTCAGCCCCGGCGACGCTCCCATGCCGGGGTTCACAGCCGTGAAGACGCTGCGGTACTCGCGGATGCGCCCGTGGGCGACCCCGAAGAAGTCGCCGAGCGGCACCTCGACCGACGGCTCGTCCTCGCCGTCCCACCAGCAGCGCAGGATGCCGTCGCGGTGATCGGTGATCTCGTGGGCCGCGAGCGCCACGTAGATGCGGTTCACGCAGCCCGCGCCCTCGTGGTCGAGCAGCGTCGCCGACTCGCCGGCGCGATGCGCACGTAGTCGTCGTTGCCGCCGGTGCGGTCCCACGACGACGACCGCCGCGTCGCCGATCGCGGCGCCCGCAGCAGCGTGCGCAGCGGATGGTCGTCCAACGGATGGCTCACGGCCGCATCCTGGCACCAACCGGCGGCGATCGGCGGGGTGCCGCCGTCGACGGCGGACCCGGGACGCGGCCGTGCCGGCGCGCCACGCAGCTCAGTCGCGGCGGGCCAGCACCCGGTAGGCGGCCGACAGGTCGGGCCGGCGACGCAGCCCGGGCGGCACGACGCGATCACGGGCCAGCGCGGCGCCGGCGAGCAGCGCGCTGGCCCCGGGGTGCGCGGGCGCCCCGACGGCCTCGCCGCGGGTGACCGAGACGACCCGGAGGCCGCGGCGCTCGAGGGCGGCGACCAGGTTGGGCAGCGGGACGAGGTGGTGGGCCGGCGGCCGCGTCCGCGCGTGCCCGGGCCCGCCGGGCCGCCCGGGAGACGCCGCGATCAGGCTGCCCGGGCCTGCAGCTTCGATGAGCAGGTGTCCGCCGCGATCGAGCACCGTCGCCGCCGCGTCGAGCTCGGCCCCCGGCACCGGCGCGTGCTCGAGGTGGTGGAGCATGCTGACGACGTCGTAGCTGCCCCGCAGCTCGTCGGCGAGGTCGGGGAACGCCCCCTGGTAGCCCACCTCCACCCAGCCACGGCGCTCGGCCTCGGCGACGGCCGGCCCGGCGTCGAGCCCGTCGAAGCGCGTCTCGGGCCACTCCTGGCGGGCGGCCAGGCAGAAGTAGGCGTGACCGGTGCCGACGTCGAGCCACCGCTTGGGCTCCGCGGCACCCCGCAGCGCCCGGGCGCGCGCCAGGTGCGCCCGGCCCGCGAACGCCTCCACGGTCTCTGCGAGCTCGCGCCGCCGGGGATCGGGCGCGGGACGGGACGACCGGGCCGCGTCGGCGACGGATGGGTTGCGGAACACGTGGCCGCAGGCGCGGCAGCGGTCGAACCGGATGACGGCCGCCGGGCCGGGGGCCCGGACCGCGCCGCGCTCGGCGAGGTCACGCCCGCCGCACCACGGGCAGGTCCGGCGCGCCGTGCCGCCGGGCCCGCCCCGGCCGCCGTCGTCACCCGCCCCGTCAGGGCGGTGCGCCGCGCCCGCGGGACCCGACCAGTCGCCCCCGGCCGGGTCGACCCGAGCGGGGGCAGGGACCGGCAGCGGTCGCAGGGCCTCGGCGAGAACCCGCACCGGCCGGCGCAGCACGCCCCGCACCCCGAGGTCGCAGGGGTGGACCGGCGAGCGCCGGGCCACGAGCACGGGCTCGGCCAGGTAGGCGGCCAGCACGACGCCTCCGCCGAACGACCGGGCGAGCGGGGCCGCCACGGCGAGGGCCGCCCCCACCGCCGGGGCCGCGGCCAGCGGCGCCGCCACCCCGAGGTGCTCGCGTCGGACCGCGGCGCGCCACGCCGGGTCGACCGGAACGGCGCGCAACGTGGGCGCCACGGCCAGGTCGGTGGCGGTGGGGGCGTAGCGCTTGAGGCGCCGCGCCACGGCCAGGAAGGTGGCGGGGTCGAGGTCGCGCCACGTCTCCCCCGGCGGGGGGTGGGCGGCGGCCACGCGGGCGAGCAGCGCCGTGCGGACGAGGGCGGCGTGGCCCGCGCCGCGCCCGAGGGCCAGCGGGTCGTCGCGGAACGTGGCCGGATCGATCTGCAGCACCAGCGCCTGCAGCACGCCCGAGGGCAGGTCGCCCGGGACCAGGTCGAGGACGTCGAGGTCGTGCTCGACGGCGTGGGCGACGCCGGCGGCGAACGTGGCGTCGTCGACGGCGACCCCGCGGGCTGTCACCAGCGAGAAGCCGTCGCCGTCATCGACCGCGGGCGCGACCCGGCGGGGAGCCGGGAGCACCGCCAGGCGGCGGGCACGGCCGTTGAGCCACAGCCCGGTGGCGACGTGGGACGCCGCCCCCACCGTCAGCGCCGCCCGCAGCAGCGGCGTCGACCGTCGAACGCTCTTCCCATTCCCCGGCACGTTCGCTCCCCCTGCGCTCCCGGACGGGAGCCCGCGACGAGTCTAGCCACGGTCAATAAACGGGCGCCTTGCGAGGTTGGGGGTCGGTATCGGCTACTGCTGGTAGCGCTCGACGACCTCGGGTGGCCGAACGCCCGCCTCGTCGGGGTCGTCGCCGGTCTCGCGCCGGGCGCGGCGCTGGCGGAGGAGGTCCCAGCACTGGTCGAGGGCGACCTCGATGTCGCGCAGGCGCTCGGCCGTGGACTCGTCGGGCCCCGTGGACGCCTGGGTGCGCTCGAGCTCGTGCTCCTCGTCGACCAGGGCGCCGATGCGCCGGATCACCTCGGTGTCGTCCATGGGGCTCGCTCCTCGGCTCGGATCCGCCCGGCATCCTGCCACCGTGACGCCCCGGACCCAACGTGCACGGCCCGCACGGCCCGACGGCGTCCGGGCGCCGACGATCAGCAGGGCGGTGCGTCGGGGGGCGGCGAGCCGATGATGAACGGGTTCTGCTCGGTGGAGGTGGTCGTCTCGGGCGGGGGCGGTGTCGCCGGCGTCTCCGCCGGGCCCGGGGCGGCCGGCGCCGCGGCCCCCGGCGCGACCGGCATCGCCTCGATGGGGGTGGCGTCCTGGTGGACCGTCGTGAAGTCGAGGCCCGCGATCAGCCGCACGTGCCCCGCCGCCAGCTCGGGGTTCTCGACCATCGGGATGGCGGCCGCGCTCGTGATGTGGCGGGCGACCCGCTCGGCGTAGGCCTGCTGCCCGGGCGCGTACTCGAGGGTGGTCTGCGGGTAGAACGTCTCGGCGTCGTCGGCCTGGGCCATCTGGAACCCGACCTGCTGGAGGGCGCTGCTGACGTCGGACGCGAGGTTCTCGCGCTTCTGCGCCTCGTCGGCCTGGGTGCCGTTGAGCACCTGCACCTGCACGAGGCCCGGGCGGATCTCGCCCGGCGCCAGCCCGCGGAAGACGTTGAGCATCGGCTCGGCCCCGGCCTCGTCGAGCGTCAGGCGGTTGGGATCGGGCGCGTACTCGGCGACCGGCAGCGGATAGGTCTCGAGCTTGGCCGGGTCGAAGCCCTTGAACCGCTCGGCGAGGTCGAGGATGTCACCCAGGCCGAGGTTCGGGTCGAGGGCGATGTTGCTCACGCCGATGTCGACCAGCTGGCGCAGGCGGAGCGGATTGGACTTCACCTCGGCGAGGGCGTCGCTCATCGCCCGCTGGATGAAGATCTGCTGGCGCTTGACGCGGTTCACGTCGGACAGGGGGTCGTGCTCCCACCCGCCGTCGGTCATGATCTCGAGCTTGCGCGACCGCACGAAGGCGAGCCCCTGCTCGCCCTCGAGGTTCACGCAGCCGAGCGTCTCGTTGTAGAAGCCCGAACCCTTGTCGCGGGCCGCCACCGGCATCCAGATGGGCACGCCGCCGATCGAGTCGACGACCTGGCGGAAGCTGTCGAAGTTGACCTGGACGTAGTGGTTGATCGTGATGTCGAAGTTCTGCTTCAGCGTGTCGATGAGGTTCTGCTCGCCGCCCGTGTCGCGGGAGAACGCCGAGTTGATCATGCCGGTCTCGCCGGTGTCGGCGATCGTGACCATGAGGTCGCGCGGGAACGAGGTGAGGGCCAGGCGGTCGGACTGGGGGTCGATGCGCAGCACCATGATCGTGTCGGTGTTGCGGCTGCCCTGCCCCTCGCGGGTGTCGACGGCGACGATCAGGAAGTTCTCGGGCTCGCCCTCGGCGGCGGACGGCAGCGAGTCGAGGTCGTCGACCCGGTCGATGCTGCCGTACTTCACGAGCGCGTACCCGGCCACCGACGCCCCCAGCACGCAGCACATCACGAGCACCAGCCCGACCGTGAGGACCAGGCGTTGCGGCCACGACCGCTTGCGCTTGGGCTGCGGCTCGTCGTCGAGGTCGTCTCCCGCGCGGCGGGCGTGACGGGGGCCGTCGCCCCGACCCCCACCCGCGGGGTCGCCCACCACCACACGGCGGGGATCGGCCGACCGCCCGTAGCCGTCGGCGCGCCCGGGGGCGGGATCGTCCCAGGACGATGCCGGCCGGGTGGCGCCCGTCGCCCCGACCGCGCCGGCGAGGCCGGTGGCGCCACCGGCGCCCCAGGCCCCGTTCGACGGCGCACCCGAGCGCCGCGCCCGGTCGTCGGCGGGCGCTCGGCCGTTGCGCCCCGAGGGCGCGGATCGGGCGGAGAGGTCGTGCCCGCCACCGGTCGCCGACGGCGCGGCGCCACGATCGCCGCTCCGGGTGCGGCCGGCCCACGGCGCGATCGGGCTGCCGCCTCCGGGCGGGCCCGCGGGTGGCGCTCCTCGCCCGCCGGGCGCCGGCGGCCGCCCGCGGCCGTCGCCGGCGGCCCCGGCCGCACGACCCCGGCGATCCCGATCCGGCGCACCGTTCCCGCCGGAGCGACCCCGGAGGCCGCGGTCCGGCGCCCCGTCCCCGGGGGGACGACCGCGGCCGTCGGCGCCGCGGCGAGCGCCGTCGCCGCCGCCGTCCCGGTACGGGTCGCGCTCGCGACCGGACGCGCCGTAGGCCGATCCCCCGCCGTTGCGTCCCGCGCCGGGCGCTCCGGCGGGGCCGCCCGACCAGCTCGACCAGTCGGGCCGGTCGGCGGCGTCGTCACGGCGGGGAACCCAGCGATCGCCCTGGTCGCGGCGTCGCGCCGCCCGGCGCACGGGGTCGCGCCACGGCGCCTCGTCACCCGCGCGGGGGCGCGACCGACCGTCGGGATCGGCGCTCGGGTCCCAGTGGTCTCGAGCCATTCCGGGGAAACGCTACTGGGCGTGAGGGGGGCGAGCGAGGTCGCGCGTCAGCAGGCGCCGTCGGGCACGGCCCCCACGAGGGCCGGGGAGGTCGTCGTCGGCTCGGACGGGGTGGCCCCGGACGCCTCGCCCGCGTCGCCGTCGCCGGACGCTCCGGCGCCGTCGCCCCCCGGGTCGGCGTCGCCTCCGGGCGGGGCCGGGAGCTGGTCGACCGGGGTGGGCTCCTCGTGCACCGTCGTGAACCCGACGCCGGCGACGACCGTGACCTCGCCGGCCGCGAGCGAGCGGTCCTCCTGGAGGACGACGCCTCCGGTGATGTGGCGTGCCACCCGCTGGCCGGACGTGAGCTCGCCGGCGGGGTGGCGCACCACGGTGGTCTCGTACAGCTCGTCGGCGTCGCCCGGTGCGCGGGTGGCGAAGCCGACCTCCCCGAGGGCGGCCGTGACGTCGCCGGCGAGGCCCTCGCGCTGGCGGGCGGGGTCGGCCACCGTGCCGTTGAGGACCGTGACCTCGATGTCGGCCGGGCTCACGTCGGCGGGATCGAGCCCGCGGAACACGTTCAGGACCGGCTCGGAGGCCCGCTCGTCGACCACCAGCGTCGACGCCTCGTCACCGGGGCGGGGCAGCACCGGCAGCGCCGTCGTGTGGAGGGCGTCGTCGTCGAGGTCCCGGAACCGGTCCGCGAGGTCGCGGACGTCCCCCAGCGTCAGGCCCGAGTCGATGCTCACGTCGGCGGCGCCGATGTCGACCAGCTCGCGCAGCCGGGCCGGGTTGTCGGCCTCGGACAGGGCCTCGTCGAGCGCCTCGGTCATCAGCGTCTGCTGGCGGACGATCCGGCTGAGGTCCGACTGCGGGTCGCGCACCCACCCGTCGTCGGTGTGGTACTCGGCCTTGCGCGAGCGGGCGTAGGCGAGCGCCATCTCGCCGTCGAGCGTGACGCAGCCGAGGTCCTCGACGTAGAGGCCCGAGGCCCGGTCGCGCAGCGCCCGGTCGAAGTACAGCGTGACGCCGCCGATCGCGTCGACGAGGTCGCGGAACCCCGCGAAGTCGACCTCGATCCAGTGGTTCACCTCGATGCCGAACTCGTCGCGGATCGTGTCGATGAGCACCTGCTGCTCGCCCGGCGCGTCGTAGGCGGAGTTGATGCGGGCCGACTCGCCCCGCCCGGCGATCGGGAGCCACAGGTCGCGCGGGAACGACAGCACCGTCACGTCCTCGGCCGCCGGGTCGAGGCGCACCAGCATGATCGTGTCGGTGCGCTTGCCCTGCACCGCGCCCTCGTCGGCCTCGCCCGTGCGGTCGTCGCTGCCGACGAGCAGGATGTTCACGGGGTCGCCGGCCGGCGCCGCGTCGGTGTCCACGCCGACGCGATCGACGCTGCGCCACTTCCACCAGCCGTAGGACACGACGCACGACCCGAGCAGGCACGCGACCGACACCACCGCGCCCGCGCCGAGCACGATGCGCTGCCGCCACGATCGGCCCGCGGGGCGCCGGCGGCGGGGGGCCGCCATCCGCTCGGTGGGGTCGGGACGGCGCCGGCGCCCGGGACGGGGCGGGACCGGCTGAGCGGCCCGGCGCACGGTCACGGCCGAGCGGACCGGACGGGCCGACCGGGGCGCCCGCAGGCGCGCCGCGGGGCCGCGGTCGGGCCCCTCGCCGGCGGGCGTCGGTGCGTACCGGCCGGGCAGGGGGTCGCCGGGGGGACGCCCGTCGCTCGGCATGCAGTCAGGAGGGTAACGGTCGCCGGTCGGCGTGTCGGGGAGGCCGGCCCGCGCCGACCGCGCGCCGGACGGCGCCGTCTACGCACTCCCGACGGCGCGGAACTACCTTGCCCCCCATGGCCGTCACCGACGCCGCCCCGCCCGTCGCCAAGCCCGCCCGCTGGACGGCGCAGTGGAAGGAGCTGTACTCCGAGGTGATCCAGTCGGGGCTGTGCACGGGCTGCGCCGGCTGCGTGATCTCGTGCCCCCACGACGTCATCGGCTACACGCACGAGCCCGGCGCCTACACGCCGTTCCACCTCGAGGACGAGCTGGGCCCCGACAACTGCACCCACGGCGAGAAGGGCTGCACCACCTGCACCCGCGCCTGCCCGAGGTTCCGCTCGTGGGAGCCCCAGGCCGACGAGCACCTCTTCGCCCGCACCCGCGAGCCCGACGAGGTCGCCGGCATCTACCAGGACATCCTGCTCACCCGGGCCAGCGACGACATGGTCCACCGCATGGGCCAGGACGGCGGCCTCGTCTCCGCCCTGCTGATCTGGGCGATGGAGAACGACTACATCGACGCCGCCCTCACCTCGTTCCTCGAGGGCGACGGCACCTCGTGGAAGGCCAAGCCCGGGGTGGCCGCCACCAAGGAGCAGGTGCTCGACTCGGCCGGCAGCCGCTACACCTACTCGGCCAACACCCTCGCGCTCCCCGAGGCGGTCGAGGCCGGCCACCGGCGCCTCGCGCTCGTGGGCATGTCGTGCCAGTCGTCGGTGCCGCCGATCATGTGGAGCCGCAAGGTCGGCAAGATCAGCAAGCCGATCCTGTTCAACATCGGCCTCCTGTGCTCGAAGACGTTCGACGACTCGATCTTCGACGAGCTGTTCGAGACCAAGTACGACCTGCCCATCCACGACATCGTGAAGATGAACATCAAGGGCGTCTTCCAGATCTGGATGCGTGACGGCAGCTACCACGAGATCCCGCTGAAGGAGTGCCACGCGTGGACCCGCGAGGGCTGCACGCACTGCCCCGACTTCGCGGCCGAGCACGCCGACATCTCGACCGGGGGCATCGGCAAGGACAACGACTGGACGCTCACGATCGTCCGCACCGACCTGGGTCGCGAGATCATCAGCCGCATGATCGACGACGGCTCGATCATCGCCCGCCCCGGCGACGAGGACCCCGGGGCGATCGCCCTCATGAACAAGCTGGCGGCCAAGAGCCGCGAGCGGTGGCCCGAGTTCGCGACCGACGAGCCGCGGGTGCCGGTGGCGATCGGCAGGAAGCCGGCCTGACCGACCGGCCCGGGCCGGCGGAGGCGCGGCTCAGGCGTCGCCGCAGGAGCTCATGATCGACGTCAGCTCGGGGAAGTCGGCGACGTCGGTGGCCGTGCCGTCGGCCATCGACTGCTCGATCTCGGTGAAGCGGTCGAACGAGATCTGCTCGACGATGGCGTCCCACGCGCACTCGCACTGGGACTGGCCGCCCTGCGCGGTGCAGCTGCCCATGAACGCGTCCTCGACCTCCTGCGTGTAGCCGCTGGGGTCGCCGCCGCCGCTCGCACCGCCGGAGCCGCCGCCGGTCGCGCCGCCCGCGCCGTCGCCGCCGGACAGGGCCACGATGATCACGATCACCGCCACCAGCGCCACGACCCCGAGCACGATCCACAGCACCTTGCTGTCGGCGACCGAGCGCGGCGCGGGAGCGGCCGGGAACGCGCCCGACGAGTGGCCGCCGTACGGCGTGCCGCCCGCCCGGGGCACGCCGCCCATCGGCGTGGGGCCGGACGCGAGCGGTGTCACCCCGGTCGGCGCAGCCCCCGGCGGACGGTAGGCGCCGCTGGTCGGCCCCGAGGCGCCGGGCCCCGAGGCACCGGGCCGCGGGGCGTTGGCCCCCGAGGCGGGCGGGGCCGACGGCCGCGGCGCCGAGGGGCGTGAGGGTGCCGACCCGGCCGGCGGAGGGCCCGCCGGCCGGACTGGCGGGCGCTCGCCCGACGGTCCGCCACCGGGAGGCGACAGCGGCGCCCCGGAGGCGCTGCCGGGACGGGCCGGGGCACCGGGCACGGGACGTGACGACGCCGCCGGGCGCTCGCCGGAGGGCACCCCGCCGGCCGGACCGCCGCCGGCCCGGGAGGGCGGCGGCGACGAGGGTGCGGACGGTGCCGGAGCCGACGGCCGGGGCGCGGCCCCGGGGCCGGGCGCACCGGCCCGGCCCGCGGCCGGAGCCACCCCGGACGGCGGGGAGGGGCGCCCCCCGACGGGCGGGGGGGCGCCGGGACCGGAGCCCGAGGTGGACACCGGGGGCGGCGGCGACGGGCGGGCGGCCCCGCCGGCCGGTGGCGCCGGGCGGCCCGGGGCCGCGGGTCGACCGCCCATGGCCGCCGCGGCCGGGGCCATGCCCCCGGGGGGTGCGGGGCGGGAGGGCGGCGGGGGCGCCGGACGGGCGGCGGGCGGGGCGGGGCGGGCGCCCGGCGGGGCGGGGCGGGCGGCGCGGCCGGATGCGTCGGCCGACCGGGTGGGCGGCGGCGGCCGGTGGTCGGCCAGCACGGTGGTGACCGACTCGGGGGTCGCCGTCCCCTTGCGCGAGGCGACCGCGATGGCCGCGCCGAAGGCGATGGCGTCCTTCGGGTGGGCGTCGATGGCGATGGGGCGGCCCAGCTCGGCCGCGACCATCTGGGCCACCAGCGGGATGCGCGACGACCCGCCCACGAGGAGCACCGCGCTGATCTCGGCGGCGTCGACCTTGGCGGAGCGGATGGCCCGGCGCAGCGCCACGATCGTCTCGGAGATCGCCGGGCGGATCATCGCCTCGAACTCGGACCGGGTCAGGCGCACCTCGGTCTGCAGGCGCGGCAGCAGCACGGGGATCGACACGTCGGTGTCGCTCGAGAGCGCCTCCTTGGCGTCGATGCACTCCTGCCGCAGCCGGGCCACCGCGGCCTGGGCGGCCGCCTCCTCGGGGTCGAGGCCGTCGAGGCCGTCGCCGATGGCGTTGCGGACGTGGGCGAACACCGCCTCGTCGAAGTCGATGCCGCCGAGGCGCTCGACCCCCTCGGGCGTGCCGATGATCTCGAACCCGCCCGCGGTGCGGCGCACCATGGCGGCGTCGAACGTGCCGCCGCCGAGGTCGTACACCGCCACGACCGAACCGGGCTCGAGCCGGCGCTGGGAGGCGTAGAAGGTGGCGGCGGCCACCGGCTCGGCCAGCATCAGCGCGGCGTCGAGGTCGACCTGGCGGATGGCCTGCGAGAACAGGTCGAGCTTGTAGGGGCCCCAGTTGGCGGGGTGCGTGAGGCCGATGCCGACCGGCGGCTCGCCCTGCTGCTCCTGCACGCGGTCGACCGACCAGCGCAGCAGGCGGGCCATCAGCATCTCGGCCGCGTACGGGGTGCCGCCGAGGATGATGGGGGTGGGGTCGCCGACCCGCCGCTTGAACTCGCGGGCCACGCGGCCCGGATCGCTGGTGGCGCGCCGGGTGGCGGCCTCACCGACCAGGATCTCGCCGTCGTCGCGCAGGTACACGACCGACGGCACCGACGCCGTGCGGTTGCCGAGGGTGAGGGCCTCGACGACACCCGAGCGCTCGGCGGCGGCCGCCGTGTACGTGGTGCCGAGATCGATGCCCAGGTAGTAAGCCATTCCCTGCTCCTCGGGGGCGCGGCCGGTGGCCGCGCGCCCTGGTGGTCGTCCTCGCGGGGCGTCTCCGCCGGCCCTGCGGGGGTGGTACAGGCGCCGAACCTAGTCGGCGGTCGGCGCCCGACGCGCCCGCCCCGGGCCCGTGACCTCGGGGAGCCCGGCCCGGACCCGGGCGCGGGCGAAGACCCCGTCGAGCATCGGCTCGGTGAGGCGGCCGGTGAAGGTGTTCTGCTGGCTCACGTGGTAGCTGCCGAGCACGCACCGGCCGTCGGGCAGGTCGACCTCGACGCCGTGGCCGAACGCCGGCCGGGGTGACACCCCCAGGACGCCGCACAGCACCTGGTAGCCGAACTGGCCGAGGGCCACGAACACCCGCAGGTCGCCGAGGAGGGCGATCTCGCGCTCGAGGAACGGCCGGCACCGGTCGCGCTCGGTCGGGGTCGGCTTGTTGGCGGGCGGCGCGCACCGGACGGGGGCCGTGATCCACGCCCCGGCCAGCGCCAGCCCGTCGCCCCGGGCCACCGAGGTGGGCTGGTTGGCGAACCCGGTGCGCCACAGCGAGGCGTACAGGAAGTCGCCGGAGCGGTCGCCCGTGAACATGCGCCCGGTGCGGTTGGCGCCGTGCGCCGCCGGCGCCAACCCCACGATCGCGACCCGGGCCGCGGGGTCGCCGAAGCCCGGCACCGGACGGGCCCAGTACGCCTCGTCGCGGAAGGCGGCGCGCTTGGTGGCCCCCACCTGCTCGCGCCAGGCCACCAGGCGGGGGCAGGCCCGGCAGGCCACGACCTCGGCCTCGAGGGCGCCGAGAGCATCCATGGCCCCCGACGATAGGTTGGTCCGGCGATGCCCCGAGCCGACCGCACGAGCCCCGCCACGGCGGCGCCGGCCACCGGTGCCGAGCGTCGGTCCGACCGCCTTCCGGGGCGGCGCAAGCCGCCCCCGCCCACGGTCGTCGTGCTGGTCCGGCACGGCACGACGACGACGACGGGCCGCGAGCTGCCCGGCCGGGCGCCGGGACTCCACCTGTCCGACCAGGGCCGCGACCAGGCCGAGCGCGTCGCCGCCCGCATCGCCGGGATGGCGGGCCTGACCACGGGCGACCCGCCCGCCGACGGCGAGCGCACGGCCGCCGGGGCCGCCGCCGACGCCGGCGCCGCGCCGCCCGACGGCCGGGGTCGTCACCGGGGCCGGGCCAAGGCGCCCGCCGGCCCCACGGTCACCGCCGTCTACGCCTCGCCGCTCGAGCGCACCCGCGAGACCGCCGCCCCCATCGCCGCCCGGCTCGGCCACGACGTCGTCGTCGACGACGGTCTGGTCGAGCTCGACGTCGGCGAGTGGACGGGCATCGAGCTCAAGGCCGCCCGCAAGCGCAAGGAGTGGGCGACGATCCAGCGCTACCCCAGCGGGTTCACGTTCCCGGGCGGCGAGTCGTTCGTGGCGATGCAGGCCCGCATCACCGACACGCTGGCCCGACTCCGGGTCGCCCACCCGGGCGAGACCATCGTGGCCGTGTCGCACGCCGATCCCATCCGGGCGGCCGTGGCCCACGCCATGGGCACGCACCTCGACCTGTTCCAACGGGTCGTCGTGTCGCCGTGCTCGATCACCGCCATCGCCTACGGCGACGAGGGCCCCACCGTCCTGACCGTCAACGACACCGCCGCCACCGGCGCCCTCGTGCCGTCGTGACCATGGGCGAGTCGTTCGACTTCCCCCGCGCCGACGTGTTCTGGCCCGGCGCCGACGGCCCGCCGGGCCAGCGCGTGTTCTTCCTCGCCGGCGGCGACGAGGGCGGCCTCGTCTACCTGCGCTGCGAGAAGCAGCAGGTGGCCGCGCTGGGCGAGTACCTGCTCGCCCTGCTCGAGGACCTGTCGCCCGAGGTCGAGCCCGCCGACGGGCTCGGGGCGGTCACCCCGCTGCCCTACGCCTGGGACGTCGGTTCGATCGGCGTCAAGTACGACGAGCCCGAGCAGCGCATCGTGGTCGTGCTCGAGGAGCTGGCGGGCGAGGACGAGAAGGCGGCGACCGCCCGGTTCTGCTTCACCCTCCCGCAGGCGGCCGCCTTCGGCCGGTTCGCCCTCGACCTGGTGTCGCAGGGGCGGCCCGACTGCGGGTTCTGCGGCATGCCCATCGACCCCGACGGTCACGCGTGCCCGAGGATGAACTGACCCCCGCCCCGGCTCCCGACCTCGACCGGGACGGCGTGATCGAGGTGCTGAGCGCGGGACAGGTCGAGGTGCTGGGCCGCATGCCGTGGAGCTCGAACGCCACGCTCCTCGTCGAGGTCACCCACGACCGCGGGTGCCTGCGGGCCGTCTACAAGCCCCGGCGGGGCGAGCGGCCGCTGTGGGACTTCCCGGCCGGCCTCGACCGGCGCGAGGTCGCCGCCTACGAGCTGTCGCGGTGGTTGGGCTGGGACCTCGTGCCCGAGACGGTGCTGCGCACCGGCGGGGTGCCGTTCGGCGTCGGCTCGCTCCAGCGGTTCGTGCCGTTCGACCCCGAGCAGCACTACTTCACGCTGCTCGAGGATCCCGGGCGCCACGACGCCCTCCGCACGATCTGCTGCTTCGACGTGCTCGCCAACAGCGCCGACCGCAAGGGCGGCCACTGCCTGGCGGGCGACGACGGCCGCGTCTGGGCCGTCGACAACGGGCTCGCCTTCCACGACGAGCCCAAGCTGCGCACGGTCATCTGGGACTTCGCCTCCGAGGCGGTGCCCGACGACCTCCTGGCGGGCGCGGCCCGGCTCGCGCACGAGGGCGGGCCGGCGAGCCTCGACGAGCTGATCGACGGCGCCGAGCGGGCCGCGCTGGTCCGCCGCGCCGAGGCGCTGGTGGGCGACGGCACCTTCCCCGTCGACCTCAGCGGGCGCTGCTACCCCTGGCCGCTGGTCTGATCGCCGCCCGGACGGGCGTCGAGGTCGACGGCGGCCGTGCCGCCGTCGTCCCGGCCCGGGCCCCCGTCAGCGTCGTCGGAGCCGCCGGCCGCCACGACGCGCAGCTCGACGACCGTGGCGCCGTCGGGTGCGAGCACGATCGCCGGCCCGTCGTCGTCGGCCCCGTCGCCGTTCCCGTCGGCCACGGTGACGTCGGCGCCGGCCGGGATCGCGTCGGCGGCGTCGGCGGCGTCGGGGCCGTCGGCCGCAGGCGCGTCGTCCGCGCTCCGGTCGGCCGTCCCGTCGGCCTCGATCGTGTCGTCGGCGTCGCCGCCGTCGGGAGCGGTCGCCTCGCCTCGCGC
>Ga0111539_10002986_pt1 | contig 22433 bp, 15 predicted proteins | sample RhiMethybrSRZTD1_FD_79667 | JGI IMG/M metagenome (GOLD analysis project Ga0111539, IMG submission 79667) | Populus rhizosphere microbial communities from Tennessee, USA - Rhizosphere MetaG P. TD hybrid SRZTD1 (version 2) (version 2) | ecosystem: Host-associated > Plants > Roots > Rhizosphere >...
CGATCAGGTTTGGCTGGAAGATGCGCGTGAGCGACAGCGTCGACTCGCTCGCGAGAGAGCCCGTTGCCTTCAGTCGCCGCTGCCGCTCCAGCCACACCGGACTCTCCTGAACCCGCGCCCTGATCCACAGCGTGAACAGGGCCGGGACGATGCACACCCAGAACATGACGCGCCAGGCGAGATCAGGCGTGTGGCTGAAGAGGGGGTAGACGAAGGTGAACGCCGCCGCGGCGAGCAGGTAGCCCCAGTACCAGCCGCCGAGGAGCAGGCCCGAGGCAAGCCCGCGCAACCGCGCCGGCCAGTGCTCGAGCACGAGCGGCATGCCCGCCGCCCACTCGCCGCCCATGCCGAGACCGAACAGCGCGCGGATAGCGAACAGGAGCGCGTACGAGGGGGCGAACCCGCTCAAGAAGGCGAACAGCGAGAACCACAGGACCGACAGCATCAGCGGGAGCTTGCGTCCCCATTTATCCGCCATCGTCCCGGCGATGGTCCCGCCGACCAGGCGCATGATCAGCGTGACCGTGCCGAGCGCACCGGCCAGCGCACGATCGACCGTAAAGCTCTTCTGGATGTCGATGACGATGAAGGCGAGAATGTTGAAGTCGAACGAATCGACGATCCATCCGAGGAAGACGGCCCAGAATGCGCGCCACTGATCGCCGGTGACCTGGCGATACCACGGAAGGTCGCTGACTGCATCCGCGGCGCGGGCGCGGGCGTCTGCGGCGGCTTGAGTAGTCACCTCGCGCGATTCTAGTGGGAAACGGGGTCGACTTCCCACTCATTGCCGTTCGCCGCAGGGTCCGTGCACGTTAACGCCAGATAGGGGGCTGCGGAGTTTACAATCCGGCGCCGGCTCTGCTGCGTTAGTCTCCACTCGAACCGGAGGACTCACCATGTCGCTGCCGATTGCGAGTTTGCGGGTCCTGCTCTGCTGCCTGCTCGTTGCGTCCTCCGCCTTGATGGCGCAAGCGCCAACGGCACCGGTGGGTCGACGCAGCATTGATGTCTACGCGACGAATACGACAGAGCTGCGGACCTGGGACCGCACGATCGATCAGATGGTTCGCGCCAACCAGCTGCTCGTAGTCGATTCGCGTCCCGACCCCGACATCGAGGGCCGCCGGCACGAGAGTCTGGTGCAGTACTACCAGGGCATTCCGGTGTTCGGCGGAGGCCTCTCTCGACAGGCCGCGCAGGGCGTTGCCGTCTCGATCATCGGCACCGTGTTCGAAGGAATTTCCATCGATCCGGCTCCAACCCTCAGCGCGGACCAAGTCGTTCGTGCGCTCTCAGACGAGACCTCCGGTGCTCGACTCGCCGGCGACGCTCCTAGTCTCTTGATCTTCCCGACGTTGGATGGAGGGTATCGGCTCGCGTACCGCGCCACGATGACCGACGCGAAGACGTACATCGTTGACGCGACTTCCGGTGGAGTCCTGTGGACGATCGACGAAATCAAGACCCAGGGACAGGTCGGCGTCGGCACCGGTGCGCTTGGCGACTCGAAGAAGATGAGCACGACGTCCGCGGCCGGAGGATTTCGAACTCAGGATCAGCTGCGACCAGCGCCGATCCGCACCTTCGATACACGCGGATCGGATGCCACGCTCAATCGCATCCTGCAGCCGCCAGGTGTGGCGGTCGACGCGGACTATTCTGTCGATGCCGACAACACATGGGTCGATCCCCCAGTGGTCGACACCCACGTCCACGCGGGTTGGGTCGAGGATTACTTCTATAAGCAGGTCGGCTGGACAGCTATCGACAACCGCCGCGGCACGATCACGGCGGCCGTTCACAGCAACCTCGTGAACAACGCCTTCTTCGCACCGCCGCCCTTTGGCCCCGAGGGGCGCGGCATGTTCGTCTTCGGCCGCACGGTGGCCAACGTTCCCCTGACGACGCTCGACATCGTCGCTCACGAGATGATGCACGGCGTCACCCATGCGTCGCTCATGCAGCGAACGGGACTGGGGCTGCTTGACGCGCTGTTCATCGATCGCCTCGGGCCCACGACGATCACGTCAGGAAGCACCTCGCTTCCCTGTGACACGACTGTCTATGTGTTACCGGACGGGCGCCGCCTGCCGCTGGTCTGCCAGGGCGGGCGCTACGTGCTCGTTTCGAATCATCCCGGCGTCATCCATGAGGGCGTCTCAGACATCTTCGGGATTGCAGCCGAGTTCTTCCACCAGCAGGCCGGCGCCGGTCCGCTGCGAGCCGACTACAAGCTGGGGGAAGACGTGACAGATTTCGGTCCCAATCGCGCGGCCGATGTCCCCGCGTCCCTGACCGCGCTCCCGTCATCCGCGGGCCTCATCGCCTACCCCGACCACATCAGCCGCGCGTTCAGTTTTCTGATGGGAGTGTCTCAAGGCACGGTGGCGAATCCGACCGCAGTGGTGTTGTTGCCGTGGACGGTCCAGGGGAATCAATTGGTGACGCTGCCTACGACTGACGGCGGCGGCGTGCACGTGAACTCCACCGTTCTGAGCCATGCGTTTTACCTGGCGATCGAGGGCGGACGGAATGCCACGTCGGGCATCACGGTTCAAGGTGTGGGCGCGGCCAATCGCGCGCAAGTGGAGAAGTCGTTCTTTCGCGCCGTGAACCTGATCTTGCCGAACGTTCCGAGCCTGCAGACGCTCGCCCAGGCAACTGTGGTGGCGTCGATCGACCTCTATGGTGTCAACAGCCAGACCACGCTGTCGATCCGTCAGGCGATGCAGGCCGTCGGCCTCGTCAACTAGCGATCGATCCGCTCACTTCGACGCTCGATGGAGCAAGCCATGACTCGACCGCTGCAGACGACGTTGATTGTGCTCATCGTAACCCTCGCCGCCGCGCCTGCCGTCTTCGCCCAAGCAGGAACTGTCGCCGGCCGCGGTTTCATCATCGTGAACGGCGGCTATCAGGTGGGAAGTCACGACTTCGAGCAGGTCTCGACGCTCCGGGCCAACGTCGAGGACGGGACATTCACGACTGACTATGACGTCAAGAGTGGCCCGAGCTTCGATGTCACCGGCGGAGCCACCGTCTGGCGTCTCCTGGCCATCGGCGTCGGTGTCACGCGATTCTCGCGGTCGACGCCGTCGACGCTGAGCGGCTCGGTGCCGCATCCGTTCTTCTTCAAACGCCCGCGCCCCGTCAGCGGCGACATCGCTGGACTCGAGCGCGAGGAGCTCGCGATCCACGTCGAGGCGATCGCCACCGCGCCGATTGGGCGACGCCTGCAGGTGATGGCCTTCGGCGGCCCGTCGTTCTTTCGCGTGAAGCAGGACATGGTGACCACGTTCACGTGGGCGGAAACCTACCCGTTTGATGACGCCAGCTTCGGCAGCGCCACTGTCGTGGACGCGGACGGGTCGAAGCTCGGATTCAATGTGGGCGGGGACGTTGCGTTCTTCTTCAGCCGGCAGGTGGGCGTCGGCGGATCGATCCGCTATTCCGCAGCGACGGTCGAGATCGACGTGGCCGGCGGCACTCACGACGTGAAGGCCGGCGGACTGCAGGCCGGCGGCGGGTTGCGTTTGAGGTTCTGACGTCCGCTACGCGATGCGGCGATTCGGGTCGATCGTCAGCCACGCGAGCGCCCCCAGCACATACACACCGGCTGTCAGATACAGCGGCATCGTCCACGACTGCCATCGATCGACCATATAGCCGACGACGATCGGACCGATGAAGCCGCCGATGTTGCCGACAGTGTTCATGAACGCCGTCACCACGCCGGCGTAGGCGGCGCCGATGTCCAAACAGACCGCCCAGCACGCGCTCAGCGCGAAGTCGGCGGCGCCGAGCGCGGCCGCCAGCAGCACGGCTTTGACGATGGGATCGCTGCCGAACGTCGAGGCCAGGATGAGCGCGCCGCTCGTCGCGAATGACACGCTGCCAAGCGTCACGCGCGCGTGGCGCAGCCCGTGCGAGCGCGAGAGCCGATCGGTGGTCCAGCCGCCGGCGAGGTTCGCGAGGCCGGCGAGTACGAACGGCAGCGACGCAAAGAACCCGGTGCCGGCTTGTGAGAAGCCGAGGCCCTGAACGAGGTAGGTCGGCAGCCACGTGAAGTAGAAGTAGAGGCCGTAGGCGTAGCCGAAGTACATGGCGCAGATGGCGCAGAGGTTCGGGCTGGTGAGCAGCGATCGCCACGGCGTCGGTGGTGATGGGCCGGTCTGGCGCCCGGCGCTGATCCACGACAACTCCGCCGCATCGACGTCGGGGTCCTCCTCGGGACGATCGCGGTACGACCGCAGCCACCAAGCGGTCCACAGAAATCCCAGCACGCCGAACACGGCGAACGACGCGCGCCATCCCCATCGGGTAATCAGCAGGAGTACGGCCGGCGCGGCCAGGGCGCCGCCGATTCGTGTGCCGAAGAAAAGGATGCCGGTGGCCCTGCCGCGCTCGATCGGCGGAAACCACGTCGCGAAGCTGCGCGCGAGATTCGGAAACGCACCGGCCTCACCGGCGCCGAAGAGGAACCGGACGGCAACCAGGGAACCGATGCCGCGGACCGTGCCGGTGAGCATGGTGAAGACCGACCACCACAGCACGATTCGAGCGAGCACCCGCCGCGCGCCGATGCGATCGCCCAGCCACCCCGACGGAATCTCGAACAGCGAATACGCGAGCGTGAACGCGCTGAACGCCGTGCCCATCTCCAGCATCGTCAGCCCGAGATCCGCGATGATGGACGGCGCCGCAATGGAGATGCAGACGCGATCCAGGTAGGTGATGATGGCGAGGACGAACGCCATCCGCAGCACGCGGAATCGGACGTGTGTGCCCGTGCGCGTTCTCGCGACCGAATTCGTTCCCGGCATCATCGGTACCAGTGCGCAATTCTCGCCACAACGGCGGTCGGGAGAGCTGGCAGATTCTGCAACGCGTGGAGGAGCCGGCGCGCACATCTCGCACGATCCAGCGTGGAACGCGGCTCGCACGTCGAGTGTCTCATGTCAGCCAGATCCGCGTCGCGCGTGCCAGCGCTTTCCTCGATTGAGCAGCGAATTCTACGCGTGCGCGAGCATCGGGTCCTGCTCGATGCCGACCTAGCGGAACTGTACGGCGTGGAGACACGCGCGCTCGTGCAGGCCGTGAAGCGCAACGCGACCCGCTTTCCGCCGGATTTCATGTTCCGGCTTGAGGCCAAAGAGGCCGCTCGTTTGAGATCACAGTTTGTGATCTCAAAGGTCCGTGGCGGCCGCCGGCACGCGCCCTACGTGTTTACCGAACAGGGCGTGGCAATGCTGTCCAGCGTGTTGAAGAGTCCACGCGCGGTCCAAGCCAACATCCAGATCGTGCGGGCGTTTGTGAGATTGCGCGAATTGATGGTGACCCACGGGGCACCTGACACGGGATCGATTGGTGATTTGGTCGATTGGTGATCTTCGATTCGTTGTTGATTGTTGATTCGTGATTGGTGATTGAGGACTCAACGGAGTGACTCGTGAAGCCGGTGGCCGCTTTCAATCAACAGTCAGAAATCAGAAATCAAGAACGAATCAATAATCCAAGATCAACGATCATCAATTGACGGAACTGAGGCCTTCGTTGAGTTCTATAGACGTGCCCCACGGATCCGTGACGAAGGCGACGCCGAGACCAAGCGCTTCGGCCTTTCGGTACGACACGTTCAACTTGATGCCCATCGCCTCGAGCTTCTTGCAGAAGCCCTCGAGGTCTTTGATCTCGAAGCCGATGTGATCGAGCGACCGTCCGGACGTGCCCGCGGTCGGGCTCGGCGCCGGCGAGAAGTTGAGCGCCACGCCGGGCAGATCGGCAGCGGGGAAGTTGCGGCCTGCGCGCGGAGTCGCGCCGAAGACTTTCGCGTACCACGCTTGCATCTCGATGTTCTGCTGACCGAAGAAATGCACGTGATGCAGCGCGACCGGCGTCGTTTGCTGCTTTTGCTGGACGATCTCCACCTTGACGTCGTCCGGCCCCATCGTGAACGCGATCGAGACGTTGGCGTCGATTGGCGCGATGTCGTCGACCACCGGCTGCGTGGCGGCCACTTCGCTGCGGGTGATCATCGGATAGCCCGCGGCCTTGATCCGCGCCACGGCGGTCTTGAGATCCGGCACCGAGAAGCCGATGTGATCGACCGTGGTCCCTTTCGTGCCGCCGGTTGGCTTCTGAGTGCGGAAGAAGATGAGGACGTTGGGGAACCTGACGATCTCGAGCTTGTTCGGGCCGAAGGTCGTCTTCGTTCCGCCGAGCGCCTCGACGAAGAACTTGATGTGCGCCGCTGGATCGCTCGCGGCGATGTGATGGTGTCCGTAGACGATCGGGTTGTCTCTGGCGAGCGTCAGCTGCGCGTAGGCTGCTGGCGGATTCGTCGCGACCCATACGAAGAGTGCTAAGAGGCAGAGGGGTTTCATCAGGGGCTCCGCGCCGGGCCTAAAAGGCCCGGCCTACACAGCGCGCTAATCGCTCCACGCTGGTTCCGGCGTGGACTGTGTAGGGCGGGCCTTCCAGGCCCGCCGCTACGACGCGCGAATCAGCTCACTCTATCCCGAAGGCGAGGAGCACGTTGCCCCCATTCCCGACGAAGCCCCCGTAACCCGAGTTGAAGAAGATCATGCGGTCGCCGACGATGACGCCGCCGCCTTCCATGCCGCCGCCATTCGCTTTGACACCGTTGACCGTCGGGAATTCCTTGTTCGTGTCGAGCGTCCAGAGAATCGATCCGTCCTTGGTGGAATAGGCGCGCATGCCGCCGTCGAGCGAGCCCGAGAAGACCGCGCCCGGGATCGCGGTCACCGCGGCGCCCTGCGAGGCGCGGCACGTCGGCTTCGCTTTGTCGCACAGCCGCTCTTGCGGACCGATGCTCCACACCTGCTCGCCCGTCGCGAGCTTGACGGCGCGGATCCCTCCCGGATTCTGTGACAGCAGATCGGACACACCGAAGTACGCGTTCTCGCGATCGACGGCGCCGCCCCACTGACCGCCGAGGCCGCTGCCCTGACCGATGCGGTACTTCCAGACGACCTCGCCTTCCTTGTCGGGATCGAGCGCGTACGACATGCCGGACTTCTGCGGCAGCACGATCAGGTCGCGTCCGTTGATGGTGACGAGGCTCGGTGAGGCCGAGAAGTCGTGATCGGGCCCGAGCGTGCCGGGGCAGTTGGGGTTGTCCGGATTCTCCGGCCGGCAGCCGAGCGTCCAGTTGTCGTCGGGCGTCGTCTGGTTGACCCACTTGATCGCGCCGCTGCCGAGGTCGAGCGCGATGACCGCGTCGGTCGTCTTCTGTGACGGCTCGGCGTAGTTGTTGCCCGTCGCCACGTAGACCATGTTGCGCTTCGGGTCGACGGTCGGCGACGACCAGATGCCTCCGCCGGCCGGGCCCCACTGCTGCACGCCGTCCTTGTTCTTCGCGCGCGGCTTCGGTTCGTCGATGGTGTACCGCTTCCAGATCACCTGACCGGTGTTGGCATCGAGCGACGAGACGCTGCCACGGAAGGTGCAGCACTCGTACTTCTGTTGGCCCCCCTGTCCTTCTTCGCTGAGCCCTTGCACCGGTACGAACAGCCGGCCGTTGTAGTAGGTCGGCGCGCCGGTGATGGCAGCGAACCGGTGATCGTCGACCTTGCGCACCCACAGCTCCTTGCCGCTGTTGGCGTCGACGGCGTACGCGTTCGCGCGCGCGTCGCCGAAGAAGACCGCCAGCCCCGAACCGGAGGCATTCTTGTAGGCGCCAATCGACATCGCGGTACGCACGCCAGCCTGTGCCTTGTAGGTCCAGTAGGCGCACCCGGTCTTGGGATCGAGCGCGTGCACTTCGCTGTTTTCGCTGGCGACGAACAGCCGGCCGCCGGCGAGCGTCGGCTGCGCCCGCGCGGACGTGACCGTGTGGTAGCCGAACGCCCACTTCAGTTTCAGCTTCGGCAGGTCGGCGGCGGTGATACCGCCGTTCGGCTGATACCGCGTGTTGGCGACGTTGCCACCCCACCCGTTCCACTCGCCGGAGTTCGCGGGCGCCTTCATCGCCGGCGACGAGGTGCACTTGTTCTTGACCTCGATCGGCGCGACGGGCGCGAACGCGCGCCCGGCGAGGAAGACCGCCACGGCGCGGCGCTCGGCGTCGCTCAGAGTGATCGCCTGAATCTGCATCCGGCCAAGCGTCAGCGAGTTGAAGATCGCCTCGGGCGTCATCTGTCGCAGCGCGTCGGGCGTCGGTGCCTGCGTCTGTCCGGGTGCGTGGCACGTCGCGCAGGTCTGCTTGAAGACGGCGGCGCCGTCGGGTTGCTGCTGCGCGAACGCCGGTGCGGCCAGGGCGATGACTGCAGTGGCCGCCACAATTGCTCTCAGCGACATGGATCCTCCGCAAGACTGCGTTGTCGAAGGTAACGGAGGCTGCGGAGGAAACGGGTCAACACGGAGCAACGGAGGAACGGAGGCCGAACGGAGTGCGCCACGCCGACACCCGAAATCACACGCGTTCCCGAAAGTACAGCGGCGTGTGATTGCGGGCGTCGGTGTGGCGATCTCCGTCCGATCTCCGTTTCCCCGTTGCTCCGTGCTAAACCGTTGCCTCCGTCATCTCCCAGACGGCTATCATACGCGCAGAGTGCTCCACCACCCGGGAACCCGTCGGTTGATCGCCGGTGTGGCGATCGCACTGGTGCTCGGGCTCGCGCTGCTGCGCGGTCAGAACGCGCCGGCCGATGCGCCCGTGGTATTCCGCATCATCGTCGTCAGCACGGCCGACCGCGCGGAGCAGCTTCGCCAGCAGGTCAGTGGTGGCGCGAGCTTCGCGGCGCTCGCGCGTGCCGAGTCGATCGATCCGTCGGCAGACCGTGGCGGATTGATCGGTCCCGTGGTGCCGGCGGAGCTGCGCGAAGAGTTGCGCGAGGCGCTGCGCGCGCTCGAGCCCGTGGCGGTGAGTCGAGTGATTACGTTGCCGACCGGCTTCGCCATCGTTCAGCGCGAGCAGCAGACGACCGGCGCGACGGTGCGGGGAAGCGAGATTCTCGCGCTGGCCGCGGCGGGCAACGTGCGCGCCACGGTCAGTGTCGACGGGTTCGCGGAAGCGAACACGGCGCTCGGCACGCTGCAGAAGGACGAGGACTGGAATCAGAGTCCGCGCATGATTTGTGAGCTGCGTCAGCGCGCTGTCGGCAACGTGAAGACGGCACTGGCACGGCGGCTCGGGCCCGACATCGCCGATACGCGCGGGCAGTTCTCGCCGCAGGACGTGATGGAGGCGCACCTGGCGTACGGCCAGCTGCTTGCCTACGACGGCGACATGGCCGCCACGATTGCGCAGTTCGAGCAGGCGTATCGCATCGCGCAGACCGACATGCCGGCGGCCATTCCCGACGTGCTGCAGAGCCTCGGCGTTGCGCACCTGCACAAAGCGGAGATGGACAACGGGCTCTATCACGCGCCTGGCGACCGATGTCTCCTCTCTGTGCAGCTGCCAGGCCGGCGTCTCGAGCGCACGGCCGACCTCGATAAGGCCGCCGGCTACTTCCTCAAGCTGCTCGACAGCGATCCACGTGACATCGAAGCGAAGTGGCTGTTGAACGTCGCTTACATGGCGACCGGCGGGTATCCCAGCCAGGTGCCCGAGCGTCATCGCATTCCGACCGACGCGTTTGCGTCGTCCGAGCACGTTGGACGGTTCGTCGACGTCGCCGCGGCGGCCGGTATCGACTCGTTCTCGTCAGCCGGCGGCGTCATCGTCGATGACTTCGACAATGACGGGCGGTTCGATCTCTTCACGTCGAACTTCGACAGCTGCGGAAAGATGCAGCTGTTTCACCGCACCGAGCAGGGCACGTTCGTCGATCGCTCGACGCAGGCAGGACTGGCCGATCAGCTCGGCGGCCTCAATCTCGTTCAAGCCGACTACAACAATGACGGCTGTCGCGACGTGCTCGTGCTGCGTGGCGGATGGGAGCTCGCGCAGCGCAAGTCGCTGCTGCGCAACAACTGCAACGGGACGTTCACCGATGTCACCGCCGCGAGCGGTCTCGCCAAGCCGGCCACCAGCACGCAGACCGCGGCCTGGACCGACATCGACAACGACGGCTGGGTCGATCTCTTCGTCGGCAACGAAGACGGGCCGGCGCAGCTGTTCCGCAATCGCGGCGACGGCACGTTCGAGGACATCGCGGCGGCTGCAGGCGTCGCGCGCACCGCCTTCACCAAGGCGGTCCATGCCGGCGACTATGACAATGACGGTTTCCCCGACTTGTACGTCTCGAACCTGCGCAGTACGAACTTCCTGTATCACAACAACCGCAATCGCACGTTCACCGAAGTTGGCGTCGCCGCGGGCGTGCCGGGCGCCGACCGTGGCTTCCCGGCCTGGTTCTTCGACTACGACAACGACGGCTGGGACGATGTGTTCGCCAGCAGCTATTTCCTGTCAATCGACGAAACCGCGCGCTCGTATCTCGGGCTGCCGCCGAACGCTCAGACAATGAAGCTGTATCGGAATCTGGGTAACGGCACATTCCGCGATGTGACGAAGGAGGCGAACCTCGCGAAGGTGTTCATGCCGATGGGATCCAATTTCGGCGACATCGACAACGACGGCTTCCTCGACATCTTCCTCGGCACGGGCAGCCCGTCGTATGCGGCGCTCAAGCCGAGCGTGCTGCTGAAGAACAATGCCGGCACGTCGTTCGTCGACGTCACCGTATCCTCGGGAACCGGCGAGATGCACAAGGGGCATGGCGTCGCGTTTGCCGATCTGGACAACGACGGCGATGAGGAGATCGTGTTCAAGGTCGGCGGTGCCACGCCTGGAGATGCGCACGCCTTCCGGCTGTTCGAGAACCCTGGCCACGGCAACGACTGGCTCGGCGTTCAACTCGTCGGGACGAAGACGAACCGCGCCGCCATCGGCGCCCGCCTGATCGCGACGGTGGAAGACGGGACTGGCGCGCGCCGGTCGATCTATCGTACGGTCAACAGCGGCGGCACGTTCGGCGCCTCACCGCTGCAGCAGCACATCGGTCTGGGAAAGAACGCCCGTCGGGTCGACCTGGAGATCAGCTGGCCGGTCAGCGGCACGCGCCAACGCTTCGCCAACGTCACCAAGAACCGTGTGATCGAGATCCACGAGCTCTCGGATCGTGTGGTGCCTCTGGTTCGAAACCCCTTGCCGCTGAGAGGGCGTAGTGGCAATGCCGCCCGATAGCAACCGTCGTAGCGGCGGGTCTTCAGATCCGCCGCCGTGCCGCCGCGCGATACCCGCTACGCTCGTCCTGATTCTTTTGGCCGTCAGTGTCTACGCACAGGACAAACAGTACCCAGTCAAAGGCATGGTGGTGCGAGTCGACGCCGCCAAGCGCAGCGTCGTCGTCTCGCACGAGAAGATCGCCGGCCTGATGGAGTCGATGGTCATGCCCTTCGAGGTCCGCGACGCGAAGGATCTGCAGGGTGTTCAGCCCGGAGCGATCGTCGAGTTCATACTGACGGTCGGGTCGAGCACGTCGTATGCGAGCCGCATCGTCGTGCGCCGCTATCAGACGGTCGAGAAAGATCCGAAAGCGGCGCAACGGCTCGCCGTGATGAAGAAGATGGCGGGCCTGTCGTCGCCGCCGCTCGCCGTCGGCGGCAAGGTGCCCGATTTCACGCTGATCGATCAGCGGAAGCAACGGGTCTCGCTGTCGAGCCTCGCCGGCAAGGTGGTCGCGTTGAACTTCATCTACACCCGCTGCGCGCTGCCGCAATTCTGTCTGCGCGTCACGAACAACTTCGGCGCGTTGCAGAAACGGTTTCAGAAGGAGCTGGGCCGCGACCTGGTGCTGCTGACCGTGACGTTCGATCCCGAGCGCGACACGCCGGAGGTGCTGGCCCAGTACGCGTCGCAGTGGAACGCGGATCCGAACACGTGGCGGTTCCTCACCGGGCCGGTGCCCGACGTGCGGAAAGTGTGCGCGATGTTCGGCGTCGACTTCTTTCCCGACGAAGGGCTGCTGAACCACTCGTTGCGCACGGTCGTGCTCGATCGTCGCGGCGTGATCGTCGCGTCAATCGAAGGCAATCAATACTCACCCGAGCAGCTCGGCGATCTGGTGTCCATGACGCTTGCGAACTGACGCGGGCAGATTTCTGATTCCGTCGATTAGTCATCTTTGAATAGTTGTTGATTGTTGATTCCTGATTGGCGATTGAAAACTCGACGGGGTCATTCGAAGCGGGTCTGCCGCTTTCAATCAACGATCACAAATCAACAATCAACGACGAATCACTAATCAGAAATCGCTAATCACTAATCGAACTGCTCTGATGAGCTGCTGATACGAATCGGCACTTTCTTTCACCAAGCTGCTGACAGCGAGCGAGTCATCCAGCTCAACCAATCAATAAACGACAAGCGCGTGTCGTTGACAGCCGAGCGGTACGCACGCTACGGTGACGACGCTCCAAACACAACACAGGCCTGAGCCCTGGGCCGTTCACGAATCGTCGTCGGGAGGTCTCGTGGCGTTCGATGAGATCTTTCAGCCACTGAAGTTCCGCAATCTAACCGTCAAGAATCGCGTCTTCCGCTCGAATGTCTCGGGCCGCTTCGACAACTACGACGGCTCGGGCAATCAGGCGCGCATCAATTGGGAAGTGAAGTTCGCCAAGGGAGGCGTGGGCGCCATCATCTCGTCGTTCGTACCGGTGCACCTGCGTGGCCGCATCGTGCCGAACTACGCGATGATCGACAGCGACGACAAGATCCCGTTCTGGCGCGCGCTCGGCAAGGCGGTGCACGAGCACGATTGCCACTACATCCTGCAATTGAGTCACAGCGGCCGTCAGCGCGACTTGCCCGGCATCGAGATCGCGACGGCGCTCAGCTCGACGGCCGAGGACGACCCGCAACACGGCTTTCCCACCGACGCGATGACCAAGACGCAGATCGCCGAAACGGTCAACGCGTTTGCCGAGGGGGCGCGCCGCGCGCGCGAAGCCGGCCTCGACGGCGTCGAGTTGCACGGCGCCAACGGCTATCTCATCACCCAGTTCCTCAGCTCCGCGATCAACGACCGGAACGACGAGTATGGCGGGCCGCTCGAGAACCGCGCCCGCTTCGTCCGTGAGATCGTGCGCGCGATCCGCAAACGCGTGGGCCACGACTTCCACCTGCAGATGAAGATCAGCGTGCAGGAGCGCAACGACGCGGTCGCGTTGTTTCACAAAGGTCCATCCGGCAACACCGCGGACGAGTCGGTGCAGGTGTGCAAGTGGCTGGTCGACGATGGCGTCGACGCCATCCACGTGTCGACCGGCAGCTTCTTTCCGCATCCGCGGAATCCGGCGGGCATCGATCTGCCGGTCGAGGAGCTCGAGAAGACCTACGACACCGTGATCTCCGGGGGCGATCGAGCGTTCCGGAACTATTTGCTGCTGCGGACGGCGCCCGCGCTGGCGCGCAAGCAGTGGCAGGATGCGGCGCCCAAGCCGAACGAGATCGAGGGCGCGCTGCTGCAGGACGCGCACAAGGTGAAAGCGGCCGTCACGGTTCCCGTCATCTGCACCGGTGGTTTCCAGACGGCCTCCGTGATCGCCGGCGCGATCACGCGAGGCGACTGCGACGCAGTGAGCGCGGCACGTCCGCTGATCGCCAACAACGATCTCGTCAAGTTCTTCGAACGCGGCCAGGACCGCGCCGACGAGCCCTGCACCTACTGCAACAAGTGCCTGGTCAACGTCGTCGAGAATCCGCTCGGATGTTACGAAGAGAAGCGCTTCCCGTCACGCGACGCGATGATCGCGCAAATCATGTCGGTCTTCCATCCGAGGCCATTTGTGTAGATGTGAAATGCAAAATGCAAAATGCAAAAACGAAGGTCGATGATGCCAATCACCCGTTCTTCCTTTTGCATTTTGAATTTTGCATTTTGAATTGCAGGTTTCTTATCGGAGTGCGTTCATGAGCGACAAACTGATCGAGAAGCTGACCGGTCTTCTGCGTCACAAGCAGTGGTACGAGCTGCCGCGTAATCTCGCGCTCGGGCGGTTGGGCGAGATTCGTCGCGAGCTGCGCGAGAAGAACCTGCACGACACCGAGGAACCGCCGCTCCAGAAGCGGCAGGGCGCGGCGCCGACTGATCCGGCCGTGCGCGCGACCCGCTCGATCGACGGCTCCAACAACGACTTGCAGTTCCCGGCGATGGGGTCCGTCGGCCGCCGCTTCGGCCGCAATTTCCCGCTCGATCAGGTCAAGCCGGACACCGCGAACCTGCTCGCGCCCAGCCCTCGCGTCGTCAGCCGCGAGTTGATGACGCGCGACGAGTTCAAGCCAGCCACGATTCTCAATCTGCTGGCCGGCGCGTGGATTCAGTTCATGGTGCACGACTGGTTCGTCCACAAGCGATCCAAGACCCAGACGATCGACATCCCGCTGGCGCAGGGCGACGACTGGAGCGACGGCACGATGACCGTCCCGCGAACCGAGCCCGACCCGGCGCCCGCGGGTTCGACGCGTCCGCCCGCGTACGCCAATCTGAACAGCCATTGGTGGGACGCGTCGATGTTGTACGGCTGCGACGCGGACATCGCGAAAAAGGTGCGCGCCAACGTCGGCGGCAAGCTCCGCATCGAGCCCACGGGTCTGTTGCCAACCGATCCCGCGACCGGCATCAGCTTCAGCGGCTTCACCGACAACTGGTGGATCGGGCTGGCGATGCTCCACACCATCTTCACGCTGGAGCACAATCACGTCGCCGATCTGCTCGCCCATCACAACCCGACCTGGAACGATCAGCAGCTGTTCGAGAAGGCGAAGCTGATCAACTCGGCGCTGCTGGCCAAGATTCACACGATCGAGTGGACGCCCGCCATCCTGCCCAACCCCACTATCAAGATGGCGATGAACATCAACTGGTCGGGACTCGCCGGCGAGGAGCTGCAGGATGCGCTGATGTTTCTCGACGACAGCGAAGCGCTCGGCGGCATCGTCGGGTCGAAGGCCGACCACCACACCGCGCCCTATTCGCTGACCGAGGAGTTCGTGTCGGTGTATCGCATGCACCCGTTGATGCCGGACGAGATCGCCTTCCGCTCGCTGGGGACAGGACGGCTCGTCGAGACGCTGAAGCTGCCGGCGGTGACCGGCCGCAACACGCCAGCTGTCGCCGAGCGCCACAGCATGCCGGACCTGTTCTACTCCTTCGGCGTGTCGCACCCCGGCGCGGTGACGCTGCACAACTACCCGCGATTCCTGCAGAACCTCACGCGCGACGATGGCGAGCACCTCGATCTGGCGGCGGTGGACATCCTCCGCGACCGCGAGCGTGGAGTGCCGCGCTACAACCAGTTCCGCCGACTGCTTCACAAGAACCCGGTGAAGTCGTTCGATGAGCTCAGCGACAATCCCGCCTGGCGGAAGCAACTCAAGGACGTCTATGGCGACGTCGACAAGGTCGACTTGATGGCGGGACTTTACGCCGAGCCGTTGCCGCCGGGGTTCGGCTTCAGCGACACCGCGTTCCGCGTCTTCATCCTGATGGCATCGAGACGGCTGAAGAGCGATCGCTTCTTCACCGACGACTGGAAGCCGGAGATCTACACCGAGTTCGGGCTCGACTACATCCGCAAGAACTCGATGCTCTCGATTCTGCGGCGGCACTATCCACAACTGGCGCCGGCGCTGTCGGGCGTCACCAACGCGTTCGCGCCGTGGAAAACCGTCACCGCGCCACCGGCCTGACGTGGGGGCCACCTTGAGGTGGCCCGTCGGCGACCCGCGAACGGGCCGGCTGAAGCCGGCCCCTACGATAGAAAGCCGGCCCTTACGATAATGGGTGACACGATGCGACGTGTGATGAGGGTGGCGCTGGCCGTGTTCGTGGTGACGCTGGCCGCAGCGGTGGCGCAGTGCGGCCGCGGCGGCGGCGACAATCCCATCGACGTCGTCGAGCACTTCAAATACGGCGCGTTCGGCACCGAGGAGCGCGTCGGCGTGCCGTATTGGATCTGGCGCGCGCTGCCGATCATGTTCGCCGACAAGCTGCCGAACCGCCCCGGGAGCGGATGGGAGAAGCTCGGGTTCATCTACGAGTCGAAGGATCGCGACAGGCCGGTCGGCACCACGCACACCGGCGGTCTGATCGACGTCGTCGGTCTCAACTGCGCGACCTGCCATGCCGGCACCTGGCGCGAGGCGTCGGGTGGGCGGAGGCAACTCGTCGTCGGCATGCCGTCGCACGAGATGGATCTGCAGGGATACCTGCGGTTCCTGGCTGCATGCGCGAACGATTCACGGTTCACCGCCGATCAGCTCATCGCCGCGATCGAGAAGATCAACCCGAACTTCGGCGTCTTCGACCAGCTCGCGTATCGTCTGCTCGTCGTCCGCCGCACCAAGAACGGCATTCTCGACGGCGCGCGCGACAACGCCTGGTTCGATCGACGACCGCCGCAGGGCCCGGGACGCGTCGACACGTTCAATCCGTACAAGGTGATGTTCGGGTTCGACATGAGCCGGGACGACTCCGTCGGCACGGTCGATCTGCCGTCGCTGTGGAATCAGCGTCCGCGGCGCGGCCTGTGGCTGCACTGGGACGGCAACAACGACCTCGTCGAGGAGCGCAACAAGAGCGCGGCCATCGGCGCGGGCGCCACGCCTCAATCACTCGATGTCGCCGCGCTCGGACGCATCGAGGAGTGGATCATGGATCTCAAAGCTCCGGCGTTCCCATCGAACCGCATCGATGCGGCACGCGCCGAGCGTGGAAAGATCGTCTACGCGGCCGAGTGCGCCTCGTGCCACGACTTCGGCGCGAAGCAGACGGGACAGGTGACGCGACTGGCCGACGTCGGCACTGACCCCGAGCGCGTCCGATCGTTCACGTCCCAGCTGGCCGCGAAGATGAACACCCTCGGCGAAGGCTATCCGTGGCGCTTCTCGCACTTCCGCAAGACCGAGGGCTACGCCAACATGCCGCTCGACGGCCTGTGGCTGCGAGCGCCGTACCTGCACAACGGATCGGTGCCCAGCCTGCGCGCCCTGCTCTTCCCGGAGACACGCCCGGCCCAGTTCTATCGCGCCTACGACGTGTACGACTTCACGGACGTCGGCTTCGTCAGCAGCGGCCCTGACGCCCAACGCGAGGGCGTGTTGTTCGACACCACACAGAAGGGCAACGGCAACGCCGGGCACGTTTACGGCCAACAGCTGCCGCCCGACCAGAAGGAAGACCTGCTCGAGTATCTGAAGACCCTATAATGAGCGCTGAGGATCTCTCATGATTGCTCTCGACGTAAACGGAACGCGTCGTGATGTCGATGTCAGTCCCGACATGCCGCTGCTGTGGGTGCTGCGCGACACGCTCGGCCTGACCGGCACGAAGTTCGGCTGCGGCCTTGGACAGTGCGGTGCCTGCACCGTGCACCTCGATGGCGTCGCCACGCGCGCGTGCATGACGGCCGCCTCGGCGGCGGTCGGCAAGAAGATCACGACGATCGAGGGCCTCTCGGCCAATTCGAGTCACCCGCTGCAAGTCGCGTGGGTTGCCGAGCAGGTGCCGCAGTGCGGTTACTGCCAGTCGGGACAGATCATGTCGGCGGCGGCGCTGCTGGCGAAGACGCCGCGCCCGACCGACACGCAGATCGACTCCGCGATGTCTGGCAACATCTGCCGGTGCGGCACCTATCAACGCATCAAGCGCGCCATCCGCCGCGCCGCGCGCGCGTAAGGGAGAGGAATCATGACGCGATCAGCGAGCCTCTCTCGACGAACCTTCCTCAAGACCGCAACGGCTGCGGGCGGCGGCCTGATGCTCGGGGCCTATCTCCCGATTCACCCTTCGACGTCGCTCAGGGGCGCCGGCACGTTCGAGCCCAACGTCTGGATCAAAGTCAGCGCCGACGAGAGCGTGCGCATCATGCTGACGATGCTCGAGATGGGGCAGGGGGTGATGACGTCGATGCCGATGCTCGTCGCCGAGGAGCTCGACTTCGACTGGAAGAAGATCAAGACCGAGTGGGCCGGCGCCGATCCGAAGTACGGCAACCCGAACTTCGGCGGCCAGCAGCTCACGGCCGGCAGCAACAGCGTGCGTGGCATGTGGAAGGTGCTGCGCGAATCGGGCGCCGCCGCGCGATCGATGCTGGTGACCGCTGCCGCGCAGACCTGGAACGTCCCGGAGAGCAGCTGCACGACGGACAACGGCGTGGTGATGCATCAGGCCAGCGGTCGCAAGCTGACCTACGGTGCGCTCGTCGATAAGGCCGCGGCGCTGCCGGTGCCGAAGACGGTTGCGCTGAAGGATCCGAAAGACTTCAAGGTGCTCGGCAAGTCGCTGGCGCGCCTCGATGTTCCCGAAAAGGTCAACGGCACGGCAGGCTTCGGCATCGACGTCAAGCTGCCGGGCCTGCTCACGGCGCGCGTCGTACGATGCCCGGTGTTCGGCGGCAAGGTCGCGAAGTTCAACGCCGACAAGGCGAAGGCCGTGCCCGGGGTGAAGAACGTCGTCCAGATCAGCAGCGGCATCGCCGTTGTCGCCGACAACTACTGGTCCGCATCGAAGGGTGCCCAGGCGCTCGAGATTACGTGGGATGAGGGCGCGCTGGCGAAGCTGACGAGCGCGGACATCCTGAAGAAGCAGGCGGAACTGGCGCAGCAGCCCGGCAAGGTTGCGCGGAACGACGGCAACGCGGAGGCTGCGCTGAAGTCGAACCAGGGCTTCGAGCGTACCTTCGAGGCGCCGTTCCTGGCGCACGCCACGATGGAGCCGATGAACTGCACGGCCGACGTGCGCGCCGATCGCTGCGACGTCTACGTGCCGACGCAAGGACAGACGGCGTCGCACCAGGCTGCGGTGGCCGCGTCGGGCCTGCCCGCGGACAAGGTCAAGGTCTACGTCACCTATATGGGCGGCGGCTTTGGCCGGCGCGGCGAAGGCGACTTCGTCGCCGATGCGGTCGAGACGTCGAAGGCGGTTGGAAAGCCGGTCAAGGTCGTCTGGTCGCGCGAAGACGACATGCAGCACGACTACTACCGTCCGGTCAGCTACGCGCGGATGTGGGGCGCGGTCGACTCGTCTGGCAAGCCGACCGTGTTCATGCAGCGCATGGTGCAGCAATCGCTGATCAAACGCATCGGTGCGCTGCCGCCCAACGGCGTCGACTTCATCTCGGTCGACGGCTCGGCCAATCTGCCCTACACGATTCCGAACGTGCGCATCGAATACATCGAGCACGATCCGGGTGTGCCGTTTGGTTTCTGGCGCTCGGTCGGCGCGTCGTTTCAAGGCTTCGTCGTCGAGGCGTTCATCGACGAGCTCGCGGCGGTGGCGAAGAAGGATCCGTTCGAGTTCCGCCGCGATCTGCTGGGCAAGTCGCCGCGGCACAAGGCCGTGCTCGAGCTCGCTGCGGAGAAGGCGGGCTGGAGCAAGCCGGCGCCGGCGGGGCGCGGGCGCGGCATCGCGGTGATGGACGCATTCGGCAGCATCCTGGCGCAGGTCACCGAGGTTTCTGTGGACGCGCGCGGCAACGTCCGTGTTCACAAGGTGGTGTGCACGGTCGATACCGGCTGGGTGATCAACCCCGATACCATCAAAGCCCAGATGGAAGGCGGCATCGTCTACGGGTTGACCGCCGCGCTCAAGGGCGAGATCACGATTCAGAACGGACGCGTGGTGCAGAAGCACTTCGGCGACTACCCGGTGATGCGGCACAACGAGATGCCGGAGATCGAGGTCCACATCGTGCCGAGCACGGAGACGCCGGGCGGCATCGGTGAACCGAGTACTGCGCTCGCGGCGGGATCGCTGGTGAATGCGATCGCCGCGGCGACGGGTAAGAGGATCTATAAGTTGCCGATCAAACCCGAGATGCTTCGGGGTGGCACAGCGTAGGTTTGACCTTTGACCTGACGTGAAACTCTCAGATCTCGGGCCCGGGCTGCTTCTCGCAGCCACAGGCATTGGCGTCGGGGACATGGTGTCTTCGACCATCGCCGGTGCTTCGTACGGCCTCACGCTCGTCTGGGCGCTGGCGGCCGGTGTCATTCTGAAATTCGCCATCACCGAAGGAGCTGCCCGTTGGCAGCTCGCCACCGGCGTCTCGCTGCTCGAAGGCTGGCGCGAGCATCTGCCGCGCCTCGCGGTCCTGGCGTTCTTCATCTACTTCGTCGTCTGGAGCTACTTCGTCTCGAGCGCCCTCGTTGCGGCGAGTGCGCTGGTGCCGACGGCCGTCATGCCGGCGGTGCCGCTGCCGGTATGGGGCATCGTGCACGCCGTCGCCGCGTTCACGTTGGTGTGGTTCGGCCGCTACGAACGGTTCCTCGCCGTCATCAAATGGTTCGTCGGCCTCAAGTTCGGCGCCGTGATCGGATCGGTGCTGCTGATCGTGTTCTGGTCGGGCGCCGACTGGTCGCATTTCGGCGCACGCCAGGAGTTCTCGACGGCGTACACGCTGTCGCTGATCGGCGGCGTCGGCGGCACGGTCACCCTGCTGTCCTACGCCTACTGGATGCGCGAAGCCGGATGGTCGGGAGCAGGTCGACTGCCGATGGCGCGCGCCGATCTCAGCGTGTCGTTCGCGCTGGTGCTCGTCTTCTGCCTGTCGATGATCTTCCTGGCGACGCAGATCGACTGGACGGGACAGATTCTCGACGAGGGTCCGCGGCTCTGCCTGCTGCTCGCCGATCGCATCGGCGCGGAGATCGGTCCGATCGGTCGGACGGTGTTCCTGATCGGGTTCTGGGGTGCTGCGTTCTCGTCGGTGCTCGGCGTCTTCCACGGCGTGCCGTTTCTGTTCGACGACATGTTCCGTCTGTGGCAGCGGCGCGAGCGCGGCGGCCAGCAGGGCGGTCCTTATCGAGCGTGGGCGGCCTACCTTACGTTGGCGTCGATCTCAGCGCTGGTCATCGGCCGTCCCGTGTGGCTGGTGTTTGCCTATACGGTCGTCGGCTCGCTGTTCTTCCCGTTTGTCATCTCGACGCTGTTGTGGCTGAACAACTCCCGCCACACGCCGCACCCCACCCGCAACGGCGTGTTCGTGAACGTCGTCCTTGGCGCGGCCCTCCTGCTCTACGTGTTCTTGGCCGCTCGATCGGTCACTTAGCCGCCGGGCCTGAAAGACAGGCCCGGCCTACACGTACCCCGTAAGCAGCGCTTCGAGGAGCCCCCGTAAGCATCAGACGGGTAGTGCCGATAAGACTGTGCGCAACGTGCCGGGAAGTCGACGGCCACTTCGAATCGGGGCCGTTCTCCGGCGGAAGAAGCATGCGGAAGCGGCTCAAACTCAAGCACGTCAGCATGATTGCGGGCCTGATGCCCGTCATCGCCGGGGGCCTTGTGGCGGCGGCGCTGGTGGCGCGATCGACACCGCCGCCGACGGCCGTCCTCTCGGGAGCCGTCGCGGGTATCGTGGTGGCGCTGGCGGCGTCCTGGGCGCTGGCGTCGTGGGTTGGCGGTGTCATCGCCGCCTCGCGCGATTCGATTGCGAAGACGGCGCACGACATCTCGGCCACCGTCGATCAACGGCAGCGTCTGGCGGCGCAGCAGGCGGCGGCCGCCGATGCGACGACGGCGGCGATGGAGAAGCTGGCGGCGTCAACGAGCCACTCGGCGGCGCAGGCCGATGACCTCGCCGTCGGCGCGCGGCAGGTGCTCACGCTCGCTGACGAAGGCGCGCGCACGGTGACACAGACCCTGCGCAGCATGACCAGCCTCAACCAGAAGGTGCATGCGATCGCGCAGATGACGTCTCATCTCAACGAGCAGGCGTCCGAGATCGGCAGCATCACCAACATGGTGGGGGAGGTGGCGAGCCAGACCAACCTGCTGGCGCTCAACGCCGCGGTCGAAGCCGCGCGCGCGGGCGAGCAGGGGCGCGGCTTCTCGGTCGTCGCCGCCGAGATTCGCAAGCTGGCCGACCAGACCAAGTCGTCCGCCGGCAAGATCAACACGCTCGTCAACGGCATCCTGCAGACGATCGGCGACACGGTGAAAGCGACCGAGGACGGCACCAGGACCGTCGAGGAGAGCGTGCAGACGGCGAACCAGACCGTGCAAGCGTTCATCGGCGTGCGCGACGCGATCAGCAAGGCGACCGAGAACACCCAGCACATCTCGACCAACGTGCGCGATCAGTCGCTTGCCGTCGACAACGTGCTGCGCTCGATGACCGAGTTCGGCAGCAACGTTCGCGTGACAGCCGCCACGCTCGGCCAAGGCCGTACCCGCGCCGAAGCGCTCCAACAGACGGCAGCGGGACTCGGCGCGATCATCTGAGGCGCAGCTCTGCCGCCGCCGTCGTGCGCGCGGTTATAATCGCGCGCTCGAACGCAGCCGATGGTTCCTTTGTCCGTGCTCGACCTCGTTCCTGTCCGAGCTGGATCGACAGCCACCGAGTCGCTGCGTGAAGCGGTCGAACTGGCGCAGGCGACTGAAAAACTCGGATACACACGCTACTGGTTCGCCGAGCACCACGGCATGGCGAGCATCGCCAGCTCCGCCCCCGAGATC
>Ga0111539_10002987_pt1 | contig 22428 bp, 23 predicted proteins | sample RhiMethybrSRZTD1_FD_79667 | JGI IMG/M metagenome (GOLD analysis project Ga0111539, IMG submission 79667) | Populus rhizosphere microbial communities from Tennessee, USA - Rhizosphere MetaG P. TD hybrid SRZTD1 (version 2) (version 2) | ecosystem: Host-associated > Plants > Roots > Rhizosphere >...
CCCATTCCGCCGGCGCCAATCTGAGCGGTGACTTCGTACGAGCCGAGCCGGGTACCGGCGCCAAGAGCCATCGTTGGAATGTACGGGCCTGCCTCGCCGAAGCGTAAGCGAAAGCGGGTGACGAATCTTATTACACCAGCTCAGCCGTCCCGATGATTTCCCGTTACTTCCCCGGTCTATTGATCAAAGGTTGTCGATTTCGGCCTGGCTCGATCGACGTGCTAGTGAACGGGCGAAAGGAGGATCCGCGTGCGATTCATGATTCTGGTGAAGGCGAGCAACGAGTCGGAGGCAGGCGTCATGCCGTCGCAGGAACTGTTGCACACAATGGGTGAGTACCACGAGCAGCTCGCCAAGGCTGGCGTCCTGCTCGACGCCAACGGTCTGCAGCCAACGTCGAAGGGTTGGCGCATCCGCTACTCGGGCGGGGCGCGCACGGTCATTGATGGCCCCTTCACGGAGACGAAGGAACTGCTTGCCGGCTACACGATTATCCAGGTCAAGTCGCGCGAAGAAGCGCTCGAATGGGCGCGCCGCTACCCGAATCCTTACCCCGGCGACGGCGAAATCGAAGTGCGGCAGATTTTCGAGCTGGAAGACTTCAACTGATATTTACCAAGGAGACCAACCATGAGATTCCTGTCCATCTACAGTCACAAGGAAACGAACACGCCGCCCAGCCCGGAGGAAATCGGCCGGATGCAGAAGCTCGTCGAAGAGGGCATGAAAGCCGGCTGGCTGCTGTCGACCGAAGGATGCCTGCCAAGCGCCAAGGGCGCCCGCGTCCGGCGCGCGAGCGGGAAGACGACCGTCAGCGACGGCCCGTTCACCGAGTCGAAGGAGCTGGTCGGAGGCTTCGCGATCCTGCAAGCAAACTCGAAGCAGGAGGCGATCGAGCTGACGAAGGCCTTCCTCGCCGTCGCCGGCGACGGCGAATGCGAGATCCGCGAGCTCTATACGCAGCAGGACGCCAGCCGCGGCGACACGGCGGAGCAGTTGGCGGAGCAGTTCACGCGCTAGCCTCGGTGCCTCAGTGCCTCGGTGTGACGGATCCCCCTTGCTGTCGCGATCGGAGGATGGTGTGATCGGTAGTCGTGACGGCTACCGACGCCCATCGCGCGATCGAGGCGGTGTGGCGCATTGAATCACCAAAGCTGATCGCCAGCCTCACGCGCATTGTCCGCGACGTCGGCGTGGCGGAGGATCTGGCGCACGACGCGCTGGTGGCGGCGCTCGAACAGTGGCCGGACCAGGGTATTCCCCGGAAACCGGGCGCATGGCTCATGGCGACGGCGAAGCACCGTGCCATCGACTATTTCAGACGTCAGAAGACAGGCGAGCGCAAGCACGAAGAGCTAGGTCACGAGCTCAGGACCGACCAGGAAGCGATTCCTGACTTCGACGCCGCGCTCGATGACAGTGTGGGCGACGACCTGCTGCGACTGGTCTTCATCGCGTGCCATCCGGTCTTACCAACAGAGGGCCGCGTGGCACTCACGCTGCGGCTGCTCGGCGGGCTGACCACCGACGAGATCGCGCGCGCCTTCCTGGCAACGGAATCGACGATCGCGCAACGGATCGTCCGCGCCAAGCGGACGCTGGCTGACACGCACGTCCCGTTCGAGGTGCCGCGCGGCGAAGCGCTCACTTCGCGACTGTCGTCGGTCCTCGAAGTCGTGTATCTGATCTTCAACGAGGGCTACACGGCAACCGCGGGCGGCGACTGGATGCGGCCGGCATTGTGTGACGAAGCGCTTCGTCTGGGGCGGATTCTGCAGGAGCTGGCAGCCGACCAGCCCGAGGTGCACGGGCTCGTTGCGCTGATGGAAATCCAGGCCTCGCGCGCGAGAGCACGCGTCGATGAGTCGGGAGCGCCGATCCTGCTCTTCGATCAGAACCGCGCCCGATGGGACCAGCTGCTGATTCGGCGCGGCCTGTCTGCGCTCGACCGCGCAGAGAGGCTTGGCGGCGCGCCGGGACCGTACGTCATCCAGGCGGCAATCGCCGCCTGCCATGCGCGCGCGCGAACGCCCGCCGACACCGACTGGGTGCGCATCGTCTCGTTGTACGAGCGTCTGGCGTCGCTGACGCCGTCACCGGTAGTCGAACTGAATCGCGCGGTGGCCGTGTCGATGGCCTACGGGCCGGCTGCCGGTCTGCAGCTCGTCGATGCACTGGCCGACGCGCCGGCGCTCCGCCGCTACCATCTGCTGCCAACCGTGCGCGGCGATCTCTTGCACAAACTCGGCCGGCTTGACGAAGCTCGAGTCGAGTTCGAGCGCGCCGCATCGCTGACGCAGAATGCACGCGAACGCGATCTCCTGCTGCAGCGAGCGAACCGGGAGCGCGGCAGCGCGTAATAAGATCCGCACCTCGTGATACACGTCTCGCACCTGACAAAACGCTACCGTGACCTCACCGCCGTGGACGATTTCTCGTTCGACGTCCAGCCGGGCGAAATCGTCGGCCTGATCGGGCCCAATGGGGCCGGCAAGACCTCCACCCTCCGCTGCATCGTCGGCATCCAGCGTCCGACGGGAGGGACGATCACAATCGGCGGGCACGACATCGTGTCCGACCCGGTGGAGGCGAAACGCCGGCTCGCGTTCATGGCCGACGAGCCGCAGCTCTTCGAGTATCTGACCGTCTCCGAGCATCTGCATCTGACCGCGCGCATCTACGACGTGAAGGACGGCGAGTCGAAGGCGGCGGCGCTGCTCGAGGAACTGGAACTGACGGCGAAGAAGAACGCGCTGCCGGGCGAACTGTCGCGCGGCATGAAGCAGAAGGTGGCCATCGCCTGCGGGCTCCTGCACGACCCGCCGGCGCTGCTGTTCGATGAACCGCTGACCGGGCTCGATCCGCTCGGCATCCGCCGCATGCGCGACACGATCGTCGAGCGCGGCCGCCGCGGTGGCGCGGTGATCGTGTCGTCGCACATGCTCCACCTCGTCCAGGAGATCTGTTCGCGCGTCGTCATCATCGATCGCGGCCGGAAGGTGGCCGACGGCACCATCGCCGAGCTGGCAACGCAGGCGCGAGCAGGCTCGAACCTGGAACAGATCTTCCTGCAGGTGACGGCGCGTGAAGACGCCGCGCCGGCATCCGGTACAGACCCCACGTGACCGGCAGCCCGCTGCTCTACCTGACGCTCTGCTCGCTGCGCAATCGCCTGCGTGTTCGCCTGCGCCGGCTGCGCGAGCCGCGCTATCTCATTGCGTCGGTGGTGGGCGCCGCGTACTTCTGGCTGCTTTTCATTGGCCGCGGAGGACGCGGCCGAGCGCCTGGAGGGTTGAGCCTCATCTCGCAGGCGAGAGGGGGCGCTGAGACCGTCTCCTCGACGGTCCTGTTCATCACCGCAGCCCTCGCCTGGATCTGGCCGGGGTCGAGGCGTCCGGCGCTGGCGTTCTCCCGCGCCGACGTCCAGCATCTCTTCACGGCACCCATTCCTCGTCGTCAGCTCGTTCGCTATCGCGTCCTTCGATCGCAGGTTGGTGTGCTGTTCGGCAGCATCATCACGACCCTCCTGCTTCGCCCGGCGAACGTGGCCGAAGGCGGCAAGGTCTTCCTCGGCCTGGTGCTGCTGATGGCCACGTCCAATTTGCACCTGACCGGCGTGTCGCTCAGCCGCGCCGCCGGTGGCTGGCGGCGCCGCGTGCCCCAGGCGATCGCCGCAGCGGCCGTGGTCGTGTTGGTCGGTACGGTGGCGGCGCACTGGTCGGAACTGACAGCGATCGCCGCCACAGGTGGGAGCGTGGCCGGCGAGCTCCAGCGCCTGAGCACCACGGGTGCAGCGCGGATCGTGCTGTGGCCGTTCCGCGTCCTCGCACGGCTGCCACTGGCGGATTCGACTGGCGCGTTCGTGGCCGCGCTGCCCTGGGTGCTTGTCCTCCTCACAGCCAACTACATCTGGGTTGTGCGCACGGACGTGCCGTTCGAAGAGGCCTCGGCGGAACTCTCCGAGAAGCTCGAAGGTTTACGGCGACGCGGCGTGCGCGCACTGCGGCAGCCGCGTGCGAGCACGCGCACGCCGTTTCAACTGGCGCATCACGGCCGGCCGGAAATCGCCATCCTGTGGAAGAACCTGATCAGCATGGGCCGCATGCTGTCGTGGGCGACGCTCGTGCGCATCGGTGTGCTCGTGCTGCTCCTGGCGACGATGCTGTCGCGCGGTCGCGGCAACGGTGCCACCCTCATGACCGTCGCCTGTCTATTCATTGCCGCATTCGCGCTGCTCCTGGGACCACAAATGACGCGCGGCGATCTGCGTCAGGATCTGGAGGCGCTGGCAACGCTGAAAACGTGGCCGATTCGCGGCGCCGCGCTCGTCCGCGGCGAGGTGCTGGCGCCGTCGCTCGTGCTCACGGCCATCGTCGCTCTCGCATTGATCACCGCGACGGTGACGTCGGTGCACGCGCCGTTCGCCGCGAAGCTCACCAACCGGTGGAGCCTGCTGATCGGCGCGCTGCTCGTCGCGCCTGGACTGGTGCTGGCGCAGCTGCTCGTTCACAACGCGCTCGCCGTGACGTTCCCATCGTGGATCAGCATCGGCGGCCGTCCTGGCGGCGTGGACGTCGTCGGCCAGCGGATGCTGGTCATGGTGGGCGTGATGCTCGCGCTCGTCGTCGCCGTCGTCCCCGCTGCGATTGTCGCGGGCGTTGGCGCCGGCCTTCTCTATCTCCTGACCGGCACGATGCCGGTCGTTCCGGCTGGTGTGCTCGCCGGCGCCACTTTGCTGCTCGAGGCGTGGATCGGCAGTGAGCTGATCGGCGCGATCCTGGAGCGCTCGAATATTTCCGCCGTCGACGCCGCCGACGCCTGACGCTGGTCCTCAGGCCTTTGGCCTTCGTTCCTGGTCCGTCCTGATTCAGGGTTTGCGGCAGCGCAAGAAGATCACCGACGGGTCGACGAAGAAGGCATCAAAGTAACCCGCATCTCCCTGCATTCTGGCGACAGGCGCGGCTGGACCCACTCGATCCCGTCGAGGCCCGCGCTCTCGAGCGCGCGTTCGTGCGCGGCAACACTGAGATAGTAATTGTCGAAACTGAATGACTCGTCGCCGTCCAGGAACAACGTGTAGGTAATCGGCGCTCCGGGCCGCAACTCACCCGCGCGCTTCGTGAAGCCGTACGGTCTCGTCGCCTCGAACCGGCCCGGTGACTGCGAGGGGTTGTTGTTGACGGTGACAAAGATGCCGCCCGGCCTGAGCGCCTCGGCGATCGTCTCGCACATTGCCCTCAGCTGCTCTTCGGTCTGCGAGTAATTGAGCAGGTACGAGGCGGCGACCAGGTCGAATCGCTCCGCCGTCCGGAACGTCTGTGCGTCGTCGACGATGTACTCGATGTCGAGGGGGTGCTCCGATTCGGTGGCCCGCGCGAGATCGATCATCCTCTCCGACAAATCGAGGCCGACCACCCGGGCCGCGCCACGTAATCGGAAGAGACGCGAGTAAAACCCTTCCCCGCAGGCGAGGTCGAGCACCGACAACCCGCAGATGTTACCGAGGATGTCGAACATCGTGTACTCCTCGATATATCTGCGCCAGGGGGTCAGCTTCGAACGCTTGTACTGCTCGGCGATGGCGTTGTAGTCGGTTGGCATTGCAGGAGGCGGCAGCTTATCTGATTCCAGAGATATGATCCGCCTCCATCATGGCCGGCGTGGACGTTTCTGACGAGCTCTCCGCAAGCCCACTCTGGAATCGCGATCTCGCGCCGACGACGCCCGCCCGCCGTACGTGGTCGACCTACGATATGGCCGCGCTCTGGATCAGCATGAGCGTGGTCATCACGACGTATACGCTCGCCTCAGGACTGATGCAGCAGGGCATGACATGGTGGCAGGCGATGACCACGATCCTGCTCGGCAACCTGATCGTGCTCGTCCCGATGATCCTGAATGCGCATGCCGGGACCAAGTACGGCATCTCGTTCCCCGTCCTCTGCCGTGCCAGCTTCGGCGTTCGCGGCGCCAACGTCCCTGCGATCCTGCGGGCGCTGGTTGCCTGCGGATGGTTTGGCATTCAGACATGGATTGGTGGACTGGCGCTGAACGTGCTGCTGTCCGCCGCGCTGCCGGCGTGGGCGACCCTTCCGGGCAACACGTGGGTCGCCTTCGCGGCATTCTGGCTGCTGCAGGTCGCCGTCATCATCCGTGGCGTCGAAGGCGTCAAGATCGTGGCGCGCTGGTCGTCGCCGTTGTTACTCGCAGGCGGACTGCTTCTGCTGTGGTGGGCGATCCACAACGTCGGCGGTCTCGGCCGTCTGTTGCGCGAGTCCGAGCGCCTGCAGGCGTCGGACACTCCGTTCTGGCGGCTGTTCCCCGCCGCGCTCACGGCCAACGTCGGCTACTGGGCGACGCTGAGCCTGAACATTCCCGACTTCTCCCGTTACGCGCGCAGCCAGCGGTCGCAGGCACTCGGCCAGACGCTCGGACTGCCGACGACGATGACGCTGTTTGCCTTCATCGGGGTCGCCGTCACCAGCGGGACGATCGTGTTGTTTGGGAAAGCGATCTGGGACCCGGTCGAGGTGATCGCGCGCATCGGCAATCCAGCTGTCATCATCGTCGGCGCCCTGATCGTGGTACTCGCGCAGCTGACGACCAACATGGCGGCCAACGTCGTGTCGCCGGCGAACGACTTTTCCAGCCTGGCACCCGCGCGCGTCAGCTACGTCGCTGGCGGGCTGATTACCGCTGCACTCGGCGTCGTCATGATGCCGTGGAAGCTGTACCACGATGCAGCCGCATACATCTTCACGTGGCTGGTCGGCTACTCGAGCCTGATGGGAGCAGTCGCGGGAATCCTGATTGCGGACTATTGGGTGCTGCGTCGTCATCACCTGTCGACGCCGGATCTGTTCGCAGTCGAAGGCCAGTACAGCTATTCAGGCGGCGTCAATTACCGGGCGATGATGGTATTGGTCGTTGCCATGGTGCCGGTGATCCCGGGCTTCCTACGCGCCGCCATGACACCGGGCGGCCAGATCAACGCCCCAAACGTCCTCGATTGGTTGTACAGCTACGCCTGGTTCGTGACCTTCGGCCTCAGTTTCGTCCTCTACCTGGTGATCACACCGCCTACGCCCGCGCCCGCCTCGCCCGGCTGATCGGCCATCCTTCACAGCTCCGCCCGCTGTGGCCGCGGCCGCGCCGCCGACCGTCGCGCGACTGAGACACGCCACAGCACGATGGCCTGACACGCGATCTGCACGATGAGCGCCAGCGCGAATGCTGCGGGAACGCTGAATGCCGGCAACGTCAGCGAGAGCACCACGCAAAAGACGGCGAATGTGCACAGGCCTGGGATGAATCTGCGGAGAAACTGGGACACGGCAACCGGGCCACCTTGGGCATGGGTGAACACGGCGAAGATTGCGGTGACGACGGGGAATGGAGTCAGTACTCCACTGAGCCGCGGGCCCAGCCGCTCGGCAAGCCACGTCAGCGTCAACACGAGAACAGCAGCGGCAAGCGCACGGAGGGGAAGATCCCATTTCGGTGCAGCGATGACTGATCGCGCTGTTGCGGACGTCGCGATAGTCCAACGGCTGACGAGCAGCGCAATCAACGCCAACGCCAGGTTGACGAAGACGTTGAACTCTGCACGCGATAAGGCGATCGAAAGCAGCCCAAACGTCAGCCAGCCGATCAGCACACTCAAAGGCCAGCGACGTCCTGAGACGGCGGCACGTGCATAGCTGGTACAGAAGCCGGCGACGGCCACTAATCCGAGCAGTGTCGTCTCAGCCGCTTGCGCGGCAAACTCGTTGCCGTGGTCGAGGGCGTAGAAGCCAAGGGTCGGGCCGGCCACGACGGGCAGAGCCATGAGCAGTCCGCCGACTGTGGAACCCCATCGGCGCGTCGCCAAGGTGACGAGGACGATCAGCGTGGGCGCCAGGATCAGCTTGAGCAGCAGCATGTTGGTGACTGCCGTTCAGGATATTTCAGCGGCTCCTTCAGGACTTCCGGGATTCACTGGTCGCACAGTGATTCCATGCGAATCACTCTTCTTATCGGCGCAGTGCTGGCCTGGTCGACGGTCGCATCAGCCCAAACGAAATACGGCGGAACATGGCATCCGCGGCCGACGATTGGCGTCGCCGCTGGCGGCTTCAAGGCCATCACCCGGAACGGTACGACCACCCCGATGGTTTCAGGCACCGTCGAGGTCCCCTTCTCGGACAAGGTGCGAATCAGGATCGAAGCCGCTCGTACCACGCTTCCAATCGTGCCAGAAGGTGCATTCGATTCGAGCAGCCGGACCGACACCGCGCACATCGAGCGACTGAGCCTCAGCCTAGCGCGCGTCAATGGCGCCGGCGAATTCGTCAGCGGATACATCGGCGCCGGCGTCGGACTCCACCGCGCGACCTTCGATCGCGCGCCGAAGTCAGGGGTGAGCGCCGACCTGTACGTTGCGGGCGGCGCCGAACTGCTGCTGTCGAAACGTCTGACCTTCGACGCCGAGCTCGGCCTCCACGGCTTTCGTGACGACCCTTGGTATCACCGCAATCTGATCACCGGCGAAACGCTGTTTCGGTTGAAGCTGGCTCTCTGAACACGCTCACCGCCGCGTCATCACCGCAGGATCCGGCGAAACACTCCGTTGCCCGTGGCGCGCACCTGCAGCGCGAAGGCGTCCGGAAGTGTCAGCGACTGCCAGAACGCGAAGTCCACGTCGGGATCGAAGGCGTTGAGCAGCAGCGCGAGCAGATTGCCGTGTGTTGACAGGGCAACGGTCTGCGCCTGGTGACGACCGGCGAGTGAATGCACCAGATCGAAGACACGCTGCTGTGCGGCCCGGCTCGACTCGCCGCCGGGGTAGCACAGGTCGAACTGCGACCATGTGGCGGCAAGAGCGTCCTCGAAGGACTCGCCCGCGAATGCGCCGAGCGAACGTTCACGAAGCTCGAGGCGCTCGCTGACCTCCAGGCCGCGCCGTTGCGCCAGCGGCGTCACCGTCTGCAGTGCCCGTCGGTAAGGGCTCGAATAGATCGCGTCGAGCGCGACACCCTCCAGCCGGTCCGCCAACGCTTCGGCTGCTTGGAAACCGCTCGGCGAAAGCTCACGTCCCTCGTCCGGCGACCACAGGGATTCCGCGTGGCGAATCAGGACGAACGACGTCACTTCAGCTCTGCCATCACCCCGTCACTGCACCCGTGCAAAACCAGTATCCGGCAATACGTCGATGACACTCGGAAGCGCCGGTTGAGAATAGACGCGCACTCGGAAGTCGAATGTTCCGTCGTCATCTCCCAGGAGCGCAAGTGGCACCGCGATGTCGCATCCGTCGGTGACGAAGGTGACAGGCACCGTGCCAACGACGGTATAACTCGCACTCGTCGTTCGCGCGACGTCGGCCCCGCGTCCACCGGCCGGAAAGACGAACACGTAGTACTCGACTCCCGACGTGCCGGTCGCTGCGTTCTGGTCGGTGTCGAGATCGATCGACAGGCGCGTGGTTGCGGGGTCGAACGTGCCCGGCCGGTAGCGGAACCGGAACAGCACGTCGGCAGCTCTGACCTCAACGATGCCAAACACGATATCCGGAGAGGTCGGAATTCTGGCGTCCGGAAGGGCGTCGACGGACGAATCACGCACTTCCACGGGCGTCCTGCCGGACACGACCGACGGGATGGAAACCGGCTGAATCGGCGCTCGCGATCCACACGCGACCATCGTGATTGCCGCCGCGGCAATCCAGCGACGCTCGAACATTCACTACCTCACGGCAGTGATGTTACTGAGGATCCCATAACGGATTGAATCGGGACTCTCCGTCCGCGGCAGCGCTGGATTGCCCGGCCGGAAGACGTTCGCGCACGCTGCCTTCGATCGCGAACATGGCTGAAATGTTTCGAGTTTCCGTTTGATAATGCGTCATGCCCCGATCGGACGGTCGCCTCCCCCGGATCACCACCTGCATGGCCATTGCACTGGCATTACTGACAGGAGGTTCGCGCGACAGCAGTGCACAGAGTCCTGCGCCCGAGTGCCGCGAGCCGCAGATGTGTCGCGAGCTTGCGCTCGAGGCGCGCGAACGCGGCGCCTACGAGACCTTTCACGATCTGGCGTGGCGCGCCGTGCAGACCGGCCGACCGAACGATCCGGACCTGATGTATCTGCTCGCCCGCGCTCAGGCGCTGAGCGGCCGGCGCCGCGATGCGCTGGTCACGCTCCGCCGTCTTGCCGAGGCGGGCGTCGCCAACGATGCGGCCACGGATGAGGATTTCCGCCGTGTCCGCGAGCTTGGCGAGTGGCAGTACATCGTCACTCTGGCGAGCAAGGCGCCCCCGGCAAAGCCGTCCGTGTCCGTCTCAGAAAAGCCGCCAGCGACCGCTGTTGAGAAGCCTCCGGCGCCCGTGCCGTCCGCGGCCGCGAAGCCTCCGGCACCGGCCAGCGGAAAACCAGCGGCAGCGGCCGCAGTGCCACCGGCCACGGCCCCCGCATCATCCGCGTTGCGGGTCGAGCCTGCCGCCGTGCAGGAAGCGGCGCGCTTCTCCACCGGTCCCTTCACTCCCGGCGGCCTTGCCTACGACGGCGTGTCGCGCCGATTTCTCTTCGGCGATCTCACCGGGCGACGGCTGTTCGTTGTCGGCGAGGGTTCGGACCGAACGGTCGATCTCGTGCGCGGCGACGCGGCCGGCTTCGGTGAGGTGACGGCCATTGCCATCGATGCGAAGCGCGGCGACCTGTGGGTCGCCAGCGCCGCCGGCGGCGGCAATCCCGGAGCGCTTCATCGTCTGCAGTTGATCTCCGGACGGGTGCTTGTAAAGTTTGCAGCGCCGGCCGAAGCCCGTTTGACCGATGTGGCAGTGACGGACGACGGCACCGTTCTCGCCCTCGACGGAGCCGCACCACGTGTGCTCGTTCTTCGACCAGGCGCAACTGCCGTCGAGCCGTTGATGCCGCTCAAGACTTCCGCACCTGTCAGCATCACCGTGGCGGACGATGGACGAGTTGCCTACGTCGCGCACCGCGAAGGGATCACCCGGCTGGACCTTGAATCACGGCTCGAGGCGCCGCTGAATGCATCGACTGGAATCTCGCTCGCCGGTTTCGATCACCTCCGCCTGCACCGTGACGTGCTCGTCGGCAGTCAGCGCCAACCCGACGGGTCGCGTGGCCTGGTGCGCCTGCAGCTGAATCGTGATCGGCGCCGCGTCACCGGGGCGACGCTGATCGACACGCTCCCAGCCGACGCGGGCAGCGCACCCTTCGCCGCGATCTCGAATGGCGATCTCTACTATCTGGTCGCCGGTGACACGTCGTCCGGATCCGTGAATGTACAGGTACGTCGCGTCAAGCTGCCCTGAGCGGCTGCTGCCACAGGCTTACTTGGCTCGACCGGTATAGCCCTGCGCGATTGTCGGAATCGCGATGACGCGGTTCCTGGCGCTGGGCGTACCCCACCCGCCAGAGAACACAATCGCAAAGAGGGTCTTCTTATCGGTGCCGCCGAAGGCGACGCCATGCAGCCCCGGTATGCCTGGGATCGTGCCGAGGAAGTTTCCGTTCGGCTCGAAGACGTCGACGGAGCCTCCGGTGCTGACGTAGAGACGCCCCTGCGAGTCCACGGCCGCACCGTCGCCCCCCTGACCGCCGCGCAGCTTCGCGAACTCGCGCTGGTTGGCGAGCGAGCCGTCCGGGCGAACATCAAACGCCGCGACGATCGGACCCGAGCTCACGTAGAGGATCTTTTCGTCCGGGCTGAGGATGATGCCGTTGGCGCCAGCCAGCCCGTCCCCATATTGCGAGATGACGCCCTGCGGGTTCGCGTAGAACACGCCGCTGGCGGTGACGGTGAAATAGACGCCGCCGCGGCTATCGGCCGACAGGTCGTTCAAGACACCGCCGACGCAGTCGAGCGGCTCGCCGTGGAACGAGTTCGCCAGCACCTTGCGCTGCGGCTCGAGTTGCACGACGGCCGGGTTCAAGCCACGCGACACGAGGAAGAGCGCACCATTCTTGCTTCGCGAGACGGCGCCGCCGGTATTGACATCGCGATGGATGACGGTGGCCAGACCCGTGGCTGGATCCATGCGCATGACGTTGTTCGCGTCGTTGTTCGCAAACAGCAGCGTTCCCTTGTCGCCAGCGATGAGGCCGTCGGCGTTGTTGCCCTCCCACGACCAGACCACCCTCCACGCCTGCCCTGCGGCGATCACGCCTGGTATCGCGGTCGATGTCGGCAGCGGCGGCTCGGGCGGCGGAGGAGTGGCCGCCGCGGACGCGGGCTGAATCGGGATGGCGAAGGGCGCCGGCGGCATCTTGCACTTCGCCAGCACAGCCTTCTGACCCGGGTTCTGCCACGCCTGCTGGCTGTTGCCGCGGGGAAACGCCGAAGAAGGGCTCTGGGCTGAAACTACTGCGACGCAGCCACCGAAGATCGCGACAGCGATTGCGGTTTTCATGATGAACTCGTGCGCATCGTACTTGAAAACCTCTCGAAGGTCAGGGGTGCGTCACGACGATTGTGTGCGGCATCGCGACGCCTTCGGGAGGCAGCGGACCACACAGGCTCACGCCGCCGCTTCTCGCCACCAGCGGCAGCGTGTACGTATTCGCAGCGGCGGTACCTTGAAACGACAGCTCCGGTCCGGTCCCGCGTCGGCTCAGGACGGGATTGCCGCCGGCATTGCGTGGATCGAGCGCGAAGACGAATTCGCAACCGGCCACGACACTGAATGTCACTCGGGCGTCGACGAGACCTGATCGCCCGACCACAATGGTCGGGATTTCACTGGCAACCGGATACGCCATCGCTCCGTCGGGCCGCAGCGTCGTCGTCAGAACGAACGTTTCCGTCACGCGAGCCGGGTCGCTCGGCGCCGCTGGACTTCCTTTGTCATCGCATGCTGGCAGCAGCAAGCTCACGCACAAAATGAGATGACACGCCTTCATAGCCGCTTCAGTCACTGACGACGGCGTCGGCCTCGAACTCGACGAGCCAGTCCGGATCGATGAAGCGCGAGACCTGCATGATGGTGTTTGCCGGACGGATCGCGCCGAAGTACTCACCGTGCATCGCCGCGACGGCCTCCCAGTCCTCGATCCGCGTCAGCAGCGTCCTGGTACGAACGACGTGATCGAGCGACGTTCCCGCGCGCTCGAGCGCCTCCTTGATGATGTCGAGACAGCGCCGGGCCTGCGCGGCCGGGTCACCCTTGCCGACGGTGCGTCCATCGGGTCCGAGCGGCGCTGTGCCCGATACCGCGATGATCGAACCGACGCGGACGGCGCGCGAGATCCCGACACGCGGTTCGTAGGGGCTGCCGCTGGAAATCAGCTGTCTCATCGTGGTGACGCCTGCCCCGGCCTTGATTCGAAATCGGCCGTGAACATGATCAATGCAGATGTCCCGCAGACCGGATACGCATCATCCGGTTGCCGCCGCGCTGAAACTCGTACGGCACTCTCTCGATTGATACGTCGTAGCCTTGCGCGCTCAACTGGTCCATGAGCGGCGTGACGAACGGCGAGGGCGTCGAACCTAAGGCGAGAAGCGGGAAAATGCGAACTTCGGACGCAACACGGCACAGTTCTCGAATCGCGTTCCGGTGAAATGGCTCGCCCAACTGCTCTGTGTAGAGGAAAAGAAAATGCGAACAGAGCGCCAGGTCGAATGATGAGTCTTCGCAAGGAAGTCGCGGCAGTTCGGCGTCGATGTATCGACCCTCCACCCTGCCCTGCGGGTAATCATCGAGGAACTCGTTCATGGCCGTCATGCGAATCCGGCGCAGCTCGTCTATGGAAGCAATTGTCTCCCAGACGAACTCTGCGACGTTGCGACGGGTTTGTTCCAGTACCACGTCGCAGGTTGCCGCAATGCGGTCGCGGAGTTGCCCTGCATCGTAGCGATAGATCGGGTCGCACGAGGTCACCCGGATGCCACGGCGCGTCGCTTCCGCATTGAAGCTCGCCGGGCCGTCACCGCATCCAATGATTCGCAGACGCAGATCGTCGCTCGTCAACGCGAACATGCGCTGATATTCGTCGAATGACCGGCCCCACGGCACGACCTGATCGAGCGTGAACATCCGAAGGCGCAGATCGTACCTCAGCGCTTTCCAGATCGGCGCGGCACAACGATCGGATCATCGAGCAACTGTCAGATGGTCAATCACCGAGGTCACGCCGTCCGTTTCACGTGCCAGCTGTACCGCCCGTGCGCGTTCGTCCTCGCCGCTGACGCGGCCGGACAGCGTCACGACCGAACCTTCGGTGTCGACGTCGATCTTCGCTGCCTTGACGTGGTCGTCGAGCGCCATCTTGGCTTTGATCTTCGCCGTCAACGCTCCGTCTGCCGCCACGCGCTGCGCTTCGTTCGCACCCTTGGCGACGGTCTCGCCCACCTCCGCGCCAGCTTCGCGCGCTCGTGTGGTGTCGATGGTACGGCTGACTCCGGTGGTTGCGGCCGGACGGTCGGATACGCCCGCGCTGTCTGGAGTGTTAGAGCCCCAGCGATACCCAAAAAAGAACGCCGCGATCCCGACGACGAGGACCGCAAGCAGGACCAGTCGAAACAGTGCTCTAATCATTTCCCGCCTCCGCACGTGCCTCTGCAACACGCGTGCGAGCTATCCTGTCCAGATTCCCCTGTGGCTCTTCGCTGACCCCCTGCCTCGACCATCACTTCGGCCTTAGGCCTCATCTGCCCCGCGGCCTGGCGACGTGGTGTTGGGGAACCAGACGGTGGCCGCACGCGTGTCGGCCTCCGCCGCGGTTCGCCTGCCGGTCGGCTGTTTCGCGGACGCCATGGCGTCGGCCGATCGCTACAAGCGTCGCGAGGCCATGGTGACCGACTTCTGGCGCGTGGGAGTACGTCGTCGTCGAACTCCACCAGTAGAGCAGGCGGTTAAACCGGCCGATGTTCCTCGCCGACACCGTCAACGAAGAATTCCACATGGCCGCACCTGGGACAGACATACACGTCAAAGCGTTCGCGTTTCACGAACCATTCGCCGAGCTCTCCGAGGACTCCCCAGTTCGTTCCCTCATGGAAACGTCTTGTCCCGGCGTGCTGGAGCTGCTGATTGCAGCGAAGGCATGAGATCAGATTGACCGGCCGGCGGTGCTCTTCCAGCGGTTGCTGCAGACCGTCCGGCCGCGGAGCTTTCTGAAACGTCGGGTCCTCGACGCCCTCTTTTGACGTCCCGCAGTTCCAGCACACGTCGAAGGCACTGTCTACGGATTCCCGACACTTGCTGCAATACCAGGTCATGATCGCTTTTACGTGGCTGAGCGCGCGGACGTTCACGTCCGGCCGCGCCCCTCAATGCGGCCAACTGCTCAACCAGGTGACATCCGCGGCATGCAGATGTGCGACGGTCCAGTGGATGTCGTACAGAGCGGCGACCGCCCGCACACAATCCCTTTACCGGTTCAGCGGCGCTGCAACCCGTCGCGCCAGGCGATCGCTTCGAGTTCGACCCGGACCGCATCCTCAACTGAAATCACCGGTCGTGCCTGAAATTCGAATGCGGGGAACGTCGAGCACGCCTTGTGCACGGCCACCGGATCGTCGCACTCGACCAGCATATGGCCGCCCCACTCGCCCACGCGTACCACGAACAATTCGATCTTGAAATTCTCCGGCGCTTTCCATTGGCCGAACACTTCCAGAATTCGCTTCTGCGCATTCTCGTACTCCGCAGACGAGCCTTGCGGACGTTCGAACCAGCTGATCATGTACTTCACGGGCGTCCTCCCATCGGTCGTCCTGAACCATCGCACCGCGTAAGGTGACGGATGGTATCACTCGCCGCTGAAGGCGCGGCCGCCCATAGGCGCAGCCGGAATGGAAGATACTCAGAGGCGCATGCGCGCGCGTCTGTCGATTTCCCTCGCGCTGCTCGCCGGACTGCTCCATCCTGCCAGCGCGGCCGCGCAGACTCAGCTCGTCCCGGTCGCCACCGGACTCGTTAATCCCGTATTCGTCACCGGCGCCGGCGACGGCACACATCGACTGTTCATCGTCGAGCAGGCAGGCACGATCCGCGTGATGCCGATCGGCGGCAGCGCGACATCGCTGTTCCTTGACATCCGATCGCGCGTGCGGTCGGGCGGCGAGCAGGGGCTGCTCGGTCTCGCCTTTCATCCGGCGTACTCGAGCAACCATCGCTTCTTCGTTTCCTACACGCGCGCGGCCGACGGCGCCATCGTGATTGCGGAGTACGCGGCCTCGGTGGCCAACCGTGATCTCGCCGAGACGGCCGAACGGGTGCTGTTGACGATTCCGCACCCGTCGTTCTCAAATCACAATGGCGGCATGATCGCCTTCGGGTCGGACGGCTACCTCTATGTCGGCATCGGCGACGGCGGCTCCGCCAACGATCCGCCGAACAATGCACAGAACAAGAACGCGCTGCTGGGCAAGCTGCTGCGCATCGATGTCAACGGTCAGAGCGGGCCACTGCCCTACGCCATTCCTCTGTCCAATCCGTTCTTCGGATCGATCGACGGGCGCGACGAGATCTTCGCCTATGGCTTTCGCAACCCGTGGCGCTTCGCCTTCGACCGGCTGACGAACCAGCTGTGGCTTGCCGACGTCGGCCAGGGGGACCGGGAGGAAGTGAACACGCCGATCCAGAGCGGCGGCAACTACGGCTGGCGCGTCTACGAAGGCACGGCGTGCACCAACACCGACCGCATTCTCTGTTCGCCTGCAAGTTATCTGTTTCCGCTCTTCGAATACACTCACACGGCCGGTCGCTGCTCGATCACCGGCGGTTACGTCTACCGCGGGTCACGCAATTCGCTTCCCGCAGGACGGTACGTCTATGGCGACTACTGCACCGGCGAAATCTTCACCTGGGACGGCACCGAGCAACGCCTGGTGCTCGACACGTCGCTCAGCATCTCCTCCTTCGGCGAAGACGATGACGGCGAGATCTACGTCGTCGGGCTGAACGGCGTGGTGAGCCGCATCGCCGGCGAGGCCGGTGGCGGCCCAGCTGCTGTTGACGCGACGTGCCCGCAGGACATGTCGCTGTCGCAGCTCACTGTTGCACGTGAGGGCGAGACGACGACGATTGCTGTCGCTGCGACGGCCGGCTGTCAATGGGTGGCGACGAGCGCCGTCGAGTGGATCACGTTTCCGTCGGGCGCGAGCGGAGTCGGCCCGGGAACTGTCACTGTTTCGATTCAGCCCCGCGCCCGCTGGCTATTCCCACGTGTCGGCTTGGTCGTCATCGGCGGGCGCGCCATCGTCGTGATTCAGGAGTGAAGGCTGCTTCGAGAGGTGACGAAAGGTGAATTGATTGGGTTGGGCGCCAGGTGTAGTGTGACCCTTTCTCAAGGAGAGCCAGATGCGCACGATTCTCAGTTTTCATGTTCCGGTCGAAGCCGGCAACGCTCTGATCAAGAGCGGCAAAATGGCACAGGTCACCGATGCTGTCGTCAAGCGGTTGAATCCCGAAGCGGCATATTTCTACGCGGAGAACGGACAGCGCCACGGGGTGCTGGTGTTCGATCTGAAAGACCCCTCAGATATCCCGTCGATCGTCGAGCCGCTGTTTCTGGAGATGAACGCGGCGGTCAACCTCGCCCCGTGCATGAATAGAGACGACCTGAAGGCAGCACTGGCCAAGGTCGCGTCCTCCTGATTCCGCCTGGCGCTGACTTCGTCAGCTCACCGCCTGCCTGCGGCCGCTCCTGAGCAACCACGCCAGGTAGATGCTGCAGTCAGCGCCCCGCCACGACCCATAGCGACGAACGAAAGATCCCTGGGGAGGTGTGTATCTCTCCGAAACGTCGTGATGACAATCATCGAGCTGGCAGCTCGAGCGGATACCCACCAGCGACCGCGAGGGCGACCACTCGCTCGACAAAGTCTGTTTTGGCCGCTGCGTAACGTTCCCTCGACGGTGGATTGTCGGCCAGGACCTCCGCCGCCACGCGACGCTTCAGGTCTTCGTACTGTCGCGCCGCGTCGGGATGGTCACGAAGGTAGTCGCGAAAGGCCAGCGTTCGACGTTCTTCCCGGCCACCCCGCTCGACAACGTGCACGTGATGGCTATGCGGCCACTGCGCCGGCCGATGAAAGAACTGGCAGAACGAGTCGTCTGGATGCGCCACGTGGGTGTATCCCAGGGCCTCGAGCTTCGCGCCGTACGCCTCGAGAGGTTGCAGGGTTGCCACTGAGACCTGAATGTCGATGATCGGCTTGGCGGCCAGGTCAGGAATGGCTGTTGAACCGTGATGGTCGATTCGCAGCGCAAGATGCCCGAGGCCGGCGCGCAAGCGAGCGGCCTCGGCCTCGAATTGGGCCGGCCAGCCTGGGTCGTAGGGAACGATCACCATCGAACCTCTCTGGGGAGAACACAACTGTATATACTCCGAGCGTTCCAGCAGATGGCTGCAGCCAGATGACGTTTCGTCTGCGCAGGTCGGCGCAAGTCCTGTCGGTTGCCGTCGGCATCACCCTCGCGCCAGGCGGGTCTATGTCCGGCCGCGCCGCGGAGTCGGGAGTCGCCATCCTCGCCGTCGACACCGATCGGCCGATGGGCACGATCGACAAGAACATCTACGGCCATTTCCTGGAGCACATCAACCACTCGGTCGTCGACGGGTTGTTCGCGGAGCAGGTTCGCGGGCAGGGATTCGAGGGCACAGACTTCGCCACGTACTGGACGACGTTTGGCACCGCGAACGCCGTGTCTGTGGTGGACGTGCCTTTCGAGAAAGGGACGAAGAGCGTCCGCATCGCGGCCGGCGCCCAGCCGGCGGGCATCCGGCAGGGTCGGGTTCATCTCGAATCGGGACGCGATTACAGCGGCTCGCTCTGGCTGCGCCCGGAACCTGGTTCTCCGCGCGTGTCGCTTCGCGTTCTGGCGTCTGACGGCGGCGTTGTGGCGACCGTGCCGCTGACGATTGCCCGCGGTGCGGCATGGCGGGAAGTTCCGTTCGTATTCGCCAGCACGCGCACCGATACCAATGCCTCGCTAGAAATCAGCGTTACGGGTTCCGGTGCCGTTGTCGTCGACTTCATCTCCCTGGCGCGCACGGACGTCAGGGCCAGTGGCATGCTGCGTCCGGATCTGCGGGACGCGCTTCAGGGCCTGGCGCCGCCCTTCATCCGCTGGCCGGGCGGATCGTTTGCGTCCACCTACAAGTGGAAAGACGGCATCGGTCCACGCGTGTCGCGGGTCTACCACCCCAACGTGATCTGGGGCGGCTACGCGGACTACTACGGGTTCGGGACCGACGAGTTCCTGGAGCTGGCACGTCAGCTCGGGACGGATCCGCTGGTCGTCCTGCCGGCGCCGTCGACCGACGCGGACGCTCTCCGCTACGCGATGGACTGGGTGCACTATCTGATCGATCCCGCGACGACCGAGTGGGGGAAGCGTCGCGCCGCCAACGGCCATCCGAAACCGTATCGGGTTCCCTATTTCCAGATCGACAACGAGCCCATGAACAACGGGTTCACTCCGGAACGCTACGCCGAGGTCGTCAACGTGTACGGCGCCGAGCTCCGAAAGATTGCGCCCGATGCGCTCATCGTCGCGTGCGGCCAGAAGCGCTCGAACGATATGTCCTGGAGCCAGAAGGTCATCGATCTCGCCGGACACAACTTCGACATCCTCGGCGTGCACAACTACGAGTACGAAAGCGATCGATTTCAGATCGGCGTCGAGCGCATCGGCGACTACCTGCGCAAAGTGCGCGACTACATCCGGCTGTCTCCGCACCCGGGTATCAAGGTGGCCGTCCTCGAGTGGAATCTGAGCCGCACCTACGACTGGCGCGCCGGACTTCATGCTGCCGGCAGCCTGATTCTCTACGAGACACTCGGTCCTGAGCTGACGATGGCGGCGCCGGCACTGCTGATGCGGAACACGGATGACGATCCGACGTGGACGGCACTCATCTACCACGATCACGTGTCGTGGTTTCCCGGCGGCGCGTACGTCGTCGAAAAGCTTTTCCGGGAACACTACGCGGAGCGATACCTGGCGTCGACCTCCGGTACGTTTCGCGATCTTGCCAACCGACGATCCTTCTTCGATGACATTTCGCAGATGAAGCCCGAAGCGTGGCAGCCGGGCACCGTCGACGCCATCGCCACGGCGTCCGCGGATGGACGCCGCATCGTCATCAAAGCCGTGAACTACGATGGAGTTCCGCACGCGACGCTGGTGCGGCTGCAGGGATCCAGGGCGCCGGCCGACGCGGCCGTGACAAGCTTTACGGTCAGCGCGAAACCGAACGACACAGCCACTTTGCAGCAGCCGAATCGGGTTTCGCCTGTAATGACGTCGATACCCTACGCGAAGGATCTGACGATAGATCTTCCGGCGTATTCAGTCGCCGTCGTCGAGATCGCGGCGAGATAAGGCAGCGCGCCCGAGCACCGAGTGCGGTTAGCGGCGAGCGACGAGGCACCCCTGAAGGGGTGCCCTACGTCTCAGTTACGCGCAACCCGATGTCGTTCCACAGTTCGCACACTTATAGCAGCTGCCGCTGCGAATCATGATCGACCCACAGGTGCTGCACGGCGGCGCGTCCTCCTGATTCCGCATGGCTGCGAATTCTGAGGACTTCGGCTTCGCCACCGCTTTCGGGCCGACCTTAAGGTCGGCCTCTCCCGGTGCGGCCATCGCCGCTTTCTCCGCCGGCTTGGCTGCCTCGGCGACAGGCTCTTTGACATTCACGCCGACGTGGAACTGCGCCTCCGGTGACAGGAATTTCGTCGCCAGCCAGCGGAAGATGTAGTCGACGATCGACTTCGCGAACCGGATCTCCGGGTTCTTCGTCATCCCCGACGGCTCGAAGCGCGCGTGGCTGAACTTGTCCACCAGCACCTGCAGCGGCACGCCGTACTGCAGCGCGTAGGAGATTGCCTGTGCGAAGGCGTCGGCAAAGCCCGAAATCGTCGAGCCCTCCTTCGCCATCGTCAGGAAGATTTCGCCAGGCGTCCCATCGTCGAACAGGCCGACGGTGATGTAGCCCTCGTGGCCGGCGATGTCGAACTTGTGCGTGATCGAGTTGCGCTCGTCGGGCAGCTTCCGCCGCTTCGGTGTCTCGACGATCTTGACGACCTCTTTGACGACCTCGCGAACCTCGGCCTCGGCCCCACCCTTCACATTGTTCCGGGTATCGGTCACACCCGCCTTCGACGTATTGAGCGGCTGCGTCCGCTTGCTGCCGTCGCGATAGATCGAGATCGCCTTCGCGCCCAGGCGCCACGATTCGATATAGGCGCGCTCGATGTCCTCGACAGTCGCCTCGCGCGGCACGTTGACGGTCTTGCTGATGGCACCGGAGATGAACGGCTGCGTCGCGCCCATCATCTTGATGTGGCCCATGTAATGAATCGAGCGCTCGCCGTTGGCCGGCTTGAACGCGCAGTCGAACACGGGCAGGTGCTCCTCCTTGAGGAACGGCGCACCTTCGATCATCTCGTGCTCGTCGATGTAGTGGACGATGGCTTCGACTTCGGGCTTCGTGTACCCGAGCTTCTCGAGCGCCATCGGCACGGTCTGGTTGACGATCTTCATCAGACCGCCGCCGACGAGCTTCTTGTATTTCACCAGCGCGATGTCGGGCTCCACGCCGGTGGTGTCGCAATCCATCATGAAGCCGATGGTGCCGGTCGGCGCCAGCACGGTTGCCTGCGCGTTGCGATAGCCGAAGTCTTCGCCCAGCTCCACCGCCTCGTCCCACGCCTGCTTCGCGCCGGCAAAGAGATCGGTCGGCACGTGCTTGGCGTTGATCTCGGCGACGGCATCACGATGCTTCCGCATCACGCGCAGCATCGACTCGCGGTTCTTCTCGTAGCCGGCAAAGGGACCGCCGTGGTCGCGCGCGACCTTCGCCGACTGCGCGTAGGCCTCACCAGTCATCACCGCGGTAATGGCGGCGGCGTAGGCACGACCCTCGTCGCTGTCATATGGCAGGCCGCGCGACATCAACAGCGCGCCGAGATTGGCGTAGCCGAGACCGAGCGGACGGTAGTCGTGGCTGTTCTTCTCGATCGCCTTCGTCGGATAGCTCGAATTCGGGACGATGATCTCCTGCGCGGTGATCAGCGTTCGGCACGCCGCCTTGAACGCCGCCACGTCGAGCTCGCCATCGTCCTTGACGAACTTCATCAGGTTGATCGACGCCAGGTTGCACGCCGAGTCGTCCAGGAACATGTATTCCGAACACGGGTTGCTGGCGTTGATGCGCGCCGTCACCGAGCAGGTGTGCCAGTCGTTGACGGTGGTATCGAACTGCATCCCCGGGTCGCCGCAGATCCACGTGCCCTCGGCGATCCCCTTCATCAGTTCGCGCGCCTTGTAGGTCTCCATGACGCGGCCGTCGGTGACCGCTTTCGTCTGCCAGTCGCCATCATCGAGCACTGCGCGCATGAAGTCATCGGTCACGCGCACGCTGTTGTTGGAGTTCTGGAAGAACACCGACCCGTAGGCCACGCCG
>Ga0111539_10002990_pt1 | contig 22418 bp, 17 predicted proteins | sample RhiMethybrSRZTD1_FD_79667 | JGI IMG/M metagenome (GOLD analysis project Ga0111539, IMG submission 79667) | Populus rhizosphere microbial communities from Tennessee, USA - Rhizosphere MetaG P. TD hybrid SRZTD1 (version 2) (version 2) | ecosystem: Host-associated > Plants > Roots > Rhizosphere >...
CGCGCCGGTAATGGATGCGCGCGAGGACCTGCATTGGAAACGAGAGACCCCGAGAATCTCTGCAAGGGGCGAGCTGCCGGTGCGCCGAGGAACGCGCTTGAGCCGACAGGCACCGGCGCTCCGGTAAGGCGAACCACCTGCCAATGGGTCCGCGGTTTTCCCCGCCGGCCCGACTTGAGAAATCCCCAGAAACGGAGAAGGGGACCCCATCTGGGATCCCCTTCGACTCGGGTTTGGCGCCGTGCCGCCAAACCCAAGCTTCCTTATTCGAACTGTCCTCGCACGATGTACGGAATTCCCCACACCACGTTGTCGTAGGGAGCCGTGTCGTCGTACAGAGTTTCATGCGAGAGAACATCGATCGCCAGATGACGCACTCCGCGGTCGAGTCCGGTGCGGAACTTTCCGGAGAACGTTCCGTCGCCGTTGCTCACGAGCGGAAGACGCATGCGATCTTTGCGAAGGTGCAGGAAGACTGCGTCCTTGTCGTCGCCGGTATCGACCGTGATCTCGACTTCGGAGTCGATCGGCAGACGCGCCAGCTCATTTCGCGGAACGATGGCACTGATGTCGGTGATCGTTGTTTCGATCGATCCTGACTTCATGTGAACCGAGTTGATCTTGCGCGTGGTCCCTGGTGATTGAGCTTCCAGTCCGGAAAGGCCTCTCAACACCCAGCCGCGCCGGTCGAGGATGCGGGCGTCACGGCGTTCGAAATACAGCGAGCGAACACCGGTGATCTCGAAATCTTTGTTGATGCGCTCGAATTCGGGACCGTCGCCGGAAACGAGGTGCAGTATCCCGCTCGCATCGGTCGTCACGGTCACATCTGCGGACGAGGGGGGCCCATCCCGATGGATCGTGACGTCGATCGTCTTTTCGAGCCTGAGCAGCTCGCGCCACCAACGGAGAGTATTGATGGCGTCTCGCGTCGTTCCGCCCGCACTGTCTTCTCCCCAAACCAGCAAGTCAGAGTCGGCGTACTCGGCAGATTCTTGTCCGATGCTCGCTTCGATTGCCGCCTGATCATCCGACTCGGTGCCGCCCGGGCCGGAAGGGGAATCGTCACCGTCGAAGCATCCGGACAGAAGGGTCGTGGCGGCGAGTACCCATGCCGCCGCGCTGAGCCTTCGAATTACTCGCATTGTTGTTGCCCCCGTGTGTTGTTCTGCCGGTTTTGCGGCCCCAGGATCCACGCATTCGAGCGGCCGGCAGAGATGCAGCGGGATCCCGGGGCGTATTTTCCCCAGTACCTTGCAGCGCTCATGCCAGGGAGTGCCAATTCCTCAAGTCGTTGTCGGAGAACGAAGTCCAGGAGACGGCGCGGGAACGAGGAGCCTTGAGGTGCACCTCAAGGGGCACGGGTTGTCCCCCACGGGACAGTGTCAGGGAATGGTGGTTTTCATGGAGTCGGAGGAGGCGGCATTGGCCGCCGCGGAATCCGGAGCCGCTTCTTTCACAATGGGACGAATCGATTCCTGCCACTCGGATTCGAGAGTGCTCATGGTGAGACGCGTTCTCGCAAAGAGAGCGTCGCGAAACGGCGTTCCCTTCATGCAATCTCGAAGGAGACCATCGATCGTTCCCTTTCCTCCATGGCGATAGGCGAGGAAATCGACGAGGCCACGCGCCAGAAGAGGGCCCTCTGGGGTGCGATAGATCGCCGGATCTTCCAAGGTATGCAGGGATGCCGGGTGTCGTCGCAGCGCGGAGACATACGCAAGGTCGATGGCCGGCGAATACGCAAAGGCCTCCGCATGCGCGAGACCTTCAATAAACCAGCGCGGCGCTTCCTGGGCCGCCGGCGCCAGCTCGAGAATCGCGACGTAGCGGGCGGCATCGTCGTAGCCGCGCGCTTCGGGGACGGCCGGATTCTTCCCCGGGAGCTCGAGATCCAAGAGCGCTGCGCCGCGAATTGATCCCGTGACTTCGATGGGAAGCCCTTCGCCGATCGCTTTCTCGAGAGAGGCATGATTCGGGAACACTTGGATGGTGATGGGTCGCACCGGCGTGCCGATCTTGTGTGCAAGCCGAACTGCAAATGCATCGAGCGCGTGAAGAAGATTGCCGGCGGGCGCTTCGATTCCCGGCGGGTGATGCAGCGTGATCGCTTCTCCCTGAAGCCGGGGCCAGTTCTCAGTGATGGAAGGAACGTCGGGAACGATTCCATGCGATCCCGAGATCGCCAGGAGAATCATCGTGAGGACCCAGGGCGCCGAACCCGCCAAAGCGGCGCGATCACCGGGCACGCCTCCCGCGCGAAGACCACGCACCGTAAAGACGATCGCCGCCCAGAGAAACGGATTCGTAAGCGCGAGCAATGCGGCGCGAATCGGCGTGCGTCCGGGAATCCAATGACCCAAGTGAAGCGGTGGATCGGGATTCTTGGTCGCCAACACGAGCAGAGTTTTCACGAGAAGGCCGGCGGAGATGAAGAGACTTGCGCGCGCGATGAGATCGAAGGTTCGCGCGAAGGTCCAATGCGCGGGCGGCGGCGTCGCCGCCGGTACGGTGATCGCGGACTTGCGCACCGCGATCCAAATGATTGTCGAGAACACGAGAAGGATGAGCGGGGGGACGATCAGCGCCGCGAACTGAATCGAGGATCGAAACAGCGCGACGAGATTCGTCTCCGTCGTCTGAGACTTTTCCAGAAGATCAGGAATCACGCGCGCGACGGCCAAATCCAGCGCGGTGTTCGCGTAGAGAAACATCGAAGCGATGAGGATCGCGACGGAAAGAATCCAGCGGGTGCGCTCCCGCCGGAGCGAATTCATCAAGCCGTACCGACCTCGACGAGCTCTTTGGTGACTTCAGTCAAGATTTCCGGCCCGTTGTTCGTGACGAGCACCGTGTCCTCGATGCGCACGCCGCCGACTCCTGGAACATACACGCCCGGCTCAACGGTCATGATCATTCCCGGAGCAAGAGTGATCTCCGACGCGTCGGAAAGTCCGGGGCCGTCGTGCACATCGAGGCCGATGGAGTGACCCGTTCCGTGGATGAACCGCCCGGCGAATTGCGTTGCGTCGATCGCCTCGCGGCAGAGCTGGTGGATTTCTCGTCCCTTTTTGCCCGCCTTCGTTTCTTGAAGTGCGACGCGCTGCGCGTGGCTCACGACGTCGAACATTTCGCGCTGCGCTTGCGAAGCCCGGCCGAAGACGTACATGCGCGTGATGTCGGAGCAATAGTTTTCGAGCTGCGAGCCGAAATCGATGAGAATCATGTCGCCGGATGCGAGCCGCGCATCTCCGGGCGAGTAGTGCGGTTCGGAGCCGTTCACGCCGAAGCAGACGATCGTATCGAAGGCCGGCTTCCCTCCGCGCCGGTAAATCGCGAGCACAATTTCGGCGGCCAGCTCCTTTTCGGTCATGCCGCGGCGAAGAAAGCGGGGGATTTCCGCGGCGACTTCGTCGGTGATCCGGCAAGCGCGGCGGATGCGATCAATCTCCGCAGCATCTTTGACGAGGCGCGTTTCGGTGATCGCGTCGGTGACGTCGACGAGCTCGGCATTCGGGAAGAGCTCGGCCAATTCGTCGGCCCGCGCTTTCACGATTCCCGCCGCATGGATGCCGATCCTCTTGGGCTCGCCGAGCGCCGTCTTCAAGATTTCCTTTTGCGCGGGCAGCGTCGCGTACATGGCGATTTCGCACCCCTTCGACGTGTGCGCGCTCTCTTCCTCGAGCGCGGACACGACGAGCAGCGGACGCTCGCCGCGGCGCAGAATCGCCCCGCAACCGCCGTATCCGCCGCGCGTGACCTCCGAGACGTACACGAAGGTGCTGTCGATCCAGTGCGAGCGCGCATTCAGGATGACGATCGCATCGAGGTCTTTCGGAGCGTGCGCAAAGATTCGGTCGGAACGGGATGGCATTTCGATTCTCCTTGAATAGGTGCGCATCTTACGCCGCCGCCCGTCCTGCGCCAAGGTGCTAGGTCTGCAGCTCACAGCTCCTTCGCAAACCGCTTCCCGGCTTCCCATCTCTCTCTCGTCTCGCGCATCGTGTCGCCGCCGAACTTGTCCAAGAATGCGCCGGCCATTTCGAAGCACACCACCGCTTCGCCAATGATGGAGGCCGCCGGCAATGCGCAAATATCGCTGCGCTCGTAGGCCGCTTCGCTCGCTTCCTTCGTGCGCAGATCGATCGAGCGCAGCCGCTTGCCCAAGGTCGAGATCGGCTTCTTCGCACCGCGCAGGACCAGCATCTCGCCGTTGGTCATGCCGCCTTCGATGCCGCCGGCATTGTTCGATCCGCGGCGCACTCCCGCTGCGGCGGTTTCTTTCTCGCCTTCGTCGTAGAAGATCTCGTCGTGCACTTGGGAGCCGCGCCGCGATGCGGCTTTGAATCCCATTCCAATCTCCACGCCCTTCACCGCTTGAATGCCCATGACCGCGCCGCCCAAGCGCGTGTCGAGACGATCCTCGCGCCGCGCGCAGGATCCCAATCCGATGGGAAGGCCGGTCATGCGCACCTCGAAGATTCCGCCGACCGTGTCGCCGGCGTGTTTCGCTTCGTCGATCGTTTGCTTCATCGCCTCTTCGACGGAAGGATCAGGGCAATACACCGCGCTCGCATCGCGCCGCGCCGCGATCTCGACGAGCGGCAGGTCCACGGGAACGTTCGCGTCCACTCCGCCCAAGTGCACGACGAACCCGCACGCCTCGATGCCGAACTCCGCGAGCAGCGCCTTCGCGACTGCGCCTGCCGCAGTGCGGGCCGCCGTCTCGCGCGCGCTGGCGCGCTCGAGCACCGGGCGGCAATCGTCGGTGAGCCACTTGTAGGCGCCGGCGAGATCCGCATGTCCGGGACGGGGCCGGTGCAAGGGTGGCGCTTCGTCGAGGCGCGCATCGCGATTGGCGATGCGCAGCACCAAAGGAGAACCGATCGTCTCGCCGCGCAAGACACCGGTCAGAATTTCGATTTCATCTTTTTCGATCTTTTGACGTCCGCCGCGCCCATATCCGCCTTGGCGCATTTTCAAGAGCGCGTTCGCGAGCTCGACGGGAACGCGCAGTCCCGCCGGCAGACCTTCGATTTGAGCGAGAACACACGAACCGTGGCTTTCTCCCGCGGTCGTGTAGGTCAAACGGCTCACGCGTCAGGAGCTCATCGGGGAACGGATGCCGGCGGCGCTGCAGTCGAGGAAAGCGCGGCGTCTGCTTCTCGCACCGCCTCGACGAAGGCGCGCATCTTCGCGCGATCTTTCACTCCGGGAGAGGACTCGACCCCGCTCGAAACGTCAACGCCGAACGGACGCACCTCGTGAATCGCTTGGGCGACGTTCTCGGGACTCAATCCGCCGGCCAAGATGAGACGGCCCAACGTTGCGGCACCTTTGGCGATCGACCAATCGAACGTCTTTCCGGTTCCTCCCGCTTGAGCGGGCGACCAGGCGTCGAGAAAGAATGTCTGTGCGCCCCACGTGGCGATCTCTTCCAGGACACCGGCATCGCGCGCCCGAAATGCTTTCACGACGCGCGTACCCACGAGCTCTTGGATCATCGGATCTTCGAAGCCGTGAAGCTGGACGCGATCGAGCTCGGCCACGGCGGCAATCCGGGCGATCTCCGCCGGATTCTCATCCACGAACACGCCAAAGCGCAGAATGTGCGGGGAAAGATCGCGAATGATGCGCCGCGCTTGTTCCGCGTACAAACGGCGCGGACTTTCGGCGAATACCAAGCCGATCGCATCGACACCGAGATCGGCGGCGGCGTGAACATCTTCGGCCCGCGTCATTCCACAGACTTTGATCCAGGTCCGCCGCTGCATCACCCCTCCTGGATGCAGGCCCCGGACGCAGCCTAGGTCCGGGCTCATGAGAAACGCAAGGCCGCCTTTGGGGAAGCCCGGTCTTCGCAGCAAGCTTCGGCAAGTTGACCTTGCGGGTTAACCCCAAGGTCCCCATTGCCGATCCCCGATCAGGGAGAGGAACCACCATGATGAGAACGGGGCGGATCCTCGTCGTGCAGTCCGACGAGGATCTGCGGCATCGCATTGATGCGCTCTTGGAGGGTGCGGGCCACGAGGTGGCCTCGGCTCCGGATGCGCCGTCGGCGATCCGCCTTTTGGAAGATGGGCTCGAGCCCGACATCGTCGTGGCCGAATCCGCGCCCGTCGAGACGCTTCCTCTCGCTGAGCTGGCCCCGGCCGCCATGCACCTGGCGCTCGATCCCGCACTCGAAGAATCGGCCGACTTCCTCTCTCCCGAAGGTGCCCCGCGATGCTCCCCGCATCCCGCCGAAGTGGCCCGCCGGGTGGAAGAGCTGCTGCTTGTACGGCGTGCGACTCAGCAGGAAAACGAAGGAGAACGCACGCTCGAGGTGGCCAGCCGCCTCGCGAGCTCCCTTCAATCTGCGCGCACGACGGAAGAGCGTATCGAGGTCTTGATCGAAGTGTTCGATGCGTACTTCGGCGTGCGCGGCTCGCTGTTGATGCGTCGCACGAAGAGCCAGGACAACTGGATGCTGGCCAGCCGCGGCATCCCCGACGGCTTGGCCGACATGATCTTTCGCGAGGTCGTGCGGCGAACGGGCATTCGCGCGGTGCGCCCGTTTCTCACCAAGCTGGACGACTGCGGCATCGAATGCGAGATCGTGTGCGTCCCGGTGAGTCTCGGCGAGCAAGAGATCACGCTCGCCGTGCACCTCGATTGGGCTCCGGTGAAAGCTTCGCTGCGCCAATCCTTCACCAATCTTCTGGGCGCTGCGGTGCGCTCCGGACATGCGCAAGAACGGCTCGATGAATCGCAATCTCTCCTCGAAGCGCATTCGTCGAGCTTCGAAAGTCTTCTCCTTCTCTCCCGCGACTTCACCCGTACCGCGCGCCGCTCTCCTCTCTGCGACAAGATCTTGGCTTCGCTGCGTCGCGAGCTGCCGATGAATCGATCCGCGATTTCCCTTACCCGGGAAGGGGAAGGCGGAATGCTGGAAATGTGTGCGGCCAGTGGATTCTCCGCGGTTCGACTGGAACGCATCGGTCTCTCCCGCTTTCACGGTGTCGGTGCGGCCTGCCTGCGAGCGGAAAGCGCGATCAACCTCTCCCGGTTGCCTCGCGAAGGTGCGGCTGCGCGCGAGATCGGAATGTTGTTGGACGTCGGTCTGCATTGGGCGGCGCCGATTCTTGATGAGGGGGAGCCCTTGGGCCTTCTCTTCTTCGGCGGCACCGAGGAAGACACCGACATCCCCAAATGGCAGCTGCAGATTCTGCGCGCGGTCCTGGGATCGGCGGCGGTCGCGCTGCGCAATCTGCGCCAGCTCGAACGACTGGAAGGGCTCTCCGGCGGTGCGATTCGCGCGCTCGTCGAAGCGTACGAGATCACCAATCCCGAAGAGCGGGGACATGCCGATCGCGTCGCCGGATTCGCGCATGTCTTGGGGACGCTCGTGGGTCTGCAGGGGAAGGATCTGCAGTCGCTCACCATTGCGGCGCTCTTGCACGACATCGGGAAGATCGGGATCGCGCCGCAAGTCACGGATGGAGCGCCCGATCATCGCGCCCGCATCCATCCGATTCGCGGATCGCAAATCCTTTCGCGCTCGAAGCCGGTCGCGGAAATGATTCAAGCGGTGGAGCAGCACCATGAGCGCTACGACGGGCGCGGTCAGCCTTACGGGCTGCGCGGAGAAGGCATTCATCTTTTCGGGCGCATCGTGGCCGTGGCGAATGCCTACGATCACGCGCTGCGGAATCCCGGTGAATCGCTCACGGCAAAAGATGCACTGCGCCGGCTGCAGCGCGGCGCGGGCCTTCTTTACGATCCGGGCTTGGTGGCGTTGTTCTCGACGGAGTTGGAGCGCAATCCCAGTGTCTTGTCCGAAGGACGCCCGCCGGATTGGTTCTTGGAGAGCACGCCGGTTTGACGGGCTCTTTTCTACAGTCACCGGCGAAGGACGCCGATCAGCGATGGGGAAGCGGAGGAAGCGCAGCTCATGGCTAGAATTCTCGTCGTCGACGACGTGCGATTCATCTCCCAGATGCTCAAGATCATGTTCGAGGAGAAGGGGCATCGCGTCACGACGGCCTCGAGCGGCCAGGAAGCTTTGGCGAAGGCGCGCGAAGAGCAGCCCGAGCTGATCCTCACGGACATCGCCATGCCGGTGATGGACGGCATCGAGATGACCAAGCTGCTCAAGGCGGACAACGCCACGAAGTACATTCCCGTCATCATCATCTCCGCCAAAAACGACAGGAACACAGTCGCATCCGCGTTTGCGGCGGGGGCCGCCGACTTCACCGTAAAGCCGTTCAACAACGAGGAGCTGCTCAGCAAAGTCGGTGATCTCTTGGGAGGCCACCGCATGAACTTCTCGATTGAAGTCGAGCAGGGCATTCCCGTCGTCACCGTGCTCATTCCCGAATTCGAAGAAATCTCTATGGAGCAATTCCGCCAGGCGATCGAGTCCGCGCGCGGCGGCGGCGGTCGCCCCATGGTTCTGGACTTCTCGCGCGTGCGCAAAGTCCCGCCGCGCATGACCGACATCGTGCTGCGCGTGCAACAGGAGCTAGCGCGACAGGGGGGGCGCGTGGTGGTCGTCGTTCCCAATCGCGCCGTGGGAATGAAAGCAGTCTTGGGACAGATTTCTTCGACGGTGAAGATTCACGAGAGCGTCGAGGCGGCGGTCGAAGACATCCATCGATCTTTGGCGGAAGCGGCGCCCGCCCCACCGCACTCGAAGCCAGACAGCGGGCAGATGCCGTCTCCCGTGTATCCGAAGCACGAAGGCGGCCCGACCCGCATCAAAGATGCGAAGCGCGGCGTCGTCGTCGAAGCGCGCGAAGATCTGACGCTCGTGTGGATGCACCGCAAGGATTTCGGGGACGACGTGCTCGAGTTCCTGGGCGACATCCTGCCCAAATCCTCGAACAGCGTTTACGTGGACTGCCGCGAAATCCGCGAGGTCACTTCGATCGATCTCATGGCGATGGGGAAGCTCATCGAGAAGTTGAAATCCGACGGGCGCAGATTTCACCTCGTCAATCCGAACGAAGAAATCGAAGAGTCGTTGAAGAAGTCGGGCTACGCCGACCACATCGCCCGAATGGATACGTCGAGCTCGCCGGGAGAATCGCGCACGTCTACAAGAGCGCCTTCTTGATCTTCACCTTCTGAAGAACGTCCTCGATCTCGATCGTATCGACGATTTCCATTCCCTTGGTCACTTTTCCAAAGATCGTGTAGCGCCCGTCCAGATGCGGCGCGCGCGAATGCGTGATGAAGAATTGGCTGCCGCCGGTGTCCTTCCCCGCGTGCGCCATGCCGACCATGCCGCGCTCGTAGCGCAGCGGTCCCGTTTCGCAGCGAATCTCGTAGCCGGGGCTTCCCCAGCCGTTGCCGATGGGGCATCCGGTTTGGATCACGAAATTGGGTACGACGCGATGAAACTTGAGGCCGTTGTAGAACCCCTTCTCGGCGAGCTCGATGAAATTCTGCACGGTGCGCGGAGCTTCCTTCTGCAAGAGCTCCATCTCGATTTCACCGCGGTTCGTCGTGAGCACCGCCGTGTAACGGCCGTCGCGCGACTTCAGGTATTCATCCTTGAGTGGCGCGGCCTTTCCGGGAAGATCCTGCGTCGGGGCGACGTCGGGCCGCGGCTCGCCGAGCTTCTCGAGTGAATCGGCCGCCTCCATGCGCACGCGATATTCGGGATCCTCCTTCGCCATCTTGCGCAGGCGTTCCTTCGCGTCCGGCTGATTGAAGTACCCCAGTGCTTCCGCCGCCGAAACGCGAATGTCCGGCTCCGTTTTCGCCTCCGGATCTCGATCCAGAACTTGCATGATGATGCGCGCGGTTTCCGCCTTGTGCTGCTTGAATGCTTCGGTGTCTTGCGGCTCCATCTTGCCCAACGCATGCAATGCGGCCGAGGTCACGAGCGGATGAACTTGGCTCAGCACTTCCAGGAGCTCTTTGCGAGGCCAGGCGGTCTGAAAATCTCCCAGCCGGTAACAGGCGGAGATCTTCTCGGACAACGGCGCATCCGGATTCATCAAGCGCCCCTTCATGTAGAACGAGGCCGCGCCCCGCCACGAAAGAGGGCTTCCCGGCTCGCAACGCAGCGCCGCGTCGGCGAAGCTGTCGTAGGCGCAGCGCACGACGTATTGGCTGGTGGAGTCGCCGGCGGCAACCCAGTGATCCTGCTCGATCGAGTGCTTCTTCTCGAGGCCGACCGCGAAAACCTGCATGGTGGCACCACGAACTTGCGGCGACTTGTCCTTGCGCAGTGGAAAGAGAACGTCGTCTTTCTTGAAATGAAACGGAATGTCGGTGAGCGCTTCCGCCGAAGCGGTGCGCACGTTCGTGTTGGTGTCTTTGGCGAGAATGGCGATTCCCGGAAGGGCATCGAGCGATTTCATTTTCCCGAGCGACCACGCTGCATTCGCGCGGACTTTCCAATCGGGATCTTTCGCCAAGAGGGAGAGGGGATGGATGGATGCGGAATCGGCGACTTGTCCGACGGCGCGTGAGGACATGAGCTTCACGTCGGGATTCGTCGACGTGAGCAGCGCGCGCAGGTCGGAGGAGAGACTGCGAGCGCCCAATCTTCCCGCGGCCCACGTCGCGTACGCTTGAACCGAAGGATCGGAATCCTTGAGCAGAGGGCGAAGAGGTTCGGTCGCGCTGCTATCTGCGGTGCGGGCGAGCGCGATGCACGCGTCGGCGCGCACCAGCGCGTTTCCATCTTTCAGAAACGGAATCACCGCGGCGGAAGATTCGCCGGGCTTGTCGCTGCGGGTTTTTCCAAGAGCAATGACCGCTTCGCGACGCTCTTCGATCGTCGCACCCTTCTGCGCGGCGCTCACCAGTTTGGCGCGAGCCGCGGGTGCGCCGATTTGTCCCAGCGCAAAGATCGCTTCCAAGCGAACCGTGGGATCGGCATCGTCCGCGGCCTGCAGAAGCGGAGCGACGGAGGCTTCGAGACCGATGCGCCCCAACGCACGCGCCGCGAGCGCGCGCGTCTGCGCATCGGAATCTTTCAAGAGCGCATCGAGCCGCCCCTTGCCCAAGGAGCGGCGATCTTCGAGTGCGGAAATCTCCTGCCGGGTGGCGACATCCGTCTTTGATGCCGCCGGGGTTGCGGTGCCGCACGCCGCGACCGCGAGCAAAATGAGTATCGATCGACCGGCTCGTGCTCGCCGCGATCCGGACCGCATCACCAGGTTTCTCGGCTCCTCGACAATTCGATCACAGCGATTCTTCGCTCTCGGCGGATTCCGCGAGCAGCTTCTCGATTTCCGGCTGGAGCACTTCCTTGCGCTGCATGCCAACGTACTTGCGGCGGATCTTCCCCTCGCGATCGATCAAGAACGCGGTAGGAATGCTGCGAATTCCACCATACGCCTTGAGCGTCGGCGCATCGGTCATGACCAGCGGGTAGAACATCGGCGTTCCCTTCGTGAAGGTCTTCACGATCTCCGCGCCGGTTTGATTCCCGCGAGGTTGGTCGAGGGAGATCCCGACGATCTCGAAGCCCTGCTTCTGATAGGCGCCGTAGAGCTCATTCAGATGCGGAATGCCGGCCCGGCACGGACCGCACCATGTCGCCCAGAAGTCCAAGAGCACGACTTTGCCTTTCAAGCTCGAAAGCTTGAGCGTGCCGCCGCTGACTTTGGAAAGCTCGAAGTCGGGAGCGATGGGCTCCTTCCCCGGTTCGGGAGTCATGGCCGGCGGTGGTCCGACCGTCGCGTCTTTCTTCGTCGGTTCGGCTTGGGCATGCTGCAGCACGAAACCCGCGAAGATCGCGAGCCCTGCGCCGGCGACGAGCATGCGCAACTTTGCGCTCGAATGAATCATGTTTGTGATGTCTCTCCCCTCAGCGTGATGGCGGTGGAATGCATTCTTCGCACAAGCTCCGGTAGCGTCTGCAAGAGTCGATCGATTTGATCATCGGTCGTTTCCCATCCCAACGAAAATCGAATCGATCCGGAAGCGAGCTCTCGAGATCTTCCCATCGCCAGGATGACATGGGATGGCTCGGCTGCTCCCGCGTGGCAGGCCGCCCCGGTCGAGACGGCAAAGCCCTCGAGATCGAGAGCGACCAATAGGTCGTGCCCATCGATCCCCGGAAAAGAGACATTCGACGTATTCGGAAGGCGCTCCGCGTTCTCCCCGTTCACTGCGGCCTCGGGAATCGCGGTCCGGATCCCGCCCTCCAATCGATCGCGCAGCGCCCGAGTCCGGCGGGATTCCCGGGGCAGCTCCTCCACTGCAAGCTCCGCAGCTTTTCCGAACCCCACGATACCGGGAAGGTTCTCCGTCCCAGGGCGAACTTTCTTCTCCTGACCCCCTCCAGTGAAGAGCGGATGAACGTCGATTCCCCGCCCGACCAAGAGCGCACCCGCGCCTTTGGGCCCCCCGATCTTATGGGACGAGATCGAAGCGAGATCGATGGGCAGATCCTCGAACACGAAGGGGATCTTCCCGAAATACTGGACCGCGTCCGTGTGGAAGAGGACGCCGTGCTTCCGGCAGATCGAACCCATGGCTTCCAAATCGAGCAACACGCCGGTCTCGTTGTTCGCGGCCATCAGCGAGACGAGCACGGTATCGGGGCGAAGCGCAGCACGCACCGCATCGGGGGGGATGCGCCCTTCGGGATCCACTTCGAGAACGGTGACGTCCCACCCGCTGCGGCCCAACTCGAGCGAGGTATGAAGAACCGCCTCATGCTCCGTGGTCGCAGTCACGAGATGGCGGCCGCGGCTCTGCCTTGGATTCAGCACGCCCCGGAGCGCGAGGTTGTCCGCTTCAGTGCCACCCGAAGTGAAGACGACCCGTTCCGGGACCGTGCCGGCAGCCGCGGCGACCCGCTTGCGCGCCGTCTCCCGAAGGTGAGCCGCCTCTTGCCCGAAGCGATGGACGCTCGAGGGGTTTCCCGGATTCCCCGTGAGACAAGCGAGCATCTCTTCCGCCGCCGGGGCGCGAACCGGGGTCGTCGCGTTGAAATCCAGATAGGCCATGATGGTCCAATGTGCCACGCGGGGGTCAGCGAGGTCCAGAGGGCGAGGGACTTTTTCACAGTCCGAGCTTCACCTTCATCTGGGAAATGTTGTAAGATTTCCTCGGGTTTTTCTCTTTTGACGACTTCTGGGGAATGCTCCTTTGGTATGCGACGCCCTTGACCATGCGATTACATTTCTTTCTAAGACCGATGTGCCCGCGGTAAGGCTGCTGGCGGCGCAGACGTTGGGCGAATCCAGAAAGTTCGCCCCGCTCAAGAAGCTCCGCTTTGACGCCGAACGCGACATGCTGGCGCGCGATGTGCGCGAGCTGTTCCTCCTCCCTTATGCGGAGGCCATGCGGACATCGCGTTTGCGGGGGAACGCCTCGGGAGTTTGCGGGAGAGTCCTCTCATCGAATGCTTCGGTGGCGCTCGACGCTCTGATCTCGCGCGGGTGCATCGAGCCGCGCAAGCCCATCTCCGACGTTCTCGACGACATGGTCTCCCGGTTCCATCCGCGCGGGTTCTTCTACGAGCCCTACCAGATGGAAGAGGTCAAAGCATTGCGCCGGGAAACTTCCGGAGAACGCTACGTCATCATCACCGCGACCTATCTTCGCATTCTCCTGGCGTTCGGATACGGACGCCCGGAGCAGATTCGCGCCGCGTTCGATTGGCTCGTCGAACGGCAGGATGAAGACGGGACCTGGCGTCCTCCGCTGCACGAATTGCGCAAGGACGAAACCCTTTCGTACTGCATGACGCGCGCCGCGGCTCATGCCTTTGCCGGTCTGTCCCCGGTGCTGCGCCGCCGGTACGCGGTTCCGATGGCGCGCTTGGCGCGATCGTGGTCCGATCGAATTCTGGAGAGCTTCACCGATCCCGACGCAGTCTTGACCTACTTGAACATCGCCGAAGATTTGCGTGGTCCGGCGCGCATGGGGAGCGGACCGGATCTGCCCGATTCGTTGCGCGATCGCATCATTTACTTTCCTCTGGAGGATCTGTGGCTGGCACTCGCCGTCGGCGCCGATCCCACCCACCCGCATCTCGCTCCTTGGATCAAGTGGATCGTGCAATCGCAAAGGCCGAACGGGTCCTGGCGCCTGCGCAATCCGACGCTTCGCGAGCGCTTGCTGCTCTCCGATCCCAATGGACGTTTGCGGGCGGAGGCGCTCTATCTCACCGACGAATGGATCACGCTGCGCGCGGCGCAAATCCTCAAGTTCGCCTTCGGCCGCACTCGCGCTCGAGTTCCCGCAAGCGTGACCGTCTAAACAGCCGGTGCCGCGGATCCTGGTGATCTTGGCGGCGATTCACGTCGCCGCCTTCGCTTGGATCGCCCATCACACGAATCCGGTTCTCGCCTTTCCCTCTTCCTGCGCAGGCGTTGTCGCGGCCACGGCCGTGTGGCTCGTGTTGGCGATCCGAGTGCTGCGCGGAAGTTTTCCGTTGTCGCGCCGAGGGCTTCTCTTGGGATGGGCGGTGACGATCGCCGCTCGCCTCTTCCTGCTTCTTCCGGAAGTCCCGCTTTCCGATGATCTCTATCGCTACCTTTGGGACGGCCGCGTCGCTTCCGCGGGAATCAATCCATATGTCCATGCGCCTTCCTCTCCCAACTTGGCGCACCTTCGCGATTCGAATTGGCCTCGCATCAATCATCCCGACCATTGGACGGTCTATCCGCCGCTCGCGCAGCGATTCTTCGAGCTGATGAATCGGATGGGAACGACGCCGCGCGGTGTTCGCGCGCTGGCCGCAGCGCTCGATGTGGGGGTCGCCGCACTCCTCGCCGCGATCTTTTTTCGCCGCACGAAGAGCGTCGCGCTCGCTCTCGTGTACGGCTGGTGTCCGCTCGCCATTCTGGAATCGGCCGGCGGCGGTCATGTGGATTCGTTGGGGATTCTGTTCTTGGTGCTGGCCTGTTTCTTCGCGGACCGCATGCGTTCTGCACCACGCGGATTGTCGTCCGGCTTCTTGGGCGGGCTCTTTCTTTCGGCGAGCGCAATGGTGAAGCTCGTTCCATTCACGCTGGTGCCGTCCTTTGCCGCTCATCGTTCCGTGAAATGGGTCATCCTCTTCGCGCTCGGCGCAGGCCTTCCTGTGCTCTTGTTCCTGCCATACCGCGACCCCAACTCGCATCTCGTCGATGGTCTGGCGACCTATGCGCAGTATTGGCATTTCAACGATCTCGCGTTCACCCCGCTCGTTCACGCCGGGATCGATCCGCTCGAAGCGCGCCGCATCTTGGCGGCGGTGTTCGTGCTGGCGGCACTGGCGATTTCTTGGCGGACACGCGATCTTCTCGCCGCGAACGGTCTCCTCTTCTTCGCGTACTTGGCGCTCTCGCCCACCGTGCATCCGTGGTACGGGCTCTGGCTCGTGCCATTTTTGCCCTGCATTCCCGCACTCATTCGTCCCGCGGCCATGATGCTCGTCGCGCTGCTTCCGTTTTCCTACGTCACAGCCTGGTGGCAAGCTCGCACGGGCATTGCCGAGGAGCCCGGTTGGAATCGTCTGCTGTTGTGGATTCCCGTTCTTATGATTCTGGTCTGGACGGCGGGGAGGCGAGCGCTTCTCGGAAGATCGTGAACAAAATTTTATGCGCGGCGAGAAGCGTGCCCCGAATTGTTCCAGTGATCTTGGAGCGTCCCACGCGCCGGCGATAGCGCACGGGAACTTCGACGCAGCGAAGCCCGCGGCGTGCCGCTTTGATTTGCATCTCGACGGTCCAACCGAAGTCGCGATCTTCCATCTCGAGCCGGCGCAGCGCGTCGGCGCGTACCGCGCGAAAGGGCCCGAGATCTGTGAAGTGCTGACCCCAGAACCATTGAATCAATCGGGTGGCGAGCCAATTGCCGAAGACCGCCTGCGGAAGAAGCGCGCCCTTCTCGCGCTCGCCCAGAACGCGGCTGCCGATCACCAAATCCGCACGCCCCTCCAGAATGGGAGCGAGCACGCGCGGAAGATCGGCGGGATCATCGGAATGGTCCGCATCGAGAAACACCACGATGTCGGGATCCTCGAGCGCGGCAATGCCTGCGAGACACGCGCTTCCATAGCCGCGGCGCGGCTCGCGCACCACGCGGCCGCCTCCGGCGCGGGCCACTTGCGCCGTACCGTCGGTCGATCCGTTGTCGACCACAACGATCTCGTGAATCCCTTGGCGAGGAAGACCGGCGAGCACGAGAGGAAGCGACCGTTCCTCGTTGAGTGCGGGAATGACGATGGCCACGCGTGGGCCGGCGTTCACCATTCTTCGGCGGGATCGAAGTGCATGGCGCCGGAGACCGCAATGATCGTGGATGCGAGATTGCGCACGCGCCAGTTTTCCGCGCCGATGACGGCGCTGCGAAACGAATCCCCTCCCAACGCCAGGAGATCTTCGGGAATTGCCGCCGGGCCTTTGCGTGCGCCCAGAATTGCGCCGCACGTCGCCGCGTTGGCGTCCGCATCCAAGCCCAACGACGCAGCCAACCGAATCGTACGCTCGAAGTCTCCGCCGCCGGCCTCCAGCGCCAAGACCATGGCGGCGGCATTGGGAAGCGTGTGCGTCCAAGGCTGTGCGGGAAGGCGTTCCTCGGCGCGCGGAATCCAAGTGTTCTCGATCCAGGTGTAGGTCGAATCGAGATTGCGCGTTCGTTTCCACGTTTCGCGCGCGCCCAAGATCGCCATCTCCGTTTCCGATCCGCCGCCCAAGAAGGATTCGCCGAGATCGAGAATCTCGGCGAGCTCGGGCGCCGGAGTGGCAAGCGCGGCGGCGACGAGCGCGGCCGCGTAGCGCGCGTCTTCCACTGCGACCGCCGCGTGCGTGATGGAGGCATCGCGCATCGCCGCCGATGCGGCCCGATAGGGATCGCCGGGAAAGAGAAGTCCCCAGAGGAGCGAGCGGGCGCGCGCCTCAGTGTCTTCGTCCCAGGCGGGGCCCGGCTCCAGAATCGGAGTTCCCGATTGCGGCGGCAGCGCTCCGGCGCGCACCGCAGCCAATCCGCGCATGACCGAAGCGGGAAGATATTCAGGAATCACGCGCGCGGAATAGACCTCGGCCAAATGTGTCGGGCGCGGCAAATGTCCCGCGCTTTCGAGACACGCGACCAAGGCGGCGGTCATGAGCGTCGTTTCGGGCGCCGGCCCGATTGCGAACGTCGTATCGATCGCCGGGCGCGCCTTGCGCGCCGCCTCGTGAATCTCCTTCCGCGTAAGTCCCTCGGATGCGTGAGCGATCGCCGCGCCCACGCAGGCACCGCGCCATCCCGCTTCGATGCGCGGCTCATGAGCATGCGAGGGCGTGATGCGCTCGCGAATTTTCTCCGCAAACGGTGGTGCGATGGACAGCCCCGTTCCTTCCTCGATCGCCGCGGGAATCGAAATGCGCAGCTTCATCGCGCACGGCTCGGCGGACGATCCGGGGCGCTCGCGCAATTCGAAGCGCTGAGGCTGCCACTCCGCCGCGCGCGACGCGGTCTTCATCGTGCGCGATCGAGTGATCCACGAATCCGGCGGAAAGATTCCTACGACTTCCGCATTGCCTCCTGGAATCGCGAACAGCGCGGAGCGCGATTCTCCATGGGGACCGAGCAAGGTGATCTCGGTGAGCACCGGAACGGTCGACATCGCGGCAACGCGAATCGGACGAAGCGGGGAAGCTTTGCGCGTCGCCTCCGGCAGCGCGCCGGACAACAGCAGCTCGCGTTGAGCTTGCGATTCGTATTGCAGCTCGATCCAGGGATCGGAGATCGCTAGAAATCCATGCCCGGCGAGAATGCGAACATCGGGCCCCGGATCGATCTCGCTGGCGAAGAGCGCGAGCGAATCCGGCGACGCGGGACGACGAAAGTGCGGGGAGGGCTCTCGTTCCCAACGGCAGGCGGGGGCTCCTGCGGAGAGCAGCACCGCGAGAATCAGAAGCCGGAAGCGAGGGGGCACGCGCCGCCTCAAGGAAGCTAAGACCGCCGCAGACGCGGCAGCTTCAAGTCCAGCGAGGTGAGTCCGACGTACGAATACCCGAACAAAAAGAGAATCACGAAAGGAATCGCCCCGAGATAGCCTTCGCGAACTGCGACCACGAGAATGAATGCAAAATAAGCCCCGAGCAGGACCTCCAGGAGCGAAGTCCAGCTGGCGATGGCTCGATAGACAGGCTTCTTCTCGCGCAGAACCGCGCGGTTGGTCACGTTGAATTTCGGCGTGCGGTGAAACGGCGTGTTCTTTCCGAACAAACCTTCCAAGAGAGCACGGGAATTGTTCACTGAAAGCCCGATGGCGATGGACATGAGCGCGGGGAAATACTTCGCCTGCTGCTTCCAGGTGGCCGCTCCGCGCGCCTCGGTCTGCGCGGCTCCATAGAAAACGAAAAGAGAAACGGTGGCAAAGGCGAACAAGGGGAATTCGATGAGCGCGGCCGTCGCGTACGACGACGTGTAACGGAATAGCACCGCCGGATAGACCAAGAGCGAGAGGAGGAGCACCAGGAAGTACGTCATGTTGTGAACGAGATGGACCGTCGATTCGATTTTCTTTCTCAACGGAAGCGGCGAGCTCCACAAGCGCGGCAGAATCTTCTTCGCCACCTGCACCGATCCCTTCACCCAGCGATACTGCTGGCTCTTGAAGGAGCGCATGTCGATCGGCAGCTCCGCTTCGCAGGTGACGTCGCGCAGGAAGACGAACTTCCATCCCTTGAGCTGCGCGCGATAGGAGAGATCCAAGTCCTCGGTGAGCGTGTCGTGCTCCCAGCCGCCGGCATCCTCGATGCACGCCTTTCGCCACATTCCCGCAGTTCCATTGAAATTGAAGAACAGCCCATTCTTCGAGCGTGCGTCATGCTCGATGACGAAGTGCCCATCCAAGGAGATCGATTGAATGCGGGAAAGCAGCGAGTAGTCCGCATTCAAGTGATCCCACCGGACCTGCACCATTCCCACCTTCGGGTCGGCGAGATAAGGCAGGATTTGGCGAATGAGGTTCGGGCGAGGCACGAAGTCCGCATCGAAGATCAAGAGAAGCTCGCCGGTCGCGCGCTTCATTCCGTATTCCAGCGCTCCCGCCTTGTATCCGATGCGATCCGGACGGCGCATGTGATGAATTTGGACCCCTTCGGCCCGGAGAGCGGCGATTTCCTCGGCGGCGATCTGGACGGTCTCGTCGCTGGAGTCGTCCAAGACCTGGATCTCCAAGAGCTCGCGCGGATAGTCGAGAGCCGCCACCGATCGAAGCAGCCGGCGAATGACGTACACCTCGTTGTAGACGGGAAGCTGCACGGTGATTTTGGGAGGTGTGGCGAACTCGCCCACATCGAAGGAGCGATCACGGGTTTTGCGGTAGAGCCAAAGCATCCAGTAACGGCGCAGCCCAAGACCCGCGAAAACCACCCAAAGGAGGAAGTAGATTCCGAGAAGGATCTTTTGGGGGGCCGAGAGGGTAATCGTGTGAAAATCCAAGGACCGCTCTCCGATAGGGTGTGCCGCCGGAGTCATGGCGTCCGAAACCCGCTCGTGCGGTGGTGCGAGAGCAGGGGATTCTCTCGATTCCCAATGCTCAAGGGCGGGGGCACGATAGGTAAGGCAGAATGGGCTGTCAAGGAGAAGTCCCCCGCGGGATTTGGGGGAAATCCCTAGGGAATGGCTCTCTTGACCGCGTTCTGACCTCCCGATAGGTTGATGGGCATTCTTCGAGCACGCAATGTCTTGCCGGAGGCGGAGCGGCCGGCGTTCGATCAAGGCGGGCGTTTCGTCCGGGAGGAGATCAACAATGAATCAAGCGGTGGCGGTCAACGACGGGAACTTCGAGACGGAAGTTTTGGGTGGCCCAAGCCCGGTCGTCGTCGACTTTTGGGCAGAGTGGTGCGGCCCTTGTCGCATGATCGCGCCCGTGCTGGAAGAGCTCGCCGAGGAATTCGGTGGGAAGGTGAAGGTGCGGAAGCTCAACGTCGACGACAATCCCTCCACGTCGGCGAAATTCGGAATTCGTTCGATTCCCACGCTTCTCTTCTTCAAGGACGGACGGGTTGTGGATCAGATTGTCGGGGCGGCGGGAAAGTCCGAGCTGAAGAAGAAATTCGAACGACTCCTATAATCTAAATGACGGCATTCTCCGTACTCGTTCCCCGGGCCCGTACCTGGGTCGCGGCGGCATGCGTTGCCGCATGTCTGCCGCTCGCGGCTTCGGCCGCGACGTTGACCCGGGCGCGCATCACGGTCGACGCCACGCAACCTTCCGGGCCGGCCATCGGCATGGAGCTCACGCTCGCGTCCGATTCGCAGAAGCCGGTCAATTCCGTCGACTTCTATGTGGCGCGGGAAGTCTCGATCGCGTCCGCCAAGACCGAGAACCAGGATTTGACTCTCGAGTCTTCCGAAGTCCCGGACACCATTTTGAAAAAGTGGACGGTGAAGCTTCCCGTTCCACTCACCTCCGCGCAGACCCGAGTCATCACCTTCCAGCTCACCGCGCAGCCGGGCAATCCGCAGATTCAATGGGATGCAAACGGGGGATGGCTTCTTCCCGGATCGGGATGGTTCCCTTCGTTGAGCGCATCGGTCGATCCGATCGTGGCGCACTCCACGACCTTGACGCTGGCCAGCGGGATGAGCGGGATTGCATGCGGAAACATTTCCTCTGCGGGCGGTCCTTATGCGGCCATTACACCGGGTCGTCCGTTTGCCGCGTGGGGACGCTACACAGTTACCAAGGAAAAGCACGGCGTCACCGAGCTCGCGATCTGGCGCAGACCCGCGGACAGCGCGAATCCGGATGCCATCAAGCTCGCGACTTCTCTTTGGGAGTCGCTGTCGATCGGCTTGGGTCCGGCTTGCGGATCGGGTGAGCTTCGTCTCGTGGAAGTCTCGAACGACGTTCTGGCCGCCGGCCAGCGAACGTTGTTTTGGAACGAGTCGCAGTTTGGCGCCAAGAGCTCTTCGTCGAACGCGAAACTCACCTCCCGCGATTTGGCCGTCGCGCTGTCCTCGAGCTTTTGGACCGACTGCCTGTCGTTTTCCGGAGAACACGGCGCTTGGTTCTCGCGATCGTTCCCGGATTATTTGGGCGACGTCGCCTTCGTGCACGCGAGCCGCCCCGATCGCCCGGAAAAGATGGAAGCCGAAGTGTTCAAGTCCAATCGCGATCACTTCCAGCGCATCCGCGCACAAGATCACGCGCTCAAGGGATTGCCGATCCATTCCCCGGCGGCGGATGAGGTCTTGTTGTCGCGCGGAACGCTTCTCGTTCACATGCTGGCCGAGGCCGCACCGTCGCGCGACTACTGGCTCGCCTTCTTGGGACAATTGCGCACTCGAGCCACGGCGACACTCACCACGTCGGTCTTCCTCGATGCCTTGAAGGCGCGCTTCCCGAATCAACACGGCTTCGCCCCCCCGTACCTGAACGAGACCGCGCTTCCGGACTTCAAAGTGGTCTCCTCGATTTCGGGACAAGGGCTGCAGAAGGACCGGGTGCGGGTGGAAGTGCAGAACTCCGGCACCGTGGAAGGCTCGATCGAAGTGGCGATGGTCTCGGCGTCCGGCGATGTCCTGCGATCCACCCGCCTCAACGTTCCGCCAAAGGAAAAGCGAGCGGTTCTCTTCAAGGAAGAGAGCGATGCCGACCGGATCATGCTCGATCCACGGGGAGTGTCACTCCAGTCCGACATCACGAACGACGTCACCAAGCTCTCCGGAAAGAGCAAGGATGCAGCGGAGTCTTTCATTCCCTCGTATGCGTTTGAAGGAAGGCTCGACGACGCCCGCAAGGCGAACGGCCTCAAGATCGTGCTCGACGCGGTGACGATCAGCGACTTCAACGGAGTCGTGATTCCCTACAAGACTTCGCAGGGAGTGAGCGGCGCGTCGCTCTTGGGTAAGGGGAAGGTGCAGATCACTCCCGACGGCGCACAGGCTGAATCGTGGACGAAGGCGATGCAAGAGGCGTCCAAGACATTCGACGGATCGGAGATGTGGGTGCGCTTTCCGATCGAGAAATGGCGCGAGATCGAGACCCAGTTGGGCGATCCGGCCGGATCGCAGCAACGTTCCGCGCTCTTGGAGCGCAATCGCCCGGTCTACGAGTTTTCGTTTCCCACCTACTTCTTTGAAGAGATGCGCGCACAAATCCCGCCCGAAGGAAGCTCGCTTGTGGTGTTCACCGGTGGCGGCGGAGAATTGAGGGGCTTCGTGCGCCGGCCCGAGCCGGACGGCCACGTCATGATGCGATTCTGGGATCAGCTCGCCGGAACGACGATCTGGGAAGAAACGCGCTAGAGTCGCTGAAATGCGGGCAGAGCTTATTCAGAGTCTGTAAAGCTCGAGTCTTCTGTCATGCGCCCACGCAAGATTTTTTCTTCGCCAGTTCGCCGCAGGAGAAGCCGGTGCCTTTCGGCGAAATCGCGTATCCGGAGGCGCACCGGCAGTCGCCGCAGAGATTCTCGGGGTCTCGAGTTGAAATGCGTACCGCAGCGCGCCGGTAATGGATGCGCGCGAGGACC
>Ga0111539_10002994_pt1 | contig 22414 bp, 22 predicted proteins | sample RhiMethybrSRZTD1_FD_79667 | JGI IMG/M metagenome (GOLD analysis project Ga0111539, IMG submission 79667) | Populus rhizosphere microbial communities from Tennessee, USA - Rhizosphere MetaG P. TD hybrid SRZTD1 (version 2) (version 2) | ecosystem: Host-associated > Plants > Roots > Rhizosphere >...
CTTCAGCAGGTAACGAGAAACCGCGCATCGCGGTATTTTCCGGACCGACGGCGACGATCCAAAACACCGAACCGTTGGTTACGAGCAACAAGGCGCGCGAAAAGTACAGCTTGCCATCACGTACGCATGAGGACGGCACGCCGTTGCGTTTCGATGTCCTTCGCCCGCAGCGATTGGCAGCGCCGGTCACAGTCTACATTGAACAGTTTTCTGCGCATCCGCTCGAGCGCGATGCCGTCGAGCTTTACGCGTCGCCCGACGGCTATCTCGACGCCGGCGGTGTTTTTCACAAAGAACGGACCAGTCTGACGGATAAACCAGTTTACGAAGTCATACTGCGGCCGGAAGACGGATTGTATCCGCTTCCATACATGGCTCGCCAGGCTAGCGGGCAGGCATGGGAAATGGACGGCACGGAAAAGAATGCGCCGAGTGAGCTATGCCGCGTGCCGTTTTTTCCCGACGGTTCCAGGCTTTTCGAAGAAATCGATCGCTTGGGGATCTCCGATGAAGGCGTGGGATGTCTGTTAACGGGCAAAGCCAATTTTGACTTTTACCGCGCGCTGCCGTCTGGCGGTTATACGACGGGTCGGCGCTCTGACGAGCGCACCGATATCGGCGCCGGCGACATCGCGCCGGAAACTCGCGGCGTGAATTTCTTTCCTTACCGTCCCGGGTATTTGCGCAAAGAACCGCCGATGGCGGCGCTGGCGCGCGTGACCAACGTCGTGCAGCATGCGCTGGCGGGCGGCAAATATTTGGGCGCGATTTGGCTGGAAGGCAGCCCGTTCGTCGAAGAGACTACTTATTGGCTCAACTTGCTGATCGATACGACTGTGCCGATCGCCGGTAATTCATCGCAGCGGCCACACGGCGCCATCGCTAACGACGGTGATCGTAATATTGTCGACTCGGTGAACTACATCACCTCGCGCATCTGGGCGGATGAAAATGGCCGGGATTCCGTCGGCGCTGTGGCGATTCTCGACGAGCAGATTTTTGCATCGCGGGATGTGCAAAAATCCGACGCGCGGCCTGGTGGCTACGTCGCCACCGGTGGTCACGGCGGCATCATCGGCCGCATGGGTCATCCGGGCGCGCCGCAGTTTTCGTTCAAGCCGGTCAAGCGGCATACACACAATTCACAGGTAAATCTCAGCCGGTTACCGCGAGAGGTTCAAGGTTCCAAAGTTCAAAGGTCAATGGTCGGAACGATTGCGATTGCGATCAAAAATAATGTTGGAGAACTGGCGGCGACGGCGATTCCCAAAGTCACGATCGTCAAGCATGCCCGCTACTTGTCGGACGATACCTCGGGTGATGCGAGCAGCGAAGTCGATATTCTGGCGCGGATCGAGAAGAATCTGCGCGATGCGCCGCTGGCCGGATTCATCGCCGAAGGATCGGCGCCGTTTGGCGCCATGAGCAATTCCGTCGACGCGGCGCTCAAGCGCGCCACGTTCAGTGGCATGCCGGTGGTGAAAGTCGGCCGCGGCAATGCCGGCGGCTTCGTCGATCCGACCCGCGATTCGCTGGCGATCGCCGGCAGCAACCTCACCGCGACGAAAGCGCGGCTCTTGTTGATGGCTTGCTTGATGAAGTTTGGTTGCTTGCCGCCGGCTGCCGATGCTGCAAAGCCGACGGCGTCGGAAACGGAGGCAACCAAAGCTAAGCTGAAAGAGTATCAAGAGATATTTAATACGCACTGATCCGCGCATTGGACGAACTATCGGAGGATCTCATGTCGGGTGATCATGGACATTCGCACAAGCCTTTCGAAGGGCACATGCATGACTTCGAAGCGCACATTAAAGCCGTCGAAGAAGATCTGGAGTATTACCGCGCCAAGCGGTTCGAGCCGCGCATTTTTTATTTACTGCGGCGCAACGTCGTGACATTTCCCGATTTGCTCAAGGCCCGTGTCGATCTCAAACGCAAAAATCAATTTTTCAAGCCAAGAAAACCCGAGGGAAAGAACATCGAAGCCCGCGTGCGTTATCTGGAAGAGTGGCTCGACGAATACGTGAAAGGCATCGCGCTGGTTTCAGCGCGCGCCGTCGAGGCGATGGACATGGTCACCGAGGACAACCGCAAAGAGCGCGGTGACTACGACGACTTTTTCAAAATCAAGAAGAAAGAACACCACGGCACGCTCGCAGAGCGCATGAGGAATTTAGAGCAGGATTTAAAAGATTACCAGGAGTTGCTCGAGGTTTTTGTCCAAGCGTTGATCAAGCGGGGTTGGTCCACCCGCGCGGAGTTGGAGCAGCGATGGAAACAGCTCCATGAACAGCGGCCGTGGGCAGGCGGTGTCATTGTCGCGAAAGCGTGGACCGATCCTGAATTCAAACACGCACTGCTCGCGACGGGCCGAGAAGCACTTCGAGAGATGGGCGTGCACCAGGGCAAAGTCGGCAAACTGGTTGTCGTCGAGAACACCGACAAAGTTCACAACGTGATCGTTTGCACCTTGTGCTCCTGCTATCCCTACGACATCCTCGGTGACACCCCATGGTGGTACAAGCATGAGAGCTACCGGACCAACATCGTCCAGAACCCGCGCGCCTGCATCAAGGATATGTTTGGGTTGGACATCCCCGCCGGTAAGGAAGTTCAAGTTTACGACAGCACCTCGGATATTCGCTACTTTGTTTTGCCGCAACGTCCGAAGGGCACCGAAGGTATGACAAACGAAGAGTTGGCCAAGCTCGTTACAGTCGACAGTCTGATCGGCGCAGGTTACGCGTTGGGACCCAATCAGTTGCGAGAAAGCGAGAGAGACGGATTCACGGCGGAAGCGCCCAGGGTCCGACCGGATTGAGAGGAATGATGGAATCCACCGGCAGCAAATTCAAAATCGGCGACGCCGTCATGGTCGCAGTCGAGAATCCCACCGGCAATCCACGCACACCGAAATATATCAGAGGCAAACGGGGCGTCATCGGCTCGGTCCATGGCATTCTGGAAAACATCCGAGACCACCGCGGCATCCATAAACCGCTCTACACGGTTAAGTTTGATTTGAGCGAAGTCTCGACCTGCCACGATCAAGATTCGATCTGGGTAGATGTGCATGAAGAGTGGCTGAGTGAGGTGCGGCAGGATAGCTGATGCGTGCTAATATGTTCAGCGCAATCAACCCCAAATCTTTTTTGCGGTTTCCACGATCGTATCCAGCTTTTTCCACATCTCGTTTTCGCTGAGAACTTTAGAATCTAAGCCGCCAAAGCCGCATTGAGGGCTAAGGGCGAGTTGATCGACGGGCAGAAATTTGCTTGCCTGCTCGATGCGGCGTTGCAAATCGTCGACCGTTTCCATATCGGAGTTCTTTGTTGAGACCAAACCTAAGACAACAATTTTGTCCTTTGGCACAAGACGTAAGGGCTCGAAGCCGCCGGCGCGGTCGCTGTCGTATTCGAGCAAGATGCGCGGGTGTTTGAGAGAATTGAAAAGCTTCTCGGCGATGGCATCGTACGAGCCTTCGCGATGCCATTGAGGCACGAGCTTGCCGGTCTTCGGGTCGATGGTGCGGGCATTGCCGCGGCAGATGTGGATGCCGAACGTGACACCGGGGAATCCTTCGATGAGCGCATTGTCGGCGTCGATGGAACGTTGAAAGTTTCTTTCCGGGTCCTCACCACGGGAGCGCATTCTGGCCAAGGAAATATTATCGACATACGCTGTATAACCCGGCGCGTCGATTTGAATGTACTTGCAACCGGCGTTTACCAATTCGCCAATGATCTGCCGTTCGATTTGAACCACATGCTCGACAAAATCATCTAGGCCTTTGTAAACGTTCAGCGACGCTTCCCATTTGAAACGTTGGGCGATTCGATCAGGACCCAGCACGGTGACTTTTGCCGGAACTTTGGCGGCACCTTGGGCGTAGCGGTATTCCGTCAACGGCAAATTGCGTATGAGCTTTAGCCGTTCGACCGTGCCGCGGCGGGTGACGATCGCCGGGCCGGCTTCATCGAAATTCTGCTCGGCACGTTCGAGTGGAGTTTCGTTGAGATCGCGGTTTTCGTAGTAGAGCGAAATATTCTTTGGCACGTCGAAACCGGTAACACACTGAGAGAAACTTTCCTGGAAATTATGGCGGCGAAACTCGCCATCGGTGACGACGGGAAAGCCGTGGGCCTCTTGTTTTTGGATTACCTCGCGGATTGCGTTATCTTGCGCTTTTGCCAATTCTTCGTTGGTCGCTTGCCCGCGATCGTAGCGCGCGAATACCTCTTTTAATTTTGCCGGACGAACCAGGCTGCCGATATGATCGATGCGAATTTTGTCGAGGCTATTGTCTGCCATAGGGTCCTCCAGGACTTCTCGGCTAAACGGCGAGTCCGCCGAGGTCCGTCGATTTGAATTACCATTAAACCTACATGAAATGCACAAAGATCGAATTGGCAAGCAGAAGCCCTTTGGGCGTGAAACGCAGGGATCCCGTTTGCTCCTCCAATAATTCTGCGTCGATCCATGATTTGATCTGCGGGTAGAATTCGATCGGAGTTTGGCCAAACCTTCGACGGAAATTTTCGCTTGATATGCCTTCCGTCATTCTTAGGCCGAGGAACATGAACTCCGCAGCGGCTTTTTCACGCTCGATCGCCTCGCGATCGACGATCGCCAGATGAGTTTCGCTCACTTGCGTCATGTACTTGGCGGGGTTCTTTTCATTACTCCAGCGTTGACCAGAGACGCCGTCGGAGTTTTTTCGGTAACTATGAGCGCCGGCGCCGAGACCGAGATAGTCGCCGCCGCGCCAGTAATTCACATTATGGCGCGAATGCCGGCCGGGCCGAGCGTAGTTGGAAATCTCGTAGCGCTTCAGTCCCGCATCGCTGAGCTTCACTTCGATTAACTCGGCCATGGCGATCTCTTCATCTTCGCTTAAGTTGCGCATTTTTCCTGAGCGATGCTCGTGGTGAAACGGCGTGCCTTCTTCGAAGGTCAAATTGTAGGCGGATAGATGCGGCGGTTGAAACTCCAGCGCCGCGTCAAGATCTGCTTCCAGTTCTGCAAGAGTTTGCCCGGGATTGGCGTAGATCAAATCGAAGCTAAAGCTGTTGAAATTGGCCTGCTTCACCGTGCTGAGCGCTCTTTTCGCTTCGTCGGCGGAATGAATGCGGCCGAGAAACTTGAGCAACCTGGTCTGAAACGACTGCACGCCGACGCTGATGCGGTTGACGCCGGCGTCACGGTAGCCAAAAAATTTCTCGCTATCGACGGTGCCCGGGTTCGCTTCCAAAGTGATTTCGCAATCGGCCTCGAAGGGAAACGTTGCGGCGACCGACGTGAGAAGCTTACGGATGCTCTGTGGTTCGAAGGTGGACGGCGTGCCGCCACCGAAAAAAATGCTCTGCACGGTTCGGCCGCGCCATTCGTCTCGACTGCCGAAGAACTCGAGCTCGCGCAGCAAAGTATCGTTATAGCTCTGCTCCGGGATCTGCGCTACGACGTGCGAGTTGAAGTCGCAGTAGGGACATTTACTGACGCAGTAGGGGATATGGATGTATAGCGAGAAGGGCGATAGCATTGCCACGTATCATAGTCGGCCAACACTGCGCGGGCAACTCACGGGTGCGGCCGTGAAACGGCTCGTCGGTCGATTGGAGCGGTTTGACCGACCTTTGAATTCATGGCCGGTGTTGGTATGATTCGAGCTGAGATTTTTGGGAGAAGCATGATGTCGGTTCACGAGCATAAAGAAAAGGGCAAGAAAAGTATTCGCTGTTTCGTCATTACCGTCAGCGATACCCGCGACGAAAGCACCGATACCAGCGGCCAAACGATCAGGAAATTCCTCGCGGACGAAGCGCACGAAGCGACAGGCTATCGCATCGTTAAAGATGAACCCGTAGAAATCGAAAAGCTGCTCAACGAGGCTTTGGGGCGGAGCGATGTCGATGCTGTGATCGTCAACGGCGGCACCGGAATTGCGCCGCGGGACGGAACCTATGAAGTGGTCAGCGGTTTCTTGGAAAAGAAACTCGACGGCTTCGGCGAGATCTTTCGCTACTTGAGTTACCTAGACATCGGTTCGGCGGCAATCATGAGCCGGGCGGCGGCGGGGACGGCGCGCGGCAAAGTGCTGATTTCCGTGCCGGGTTCGAGCGGCGCGGTAAAGCTGGCGATGGAAAAGCTCATTTTGCCGGAGATCCGCCACATGGTTTCGCAGCTCCAGGGCAAATGAAAGTCAAAGTGAAATTCTTCGCGATTTTGCGTGAGCGCGCCGGCGCGGCGGAGGTGTCGAAAGAAATTTCCGACGGCTGCACCATCGCCGATCTCTGGCGGCAATTGCAAAAAGATTATCCCAAGCTAGATGTGCCCGGCATTCGTCTTTTATACGCCGTCAATCAGAATTATGTCGGTCTGGATCATGTATTGCGCGAACAAGACGAAGTCGTGTTTATTCCGCCGGTGAGTGGAGGATAAACGGTAATGTTTCGCGTCACGGATCAGCCGATCGATTTAAACGAGTTGGTTCATTATGTCGCCGATCCAGAGGCCGGCGCGGTCGTTCCCTTCATCGGCACGACGCGCAATAACAACGAAGGGCGCAAGGTGATTGCCCTCGATTATGAAGCTTATCCAGAGATGGCCGAAAAAGAGCTGGCGCGCATCGGTGCAGACGCCAAGAAAAAATGGCCGATCTGCAAAATGGCGATCGTGCATCGCCTCGGTCCGGTGCAGATTGGCGAGGCGAGCGTAATCATCGTCGTTTCATCAGCGCACCGCGATGCGGCGTTTGCCGCGAGCCGCTTCGCCATTGAAGAAATTAAAAAAACCGTGCCGATTTGGAAAAAAGAAGTCTTCGAGGGAGGCGAAGTTTGGATCGGCACGCAGAGCGGCCAACCGCTTAGCGCTTTGAAATAATCAGTCGGATTGAACCCGCGCGGCAAATCTTCAATTTCATCTAAACCCACTAGCGGCACCAATCATCGATCACGGTTCAATGCGACCGCTATTTAGCAAGCGGCAAACTCCTATTGCACGATTCCCGTGACGGTTAACAAATAGACGATAGCGAGCATCAGGTAAGCCAGACAAGAGACGCAGAGAAAAATTAAATTCAATCGTCCGGGCCGCGCCGCGGCGGGAAGGTAGCGTGGCAGATAGACATGGTTGAGAAAAATCAGGGCCACGGAAAACAGCACGGTGCCGACGAAGCCGATCACCGCTGAGAGCAAGATCAACGCTCCCGGCTCGGCGGCGCCCATGGTGGCCGAAGTGATGGCGGTGAGCAGGAAGAGAAAAATTAAATACCACGTGCGCACGGAAATCGATTGGATTTTGGGAAAAAAGGCAAACAGGCAATCCGTATGAATCCGGCTCACGGCATCCACAGTAGCGAGCCAGGTGTCGGAGAGAAACGCCGCGGCGACGATGAGAAACAAAAATCGACCAAGCACGCCCCAACTCACTTCGAAGAAACGGCTTTGCACCACGGCCAGCTCGTATCCTTGAGGCAGAAGTCCTTTGGGAAAGAGCAGGGCGTAGGCGAGCAAACAAGTCATCAGCGTCGTGAGCAGATTACCGCCGATGCCGATGCTGATATCCCAGAATAAATAATGCCGCCAGCGACGCACATGCGCCAGCCCTTCGTCGTTGCCTGGAGTGAAACCTGAACTAGAGATCGCCTCGGCTTTGCCGGTAATCGGTCCGGTGAGCCGACCCATGTAGTGCGCCATACCGCCGCCCTTGTCCCGCACCCAGTAGGAGTAAAAAAGCGTCCAGAAGCCGCCGAGACCGGCAAAGGTGATCGCAGTCAATAATTTCGTCGCGTCTGCAGAATCCCACGGTCTCGGCATGGATAAATCCGGCACGAACAAACCCCTCGCGAAAGCCGGCAGCGCATGCAGGGCTTCGGTATTGGCACTTGCCCACAGTAGTCCCACCAACGTGAGGAGCGCCACGCCCCACATGAATGCTTCCACGAGCTGATAGATGACTTTGCTCAGTAGGATAGCGACGAGGAACACCAACATCGAAGTATAACCCCAGAAAAGCGTTTGGCCGCGCGCCGACCAACCTGCCGGAAAATTCGTCAGCGCCGCCAACGAAGTGCCGCCGGCGGCAGCGAAGGCGCCAAACCAAAGAAAGGAAAGCGTCATCAAGATCCAGAGAAAAAAAGCGAAGTGGCGCTGCAAACGAATAAAGCCCTGAAAGATGCTTTCGCCGGTGAGCACGGTATAGCGGCCGATCTCGTAAGTAACGGGAAACTGCAGTAAGCAAGCTGGCAGCAAAAGAAACAAAAAACTCAGACCGTACTTGGCGATGATGTACGGCCACCAGATGAGCTCGCCGCTGCCTTGAGCGAGCGCCATAAAAATGACGCCTGGACCCAGGGCTTTCAGCATGTTCGGCAGAGGTGGTAGGGGCGCCTTTTTATAGGGCGCCAACACGCCCCAAGACGACTGATCGGCCATTACTTTTATTTAGTCGATGCGCTGAACCGCATCTGCGGGAAGCGAGGCGACGAAAGTTTGAAGCGCTTGATCAAGGTATTGCGAATCCTTCGATTCCAAGGTGACCTTGACTTTATAATCGGGCAGGTCGAGGACCGGATACGATCCCAGCAGAAGCTCGGGAAATTTTACCAGAAGATCGTTGAGCATCGCGGCGATCACGCCTTCGCCGTATCGGACAAAAACATTTTTCAGAAAGTAGGGTTTCTCACGAAAGGCTTCTTTGATCGTGTGAAAGCGCTCTTGGAGGATTTTCGGAATGCCGGGAAAAATGTAAACGTTGTGAATTTTCACGATCGCGGCAAAGAGCGCTTCGGTCGCCAATAGCGTCGCGCCTTCAGGCACGTTGGCCATGCGTAAACGAACGTCGTTTACCTGGTCGCCCAGCCGCTGGCGCATACGCCGTTCGATGTCCGGGTGGCGCACGACCTTCAGGCCAAAACCATGGGCAATGCCTTCGATGGTGACGTCGTCGTGGGTCGGCCCGACACCGCCGCTGGTAAAAACATAATCAAAGCATTTGGAAAAGTCTGCGACTTCACGGCCGATCAGGTCGATCTCATCTTGAATCGTCGAGATCTTTTTCACTTCGACGCCCAACTGGCGGAGCTCCGTGCAGAAGAAATAGGAGTTGGTGTCTTGCGTCTTGCCCGATAACACCTCGTTGCCGATGATGACGATGCCGGCGGTTTTTGACATGCTTTTTGCTCTTCGCGCAGTCGCGCCGAGCGGTTCTAGCCGCTCATAAGGATCAAAGATCGAACTCGCTGCAGCTCATAAAAAAATTACAGCTCGCGTTGGAACAAACATACTTGCATTTCTGATTTAACAATTTTGAATTGCAAATGGGACAATAGTCCCACCAGTTTTCCTCGGTGTCTTCTTCCCATGGCACCAGCGCCGCCTGCCTGGGATGTTTTTCTTGCATAAAAACTCCGCTGTTCGAAGAATAACTTACCTGGCTCTAAGTTTAAATAGTTTTGTGCAAAATCCGCGGCATGCGCCGGCTGGAAATTCCGTCCGTCTAACTTGATAGCCGATTGCTCTTGCGACCTGTTTAAGGCCCGCTTATTCCAAGGCTCCGATTATAATCGTCCCTATCCTCACGCCGGCGCCGCCCGGTTATTTCGATGTGCTGAACGATGAGATCTTCAAACGATCCACGAATATCCACCGCCTCGGTTAAAATTCTGCTCGTTGATTGATTTTGTGGTTACATTATAATCCTAATTTTCGCCTTGAATGGAAAAGAAATGGAACAACTTGGAATTATTCTTTTAGCCGCCGGCCAGGGCACGCGGATGAAATCGGCACTCCCCAAGGTGCTCCATCCTTTGGCGGGGAAAGCCCTATTTCTTCATGGCTTAGGAAGCGCGCGCCGGCTCGCTCCGGAGCTCGTCGCGATCGTAGTCGGCCACGGCGCAAATGCGGTTCGAGAGGCCTACGGTGGGACGGACGTAAGCTGGGTAATTCAGGAAAAACAGCTTGGCACGGGCCATGCCGTCTTGTGCGCCGCGGCGACGTTCAAGGACTTTGACGGCGACATCGTCATTTTGAGCGGTGACGTGCCGCTGATTCGAGAAGAGACTTTGCGCGAGATGGTTGGGCATCATCGTAATCGGCGCGCCGCGGTCACGCTACTTACGACCGTGTTAGACGAACCTAAAGGTTATGGCCGTATCCTGCGCGATGGGAAAGGTGCGATTACCGCCACCGTCGAAGAGAAGGACGCCAGCGAGGCGCAGCGCAAAGTCCGCGAGATCAACGCCGGGGTTTACGTGGCTTCGGCATCGTTTCTTTTTGCCGCGTTGGACCGCATTAACAACGACAATCAACAAGGCGAATACTATTTGCCGGATATCGTCGCCATCGCTCTCGGCCAGGGCAAGAAGGTCGAGACCGTGCAGGCGAGCGATAGCCGCGAAGTGATGGGAATAAATAGCCGAGAGGAGCTCGCTTTCATGGAAAAAAACTTGCGCCAGAGCATCAATAAGAAATGGATGGCGGCGGGAGTCACCTTCAAAGACCCGGATACTACTTACATCGAAGAGAGTGTGACAATCGGGAAAGACACGGTGATCGGCGCCAATACCCATCTCCAGGGAAAAACGACTATTGGCGAACGCTGTCAGATCGATGGCAGCGCTTTTATTACCGATATGGAGATCGGCGATGAAGTTCTTTTAAAATTCTCCGTCGTGCTAACCGGAAGCCGCATCGATCGAGGCGCTATTATTGGACCATTTGCCCATCTGCGGCCGGGAACCCATCTGGGCCGTAACGTTCACATCGGCAATTTCGTCGAGGCTAAGGCCGCGCAGGTTGGTGATGGCACTAAGGCCAACCATCTCACGTATCTTGGTGATGTGACCATCGGCCGCGATACTAACATCGGCGCCGGCACGATCACGTGCAACTACGACGGCTTTCAAAAATATAAAACCACGATCGGCGATCGCGTGCAGGTGGGCAGTGACACGACGTTGGTGGCGCCGATTTCCTTAGGCGACGATGTTTACGTCGCCACGGCAAGCACAGTGCGCCACGACATTCCGGCGGGAGCTTTGGTATTCAATGATCGTGAAGAGCGCGTGCGCGAAGGCTGGACCGAAGAAAAGCGCCGTAAGATGAAAGGAAACAAGAAATAATGTGCGGAATCGTCGGATACATCGGGCATCGAGAAGCAGCGCCGCTGATACTGGAAAGTTTAAGAAAACTCGAATACCGCGGCTACGATTCCGCCGGGATCGCCGTACTGCACGACGGCCAAGTGTCGATACGCCGCTGCGAGGGCAAGTTGAGCAATCTGGAATCGATGCTGCACCGCCAGCCGATGAGTGGAACGGTTGGCATCGGCCACACGCGCTGGGCGACCCATGGCCGACCGTCAGAAACCAACGCCCATCCGCACAGCGCCGGCGACGTCGTGGTCGTGCACAACGGCATCATCGAAAACTACCTCGAGCTCAAAGAGCAACTGGCCAAGCGCGGCACCCATTTCAGCTCCGAGACCGATACCGAGATCGTCGCTCATCTCGTTGCCGAGAAAATCCAGCGCGGCGTCGATTTCCTCGAAGCCGTGCGCCGCACACTGCGCGAAATTCGCGGCTCCTATGCCTTGTTATTTCTTAACCGGCGCGATCCGCGGCGTCTTATCGTGGCAAAAAATTCGACGCCGATTGTGATTGGCTGGGGCGAGGGCGAGACTTTTATCGCCTCCGACATTCCCGCGTTACTCGACTATACCCGCAAGGTGACGTTTCTCGAAGACGGCGAAATCGGCGAAGTCACGCTCGGCTCTTATCGCTTGCTCGACGGGAAAGGCAAACCCATCAAGCGCCCGGTAAAAGAAATTACCTGGGACGCCGTAGCGGCACAAAAGGGCGGCTTTGCGCATTTCATGCTCAAAGAGATTCACGATCAGCCGCGCGCGCTGGCAGACACGTTTCGCGGCCGCATCTCGCTCAAGGATGGGCAGGTATCGCTCGAAGATATGAAATTGACCGCGACCATGGCCAAGCAAATCAAACGATTTCATCTCGTCGCCTGCGGCACCGCCTGGCATGCCTGCTTGGTCGGCAAATTCATGCTCGAAGAGATCGCTGGCATTCCCGCCGAAGTCGACTATGGCTCTGAGTTCCGGTACCGCTCGCCCCTCATGGATCCGAAATCGGTTTTGTTGATGGTTAGCCAATCCGGCGAGACCGCCGACACTTTGGCGGCGACTGAAATAGCGCGCGCCAAGAAGGCCAAGATCCTTTCGATCTGCAACGTGATCGATTCATCGATCCCGCGAAAATCCCGCGGCGTGTTATACACGCATGCCGGACCGGAGATCAGCGTAGCCAGCACCAAAGCTTTCACCACTCAATTGACGGCGTTGTATCTTTTGGCTGTCGCATTGGGCCGGCTTAACGGCAAGCTCAAGCCGGTGGATGCGCGAAAATTGCTACGCGATTTGATGTTTCTGCCGAGCTGGGTGGACAAAGCTTTGGAGCTGGAAGATCAAGTCAAAGAGTTAGCACGCGATCTCATGCACAGCCAGGATTTCCTCTATCTCGGGCGTGGCATCAATTATCCGATCGCCCTGGAAGGCGCGCTCAAGCTAAAAGAGATTTCCTATATTCACGCCGAAGGTTATCCGGCGGGCGAGATGAAACACGGCCCGATTGCTTTGATCGACGAGAAAATGCCGGTGTTGGTTTTGGCGCCGCGCGATCGTTACTTTCACAAAACCGTGAGCAATCTAAAAGAAGTAGAGTCACGGGGCGGCAAAGTGGTGGTGTTGACTGATGATGTCAAGAGCGTGAGCGAGATCAGCGGGCATCGGGTCTTGACCCTGCCCAAAGCTTCGCACTATCTTACGCCCATCGTGATGACGATCCCGCTGCAACTGCTGGCCTATTACATCGCCGTGCATCGCGGCACGGACGTGGATCAGCCGCGTAATCTCGCTAAGAGCGTGACGGTCGAATAATGGCCCTGTTCGCACGAGGGTCGATCCGTTTGGCGTATCCGCTCCACTCGCTTCAGCATCGCAATTTTCGGCTGCTTTTTTTCGGCACCAGCCTCTCGCACGTCGGCGATTTCATCCAGGCCATGGCGCAAAGCTGGCTGGTCTGGACGATGACCGGCTCGCCGTTTCTGCTCGGCCTGGTGGGTTTTTCCCAAGCGCTGCCGCGCCTGCTGCTGGGCGTGGTCGGCGGCGCGATCGTCGACCGCATCGAGCGCCGCCGGCTGCTCATGTCGACGCAGATTCTCGCGATGCTTCAGGCGTTTGTTTTCTGGGCGTTGGTCTATTTCGAAGCCATCCAGTTCTGGCACGTGATTACCCTGGTTCTCTTCCTGGGCACGGTGAACACTATCAATCAGACCGCACGCCACTCGTTGATCAATAGTCTGGTACCGCGCGAGGATCTCATGAACGCCATCGCGCTCAATTCCTCGATGGCCAATTTGGCGAAAATCGCCGGGCCATCGCTCGGCGGCGTGCTGATCAGCGTGATCGGCGTGGCCGGTTGTTTGTTTGTCAACGCAGTGAGTTTTCTCGCTATCATCGTGACGTTGCTCGTGATGGTTTTTCCCTCGGTTAAGTTAAGAAGCAACGATGAAGCGCCTTTCTGGGAAGAGGTTCGCGAGGGCTACCTTTTTTTGCGCGGTCAGCGTCGCCTCTTTGCGATCATTTTGCTGACTTATGGGGTTGCGTTAGTGGGCACGCCCTATTCGCGTTTCTTGCCGGTGTTCGCCACGGACGTGCTGCACGCCGGCCCGTCGACGTTCGGTTTATTATTGGCCGCGCCGGGCATTGGCGCGGTGATCGCCGGTTTGGGAATCGCGTCGTTCAGCCGGCTGAGACGGCGCACGCACTTCGTCGCGATGAGCGTCTATTCATTCTCTCTATGGCTGATTTTGTTTTCTTTCTGCCGTTCTCTACCGCTGTCGATGCTCTTTCTTGTTCTCGTCGGCGCTAGCAATATCGCGTTTCGCTCGGTGGCAAATTCCGTCGTGCAAATGGAGACGCCGCCGCATTTGTTGGGCCGCATGCTCAGCTTGTTTTTCATGGACAAAGGCATGTGGTCCTTTGGCACACTGTTTATCGGCAGCGTCGCCCACTTGGTCGGCACGCCGAAGGCAATCGCCATTTCAGGTCTGGGTTGCGCTCTTGCCGCATCCTGGCTGCTCTACCAGCAACGTCAGGTGCGCGAAAGGCAACCCCTCGAAAGCTTAAAGCGCCGCGTCGTGCAGTAAGCGCGCCGCCTCTTCCGGCGCGACCGAATTCATATACATGCCCGAGCCCCACTCGAAACCCGCGGCGCGTGCAATCTGCGGCAGGATCTCGATGCGCCAGTGGTAGTAGCGAGTCGTGCTTTGATGCGGCGGCTTTGAGTAGATCACGTAATTGAACGGCGGCCGGTCGAGGGCTCGGTTCAGCCGCGAAATGAAATCCCTGAGGAATTGAGCCAGCGCCGTAATATCTTCATCCGTGCTCTGTTCGAAAGCTGCCACATGATTTTTTGGCAATATCCAAGCTTCGTAGCTAAAACGCGGCGCGAAAGGGCAGAACGCAATGAATTTGTCTGATTGCGACACCAGACGCTCGCCACAATTCACTTCACGCTGAACAATTTCGCAAAAAATACAGTGGGCCGTTGAGTCATAGTGTTTTTTTGCCCGGGTGAGTTCGTCGGCCGCCGACTGTGGCACAATGGGCAAGGCGATCAACTGCGAATGTAAATGCTCAAAGGTCGCGCCGGCGCGCTCGCCTTGGTTTTTGTAGAGGAGCAAATAACGCCAGCGTGGATCACCGCCTAAAACGCGCATGCGCGCGCGGTAGGCGCGTAAAATGTCCGTGCATTGATCGATATTGAGCGCGCCCATGTTGATTTCGTGGTCGGGACTTTCGATGATCACCTCGTGAATCCCGAGCCCATTGAGCGATTCATAAAAGGAGTCTTTTTTTGCCGTCGAAGCGCCGTTATCTTCCAGCGCCGGGTACTTGTTGGGAACCACGCGCACGGTCCAACCTGGTTTATTGGCATCCGAATGATTTTCCCGTAGAGCCCAGACCTCGGGCGGCGTGAGCGCTTCGTTGCCGGGGCAAAAAGGACATGGCTCGCCGTGCGCCGGCCCGTTACCGGCGCCATGCTGTCGTGGCCGCTTCGACCGCGCTGCGGCGATAATGACCGAGCGGCCGGTGATCGGATCCCACCTGAATTCCGGCATATGTTTTATAACGGTCGCACGTGTGCATTCAGCGACTGCGGTCAACGACTGGTAGAAAGCCCTTGGCGTAAAAGTAAAATTCCGAAGATCCCTGGCGTGTGGCGTCCGGTTTGGTCCGTTGCACGGCGGAAAAGTATTTTTTCAGCTCAGCCGTAAAGCCATGCAGATCGTTGCTGATGAAACTCTTGATAAGCAATGAACCGCTGAGCCGCAGCAATTGGATAGCGACCTCGAGAGCCGCCTTATTGAGCTCCAGGCAGCGCACCGAGTCGGCGTCGCGAATGCCGCTTAGTTTCGGCGCTAGATCGGATAACACGCAGTCTGCTGGTCCGTTCAAGACCGCTTTAATTTGCTCTTGAATCTCATTCCTCGCCATATCGCCCTGAAGTAAAATAATATTACGTTCACGAAAAGGTTGGATCGTTTGTAAATCCACGCCGATGATTTTGCCGTTTTGACCGACTGTCTTGGCGGCGACCTGGAGCCAGCCGCCGGGCGCGGCGCCGAGATCGACGACCGCATCGCCGGGCTTGAGCAGACGATAGCGCTGTTGCAGCTCGAGTAACTTATAGGCGGCGCGTGAGCGGTAACCTTCTTGCTTGGCTTTTTTGTAGTAACTATCGCGGGGATTGTAGGCCATCGCGGTTGGTTTGAATCGGGCTTTTGGACATTGTGCCAGTTTTCAGGGGCGAAAAAAAAGCCCAGCCTCGAAGTTAGGCTGGGCTTGAAAACAGAAATTTTTGACCCGTGTCAGCGTGCTCCCTGGACCTGAAATTCCACCCGACGATTAACCGCTCTTGCCCACTGGGCGTCTTGATCGATCAAAGGTTTGCTCTCGCCAACGCTAGCAGCCGACATACGATTGGGGTCGATCCCCTGGGCCGAAAGCTCCTTCATCACGACCTGAGCGCGCCGCTGACCTAACTTCTGGTTGTACTCCTCAGTGCCGGCTGCGTCGGTGTGGCCTTCGATCACAACGGTCAGATCAGCTTTTTCCTTGAGCCGCTGCGCCGCGACGTACACCTGCCCCTTACCAAGGTCGGTAAGTTCGGCGGAATCAAAACGAAAGGCGACATCCGGAAAGACGATCTTTTCGACTTCGATGATTTTCGGGACTTCTTTGACGACGATTTTTTCTACGGGTACCTGGACGATTTTTACAGTTTCTGGCGCGGCGGCGGGTGCGGCGGCTTGCGGCTGCGGCTGAGCGGCGGGTTTGACCGGAACTTTTTTAGGCATTCCATAATCTTGCAGCGGTTGTGGCTCCGCCAAAACCGGCGGGTGCGGATTATGACCAAAAAAGGCTTCCAGCTGCGGGGTTGCGCTCACAAGGAAGTGAAACGGGCGAAAGATCGTCCATTCCGCGAGCCAACCGACAGGGTAGAATAGATACGCGGTAACGCGTAACGGGTTGGACTGGCTGTCGTCATACTCGTCAGGCGCGGCTTGCGCTGAGCTGGTCAGCAGAGTGACAACGAAAAACAGCCCTATAATGAACGACCGCTGCATCTTCATGAGCATCCTCCTTAAGGAGACCAAGTTTAGGCCCTGCCGGGCTTTTTGTCAAATTTACTTCGCGCTCATGCCGGCTTCGCTTGCTTGTAAGCGCCGACGCCATAGTTTAAGAAAAAACATCGCCGTTGGCGCTAGTAAGTAAATGGTTCGACTATTAGGCGCGACGATGGAGGTGACGAAGCGATGGGTGTTACGAGCACAAAGAACGGCCGGTCAATCTCGATCACCTGGGAGCGACCGCCGTTAAATGTCTTTGATCTCAAGCTCTTGCGTGAGCTGGACCAGGCGCTGACGATCTGCGCGCAGGATGGTGAAGCGGATGTGATCGTATTTCAGGGCGCCGGCGCGCGCGCCTTTTCGGCAGGCGTCGACATTCGCGATCACAGCCGAGAAAAAGTTCCCGAGATGCTCGACGCTGTTCATGGAGTCATTCGCAAACTGCTGGCGTTGCCGCAGGTCACGGTGGCCGCGGTCCGCGGCCTTTGTTTGGGCGGCGGTTGCGAAGTCGCGAGCTCGTGCGATTTAATCATTGCCAGCGAGGAAAGTTTGTTTGCCACCCCGGAGATTCTCGTCGGTTGTTACCCGCCGGTGGCGCTAGCGCGCTTCTCGCAATTGATCGGCTATCATCGCGCGGCCGAGATGATTCTCACCGGCCGGCGTTTCTCCGCACGCGAAGCGCAGACGTTCGGACTGATCAATCGCGTCATTGACGCGGAGCAATTTGCTGCCGGCTTGAGCGCGCTCTTGGACGAACTATCGAACAAGAGCGGACGAGTTTTACGTCTGACCTTGAAAGGCTTGCGCGAGATGTCGCTCGGCGGCTTCGATCAAGCTCTCAAACGTTCCGAAGAAATATATGGTCGCGAGCTCCTGCAGACCGCAGATGTCGAAGAAGGAGTGCGCGCGTTTTTAGAAAAACGCGCGCCAATATGGCGCCACCGCTAGCCGGGTTCGCCAATTCGGCTCGCCTTCGCCCGAGATTAATCAAGGCCCGGGGCATATGTTACTTTTGACTGAATGGCCGATTTTGAAGTCAAGATTGCCACCGATGCGCGCGAAATCGAGCAAGCTCAGCGGCTCCGATTCAACGTCTTTAACCTAGAACTTCATAAAGGATTGGCGTCGTCGTACGAGCACGGCTTGGATATCGACGAATTCGACCCCTATTGCGATCATTTGATTGTTCGGGAATTGCGCAGCGGCGATATTGTCGGTACTTACCGCCTGCTTCGCGGAGCGCAATCGCGTCGTCACATCGGCTTTTACTCCGAGCAAGAATTCGATCTGACGCGAATTAAAACACTGGACGGCGAATTGATGGAGCTCGGCCGCTCGTGCGCGCGTAAAGACTTTCGCGACCGAGCGCTGATTCCGCTCATGTGGGAGGCGATCGTCGAGCAGATTGGCAAGCATCATGTGCGCTATCTTTTTGGTTGCGGCAGCCTGTACACGACGGATATCGCTGAAGTCAGCGCGATGTTTTCGCTGTTTAAAAATAAATATTATGCGCCCGAGATCTATCGCGTTCAGCCGGTAAAAAAGTGTCAGTTCGCCGGCATGGCGGATACTGTTGCGGTCGCCGACGAGCAGGCGCTGTTTCAAAAGTTGCCGAGCTTGATCAAAGGCTATCTCCGCATCGGCGCCTTGGTGTGCGGGCCGCCGGCGTTGGACAAGGAATTCGGCACGTCGGATTTTTTTTTGCTGTTGGATTTCGCTAGCCTCAAAGGAGAGTATCTCAAACGACTCGGCCTCGGCGACTTCAAGGTGAGCGATGCGCCTGCTTAAATTTGCCGCTTTTCTATCCCTTGTGGGTGGTCTTTTTCGTTCTGGTGGCAATCGTGCATTTATGGATCTCGATTCTTGGGCTGCCCAATCGTTGGAAAATCCTCAGCCGCCTCAACCGCAATTATACCCTTTTGCTGCGCTTGATTCTCAACATCAAAGTGACGATCGCGGGCGATGAGGGCCAGTTGGAACGCGGCGGTTACGTCGTTATTGCCAACCACGTCAGCTACGGCGACGGCATCGTGCTCGGCAGCATCTTCCCGATTGTTTTCGTGTCGAAACGCGAGGTTAAAAAATGGCCGATCGTCGGTCAGTGGAACGTGCTCTGCGGGACGATTTTTATCAACCGGCAAAGAAAAAACGAAGTGGGTACAATGGTTTGCGAGATGACGCGCAAGCCGCAAGAAGCGAATGTACTTTTATTCCCCGAAGGCACGTCGACCAACGGTGAAAAAATGCTGCCGTTTCAAACCGTGCCCTTGGCGGCGCCGCTGCGCAGCCGATCGATCATCCTGCCAGTGAACCTGGCATATCAAACGATCGATGAGCAGCCGGTCACGGCAGCGAATCGCGATTTTGTTTATTGGTACGGTGATATGGACTTCGTCACCCATTTTTGGAATCTTCTCGGCCGGCGCGGTGTCGAAGTGCTAGTGACCCTCCATCCGAAGATCGAATGTTTCCGCTACGCGGACAATTCGGCGGGTCGAAAAAAACTGGCCGAGGATTGCTACAATCGCGTCCTCGGCCGAGTCAGAGGGAAAGATTTATTTCTTGAGGATGCGGCGATAACACGGACGAGCCGTCGACGTTACTCTCCAGTTAACTGCTTTTTGATGTTTTCGACGAATTCTTTCAACATGGCATCGGCTTTTTTGCGGATGATTGGCTGGCCAAACTCACCGATCTTGCCCAAAATATTCACGTCCGTTTCAACCATCAACGCGGTTTGATTCGCGCCCAAGTCTTTGAGCGTCATGGTGGTCTTCCCATTGACCGCGCCCGCAGCCATGCGATCCTTCGCCTCGGCGCGTAAGGCGGCGCGCCAGTCGTTTTTGTTTTGCTCTTCGAGGATGATTTTACCTTGCAGGTTCAACTTGATCGGTCCGACGCGGACCGTCAATGCGCCCTCGTAAGTCGTGTCGTCGATTTTACTGACCGATTCGACCCCAGGCAATGACTTCGCCACCTTGGGTACATCCATTAAGAAATCCCAGAGCGGCTCGCGCGCCACGGGAATCTCTGCAGTTTGGCTGAATTTCACCGTCTTTTGCCTTTCTTTGTGACTTTCTTTTTTGCCGGTTTGGCCTTGGCCGCCGCCTTGGCTTTTGATTGTTGGCGAATATCAGCAAGCGCTTTCTCGAGCGCGCGCCGGACAAACACCGCTGCCATGTCCTTTTTGTAAGCCGCCGAGCCGCGAAAATCGCTCACCGGATCGACCGCTTCTTTGGCTTTTTCGCCGGCTTCGGCAAACGCTTCCGTTTTCAAGGGCTGACCGCGCAGGACGGCTTCGGCCGCAGTGGCCCGGATCGGCGTAACGCCGACGCTGCCGAGCGCAATGCGCACTTCGGCGATCGTCTTGAGAGTCTTGTCGAGAGTCAGAACGGCGGCCGCGGACACCGTGGCGTAATCGTCGGCGGTCCTCGGCAAAAACTTAATGTAGGCCGCGCCCGTGTTGGGCAACACCTTCGGCACCATCACTTCGGTGATGATCTCGTCGGGGTTGAGTACGGTTTCGTAATAATCCTTGAAAAACTCATCGAGCGGAATCGTTCGACTGCCGTTCGGCGAGGTCGCCTTTACGGTCGCGCCGAGGGCGATGAGGCTGGGTGGCGGGTCCATATTGGGATCGGCATGCGCTAGACCGCCGCCGACCGTCGCCATATTGCGCACCCGTAGGGTGGCCACGTGGTGGTAGGTTGCGGCGAGCATGGGCAAGCGCCGGCGCACGAGCGCCGAGTCTTCCACGGCCCGATGCGTAGCGAGACCGCCGATGCTTAAGCCGCCATCTTTGACTTCAATGCCGTTCAGACCGCGCACGGAACCGAGACTGACTAGGCAGGTCGGCCGCACCAAGCGCTGCTTCATCATGATCACCAACGCTGTGCCGCCGGCGATGAGCTTGGCGTCGGCGCCGAATTCCTTCAGCGTCGAATGAACTTCCTTGAGGTTTTTCGGCGTGCGATATTCGAAAGGTATCATGGGTATATCCTTACTTGGCGAATTGGTGAGCTTTCTCAATCGACTCGATGATCTTGTAGTAACCGGTGCAGCGGCAAAGATTACCCATCATCCAATCTTTGATCTCGTCTTCGTTGGGTTTGGGTTTTTCTTTGAGTAGAGCCGTCGCCGCGACCACTTGGCCCGGTGTACAAATGCCGCATTGGAAACCGCCGTACTGGATGAAGCTTTTTTGTACCGGATTGAGCTCGCCGTTCTTCGCCAGGCCCTCTACCGTCGTGATGTCACGGCCTTCCACCATCACCGTCAAAGTCAAGCAGGCACTGATCATGTCCCCGTCCATCAGGACGGTACAGGCGCCGCACACGCCGACGCTACAGCCTTCTTTCGTGCCGGTTAAGCCGAGATCGTAACGCAAGCAATCAATGAGCAGGCGATTGGTCGGGACATCCACCTCGACCCTCTTTCCGTTGACGCGAAATTTGATCTTCTTATTCATCGCTGATCCTTTCTGTCGTTCTGTGGCGCGGAATTTTAAATGCAGCTAGGTAAGACCCACCAGGGCTCTCTTATAGAAAGAAATTTCCCAAACTGCAAGCCGTTCATCGGCAAAAAATAGCCGAAAACCATAGCGAATTTGCGCAGCAGTCTAAGCTCCGTGGCGGCGCCCGCCGCCGTCAGCGATGGCTCAGTGAAATAATCGCGCTGCGTCGAAAAATTTTCAAAATTTAATGACCGTGCGGATACTTTTGCCTTGGTGCAGTAGATCGAACGCTTCGTTGATGCGCGCCAACGGCAAGGTGTGCGTGATCATCGGCTCGACTTGGATCTCGCCGGCGAGATACTTCTCGACGTAATCCGGCAATTGGGAGCGGCCTTTCACGCCGCCGAAAGCCGTGCCACGCCAAACCCTGCCGGTCACCAGCTGAAACGGCCGGGTGCTGATTTCTTCACCGCCGCCGGCGACGCCGATGATGATCGATTCGCCCCAGCCTTTATGACAGCATTCGAGCGCCGCGCGCATGGTCTGGACGTTGCCGATGCATTCAAACGAGTAATCGACACCGCCGTCGGTCATCTCAATGATCACTTCCTGGACTGGCCGGCCACTCGCTTGCGGCACGATAAAATCGGTGGCGCCGAGATTTTTTGCCATCTCGAACTTAGCGTGATTGGTGTCGACGGCGATGATGCGCTCCGTCTTCGCCATGACGAGTCCTTGGATCACGCTCAGTCCGATGCCGCCGAGGCCGAATACGGCGGCAATGGAACCTGGCCGCACTTTCGCAGTATTCAAAACCGCGCCGATGCCGGTGGTGATGCCGCAGCCGAGCAGGCAGACCTTGTCCAGCGGCGCAGCCGGATTGATCTTGGCGACGGCGATTTCCGGGAGCACGGTATATTCGGAAAAGGTCGACGTGCCCATATAATGAAAAATCGTCTTGGCGCCGAGAGTGAAGCGCGAAGTGCCGTCCGGCATCACCCCTTTGCCTTGAGTTAGCCGAATGGCGCCGCAGAGATTGGTGCGGCCCGAGCGACAAAATTTGCACTCACCGCATTCGGGAATATAGAGCGGAATCACGTGATCGCCGACGTTTACTGACTTAACTCCTGCGCCGACATCCATCACGGTCGCGCCGCCCTCGTGGCCCATGATCGCGGGAAACAGACCCTCGGGATCTTTGCCCGAGAGCGTGTAAGCATCAGTATGACAAACTCCCGTCGCCGATATTCGCAAA
>Ga0111539_10002995_pt1 | contig 22413 bp, 16 predicted proteins | sample RhiMethybrSRZTD1_FD_79667 | JGI IMG/M metagenome (GOLD analysis project Ga0111539, IMG submission 79667) | Populus rhizosphere microbial communities from Tennessee, USA - Rhizosphere MetaG P. TD hybrid SRZTD1 (version 2) (version 2) | ecosystem: Host-associated > Plants > Roots > Rhizosphere >...
CACCTGTTTTATCGTCGAAACCCATTCCGCCTTCTTCGACAGAGGCGACCATAAATAGTAGCAACAGCGCGCGCATGCCATAATAGCTAAAACGCTCCCACATTTCGGTAAAAAATAATGTAGCCAATCCTCTCGGATGACCAAAAAAAGTTCTTTCAGAATTCATTAACCGAATGTGTGATCCTAAAATTGACTAGGTCTAAGTTTGGTAAAACCTAGCCAAAGTATGCCGATAAATTCATTTTAGCAACTAGGGTGAATCTTAAAACTATTTTATAAATGATTGGTTATAGACTTTTAGATTACAAGTTGGTGTTCGGAAACCCCGTGTAGCTGTAAAATTCTCATAACATTTTACAGGCCCGGTTGTTTATTTTAGTAAGAGGTTAGTATCAAAAAAAACAAAAAAATTGAATCATGAAAAATTATCTTTTTGTATTTGCATTATTCTTTGGGGTACACGCGATGCATGCGCAAAACGAGAGTCCTCAAAAGGAAAGTGCGCCAAGCGAAAACGCGCAGACAGAAAGTGCCGAGATTACCGATGACCAGCTTGAGAAATACGCAGTAACGATGGATTCCGTTAATGATATGAAAGCAAGTCTGTTGAAGGATATCGAAGCGATGGTTAAAGACAATGAAAAAATGACGAATGCCCGCTACAACGAACTTTCAAAAATCGCGGATGATCCAGCAGCGCTTGCAAAAGCTAAGGCTACCCCTGAGGAAATTGCATTCATTAAGGAAGTAGCAGCCAAGAAGGAAGAAGGCACGGCAAAGATTCAGGAAACATTTCAATCGATGGCGAAAGAATATGTTGGTGCCAGTGATTACAATAAAATTAAAAAAGCATTGGCTACAGATCCGGAATTGCAAAAGCGATATCAGACTCACCTGGACAAACTCGGGGGCAGTTAACTAATTCTTAAGATAAGGATCATCAAAAGTGATCCTTATTTTTTTGCATAAATAATACCTGTCTTATAAAACGCCTAAAAAAAAACTTCTGTATCTCCTTTTTGTTGGCCGCCAATCATTAAAAATCATATATTTGCCCTCTTATACTAATTCCAGAAATGCGTTATTTTCTCAAGGTAGGTCTCTCGATACTGTTGTCGCTCCTTTTCATTCAAACACAGGCTCAGTTTAATGTTAATTCGCTTTTTACACCTGTTGCCCCAGGTATCACGCCGGAAGTTTTCCGGGTCGTCTCAGAATCACAAAATGATATGATCGATTCCGTCGATTTTGAAGATCCCACGCTCACATTCGGAGATTCCCTGAGTGACTGGAGAAACTGGAGTTTTGTTGAAAATTATGCTTTTGGAAAAGACCGCGGCGATTTACCGATGATCACCGACTTGAACTCACTCCATCCTTTTTTCCGAGACCAGATTCAAACGTTGATCGCAAAATGTAAAACAAAGGGAATTGAGTTGATGGTAGTTGAAACTTATCGCACGCACGCCAAACAGCACGAATATAAGACGATGGGGAAAAAATATACCAGCTCAGGCGCCGGTCGCTCCAAACATCAATACGGACTTGCAGTTGATGTTGTTCCTGTCGTAGATTCCGTTGCCGTTTGGAATAATACGATGTTGTGGCGGAAGATCGGTGCTATAGGTGAAAAGTTAGGACTTCGTTGGGGAGGCCGGTGGAGAAAACCATATGATCCTGGCCATTTTGAATGGACCGGAGGATTGACTTCTTTTCACCTCGTGAATGGCAATCTCCCAATGCTTCCCAATTTCACTGAACGCTATCCTTGTCTTGAAGAAGATATGAAAATTTTGAAAAGGTATTGGAAGGAATGGGAAACTTCCCAAAGTGCAATGACCCGTAAATAAATGAAACTCACGTTCCCCGATAATTTTATCTTCGGAACAAGTACTGCAGCTGCTCAAATAGAAACTGCCTTTGAACACGACTGGCAAGGTGTGAAGGCCCGAAATGGAGTGATCTTCGAGCGAACCACTGACCACGAAAAAAGATTTAAAGAAGACGCTGCGATTATCGCATCCGTTGCGCCTAATTACCGAATGGGGCTGATGTGGAGCAAGCTGCAACGCGCACCCTTCTCAACTTTCGACCTGCAAGCTGCGCAAGAATATCATCATTTTATTCAGGACCTTAGGGAAAAGGGAATTGGTATTATGATGGTGTTACACCATTTTACAAATCCGATTTGGTTCTCAAAACTCAATGGTTGGGAAAAAGCGGAAAACATTCCGATGTGGGTTGATTTTGCAAAAAAAGTGGTCGATGAATTCGGGCAATATGTTTCCTTCTGGAATACTTTTAACGAGCCCAACGTTTACGCCAGCTACGGATGGATTACTTCATTTTTCCCTCCTTTCAAAATCAATCCGTTGATTGCTGGAAAAGTCGTGAAAAATATGGGCCTTGCGCACAACGAAGTGTACGACTACATCAAGTCAAAATTCCCAGATCAGCCCGTGGGAATTTCCCATAACGCCACCGTATTTTCTGCAGAGAATTTATTAGGCTGGTTTCCTGCCCGCCTGTCGGATTGGTGGTTTATGGAGTACGTTCCAAGTCATTTTGAAAAAGTTGATTTTTTTGGCATGAGTTATTACGGAAGAATTCCGCACGATCCGTTTCCAATTACCTACTTAGAAACACCTGAAAAAATGAAAGCCCTGCGTCGGCGGCACGATGATATCTGGGAGTATCATCCGGAAGGGCTGCGTACCTGCCTGGATCGTTATTGGACAAAATACAAGAAACCGATTATTATTACCGAAAATGGCGTATGTGACGAGAGTGATTTCCTTCGACTTCAGGCTATTCAGGATTATGCTTATATTGTTCACAAGGCTATAAAAGATGGCATCGACATTCGTGGCTATTACTTCTGGAGCACGTGGGACAATTTTGAATGGCACCTTGGCCCCGCAATGCGTTTTGGATTATACGAATGTGATTTTGAAACGATGCATCGGATGAGAAGACCAAGCGGGGACTTATATGCTTCGTTGGCGTACTCCAAAAAAATAACCATCGTAAAACCCGAAAAGGAAGCGTTTGCATAAAGTAGGTTTACATGCAAAGATAGGGCTGTAAAGGCCGCAAACATTTCAGTTTATTCGAGGTGCATGATAACACATTATCCGTAAACAACTCGACGTGTATGAAAAACATTTTGCTGTTCGTCTCAATCATTCTTTTTTGGAGTTCTGTTGATGGGCAGTCAAAAAAAGAAATCCTATACGTGGGGACATATTCTGTTCGTGGAAGCCAGGGGATTTACGCCTATACCTTTAACAGAGCGAAGCAAACTTTAACCCTTCTTCAGGCAGTTCCAAGTTTGGAAAGCCCATCCTTTATTACCATACATCCCTCCCAGAAATATCTCTATTCAGTTAACCGTGGTAAGGCCGACATAGCAGATCAAGGTGGTTCAGTCAGTGCCTATGGCATCGATCCCACAACTGGCAGGCTGAGCGGTCTCAACAACAAATCCTCTTATGGCGATGGGCCATGCTATGTCGAAGTTGATAAAACGGGTAAATATATTTTTATATCACATTACGGCGAGGGCAATCTCACAGTGCTTTCATTGTTCAAAGATGGATTAATCGGAAGCGTTTCGGACGCAAAAAAATACACAGGTAACAGCGTCAACCCGGAAAGGCAACAAAGCCCGCACATTCATTCGACCGTAGTCTCACCGGATAATAAATTTCTCTATGTAATGGACCTCGGGACCGACAAAATTTATATCTATGAATTTAATTCCGAAGAAGGGACACTTCACCCCGCTACAACTCCGGAAGTTAGTGTTGTTCCGGGCGCGGGACCACGTCACCTTGCGTTACATCCTTCTGGAAATTTTGCTTATTTGGTGGAAGAGTTAACCTCAACGGTGGGGGTATTCTCGGTTGACAAGGCAAGCGGGGCCTTAGCGGTTTTACAAGATTCGGTAAAATCATTACCCGAAAATTTCGCAGAAAAAAATACCAGCGCAGATATTCACACCGATATCGCAGGAAAATATCTATACATGTCTAACCGGGGAGCAAATGTTCTCAGCATATATACAATTGGCGATGATGGCAAGATTACGTTAATAGGTCATCAAAGCACAGGCGGAACAGTACCGAGAAACTTTCTGGTCGATCCTAAGGGGCAATATTTGTTCGCTGCCAATCAGGATTCTGATACCATCAATATTTTCAAAATCAATTCAAAGACTGGTAAGCTAACTGAAATAGGCAAACCCATTAAGGTACCTTCACCCGTTTGTCTTAAGCTGTTAGCTTTGAATTAAGCAACTGCAACATGCGACCTCGGCGGGAGAGCATGGCAGTTTTCTGACATTCTATTCGTTCCCACGCATCGAAGCCGAACGGTTTGTTGCGCGGGCAAGATTAGTAAAAACGTCGATTCTAAATTAAAATGGCAACATTTGTAAACTTGACATTCACCCATGTGGCTCATAATTTTATGGGTTAAATATCCAGGATGGAAATGACTCGGACAGATCATGGTCGTCGGGCCGGAAAAGTGTTACAGGATTTTTTATCTGACCAAATGTTTACGACCAAATTATCCATTCAAGAAAAATTCACGCTACTTATAAGCTGCTTGATATTGCTCCTGTGCACGTCGGCCGGGGCGCAGGAAAAAAATCTAAAGTTCGAGCACCTTGGGATACGTGAAGGTCTATCGCACAGCAACGTGCGGGGTATACTCCAGGATCATGAGGGGTTTATGTGGTTCTCCACGCACGATGGCCTAAATAAATACGACGGTTATAAATTCACGGTCTACAAAAATTTACCCAATGATGAAAAAAGTCTGAGCCATAATAATTTGTGGCGAATTATTGAAGACCGACGCGGTAATATCTGGATTGCCACCTGGGGTGGTGGTTTGAACATGTTCGATCGCGAGACAGAACATTTTACCCACTACCGGAATGATCCCAATAATCCCAATTCCGTGTCAGATGATTTTATCTATACCCTATTGGAAGATCACGCCGGAAATATCTGGATTGGGACAAATAATGGTGGCTTAAACGTGTTGGATGTCAATACCAAACAAATCGTACGTTACACGTATGACAAGAACAATCCAGACGGAATTAGCGATAATGAAATCCGTGACATTTACGAAGATCAGCAAAACAACATTTGGGTAGCGACAGGTAACGGAGGTTTAAATTTATTTGATAGAAATGGCAAAACATTCAAATCGTTTAGACACAATACCGCTGACCCCAGATCTATTGCCAGCAATAATGTACGCACCATAACGCAAAGTAAAGAAGGAACATTTTGGATCGGTACCTACGGTGGCGGCGTCGATTTATTTTTGCCCGACCGCGGAGAATTCAAACACTATAAACATGACTCAAAAAATCCCAACAGCTTGTCTCATAATTACATCCAAGACATTCGGCTGGGACCGAGTGGGAATTTGTGGATCGCCACAGAAAACGGCGGTCTTAGTGTATACAATCCTAACACCAGTACATTTAGTAACTATCTGCACGATGATATTGATCGTGGGAGCATCAATGATAACTCGCTCTATATTTTATTCGATGATAAAGAAGGAAACATGTGGATCGGTACTTTTAACGACGGTGTCAACTTCGTTAAAACCGACAACAAGTTTACACATTATCGGCATAACTCCTCGCCTAACAGTCTTAGCAACAACCTTGTGCTTGCCATCTACGAAGATGTTAACGAAAATTTATGGATTGGTACTGATGGAGGCGGATTGAATAAGCTGGAGAGAAAACTGGGAAAGTTCACGCATTATCGCCATAATGCGAATCATTCCAATTCAATAGGGGGCGATTATGTCTTAACTGTGACAGAGGATAGTCGCGGTAATATGTGGATTGGAACCTGGGGAAATGGCTTGTCGATTTTTAATCCTGAAAGAAATACATACAAACATTTCAAAGCAACATCAGCCAACGTCCCCGGGCTAAGCAATAACAACGTCTGGAATATTTTTGAAGACAGCGACGAGAAAATTTGGATCGGTACCTATGGTGGCGGCGTTAATGTCTACGATCCCGAGACGGGAAATTTCACACGATATTTATCACAATCAGATGATCCGGAAAGTCTTAGCCTAAATAATGTTTACTACATTACAGAAGACAGCCGAGGATATATTTGGGTAGCCACCGACGGTGGCGGCATAAACCGGTTTGACAAGAAGACCAAGAAGTTCAAACGGTATGTATACGATCAAACCAAAAATAGTTTAAGTCACAACCGGGTGATCAGCATTCATGAAGATCAGGAACACAACTTATGGATCGGCACGAATCACGGATTAAATCACTTTGATGTCGACAAGGAATTGTTTACAACCTATGAAATAAAAGATGGCCTTCCTGCAGATGCTATTTTAGGTATTTTACAAGATGGTGAAGGATTCTTATGGATCAGTACTAACAAAGGAGTTTCAAAATTCGATCCCGCGACAAAACGGGTTGAAAATTTTACAACGGCTGACGGTCTACAGCCCGGCGACCTTAGTCAGGCGTTTTGTAAAAGCAAAACAGGCGCCATGTATTTTGGTGGCAAAAGTGGATTTAGTGAGTTTTTCCCTGACAGTATCGTCTCCTTTCCCTACGAACCGCCTTTGGTTTTCACAGGATTCGATATCTTTAACAAGCCGGTATTTACGTCGTCAGATCCGAAAATTAAATCTATTCTTCCCAAGCCTATTTCGCAGACTAAGGAAGTAAATCTCTCGTATCAACACTCCGTGTTTTCCATTCAGTTTGCATCGCTAAACTATGCTAATCCACAACGCAAGAACTATGCGTACATGTTGCAGGGTTTCGATAAAGATTGGAACATAGGGGAATTGCATGCCGCCACTTATACCAACCTGGATGCTGGACTATATACCTTTATGGTCAAGGGTCTGAACAATGAAGGCCAGTGGTCTGACAAAATCGCAGAACTTAGAATATATATCGCACCCCCGTTTTGGAAGACCTGGTGGTTTAGAATACTCGCAGTTTCCTGCATCGTTGGCGGAATTGGCTATGTGTATAAGGCCCGCGTTGATACGGTGGAAAAACAAAAAGATGAATTGGAGGGACAGGTTAAGCTACGCACAGAAGAAGTCATTCGTCAAAAGGAAACGCTACAGAAACAATCGGCGGATGTCCAGTTACTAAATCAACAGCTTCAGGCACAAACGGACTTTTTGCAAGGTATCAACATTGAGCTTGAGCGACAGAAAGAGGAAGCCGAAAAAGCACGGCAGGAAGCTGAGCGGGCTAATCAGGCAAAAAGTATTTTTCTTGCCACTATGAGTCATGAAATTCGTACGCCTATGAACGGCGTTATCGGAATGGCTTCGCTCCTACGAGAAACAGACCTAAATCCCGAACAAGAAACTTATGCTGAAACCATCCGGAGTTCCGGCGAGAGTTTGCTTTCGATCATCAACGATATCCTGGACTTTTCTAAGATCGAATCCGGTAAAATGGAACTCGATGTTCATGATGTTGATTTGCGCTTGAGCATTGAAGAAGTTCTTGATCTTTTTGCGACAAGGGCGGCCGCAATCGGACTGGACCTTTTGTATCAAATCGATCATGATGTCCCTTCGATGATCCTTGGCGACGGATTGCGAATAAAGCAAGTGCTTATTAACCTTGTCGGAAACGGCATAAAATTTACGAAGGAAGGAGAAGTCTTTGTGGGAGTGAGGGTGAAGGAACATCATCAGGATCGATATGACCTTGAATTTCAAATTCGGGACACCGGCATCGGAATTCCCAGCGATAAAATTGACAGAATCTTCAAAGCTTTTTCACAAGTAGACTCATCCACCACTCGAAAGTACGGCGGTACGGGACTTGGATTGGTGATTTGCGAAAAACTCGTGACGCTTATGGGAGGATCGATCGCGGTTGAGAGCATTCCTGAATCTGGTACAACATTTACGTTTACCATTCAAACAAAAGCAAGTAAAAATTCTGTCATCAACTACATTCATTTCAACGCTGATGGACTACAGGGGAAAAAGGTTTTGGTCGTAGATGACAATCAGACGAATTGCAACATTCTAAAATCACAACTGACTGACTGGAAATTTTCTCCTACGCTTGCTCCCTCTGCTGGACAGGCCTTAGAAATTTTGTCCTCCGATTCAGCTTTCGAACTGGTGATCACCGATATGCAAATGCCTGATATGGACGGTGTGGAATTAGCATTGGCCATTCGAAAAGTTAATCCGGCGTTACAAATAATACTTTTAAGTTCTATTGGACATGAGCAACGAAAACAATATGATCATCTGTTTTCCCATATCCTGACAAAGCCGGTAAAGCAAAAAGTTTTATCGAATGCCATAACAACAGCCCTGCGAAAAGGGGGAAAACCAAACACATCGTTGGAAGCAGCTGCGACAAAACTTTCCAATGAGTTTGCAGCGCTCTATCCGCTGCAAATCTTGATTGCAGAGGACAATCCTGTAAATCAAACGCTTGCTGTTCGAATGTTAAAAAAACTCGGTTACGATCCGACGCTGTCTGAAAATGGAATTCTTGCGCTCGAAGAAACGCAACGCATACCCTATGACATTATATTAATGGATGTACAGATGCCTGAAATGGATGGACTCGAAGCCACACGACTCATCAGAAAGGGTAACATCAAACAACCCATTATCATAGCCATGACGGCTAATGTTCTGCCGGAGGATAAAGAAGCATGCTTCAATGCCGGAATGGACGATTATATTAGTAAACCAATTCCTGTTACTGAGTTGGTTAAAAGGCTGGAGAAATGGGCTATGTTTCTGCAAAACAAAAAAAGACAGTTACCTTAGCGTGTTCGAAAAGCAGTCCAAGGCTCACGTTACTGCTCAAGAAACCAGTCCAGGAGAGATAAATGCACACTTTGTACATATAGAGCCCCGATATTTCGCAATCTTTAATTACTATTTTCTTTGAATAAAAAGGAAATCAGTTCCGTGCAATATCTCCTACTTAAATGCAATTTATTTCCCTGCAAAGGTTTGTTACTTTCAGAAAATTCACCCGAAATGTGAGTTTACCAAACCTAATATCCTAAGCTATGAGAGTCATCAGATTAATTCTGTTAGGTGTCATATTAAACATTACTACCGTCGCCTGGGCCCAAAAAATTGGATTGCTCATGGATAGCTACGTAATCGATCGTTGGTACATTGATCAAAAACTATTTGTCGATAGAATAAAAGAGCTGGGAGGAGAATGCATTGTTGAGATGCCTTTCGGAGACCCCGACGAGCAGGTGAAGTTGGGCAAAAAATTAATTGCCAGCAAGGTCGATGTCCTGGTTATTATCCCTGTGGATAGAATAAAAGCAGCGACAATTGTACAGGCCGCGAAGGAAGCCAACATTCCAGTGATTGCCTACGATAGGATGATTGATACAAACGATCTGACACTTTACATCTCATACAACAATTTGAATGTCGGCAAATTGCAAGCGCAGTATGCGGTCAATAAAACACCCCAAGGAAATTACCTTTTGATCAACGGACCTGAATCCGATATGAACGCCATTTCGTTCAGAGAGGGACAGAAACTTGTCTTACGGCCCTTCATCAAAAGTGGAATGATAAAAATTATCGGTGATAATGTTTTGGAAAGCTGGAGCGAGCTCGAATCGTTAATGAAAACGGACGAATTTTTATCATCGCACCCCGAAAAACCGGATGTCATCCTGGCTGCAAATGATGCACTTGCCACGGGGGCAATTCAATCATTGCCAAAAGAGCTGCTCGGCAAGGTATTGGTAACAGGACAGGACGCAGAAAAAACCGCTATGAAAAATATCATTGCCGGTACGCAGGCAATGACAATATACAAGCCGATAAGGCCTTTAGCTTATCAAGCTGCCGAATCAGCAATGAAAATTGCGAAGAGTGAAAAGATACCTTCTATAAAAACAAAGATTGGAACGCACGAAGTGAATGCTATTTTGCTGGAACCAGTAGTTGTCGATAAAAATAACTATAAAGAAACCGTCGTAAAGGACGGCCACATTAACTTATCAGAAGTGGTCGAAAAAAAATAATTTGATCTTCTGTTGATGATAGCTCGTTAAAACAAGAGGCCGCTGCGCGAAAGTGCTGCGGCCATTTTGTTTGGTATATGTGATCGTTATATTTTCAAGATCTGTTACATTTGAGGTAATACTCAAAATGAAAAAAATACTCCCTTTTATCCTATTTCTGTCTGCCTTATCCGGTTGTAAAAACGATCGTGAAATGAATAAAAAAGAGCCAAAAATTCCTTCGGGGGGCTACTCAACCCCAGAAAATTATAGCGGTATGAGTTTAGTTTGGCGCGATGAATTTGAAGGACACACCCTTAATCCCTCAGATTGGAAGCACGAGACCGGAGGCAGTGGATGGGGCAATAATGAATTGGAATACTATCAGGAAAAAAATACTGCGGTCCATGACGGGTATCTCATCATCACAGCAGAAAAAGAAAATGTTGGTGGAAAGAATTATACTTCGTCTCGCATAATAACGCAGGGGAAAAAGGAATTTCAATACGGACGCGTTGACATCCGTGCTCTTTTACCCAAGGGCCAAGGAATTTGGCCTGCACTATGGATGTTGGGTGCTAATGCGACAACGGTCGGTTGGCCGGCCTGCGGAGAAATCGACATCATGGAAATGATAGGTGGCGATGGAAAAGACAATACTGTCCATGGCACTGCACATTGGGATAACGGGGGAAGTCATGCTTCCTTTGGCGGAAAACTTTCGCTTGCCCATCCTAAAATCTTCGCAGATGAATTTCACGTCTTTTCAATTGTCTGGACTCCAGCAGCGATCACATGGTATTTAGACGATGTCCAATATGAGGTAATCGACACGACCCCTTCCAACCTTAGTGAGTTACAAAATAAGTTTTACTTTATTTTCAACGTAGCTGTCGGGGGTAACTGGCCCGGTAACCCTGATGCGACAACGACATTTCCTCAGCGAATGATCGTTGACTACATCCGGATATTTCAGAATAACTAATTGGAGTTGTTTTCGCGTTGGGGCAAACCTTTTGAAAATTTGTAAATCGGATAGCCAAACTCATGTGATTCTCCGTTAAGTACAAACCCATTTTGATTCATACGTTGCAAGAAAGGTTCATACTGCAATACAAAATGTCCGCACGTTTTCGATCCGCATTTCTTTGACTCGCCGTTGTAAACAAACTCATCTCGAATGTAAAGGCTTCCATCAGGTTTAAGATTCCGATGTAAGTCAGTAAGCATTGAATCAAGCTCATCTATCACATGCATGGTGGCATTGCTGAAGATCACATCAAACGTATTTTCTGGCAAGTTTGTCTGGGTCGGCGTGCCAATGATGTAGCGAAAAGAATTTGTCGTTTGTATAGAACTTCCCCGAAGTTTGGAATAATAACGTAGGACCTTATTCAAGTTTCGTTCATTAAGGCAATGCTGATCGATGTCGTTGAGATAAAACGTTACGCTGTCAAGAAAGACAGCCATCGCAGCATCATAATATCCGCTAGAAGCGCCTATGTCTGCGAATACAACACCAGGCTTTAGTCCTAAAAATTCATTTTGTCTTTTGAATACCTGTACCCCCTCCTTGTCCAGCACAGGCCCGCATGGATATGGACGAAAAATGGAAGAGCAACTAAAAACGAGAAAAGCAACCAGAAGAGTAAAAACCGCTTTCATGCCTCATTAAACGAATAGACGCTCGATTTCGTATCCGGCGACAATTTAATCGTGCGTGCTGGTTTGTTCGATCAATTGATTTGCTGACGGAACTGTAAAATAAAAGATTGAGCCTTTACCCTCTTCACTCTCCACCCAAAGTCTTCCTCCATTCTTTTCGACAAAGTCTTTACATAGTATAAGTCCGAGTCCGGTACCTTTTTCGTCGGCCGTTCCTTTTGTAGTATGTTTCGCATCGATTCGGAAAAGCTTGTCAATTACCTCGCGGCTCATACCTACGCCTGTGTCAGCAATAGAAACAAGAACATGATCCTTTCTTTGCTTGGTCGCCAGTTTTATTAAGCCACCTTCGGGTGTAAATTTTATCGAATTGGAAATCAGATTACGGACGACTGTACTGAGGGATTGTCTGTGCGCCTTAACCCTGACCGATGTTTTTGAGTCGTCGAGGATACTGATCTTCTTATTTTGCGCCTGGGTACCGAGTAATCCTTTATTCTCTTTTATCAATACGCTCAAATCAAATGCCTCTGGGGCAAATTCAATATTGCCCGTCTGTGATCGGGACCATTCCAGTAAATTATTAAGTAGTGCGAGCAAGTTTTTTAAAGACTTGTCAAAATCCTTGGCAAGCATTTGAATTTCTTCCTTGCTAAGGCGATCTGTGTGATTGATCAAGAGGCCGGAAAAGGATGTGAGTGAATTGAGAGGCCCCTTCAGATCATGGCCAATAATAGAAAAGAACTTATCCTTGGTGGCATTGAGCTCCTGAAGCTGCGCGTTCTGGTGATTTACTTTTTCATTGATTTCCTGTAATTTATTATGTGCGCGCTGCTTTACCTTATACAAGTTAAGAATGAGGGCTACGGTCACCAGACCAAATCCGAGCAGACTTATTAGCAAATTCCTAAGGTTTTTCTGTGCTGTCAGTTGTCGCTCACGTTTTGCACGCTCCACTTCAAGAACTTCGATTTGAGATTCTTTTGTGTCGATCACGTAGCGGCTTTGAGATTCCAACAGACGTTGATCATTTTTTTGATTTTGAATGAAGTCACTAACCACAACAAATCGTTCCCTGTTTTTCAGCGCTAAATCCAATTCGTCAAGTGCCTTGTGGCATAAGCTCAAATAGTCATAACTTTTTTGCTGCTGCTCCAGATCTTGCGCTTTCAGTGCCGATTGCAACCCGGAATTTAAATTAGCGATGGCTTCGTTAAATTTTCTCTCTTGATAGTACAAAAACCCGATATTATTGAACGTTTCCGCCATCCCCTTTTCATCGTTTAGACCCTGACGAATTTTTAACGCCAGTCTATGATTGGCGAGTGCTCTGCCGTCATTTTTCATCCGGCGGTATAACTCTCCAATTTCGTTGAGGGAAACGGCTTCCTTTGCTTTATCCTTTAGCGACCGGCGTATAGCGAGTGCGCGACGATGGGTTTGCAGAGAACGATTATAAATCCCTTGTGTACTATAAATATGGGCAATGTTGAATAACGCCTGGGCCTCTGCTTTTGGATTCTCTACCACGTCTTTTTTCTGCAGTACCTGCTCATAATCCTTGAATGCATCTAACATCTTTCCCTCGGAAGCTTTGATCTCTCCAAGTTCATTTAAGATGAGCACCTCAACAAAAGGATTGTTTAGACTAGCATTAAACGTCAATGCCTGCTCTAACAATTGCTGGCTCTTGTTATAATTTCCAACTTCTTCGAATACTTCGGCCATTGCCAGGTAAGTAAATACCCGTTGTTCCTGTAGATCCAGGGAATCTTCAATCGCGAGACACCGGATGAGAAAATCCATAGCCACCTCGTAGTCTTTGGTTCGAGTCAGGTGAATAAGGGCCAGTTCCTTTAACGATTTCGCCTGCTTTTCGGCATCCTTAGACTTGATAGCCCGATTCAGGTTCGAAGTTTTTTGTTTTAGTATTTCGTCGACAGACGTACCTTTGTTGTTCTCAAAGAATTCCTCGTACCAGGCAACGTTGGGGTCCTGCATCCCGACAACTGGAATGGTGACTACCAAAAGAATAACAGCTAAAAAAATCAACTTCGCAGCAAACGACATCAAGGGGCTTTTTGCAAAAATCAGTAAATAACCCTTGATTTAAATGGGTATTTCTGTTTTTCCCCTCTGGCGCCTGTGAGATTACATTAGGCAATTTTAATGGTAATTGTCCCCCAAAATATTAGTAGAACGCTTCTCAATAATCTGAAATTTAAAGAAAACTATGCCCTTTCAACGAAATTTCAGTCGCTGCCCGAACTTTCAAGATCCCGGAGTATTTTGTTAACGTCTTCTTCAGTCGTTGTTAATTTCAGTTTGCAGATCCGGATCAGCTGGGTCGCGCGTTTGACCTTTTCCGATAACTCATCTACAGAAATTTCACCGTTTTCAATCTCAGAAACGATGCGCTGAAGTTCTTCATATGCCTCCTTGTAATTAGCTGTATCATTCATATGTGTTTGATTTACCAGAGGTATTAACTTCGCTCTCGACTTTACCATCCGCTAAAACCGTTGTAATCTTATCGGCAGGTTTAACCTCTGTATAACTTTTTAATGCTTTTCCATTGTACAATGTGATTGAAAATCCCCGTTTCAAAATATTAATAGGGTCGAGTATGCTGACATTTTTTTCGATTCCCTCGAGTCTCTCGTTTTCACTTTCCAGGAAGTGAGCAGGAAGGGATTTTGTTTTCCCGGCAAGGATTTCTAACTGCCCTTTGTTAGTCGATAACAGTGTGGCTATTGCTTCTATAATTTCTTGCTTCAATCCACTTAACGATTGGCTCTTGCCTTTAATCAGGAATTTAGATTGTCGTGAAACTGTTTCAGATTGGCTCTTAATTTCCATCCGGCATCTTAATAATTTACCATTGGTTACGGAACGAAAATATTTCATAAAATTTTTGAATCTCAATTTTTCGTCTGAGAGTATTCGCCTGGCACGGTCGACCATCATTTCTTCACCCTTTTTTATTGGCAGGGCATAGTCGTGAAACTTCTGAATTAAAAAATCAGCGAGTTCTGTTGGCGTGATTGCATTTTTATAAGAGACCATTTCAGCAACTGTTTCGTTTGTTGAATGACCGATCCCTGTCAGCACCGGGATTGGGAAAAGTGCGATCTCTTTTGCGAGTTCATAATTGTTATAGGAGGATAATCCAACATCACCACCACCGCCTCTTATGATTGCGACAACGTCAAAATGTTTTGTTACTTTTTTTATCCGCTTAAGTTGATTACAAATTGAAGCGATGGATTTTTCGCCCTGAAGCAAAGAAGGAAATAGAAATCCGAAAAATTTATAACCCCATTGATTGTTTTCAATGACGTTCAGGAAATCTGAATAGCCCTTACTCGTCTCCACCGATATAATTGCAATTCGTTGTGGAAGGACAGGCAATTTCAAAACTTTGTTGGTATTGAAGATCCCTTCCCTCCGAAGCCTTTCCAATGTGTCTTGTTTTTCTTTCTCAAGTTCACCGAGGGAGAAACTTGGATCAATTTCAAGAATCCGAAGGCTCAAACCATGCGATGGATCAAAACTTATCGAGGCACAGAAGAGTATTTTTATTCCGTCCTTCAAAGGTTCTTTTAATACCTTCAAAAAATTATGATTAATTCGATCGAAATCGCTTTTCCATATATTCGCTTTCATTTGAGCGATCACCTTTCCATTGGTTTTCTCCACCAGCTCCGGATAACAATGACCAGAATGCGAATAATGATTTAACTTATTCATTTCAGCTTTAACCCAGAACACACTCTTATAACGTTCTTCGATTGTCTTCTGAATGCTCGTCGCAACTTCGACCAGTGAAAATACTCTCCTTTCGTTGATGGTTTCGGGCATTGTTTAACCGTTAATCTTTTGAATTACTACCCTTTTCGTGAATCTACAAATTTAAGAATTGCCGATTGATCTGACGCCAATGTTCGTCAGTACAACGATAGCCAATAGAATTATAATTACGACGATCTTAATCGTAAGATTTCGGGCCGGTAATTCGCTGAATGACAAGTGAAATCAGAGCACTGGGAACTCCTAACAGAAAAAAATATCCAAACGGCAATCGGTCTTGTGGCAAATAATATTCCAAAAAGACCCTAAATCCCTGGAAAAGGATACCGAAATAAATTATAAACCATAATGCTTGATAATTTTTTTGTGGTGCAACAGGGGACGGTTTATTCATGAATTTAATTACAATGCAACAGGGGGAACGCAAAATAAAGAAATTTTATTACCTAAATCACAATCACTTCCAAACATTCACATTGCCAGATTTTGGCCAATCAAGGGTATTTTGCCTCTACGCCCACCATCTGTAGAATTATTATTTAGCGACCTTGTTAATTCTCTTAAGTAGTGATTTTTTTCCCCGCGCATCGCCCAATACCTGCCAGATCATTACCCCAGAAGCCTTGTCCATGGCAAGTTCAGTTTTCCGCTCAATAGTAGGCATACCGTTATAATAGAGAATCATACCATCCGGCATTGTCCACCGATCGACGTCTTCGGATCCCTTAAATGTTTCGACGATTTTTTTATAATTCATACTGATCGCCTTTGAAGTGAGTTGAGGACCATAGCCATATCCATAGAACGGAAGACCTAAGGTCATTTTATCCTTTGGCATTTTCCGAACGCCGCCGAAATACTCGAGATCTTCAACTGCATGCTCATAGGCAGCATGAGGGCCAGGTTTTTCGGGCCGCCACGGCCCCGTCCGATCGTAGCTCATTACATTCACAAAATCGTATTGTGCCAGTGCAAGGTCCGTAAACTGATCTTTGTAATAGATGGCTACCGCTGCAGTAATTAGTTTATTGTGTTTACGAAGGGCGGCCGCCAACTCGACAACAAATTTTTCATAGTATAAATCGATGTCGCTTCCTTCCAGGTCAACATCAATCCCGTCAAGATTGTATTTCAGCACTTCACCTACCAGGTTGTCAATCAGCTTTCCACGGTTATCGTCATTGAGGAGATATTTGTATTGAGGTTGTTTGCTTCCACCACCAATTGAAAACAGGACTTTTATATTTCTTTGATGCGCGGCCGCGACAAAACGCGCCAGGCCTGAAAGGTCGCGCGTGAAATTTCCGAGAGAGTCCGGATTCAAAAACCACAAATTGACATGCGTGAGTCGTTTCAACGTCGACTTATCAACATCAGACATGGCTGCATTTAATGAGTAATAGCCAACTACCTTAAATGATGTTTTCTGCGCTTCTCCTCTGGCGATCACTATTGCGTAAATGCAAACGAGTAAAAATAATTTTGCGCGCATCGATGATGATTATAGTTTGAGGCGAATGCCCAATCGTATCAGACTACCCGTAATAACCGCGCAAAGTATTGCAAATAAAAATGACTTAATTAACCCTATACCGCCCGTCAGCATCACATCAGGAAGATGAAAGCCAATCAATCGCGTGAAGGCATAGGCGAAGTATGGGATAAGATAACAAAGTAGTGTTGCCGTGCCGGCAGGCCTGATGATGTTGAACCAGGTTTCCTTTTTATAAACATCGGCTATCCAGTAAACAACAAGGAAGGCCACAATTGTAAAAGCGCTGCAAAGAAACAACCATGCTGGCGTAGCGCCTAACTTTGCCAGTCCCCAAAACGGTCTGGTCAAAATAGATAAAACAATCAGAACAACAGAAAAAGTAAAGAGAACCACGGTGAGACCTTTATTATCGTCCCTGGACCTGTAATGTTGAAAGATCATCGAAGTCAGTACACCACCCATGGTAAGGCCGGCGAGCGTTCCGCCTAAAATCGCGTTCGGAATAAAATGCAGAACCTCGGGAACCAGGCCGCCATGGTACAGCATGCTTAACAAGGCGAAGAAGATCCATCCGCCTAACACAACGTAAAAACTATTTCTTGCAAAAACAGTTATCAATCCACTCGCCAGATAAGCCCAACCAATCAAACCTAAAATTCCCCACCATTGTGGCCCGAAGCCATGAACGGTACCATCTTCACCGCCACGATAAAGGATAGCCAAAATTATTAATGCAATCACAGCAACCCCTTTCAATAAGTAGACCACTGTCTTCTTCAAGGTTTTAGGGTAGGTATTCCAAAGCAGTATAAAACAGACGCAGCAGATCGAATTCCACAATGGACGAGGCATGCCAGTAGCCATGGCGTTAATAGATTCTCCATTGACCAAAAATACGCCCATCACCAGCAGGGCGAGACTTCGAACCAAAACATGTTTTACGAGTTCCCAGTCGGTATCACCCTTCTTTCGCCTATTATTAATAGCATAGGGCAAAGAAAGGCCAACAATAAAAAGAAAGGCAGGAAATACTACATCTGCTAATCCTATTCCATCTACACCACGCTCCACATGTCCAAGCCATGCAGGAATATCTTTTAGCGACCAAAGGTCGTTGACAAAGATCATGAGGACCATGTTCAATGCTCGTAAAATATCGATCGAGGCGATATGCACCTTCTTCGTTTCCAGAGAAGTTGATGGAAGCGCCGGATCGTTTATAGTTTTTAGTGTCGCTTGCGGTATCATTTCGGTTTTGCAGCGTTGGACGTTGTGCTCGGTGCATCCCATGCGGGTCGTGAAATTCCATTCAGGTCGAAAACAACTTTGCCTTCCCGAATCGTAAGCTCACACTGTAATTTCTGATCTCCCTGCATACTAAATCCACCCGAATCGATAAATCCGAATTTTCCCTTGAGCAACGAAAAAATTGCCACGTCAGCTACTGCTCCAGTCGAGATATGACCGAGGTCTTCCTGGTGGATTACCTTCGCGGGAAGCCAGGTCGACGCAGCGATCACCTGCTGAAGATTCATCCCTATGTTCAAAAACTTCGACATAACGTTAAGCTGATCTTTCATTCCCGCATTCATGCTGCCGGTATGCAAATCTGTACTGATGGTGTTTGGAATGAACCCACTTTTTAAAGCTGGAATTGCCTGAGAGAAACGAAAACTTCCTCCGCCGTGACCTACGTCGAAAACAATTCCATTTTTTTGTGCTTCCACAACAAAGGGACGGATTTTTCCTTGAGAATCGACAATGGCTTCACGGCTCGCTAATTCGGCAAATGTATGGGTAAAGATATCTCCCGGTCGAAGATGCTTTGTATATAATTCCTGAATCGACAATGGTGGATTGCTACCACCAAAGTCAACCATTACAGGAACATTCGCCACTTTTCCAGCAGCTACTGCGCGATCTACCGGATCCCATTCTCCCCCCACGTAATGGGCTACTTTAATCCCCACGATTTCCTTATGCTGCTTGACCACCATTGCCGTCATCTTTGAATCCATGTCGCTTAGATTCTGTTCATAAGCACCACCGCGCATTCCTTCACCCACAATATTCAAAAACGAAAGTACCCGTGTCTTCGCATGATCAATAGTTTGCGTCTTAAATGCATCAAATGTTTTCCAACCGGCCCCGCCTGCATCGACTACCGTTGTAACGCCAGCTTTAAAAGTAAAGCCATCGGGCGGAAGGGCTTCCAACCCGTTCCCCAAATAATGATCAGGCTCGGTTCCAAAAAAATTATGAGAATGCATATCGATAAGTCCGGGCGTTACATACATTCCCTTTGCATCAATAACCTGGGCTGCTTTTTTTACATCTATATTTTTTGAAACCGTGACAACTTTACCATCGAGAATTGCTACGTCCATCAGGTCATTGATGTTGTTCTTTGGATCGATGACGTGTCCTCCTTTTATAAGAATAGAATATTCCTGTGCGTTAGTTAATACGGAACAAATCAGGAAAAATGAGAGTAAGACCAGCTTTATCATGAGAAAAGAGTTTAAGTTTTGACGCCCACATTCGCAGACGGGTTTAATGTTGTCAACTTCTACCGACCAGTCAGGTACTAGACGTACGCGATACAATCGATCTCAACCAATGAATCACCCGGCACACCACCGTATACTGCCACCGTTGTCCGTACCGGAGGTTTACTTCCGAAGCGGCCTTTATAAGCTTCGTTCATGGCTTTGTAGTCATTGAGGTCATGGAGAAACACACTGCATTTTAATACCTTCTGCATGGAAGATCCTGCTTTTTCCAGTTCTTTTTCCAGTTCGTCCAACACGTGTTTGGTATGGGACGTGATATCACCATCAAAGTGCGCTCCTTTGCCTGCTATAAATACAAGGTTTCCAAGTCTTGTTGATCCTGAAAACAGCGGGACATCCTGATCGTCCTTAACTATGTTAAAGACTTCCTTTTCAACCGCGGTACTGGTTTTTGCTTGTGCCGCCACGCCTATTCCTGTAAAGGCTGCGATAGAGGCAAACATCTTTTTTAGCGTTGATCTTCTTTGTTCTTTCATGGGATAAGATTTTAGATTTTAAATTTTGGATTTTAGATTTTAGATATCGACGGTAGTACTACTCATTATACAGCTGCCTTGCTCAACTCCTCTGTAAGCCGGTTAGCCACAATTTTTTCCTGACCGGGCTTTAACATAAAGACAGTCACATTCACGGTATTCTCTGTTCCTCCCCCCAATTCGATGGAGGGATTTGCATTTCGCAGCGATTCCCGCAATTCTTTATCAGATATTTTTACTTTGCTTACATCCCACGAAATGCGAAGTGTTGGGGTGTGATTACCCAGCGGAGGAACATGAATCTCAGTTGTAACCCCGGGTATCTTTTTTATCGTGTTTTCGATATATGCAATGTTGGTTTCCCACGCTGTCCATTCCTTATCGTGATCCTGATTGATATATTTGTCAAGTGCCACGTACATGCCGAAGATTTCCTCTTTGTTTATTTTCATGCCGCGACCAATGTTGAATCCTCGCGGTGGCATATGTAACCTTGCGGCGGCAATGATATCCTTTTTTCCCATCAGCAATCCGGCGCTCTGTGGACCCCGCATTGCTTTACCACCTGATATCACAACAAAATCAAATCCCATATCATTAAATTTCCAAAGGTTAGAAACGGGTGGAACATCGGCGGCAACGTCAATGGATGTCGGTACGCCGTGCTTTTTTCCTAACGCAACCCATTCCTCGTGTTGGATTTTACCTTTATCCGACTCGATGTGAAGAAAATGCATAAGGGCCGTTTTTTCATTCACAGCTTTATCAACGTCTTCGGCCGTTTCGACGATAACAATTTTACATCCGGTGTTTGTTAACGCATGATTGTAAACGATGTCGTGACGCTTCTGACAGATAACCTCCGATTTCATTAATGTATATGCAAGGTGAGGCAGCGCCTTCACTTTTTTTTCATCCATACCGGTAAGGATACCCGCTAATCCCAATGTCATTGCGGAAAAAGCGCCAGAGGTTACGACGGCCGCCTCTGAATGCACAAGTTTGGCAATCCGCTCTCCCACTTTATCTTGAACTTCATCCAGCAAACAAAAATCTTTTGCTGTTGAATGGATTGCTTCCAGTACTTCTTCGTGCATGAGAGAGCCAGTCATATAGGTTAGCGTACCCGCAGCATTTATGAATGTTCGCACACCAAGTTCCTTGAACAGATCGCGCTTCGGCGCTTTAGCAGATGCAAAGGCCGCTGTAAACGGAACCGTACTCACCAGACTCCCCAGCAAAGGAAATGTCGTTAAGCGTTGTATTAACTTTCGTCGGTTAAGCATATACGTGGTGATCAATGATGAATGAAATATGAACTGTTTAAGTTATTATTTTCATCGGACTTGTAAAGGAATAATTTCCTTTTTTGGATGAAAGGCCTGCACAAAAGTCGCACACGGCACACGACGATTCCGGAAATTTTGGGCTGCTTACCCGGGATGGCAATTTGGAAAAAAATGAAAATTTGATGAAATCACGTTCCCATCGATTCAAGTTAACTACATGAAAAGAATTTTGACAGTTTTCGCGTTAGCCGTAATGTTCCCCCTGGCACACGCTCAAAAAGTTATGACGATTGATCACCAGGCAACACAACAAACGAAGGCTTTATATGAAAACCTTGGCAAACTATCCAAAGATCATACTCTTTTTGGACATCAGCATGCCACGGAATATGGACATGGCTGGGCTGGTGAAAAAGATCGGTCGGACGTAAAATCGGTAACCGGGTCACATCCGGCCGTCATCGGTGTAGATTTTAGCGGATTTTCCGGCAGACCCGATGAAGCAATCAGGAAGGCAAAAGAGGAACTCAGGAAAAATGTTGTTGACACGTATAACCGCGGTGGCGTTACTACGGTGGCCTGGCATTTTTCCAATCCGGTATCGAAAGGCGGATTTTATTGGGTAGCCTCGCTTTCGCTACCCGACGTAAAATATATTATACCTGGAGGCGAAGCGCACGAAAAATATAAACTGATCCTCAAAGGCATTGGAGAATGGGCTAACAGTGTGAAAGGTGCTGACGGCAATCTCGTTCCCATGATCTTTCGTCCGTATCATGAATTTGATGGAGGTTGGTTCTGGTGGGGGAAACCACATTGCTCCAAAGAGGAGTTCGTTTCCCTTTGGCGCTTTACCGTATCCTACTTAAGAGACAGTCTGAATGTGCACAATTTTATTTATGCCTTTTCGCCGGATAATAAATTTATCAGCGAGGCGCAATTTTTAGAGCGCTACCCGGGAGATGAGTGGGTTGACATGGTGGGCATGGACAACTATGGAGATATGGGCAGAAATCGTTACAGCCTGGACACTGCCGCTTTAAA
>Ga0111539_10002996_pt1 | contig 22403 bp, 22 predicted proteins | sample RhiMethybrSRZTD1_FD_79667 | JGI IMG/M metagenome (GOLD analysis project Ga0111539, IMG submission 79667) | Populus rhizosphere microbial communities from Tennessee, USA - Rhizosphere MetaG P. TD hybrid SRZTD1 (version 2) (version 2) | ecosystem: Host-associated > Plants > Roots > Rhizosphere >...
GGACACCTGGGACCGGCACGCCAGGTGGACGAATATCATGCGCTCGTGACGCTCAACGCCGTGCTCGGCGGCCAGTTCACGAGCCGCATCAACCGGAATCTTCGCGAGACGCGGGCGATTACCTACGGGGCGCGCACCGCGTTCGACATGCGCCGCGCCGGCGGCACGTTTGCCTGCGACACGAGCGTCCAGGGTGACGCGACCGCCATTGCCGTGCGCGAGATCCTCGCGGAGATGCGCGGGATGCAGGACGAGGGCGCGGTTGACGGCGACGAGCTGGACGCGGCGAAGGCGTCGCTCACGCGCGGGTACGTCCGCCACTTCGAGACCGCGGCGCATCTCGTGCGTGCCATGGCGCAGCTCACGACGTACGGGCTCGATCGCGCCGTCTTCGATCGATTCGTCCCGGAAGTCGACGCGGTGACCGCGGCGGATCTCACCCGCGTCGCCCGCGCGTTCGTCCACCCGGATGACGCGACGATCGTGGTGGTCGGCGATGGGCGCCACGCCGAGGCGCTCGCCGACCTCGGCCGTGAGATCGTGTCCGTCGTGCCGGAGTTCTGAAGAAACGACATCGTTTCTTCCGACCCCGGTCTGACCCCGGCTCGAGACGAACATGAGGGCGCTGCGATTTCACGAACACGGTGGTCCGGAGGTGCTTCGCTACGAGGAGGCGCCCGAGCCGGTTCTTCGACCCGGCTCGGTGCTGGTGCGCGTTCGCGCGTGCGCGATCAACCGCCTCGACATCTGGCAGCGCATCGGGCTCGGCCGAGTGACGATCCCGCTCCCACACGTGTCGGGAGCGGACGTCGCGGGCGAAATCGTGGACGGCGCGGCCGCCGATCTCGCGGCGGGCGCGCCCGTGATGCTGCAGCCCGGGCTCAGTTGCGGCCGGTGCGCGCAGTGCCTCGCGGGCCGCGACAATTTTTGTCCGCGCTACGACGTGCTCGGGTATCAGTCGGACGGCGGGTACGCCGAGCTCGTCGCGGTGCCCGCCGCCAACGTGATTCCACTGCCGCCGCACGTGGACTTCGTCACCGCCGCCGCGTTTCCGCTGGTGTTCCTCACTGCGTGGCACATGCTGTTCACGCAGGCGCGGCTCCGGGCGGGTGACACGGTGCTCGTGCTGGCCGCGGGCAGCGGCGTCGGGCACGCCGCAATCCAGCTCGCCCGGGTCCACCACGCGACGGTCATCGCGACCGCCGGCGGAGAGCGCAAGATGGCGCGCGCGCGCGAGCTCGGCGCCGACCACGTCTTCGATCATCACCGCGACGACCTCGTCCGCTCGGTGCGCGACGTCACGGGCGGCCGCGGCGCTGACATCGTCGTCGAACACGTCGGCGCGGCGACGTGGGATCGGAGCGTGCGGTGTCTCGCGCGCGGCGGGCGCCTCGTCACGTGCGGGGCGACGACGGGCCACGAGGCCGCGCTCGACCTGCGTCACCTGTTTGCTCGCCAGCTTTCGCTGCTCGGAAGCTACATGGGGGCGAAGTCAGAGCTGCTGGACGCGGCCGGGTTCTTCTTCCGCGGGCTGATCCGTCCCGTCGTGGATGCCACGTATCCATTGTCCGAAACCGCACAGGCTCATCGGCGAATGGAGTCGTCCGATCACTTCGGTAAGATCGTATTGGTAGTGTGAACCTGGCGACCGGGGTCGTGACGGCCCTTGGTGTGGGCCGGGTGCTAGACTTGCGGATGCCATGAAGTTCGCGCGCTGGAGTGTGAGTCTCGTGGCCATCATCGGGGTGATGGCGGCGACGATTGCCGGCGCGACGATCTGGCTGCTGCTCGCCGATCCCGTCAAAGGCGCCGACGCGGCCAGCTCCATGTTCAAAGGCGATCCCGGGCCGTTCATGCAGGCCATCGGCACGGTCATCTACGACGCGCTGAAGGGACTCTTCAAGTACCTCTAAGTGCGTCTGAGTTCCAACTCAGGTCCTCAAAAAACGAATCGGGCGCGAGGCACTCAGGTGCCCCGCGCCCGATGTGAAACAACGAGCGGTCGTGCTTACTTGCGGACGCGCTTGCGCAGCCGGCTGGCGCCGGCGAGCAGGCCGGAGCCGAGCAGCATGAGCGACGCCGGCTCAGGGACTTCGGAGAGCTGCTCCGGCACGCACGTCGGGCAGTCCGAGATGCCCCGGAAGCTGGGCTCAGTCAGGTTTGTGCCGTACTGAAAGGTGACGTTCTGAATATTGTTGAGATTCAGAAGGCCCGTGAGGTTCAGCGTGAAGATGACCTGGTTGTCGATCAGCCCGCCGCTGCCCGTGATCCCGCCATTACCCGTGGCAGAAAGGTCCCCAGCCGACACGATTCCGTACTGCAAACCGTCCAACGCGTCCGGGTTCTCAAGGTTATCCCCGGGGAAATTCGGCTGCCCAAAGACGCCGCCGAGACCCGAGCTGCTGATTCCCTGGGTCGCGCCGTTTGGCGCGCCGACGAGCCCGGTGCCATACGCCCACTCGCCGCCGACGACGCCGCCGGCCGGCGCCGCGTCATAGATGACGGTCGAACCGGGACCCAAGACGGCCGAAAACGGCGAGAGCGAGAACGCTCCGCCGATGTCAAAGAAGACTGCGGTCAAGACATCGGCCGGAACCGAGACATCCCCGCTGCTGGTGTTCGTCAGGACGACCACGAGCTGGCCGCCAACGACTTCAAAGCTTGCACTCGCGGCCAACGAGCCGTTCGAACCTGTGAACGTGATCGGCGCTGCAGACGCAATCGCCGGAATACTTAAAGCCAATCCCAAAAGGGGAGCCAAGAATCTCTTCGTCAACGTAATACTCCTTAGGCGGTAAAGCCTCAAAATGAAAGCAAACCCGCCGGAACTCAACACCCTCCTATAGGCAAGAGCAATGCCAGCTCGCTCTGAGAGCATAACTAATCAGGCGGCGGAAAAAGTCGGCTTGCAGGAGGAATTTTGTCAGGATCCGCAGACTTACAAAGAGGCCCGCCAGGCAGCGCCTCGGTCGCGCAGCCAATTACACTATCGTGTTTTCTATCAGTAATTTACAGGCGCTTGACAAAGAACTTCGTGAGGTAGTAGCCGTCGAGATACTTGAACGGCGCCTTCCCGGTTGTGTAGTGCCCGCACGGCAACAAGGCTGCCTCATGCCAGATTTCCTGGCGCCGGAACTCCCGGATGAACGCGCGCGAGAGATCGACCGGAAACGTCAGGTCGTACTGCGCGTACACCAGCAACAGCTGACGCCCTCGCACTCGCTCGATGAACGGCGCCGGGCTGATAGGCAGCCAGAACCCGCGAAGCGCGTCGAGCGTGACGTGCCCGTCGAGGCCGGCGCGGACGTGCCGGGTCGAGAGCCCGCGCCATACGACGTCCGCGAAGTACGGGGAGACGTGATTGAACGCGCCCGCCGTAATCCTCGGCTCATGCGCCATCGTCAGCATCGCCAGGCAGGAGCCGAGGCTCGTCCCCATGATTCCGATGCGCTCGTACCCCTCGCGCGCGAGCCAGGCCACCGTACGCCGCGCGTCCAGGACCGCCTGCCGGTTCGCGTGCAGCGTCCGCCCGACGTTCGAACTGACGATGTAGTCGGCGCGCTCGAGTTCGGCCGGACGCCGCGAGTCGTGATACGGCAGGCTCAGGCGAAGTGCCGTGATCCCGAAGCGCGCGAAGAGGTGACAGAGGCCGACGTGCCCTTCGGTGTCGGCGTTCCACTGCGGCAGCACGACGACGGCGCGGCGCGGCGAGGGGGACGTGCGCGGCCGTGCAGGAAAGACGCGCGCGACCACCGTGTTGTTCGCCGGGTACGGCGTCTCGAGCGCGCTCGGGAAGCGAAGCAGGCCGTCCGTGAGCTCGTAGTCGTCGATCGGCGGGCAGTCGTAGAAGTGGTCGCTCGCGGCGAGCGCCTCACCGGCGTAGGCGGATACCGCGGCGGCCGGATCGGAATTCGATTCGTCGAACCCGAGCCACGGCAGACCCCACTCGAACGGCCGGACGATCCGGTTGGTGTCAACCGACGCCAGCCGGCGCTCCCACGCGTGAAAGCTCCGGGCGATCACAATCAGCCGTTGGCCTTGGCGAGCAGATCGTCGTAGCGCCAGCCCGGCGGCGCTTCGATCGCGACGGGCAGTCCGGCCTCGGCCCAGCCGGGCTCCACGACGCGTCCGAACGGATCGCGCAATCCGCTGAACCCGCCCTTGACGTTCGCGACCTCGCGAAACCCGAACGACTCGAGCATCAGCGCGGCCCGCGCCGATCGGCCGCCGACGGCGCAGCCGATGAGCAGCGGCGCGTCGGCCGGGTAGTTGGCACGCATGACGCGGGCGAAGTCCGGGTTCGGCTGCATCTCGCCCGTGTGCTCGTCCTGCTCGAGGAGCGGCACGTTCACCGCGCCGGCCGGGTGCCCCTGCGCGTACTCGCTCGACGACCGGACGTCGATATAGGTGGCGCCCGCTTCCTGCAACGTTCGCGCCTCAGTGACGGAGATGTTCTTCGGCATGTCCTCGTTCAGAAGATCTTCTCACACCCGGCAGCGACTTCCAGCAGCCGTGCCGTGTCCTCCCGCCGGCCGACCAGCTGCAGGCCGACGGGCAGGCCCGGCGAGGGCAGCGGCAGGGAGATCGCCGGATGGCCCGTGAGATTGAACGGCTGGGTCTGCCGAAGCATGGCCGAGCGCACGGGGGTGCTCGCCGGGATCGCCGGATCGATCACGATGTCGTTCGCACCGATCGGCGGCGCCACGATGGGGAGCGTCGGCAGCACGAGCGCATCGCACTCGTCGAGCAGGGCGTCGACGGCGCGGCGGAGCGCCGCGGCCGCCTCGCGCGCATCGAGATACGTGACCGCGGAAATGGCGCGGCCGCTTTCGAGACGGCTGCGCACGATGGGCGAATAGAGCGCGCCGCGCGTGTCGAGGTAGTGCGCGTGCCACTGCGCGGCCTCGGCGAGCACGAGGCTGACGTAGACGTCGGGGACGCGTGACGCGCCGGGCAGTTCCGCGCGGCCGATCGTAGCGTCGGCGTCGCCAAGGCGGCCGAGCGCCGCTTCGAACGCCGCCCGTACCTCCGGCGCGATCGGCGAGTCGAACACGCCTGTCAGACGCGTCAGCTTGAGCCCGCGGACGGAAGGAGCCTGGAGCGGGACTGGGGCTCGTCCCGTGAGCACGGCCCAGGTCGCGGCGGCGTCGGCCACAGTTCGCGTCAGCGGACCGACGTGATCCAGGGAGACGCTGAGCGGAATCACGCCGGCCGTCGAGACCTCGCCGAACGTCGGCTTCAATCCGACGATGCCGCAGCAGGCGGCCGGGATGCGGATCGACCCGCCGGTATCCGACCCAATCGAGGCGAGCCCCATTCCGGTGGCGACCGCGGCCGCCGATCCGCCGCTCGAGCCGCCGGCCGATCGGCCGGGATCCGCGGGATTGCGGACCGGGCCGAAGGCGGAGTCCTCGCTGGTCGTGCCGAGCGCGAACTCGTGCAGATTGGTCTTGCCGACGAAGACCGCGCCGGCGTCGCGCAACCGCGTCACGACGTCGGCGTCGGCGGTCGCGATGCGATCGGCGAGGACGCGCGACGCCGCCGTCGTGACGGTGCCGTCCACGTCGATCAGATCTTTCAGCGACAGCGGCAGGCCGTGGAGAGCCCCGCGGTCGCGTCCGGCGGCAAGCTCGGCGTCGAGCGCCGTCGCCGTCCGGCGCGCGCCCGAGTCGTCCACCGCGATGAACGCATTCGTGCGCGGCTGTTCGCGGGCGATGGCCGCGAGGCTCGCGTCGGTCAGATCGATCGCGCGCGTACGCGAGGCGCGCAGCGCCGCGCCCGCGCCGATCAACGTCATCGATGCAGTAAGCTCTTTCACCGTATGTCCGTTCTCGCCGCCGTGATGCCGGCGCCACGCGTGCCGATCGAACTCCGCGAGTTTCCCGAGCCCGATCTGCCGCCTGGCGGCGCGCTCCTGCGCACCGCGCTGTCGGAGGTGTGCGGCACCGACGTGCATCTCTGGCACGGCCGCTTGTCGGGCGTGCCGTACCCGATCATCCCGGGCCACGTCACGACCGGAACGCTCGACGCCGTCCGCGGCCGGTTGACCGACGTCGCCGGCCGCGCGCTCCACGAGGGCGATCGGCTCGCGTTCTTCGACGTGCATCGCACGTGCGGCCGGTGTCTGGCGTGTACCGTCCACCGGACGCCGACGCGATGCCCGTCGCGGCGGGTGTACGGCATCACCGATCCGGCCGCCGAGGGGCTCTTCGGCGGCTGGGCCCAGAAAGTCTATCTGGAACCGGGCGTGGTCGTGGCGACGCTGCCGGCAGCGGTGCCGTTCGAGGCCTACATCGGCGGCGGCTGTGGCTTGCTCACGTCGGTGCACATCATCGAGCGCGCGCGGATCTCGCTCGGCGATACGGTCGTGGTCCAGGGCGCGGGCGCGGTCGGCCTCAGCACCGCGGCGCTGGCCCGTCGATCCGGCGCCGGCCAGGTCATCGTGATCGGCGGCCCGGCGTCGCGGCTCGAGCTGGCGCGGGCCATGGGGGCCGACGCGGTCGTCGATCTGGACGGCACGACGGCCGAGGCACGGCTGGCGCGCGTGATGGATCTCACCGGTGGACTCGGCGCCGACGTGGTCGTCGAAGCCGCCGGATCTGCACGCGCGTTCGAAGAGGGCGTCCGGCTGGCGCGCAATGGCGGCGCCTACGTCATCGCCGGCCACTACACGAACGTGGGCGACAGCCGTATCAACGCCCACGAGCACATCAATCGCAAACACCTCGACATCCGCGGCTGCTGGGGCAGCGAGGTCCGGCACTTCCTGCTGGCGCTCGACGCCCTCGCGCGCTACGGCGCCGAGGTCCCCTGGGCGTCGATTGGCGCGAAGACGTTCGGGCTTGGTCAGCTCAACGAGGCGCTCGCCGAAGCCGAGCGGCTCACGATTCCCAAGGCGCTTGTTAATCCGTGGGCGTGAAGCTCTCCTGACCCTTGAGGTCCGGTCTTTGGCTGCGGACCTCTCAAGTCCTTGGTTCCGGACCCCAGGCGCGCTTACTGCGTCTGCGTCTGCTTGATCACCGCGTCGATGACGCGCGCGAAAACGGAGAATGACTGCGCGCCGGAGATCGCCTGCGCGACTTTCATCTGGTTGGTCGCGCGGTCGCGGACGCCGACGAAGAACGCGGGCGTGCCGCCGGCGCCGAGCTCGACCGCCTGGGCGGCCGTGGCCCGGATGGCCGCCTGCGTCCGGCCGCTCGCCAGGCACGTGCGGAACGGTTCGAGGCTCAGGCCGGCTTCCGTGGCGCGCTGTTCGAGGAGCGGCCCGGTGTGGGTACCGGGCGCGGTGAAGAGGCGCACGTGGAGATCCCAGAACCGCTTCTGCTCGGCCGCGCAGTGCGCGGACTCGTGCGCCCGAATCGCCTCGGGGTGCAGCTGATCGACGGGGAAGTCGCGAAACACATAGCGGATCTTGCCGGTGTTGATGTAGTTCGCTTCGATTTCCGGCATGGTCTGCTGGAAATGCCGGATGCAGTACGGGCACTCGTAATCGGAGAACTCGACCAGCGTCACGACGGCACTGTCGGCCCCCCGGGCCTGCGCGCCCTCGAGGTCGATGACGGCGTTGTGACGCAGCGCCGCGACTTCCGAGATCAGGACGCGCTGGCTCTGCCGCAGGTCCGCGAGCTCGCCGGTCGTGCGATACCAGACCACGACGCTCACGGCGATGGCGATGAGCGGCAGGATCAGGCTGGACGTTTGCGACCAGAAATCCGGGGTGGACGGCCGCGGACCCGGCTTGGCCGTGGGTACCGGCGCTGGTGCTGGCGCGGGCGCGGACAGGCCCTCACTTGTCACTTCTGGCTTCACACTTCCAACTTGCTTGTCGTCCATGGCACGGAGATTGTACGCTGCCCCGACCTCCGATGCCGCGCACACGCATTCTGAGCACGATTGGCCCCGCCTGTTCGGACGTCGCCACGATGAGCGCGCTCCTGGCCGCCGGGACGGACGCCTTCCGGCTCAACTTCTCACACGGCACCATTGCCACGCATCAGGAGGCCTGCCGGCGGATCCGTGAGGCCGCCGGCGCCGCCGGGCGCGACGTCGCGATCGTGCAGGACCTCGGCGGTCCGAAGATCCGGATTGGACCGGTCGCCGCACCGTTCGCGCTCGAGGCCGGGGCCACCCTGGTAATCGAGCGGGGCGACGCCTCTGGCGAGCCGGGCCGCGTCTTCTGCAACTTCGACGCGCTGTTCACGTCGGTCGCTCCGGGCCACCGCCTCCTCGTCGATGACGGCACGATCGAAGTGGAGGTGACGGAGGTGGCGCCCGGCCGGATCACGACGCGCATGATCACCGGTGGCGTGCTGCAGAGTCACAAGGGCATCAACGTGCCCGGCGTGCGGCTCCGGACGTCGGCGCTGACGCCCAAGGACGTCGACGATCTCCGTGCCGGGGTGGCGATGGGCGTGGACCTCGTGGCGCTCAGTTTTGTGCAGTCGCCCGACGACATCACCGCCGCGCGCGCGGTCGCCGCGGCGGCCGGCGCGCCCGATCTGCCGATCATCGCCAAGATCGAGAAGCCTCAGGCGGTCGATCAGATCGAAGAGATTCTCCAGGTCGCTGACGGCATCATGGTTGCGCGCGGCGATCTGGGGATCGAGATCCCGCTCGAGACCCTGCCCGCGGTACAGAAGCGGCTGATCCGCGCGGCCCGCCATCGCGCCGTGCCGGTGATCGTCGCCACGCAGGTGCTCGAGTCGATGCGGTCGTCGCCGCGGCCGACGCGTGCTGAAGTCACCGACGCGGCCCACGCCGTGGACGAAGGCGCCGATGCCGTCATGCTCGCCGGCGAGACGGCGGTCGGGCGCTATCCGGTCCGCGCCGTCGAGACGCTCGACGCGATCATGCAGGAGGCCGAGCGCTTCCCGCCCGTCCTTCGCCTCGTGCCCGAGGCCGCCGGCATCACCGAACACGGCCGGGCGCTGTGCGAGGCGGCAGTCGCACTGGCCGATCGGGCGCGCGCGAGCGCGATCGTCGCGCTCACGAGCGCGGGCAGGACCCCGCGCACGCTGGCGGCACTCCGTCCGGCCGCGCGAATTCTGGCCGCCACGCCGAGCGCCCAGACGGCGGCCCGCCTGTCGCTCGTGTGGGGCGTGACGCCGATCGTCATCGAAGCCGCCACGCTCGGCGCAGTGCGCGACGTGCTCGTCAACCGCGCGCTCATGCCGAGCGGCGCCGTCGTCGTGTTCGTGTCGATGCATTCCGTGCTGGGGCGTGAAGAGACGAACTTCGTGCACGTCGAGAGACTCTGATCGATGCCCATGCACGGCCGCACGACGACGACCGTCGTGCTTCAGTACGTTCTCGACAACTCGCTCCTGCTCGTCGCCGGCGCCGTCGTCGCGCTCATCTGGGCGAACGCAGACATCGACCACTACACACGATTCACCCAGGCGACGCGCTTCGTCGTGAACGACATCGGCATGGTGTTTTTCTTCGCGCTGGCGACGAAAGAGGTCTACGAGGCCACGTTGCCGGGGGGGCCGTTGTCGTCGGGCCGGCAGGCGGCCGTGCCCGTGCTGGCGGCGATCGGCGGGATGGCCGCGCCGGCTTCAATCTACGCGCTCACCGTCTCGCTCGCGGGCCGGCCTGAGCTCATGCGCGGCTGGGCCATCCCCTGTGCGACCGACATCGCGTTTTCCTATCTGGTCGCGCGTTTCATCTTCCGCACCGGCCATCCGGCGATTCCGTTCCTCCTCTTGCTTGCCATCGCCGACGATGCGCTCGGACTCCTCGTGCTCGCGATCTTCTATCCGAGCGGCATGCTGGCCCTTGCTCCGCTTGTCGGGTTGCTCGGCGCCGCGCTGGCGCTCGCGCTCCTGCTGCGGCGAGGGGGTGTGGAGAGCTTCTGGCTGTACATCCTCGGTCCTGGCGCGCTCTCCTGGGTGGGGTTGTATCTGGGCGGGATCCACCCGGCGCTCGCGATGGTGCCGATCGTCCCGATGATGCCGCACCACGCGTCCGACCTGAAACTGTTCGGCCGGGAGAAAACGGTCCGATTGGCGACGCTTCAGCTTTTCGAGCAGTGGTGGAAAGTGCCCGTCCAGGTCATCCTGCTGGGCTTCGGACTGGTGAACGCGGGCGTGCCGCTGACGAGCGTCGGGCTCGTCACCTGGATCGTGATGGGCAGTCTCATCCTCGGCAAGCCCGTCGGGATCGTGCTCACGACGGCCATCGCCAGTCTCCTTGGTTTCAAACGCACGAGCGATCTCGATTTCCCTGCACTGATTACACTCGGGATCGCGGCAGGCATCGGGTTCACGGTCGCGCTGTTTTTCACGACCGCGGCATTTCCGCCCGGTCCCGCGCTCGACGAGGCGAAGATGGGCGCGCTCCTGAGTTTCTTCGGAGGGTTTCTGGCCTTTGGTGTCGGACGCGCGCTGGGGATCCGGCGAATGTAAAAGACATCGGGAGTCGTTTTACGAAAAACATAAAACGACTCCCGATGTCATTTCAGCGGGCCACCCGGTCCGAGCAGTTCGAATCCTCCCGCGGGACGCGGCTTCTGGCCGGTCGGAATCGTCTCGGCGTAGCGTTTCAGCGCCGTGAGCGAAATCTGCCAGCCGCGCGACACCACCGCGTAGTACCGCCGCCAGCGCGGCGACGGATCGCAGCCGTCCTGCCTCACGTGCAGCTTGCAGCCGGCCGCGTCGGCTTCGCAGTGCACATGCAGTGCCATCGGGCCGACCGGATCGCCTTCCGGCGGAATCCACCAGCAGTCGGCCAGCAAAAACTGGTGGCCGGGGCGCACGTCAACCACCGTGCCGTGAAACACGCCGCCGAGCGGTCCCAAGATGTCATCGCGAAACGGCGTCGTTGCCCACTCGATCGCGTACACCCCGAACGGCACCGGCGTGGTGACCGAGCGCACGGCCTGCCACCAGGACCGCAGCGCTTCGGGGATGAAAAAGCAGTCGAAGACGGTCGAGGGCGCGGCCGCGATGACGAGGTGCTGCTCGAAGCGTTCGCCGAGTTCCTGCGCCGTACTCGACACGGGACTATTTCTTGCCGCGGAGCGTCTGGACGTAGGCGACGACGGCCCAGGCCTGATCGCGGGAGAGCTCTTCGGAGAAGCGCGGCATCTTCGGCGACGAGCGGCCGTTCCAGATCTTGTAGAACACGACGCCGTCGGGATTGTGATGCGCGTTCGCCGGGTTGGTGAGGTTCATGTGATCGAGGTGTTTCTTGTCCGCATCGGGTCCGTCACCCTTGCCGAGCGGGCCGTGGCACTTCTGGCACTTGCTCCCGAAGATCTTCTTGCCGCCGGCGAGCACCGCGTCGTTCACGGTGAGGGGATTCTTCTCGTCGTCGGCTCCCTCTGGAAGAGTCCAGCCGTTGTTCTTCCCGCCGCTGTTCTTCCCGCCCTGTTGCGCGAGCGGCCGTGCGCCCGTCATTCCCACCAGCGTGATCGCCCAGACCGACACGACCGCGAACCAGACTACCGAACGTCGCATGCGAATAACCTCCCGGTGCCAATCTCGATTCTAGTAGAGGAGGAAGGTTCTGCGTAGCGTCTCGAAGGCCGCGACCGCCTCCGTCCACGAACGCGCCAGTTCGCCGAGCCTCGCACGGTGTCGATCGCGCAGCCGGGCGGAGCCGTAGAGGATGTCGATCGGCGGTTTCGTCGCCTCGTACTCGTAGGGCGGATCGCGCCAGGCGAACGGCGGCGAGCCGGCGGCAGCGAACGCGTCGATGACGGCGATGCCCGTTTCGACCGGCCGGAACGTGCGCCGGTCGGTGACGTGCACCTGGCACCCGCCGCACGCGACGTTCGCATGCTTGTGAAAGGTCGGTTCGAAGAGCGCCGGCCGGAAGTGCACGCCGGGCAGACCGAGCCCGTTGAGCGTTCCGGCAATGGTTTCCGGATCGCCCCACGGCGCGCCCAGCAGCTCGAACGGTCGCGTCGTGCCGCGGCCTTCGGAGATGTTGGTCCCTTCGAACAGCACCGTGCCCGGATAGACGATCGCGCTGTCGAGTGTCGGGATGTTGGGCGAGGGCAGGACCCAGGGCAGGCCGGTCTCGTCGGCGTACTGGGAGCGCGACCAGCCCTGCATCGCGACGACCTCGAGCTTCGCCCCAATCCCGAACTGCTCGTTGAAGAGCCGCGCCAGCTCGCCGATCGTCATACCGTGCCGCATGGGAATGGGAAACTGGCCCACGAACGACTCGTAGCCGGCCTCGAGCACGGGGCCTTCGACCGCCTCGCCGCCGATCGGGTTCGGCCGATCGCAGACGATGACCGGCAACCCGTGGCGCTCCGCCGCCCGCAGGCAGTTCGCCATCGTATAGATGTACGTGTAGATTCGTGTGCCGACGTCCTGCAGATCGATGACGAGCGCGTCGAGGCCGGCCAGCATCTCGCGGGTCGGTTCGCGCGTCTCGCTGTAGAGCGAGTACACCGGTATACACCGTCGCCGGTCCTTCCCGTGCGGCGACTCGATCATGTTCTCCTGCAGATCCGATCGAAATCCATGCTGAGGGCCGAAGATGGCGCCGACGCGAACGCCGCCGGCGATCGCGCGGTCCACGACGTGGCGAAACTGTCCGTCTATCGATGCCGGATTGCAGACGATCCCGATCGTCCGGCCGCGCAACAGCTGGCGATCGAAGAGGATGTCGGAGCCGAGAGTGACCGCCATCAGGCGTCCCGCCGGCGAATCTGGTCGGCCAGCGAGGCCGCCACCAGCGCGTCCCCGTAGATATTGCAGGTCAGATGCACGCCGTCCGGGCCGCCGGCGATGGCGACGACGAGCGCGCGCTCGATCCGGACGATCCGGCGCACGCGATGCCACGGCCAGGCCTGAACGCGGCCGCCGGCGAAGATCAGCCGGCGCGACGTGACGAAGATCTTTCCCGGCGCATCCACCTCGGCGGCGAGCGTCGCCGGCGCGACGAAGTGGCACACGTCGTCGCCGATCACGCGGTGCTGCGTGTGCACGATCGGCACGGGCTCCGCCCGGCTCGCGAGCAGCTGTTCGAGGCCTTCCAGCATTTCTTCCTGCCGTTCGAGATCATCGGCCGATCGGCCGGTGCCGGACAGCTTCGTCCGAAGCGCGGCGATGGCCTCGGCGGTCACGGCGTCGGCCGCCGCGTTCGCCTCGTGCCACCACGCTTTCTCGTTATCGGAAGGGGATGGGGATCGCTTGAACGCCCGCCAGATCACGGAAGGAAATTCACCGCCAGCTCGAGGACGGCCTGAATGCCGCCGATAGCCAGGCCGCAGGCGCCGAGCACGAAACCAGCCAGGGCCGCCCGCTGCCACGCCGTCCGCGCGGGACGATCCGTCCGGGGCGGCGCAAGCAGCCGGCGGACGCGCCGCTCGATGCTCTCCCCGTCGTAGAGGGCGCTCGCGGGCAGCGCGGTCGGACGCCAGCCGGCCGGCGCCAGCCGGGCGACCTTGATGAGTGCCTGCGCGAGCACCAGACGGCGATCGGGGCTGGACGCCGCGGCGGCATCGTCGGCCGCCTCCTCGGTCGCTTCTCGCCAGTCGGCGAGGAGGCGGCCCGATAGCGGCAGCCATCCGACGATGTCCGGCGCAAGCAGAAACAGCGCCCGCCGCAGATTGTCGCGGGCAGCGAGGTGGGCCTGCTCGTGCGCGGCGATCGTCGCCAGTTCCTCCGGCGTGCAGGCCGCGAGCACGGAGCGCGCGACGATCAGCCGCGGACGGAACACACCCACGACGGCCACGATCGGAAACGCTGTGTCGACCGCGAGCGTCGGGACCCCGGTGCCGGAGACGATGATCGGTTCGGCCGTCCGCAGCCAGCCGCGGCAGGCGTTCCGCGTGGCGCGGCTCAACTGAGCGGTCCGGACGATCGCGCCGAGGCCAAGGACCGTGGCGAGGACGGAGAGCATCACGAGCGTGATGCCGGTGTCCTCGTGATTCACGCGGGGCTCGAACAAGAGATACGACGCAGCCGAGAACGACGCGCCCGTCAGCGCGAGGGCGGCCGGAAACAGCCGGAGGCGCAGGAGGGCGGCCGCACGCTCGGCTGGAGTGGTCGCGGCGATCCGCCGCCAGAGCCCCGGCACGAGCGCCGCTCCCACGAGGCCGCTGCCGGCGAACGCGCCCAGCGACACGACGAGCAGCCGCAACTCGAAACTCACGAGCGGTTGTTCTCCATTTCGGCACGCCGCGCCCGGACGAGCGCTTCCAGCTCATCGAGCATCTCGCGGTCGCGATCGCCGACGGCATCGACGAAGCAGGACAGAAGCGGCGACAAGGTCGCGCCGCCGCCTTGCAGCGCGGCCCGGAGGACGTAGCCGGCCTGGACGGACTCGAACTCCGAGCGCGAGAGCTGCGGCTGATAGAAGAACGCCCGGCCCTGCTTCGTCCGCGTGAGCACGCCCTTCCGGTGGAGTCGATCGAGCGTCGTCATCAGCGTGGTGTACGCGATCTCTGGAAATCCGGGACGCAGATCACGCACCGACGCCGGCGTGTCGCGGCTCCAGAGCGTCTCGAGCACCCGCCATTCGAGCGGGCCGAGCAGCCGGTTGGGATTGGCCGAGCCGGAAAATCGGGCGAACCAAGGTATCATTCGAGGAAAATACTACACCACCGTGAGGCAGGCCCGCGCGACCCTGACCGCGTTCATCTTCGCTGTGCCAGTCGTGGTGTCGGCGCAGGAGGCCAAGACGGTCGAGACGGGCCGCCGCGTCTACGAACGCGAGAAGTGCGCGGTCTGCCACCAGGTCGCCGGCCGCGGCAACAGCCGGTTTCCGCTCGACGGCGTCGGGTCCCGGCTCTCAGTCAGCGACTTACGCCGCTGGTTCACCCACACGGTCGAAATGGAAGCGGCGAAGCCCCGCAAGCCGGCGATTGAGATGTCGTCGCGCAAGTACAACTTCCGCGACGCCGATCTCACCGCCCTCATCGAGTATCTGCGCTCGCTCAAATAGCGGTACCAAAAGCTTCATGGTGAAGCTTTGTCCGGGTCCTCCGACCCGCGGATCCGTTCCCAGCCCGCGTAGACGTTGAACTTGCCGTCGCGCGCGAAGCCGACGAGCGTCAGGTTCGTCGCGCGCGCGGCCTCGACCGCGAGGCTGGACGGCGCGCCGACGGCGATGACCGCGGCCACGCCGGCGACGGCGGCCTTCTGGACGATCTCGTACGCGACGCGTCCGCTCACGACGAGCAGCGCGTCGCCGGCGGGCAGGCGGCCGGCCGCGAGCGCGGCGCCGACGGTCTTGTCCACGGCGTTGTGCCGGCCCACGTCCTCGCGGACCAGCCACGGCGTTCCGTCACAGTCGAAGAGTCCGGCGGCGTGGAGTCCCCCCGTTTCGTCGAACACCGCCTGGCCTGTGCGAAGCCGGGCCGGCAGCGACGCGATGATCGACGGATCGAGGCGCGGTGAACCGGCGGGAACAGAGCGTCCCCGATCCAGCGCGAGCATCGCCGCGCGCCCGCAGAGGCCGCACGCGCTGGTGCTGGAGAATCCGCGCGTGCTCAAGTGGTCGAGATCGGCGCCGCCGGCGAGCACCACGTGCGCCTGGTCCGGACGGTCCGTCCCGTCGCTCGCGGAGATCTCGAGCGACACGATGTCCGCGACGACACGCACAATTCCCTCGGTATAGAGCGCTCCGCGCACCAGATCGGCGTCGTCTCCCGGCGTTCGCATCAGCAGGCCGAGCGATCTCGGCGGCGAGGCGTCGGCGTCGGCGGTGCCCGCGCGGGTGACGATCACTTCGAGCGGCGCTTCGACGGCCACCAGATCCTGGTCGGCGCGCCGCGACCGGCCGTCGACGCGATGCACCGCGGCGGGAAGGATGCGCCGGGTCATACGGATCCGTGACGCCAGAGGCTGACCGCCCGGGCGATGAACCCGAGGCCGACCGCGCCCATGACAATCGTCGCGGGCCAGGCGAGCCAGGCCGGCTTCCACCAGGTCAGCGCCGCCAGGGCGACGAGCAGTCCGCCGAGCGTGAGGAGCGGCGACCACTCCCACGCTTCCAGTTGGCGGTTGCCGGTCACCGCGGCGCTGACGCTGTGGCTGATACCGGTCATCGTGCGCAAGGCGCGCCGCGCCGAGTTGCGGGCGCGCCGCCGTGGCAGCCGCGCCACCCGCGGACGCCGTCCTTCCATCACGATCTCGGTCGACCGTTCGAGATCGTCTTCGTAGTAATCCTCCATGGTGCCGGCGACCGTTTCGTCTTCGATCGCCACGTCGAGCTCCCAGTTCCCGAGCCAGCTGTTGATGTTGAGGTTGGTCGATCCGACGCGCGTCCACCGCCCGTCGGCGACGGCCGTCTTGGCGTGCATCATCGTGCCGTTCCACTCGAAGATGCGGATGCCCGACTCGAGCAGCGTGCGATAAAGCGTGCGCGAGAGCGGCACCGTCCAGCCGACGTCGCTGCCCTGGGGCACGAGGAGCCGGACGTCCACGCCGTCGCTGGCCGCCTGTTGCAGCGCCGCCACGAACGGTCCGTGTCCGATGAAGTAGGCGTCAGCGATCCACAGCGTCTGCCGTGCCATCGCTGCGACGAGCAAATCGGTGCGAAAGAGCGCGGCCGAGAAGGGCTCGGTGGGGATGATGCGGAGATTGACCGGGCCCGCCTGTTCGGCGGCGGCCTCGGACGGGGGCGCGACCGCCAGCGACTCTCCATTGCAGAATCGCCAGCTCTCTGCGAACCCTCGTTCGGCGTGCGCGACCGCCGGGCCGCGGATCTCGACCCCGGTGTCACGCCACGGTTCACGTCCCTTGTCGGGGCGGCCCTCCCATTGTTCGCCGATACAGAGGCCGGAGATGAACGCGATGTCGCTGTCGACGATGAGGAGCTTGCGATGATTACGCCGAATCCAGCCGAGGGCGGTGCCGAATCGCGGCGGATTGAACGCGCGCACCTGTCCGCCGGCGGCGATGAGCGGGCCGAAGAGACCCAACGTGGGCCCGATCCCGCAGCCGAACCAGTCGTACGCGATGCGCACGATCACCCCGGCTCGCGCCCGCTCGGCCAGCAGGTTCACGTACCGCCGGCCGACCGAATCGCGGTGGAAGATGTACATCTCCATGTGGACCGTCCGGCGCGCGTCGCGGATGGCCTGTTCCCACGCCGGGTAATTCTCGGCGGCGTCGCGAAGCACGTTGACGGCGTTGCCTGCGATGAGCGGCGCTCCCGCCGATCGACTGAACGCCTGGTCGGCGAGCGTCCGCAGCGCGCCACGATCGCGTGGCGGCGCCGTACGCGCCGCGGGCACCCGTGCCGCCATGGACACACACTACTACGGTGCGCTCGTAGCGCGGCTCGGGATGGGAGCCGCGAAAAACGTGGACGGCACCTGTACCCTCGTACCCCCTAGAAGATGTACCTCACTTGGATCTGGAACATCCTGGGCGGATCGATGTTGGCCAGGCTCGGCAGCGCGGTCGTGGCCGTGCCCACGCTCACGAGCTGGCCGAACGCGGGATTGGCCGTGCCGGTATCGCCGTACGTCGTCTGGGCGCGACCGAGCAAGTTGCCGTGATTGAAGAGGTTGAATCCCTCCAGCCGGAGCAGCCCGGTCCGGTGCTGGAACACCTTGACGCGGCCTTCGACGAAGAGGCCGACTTCTGAGGTCGCGGTACCGCGAAACGCTGACTTGCTGAGGACGCGGCCGTCGACCACCGGGCGGTCGTTGTTGGCCGCGTCGCCGTTGTTGTCGATTCCCGTCGTGGCGTTGAACGGCCGCGCGGACGCGAGTTGGGTGACGGTTCCTGCCGTGATGTTGTAGGGGAACCTGTAAGTGAAGGTGATCACGGCGCGATGCCGCTGATCGACCACGCTCGGGCCGCGCTCCTGCTCACCGAGGCGCGAGATGTTCGAGTCGTTCGGCGCGATGCCGTTGCCGTCCGGCTCCGTCGTGTTCGTCGCCTTGGACAGGGTGTAGCTCAGTGCCGCGTACCACGTCGGACTGCCGCGGTAGCTGATCTGCGTCTGCAGGCCGTCGTAGTCGGCGACGCCGAAGTTCATCAACACGTTGACCGTCCGGACGCCGCCGTTGACCGGCACGATGGGGCGGGTCGCGTTGGCCGCCGCGACGCTCCGCGTCTGCCCCGGCGCGGTCCGATCGAAGGCCGACGGCGCGTTCAAATCGACGGTCCGATCCAGGTCGGTCCAGTGCTGATGCACGTAGTCGGCGCCGGCGAACAGGCCCGTGACGATTTCCCGCTCGGCCCCGATCGACGTCACCTGGCTGCGCGGATTGAGGAACTCGTCAAGGTAGTTCGGCAGCAGATCGAAGTTCAGCCCGTAGGTCGCGAACTGCTGCTGGTAGAACTCGCGCTTGCCGGACTGCAGCGTAATGTTTCGCGCCGGCTGCTGTGAAAGCGGCAGCGTCCGCGGATCGAAGATGAGCGGCACACACGGAAAGTTCAGGCAAGTCGGGAAGCCGGTCTGCCCGGGCGAGGCGGTGTAGGTCACGAGCCCATCAAGCCCGCCGGTGAGCGCGCTCGCCAGCGCGTTGGCGCGGATCTGCGTGTAATACATGCCGTAGCCGCCACGGATCGCCAGACGGGCGTCGCCGTTCGGATGCCAGCCGAAGCCGATGCGCGGCGCGAAGTTCGCGGTCGCGTCGGTGAGCGTCTGCCGGTCGTAGCGCAGGCCGGCGTCGATCGTCAGATCGTCGCGGACGCGGAACGCGTCCTGGACGAACACGACCGACATCCACTGCTTCATCTCGTAGCCGACATTGCCGAACGTGAGCGGCTGCGAGTACGTCTGGACGTCGGCGAGCGTCAGCTGATCGAACGGCTTGGTCGTCGCGCTGAGGAAGGTGAACGTACCGAGAACCGCGGTGCCCGGCTCGCTGCCGGCGCCGCCGGTGGTGTGATGAATTACGCTGCCGCCAACGCGCACCGTGTGGCGGCCCCGCGACCACGACAGCGTGTCGCCGAACTGCACCTGGTGTCCGAAGAGATCGGCCGAGCGCGATTCCCCGATCGTGAACGGCACAGTCCCGCCGCGCGTGTACGTCGTCGAGGGCTCCTGCGCCTGCCAGAGCGTGACCGGGTCGCCGTGCAGGTACGCGAACCGCGCCTCGTTGAGGAACGCGCCGCCGAGCACGGCGGTGTGATTGGCCTGCGTCGTCCAGGAGCGGCGCGTGTACTTGCGCGCGACGGTCGGCGCGTTCGAGCCGACGACCGCGTCATTGGGATTCGTGTCGTACATGCGATCCATGTTGACCCGCACCATCAGTGTCTGAGTTGGCGTGAGCTTGTGATCGACCCGGGCGTTGACGAGCTCCTGCCGATAGTGGCCGACATACGTCAGGCTGCGATCGGGCGGCAGCACGAAGGCGGGAAGGGTACTCGAGAGAAACGTCGTCCGATCCTGCCGGGTGTAGTCCGCCGAAGCGAAGAAGAAGGTCTTGTCCTTGACGATCGGTCCGCCGGCGGATCCAGAGACCTGGCTCAGCGCATCGGGCACATCGGCCGGGTTGATCGCGGTCAGCGTCGCCGGCGTCGTGCACGTCGTCACCGAGGGCGCGCAGAAGCCATCGGTCGAGAACGTTTCCGCCTGCATGGCGCCGGGACGGCCCAGAAACAGCGCTTCGCCGCGAAGTGCGTTCGTGCCGGCCTTGGTCACGATGTTCATCGCCGGGCCCGACGTCCAGCCGTACTCCGCCGAGAAGGCGTTCGACAGCACCGTGACTTCTTCGACGGCCCCGACCGGAACCGCGGCCATCATCGTCTGGCGGCCCCAGCCCTCATCGTTGCTGGCGCCATCGAGCATGAAGGTGGTCGTCCGCCGGCTGCCGGCGCCGGTGATGAAGTACGTCGCGTTGACGAACAGGTCGCCGGTGCCCTTGCCCTGGCGGAACGCGGAATTGAACAGCGGCAGCGTCGTGATCTTGCGGCCGAGAATCGGCGTCTCGTCGATCGTCGGGCTGTCGAGCCGCCGGCTGATCTGCGAATCGGCGCGCACGCCCTGACTCGTGCCGTACACGGTCACTTCGCTCTGGCCGCCGCTCGCCACCAGCTTCACGCGAATCGTCGCCGTTTCGCCGGCGCGCAGCGTCAAGGCCTTCACTTCTTCGGCGGTAAAGCCGGGCTTCGTCACGCGGACCGTATAGCCGCCGGTGAGCGGCAATGCCGACAGCATTGTCGAGCCCTCGGCGCCGGACACCGCGTCGCGCGCGGCGCCCGTGTCGGTGTTGATCACCGACACCTGCGCGTCTTTGACGATGGCGCCGGTTTGATCCACGACCACTACCGTCATCGCCGCGGTATTGGGGGATTGCGCGTGCGCCGGCATCGCCAGCGCCACGAGGAGCCCGACGAACAGCAAACGTAAGACGAACCGCATGAATGCACTCTCCATCTCAGAACGCATTCCACTGTAAAAAGGGCCCGGAATTACTACCAGCCTTAGTAGTAGTGATTCTGCTCGACGACGTCGCTGGAGCGCACGCGGTCGTGTTATAGACTTCGCTTCCCTGACGAACGCCAATCCATCGGGAGCGTGATGGCCGCGATATTTTTTGGGACGTACGGCGCCGTGTTCGTCGCGGAAGTTGTCGGCGACAAACTGCTTTACACGACGGGCGTGCTCGCGACGCGCTATCGATCCCTGTCGATCGTCGTCGGCATGGCGTTCGCGTTCATGTGCAAGATGGCCGTGGCCGTCGCGGTGGGCGAGGCGATCTCGCGCTTGCCGAAGCCGCTCGTGGCCGCCGTCACCGCGGCCAGCTTCATCGGCGTCGCGCTGGCGCTCTGGCGCAAGCCGGATGTTCGCGAAGAGAAGCCCAAGGATCGGGCGGTCATGAAAGGCGCAGCCGTGGCGTTCGCGGCGATTTTCTTTTCCGAATGGGGCGACGTCGGGATGGTGACGGCCGCGGCCATGGCCGCGAAGTTCCTCACCCCCGCGGCGGTGGGCGCGGCGTTCGCCACGGGGCTGGTCGTCTGGCTGGGCGCCGTCTCAGCGATGGTCACGAAAGGGATCCTCGCGACATTCCTCGGCGCCGGCGTCCGCATCTGGATCGCCGAGCGCGTCTCGCCGCGCGTCGTGCGGTACATCGCCGTCGCAGCCCTGGCGGTCCTGGGTGTCCTCGCCGTCCTCGAAACGCTCGGCATCCTCGTGGACTGAGGGGCCGGTGCACAGTGCACGGTGCACCCGCATCTCCTAAACTAGCGCCCTTGACCCAGTCGTCCTCCACCCGCCGCGCGGCCATCCGCTTCATCGTCTGCCTTGGCCTCGTCAGTCTGTTCGCCGACATGACGTACGAGGGGGCTTACAGCAGCGTCGGATCCCTGCTCGAAGGCCTCGGTGCGGGGGCGGCCGTCGTCGGTCTGGTGTCCGGTCTGGGCGAGATGGTCGCCGCCAGCCTGCGCTACTTCTCGGGACGGCTCGCCGATCGCACGCACGCCTACTGGACCTTCGTCATCGTTGGCTACGTGCTGAACCTCATCGCGATTCCTGGCCTGGCCTTTGCCACCACCTGGGAATGGGCGGCCGTCCTGATCGTCATCGAGCGCACTGGCAAGGCGATCCGCGGACCGGCGCGCGACGTGCTGCTCTCCGAGGCCACCGGCGTGGTGGGGCACGGGTGGGGGTTCGGCCTCCATGCCGTCATGGATCAGACCGGCGCCGTGTTGGGTCCGCTCATCATGGCGGCGGTCGTCGCCAGGACGCACAGCTTCTCGTACGCCTTCATGCTGCTCAGCGTGCCCGCGGTGCTGGCGCTCGCGTCGATTCTGCTGGCGCGCTATTTCCGGCCGAACGCGGGCACGCCACCGCCAGTCAAGGCGCCGCAGACGCTGACGCGCACGTTCTGGCTCTACGTCGCCGCCGCAGGGTTGCTCGCGTGCGGCTTCTTCGACTTCCCGGTGCTGAACTATCACTTCCAGCATTCCCGGATTTTCAAGCCGGAGATGATCCCGTTCCTGTATGCGGTGGCGATGGGCATCACCGGCCTCACGGCGCTCGTTTGCGGCCGGCTCTTCGACCGATTCGGCCTGTCGGTGCTCATCATCGGGATTCTCATCACGATGCTCGCGCTGCCGCTCGGCTTCCTGGGCGGGCCGCTCGGCGGCGTGCTCGCGGTGATCGCCTGGGGCGCCGGCCATGGCGTCCAGGACGCGACGCTTCGATCGGGCATCGCCCAGGTGGTCTCGATGAACAAGCGCGGGACGGCCTTCGGCGCCTTCAACGGCGTCTACGGCGTGATGTGGTTCGCCGGCAGCGCCGTGATGGGGCTGCTCTACAACTACTCGCTCGTGGCGCTGGTCGCCTTCGGCCTCGTGGCGCAGATCGGCGCCGCCGTCCTGTTCTTCAGCCTGCGTCACCGAATGACAGCTGAAGCGCACTAAGAGCGCGTTGCAGAATTACCGGCGGTCGGAGGGCCGGCTTCAGCCGGCCCAGTGAGGGCGGGCTAAAGCCCGCCCCTCCTTCTGCATTTTGCAACGCGCTCCAACTAAATACCC
>Ga0111539_10002998_pt1 | contig 22394 bp, 19 predicted proteins | sample RhiMethybrSRZTD1_FD_79667 | JGI IMG/M metagenome (GOLD analysis project Ga0111539, IMG submission 79667) | Populus rhizosphere microbial communities from Tennessee, USA - Rhizosphere MetaG P. TD hybrid SRZTD1 (version 2) (version 2) | ecosystem: Host-associated > Plants > Roots > Rhizosphere >...
CAACGCCGCACGCCTCCTTCGGCGGTGACACGCGACGGAAGGCCACCGTCAGCCTCGTCAACATCCAGGGTGTGTTCGGGACCGGCAAGGGCACCGCGGTCAAGTGGTCGGGCAACAACGGCAAGCCGCACACCGGCGGTCAGTGCTTCGGCGACTCCGGCGGACCGACCTTCCCCAATGCCGCCGGCATGGAGCGGATCGTGCTGACGGTGACCTCCTTCGGCATCAACGGCAACTGTGCCGGCGGCGGTGGGGGCTACCGCATCGACCAGCCAGACGACCTGGCGTTTCTGGCCAGCTTCGGTGTGACGCCGTAGCCATCGGCACGTGACCGGTACGTCATCGGGACCGGCCGACACGGCGGCCGGTCCCGATGACGTTCACGATGCATCGTCCAGGCGGCTTGTGATCGTGGCCGGCCCGCGATCTGGGCGTTGGTTGACCGTGGCGAATCGCTCGGGTTCGTCTCGGTTCGGTCCTGTCGCCGTTGACCGTGTTCGACGTTCCGCGGTAGCAATGAGATCGTGCACGGCGCAACGCCGATCGTTGGCCGGGACAACGAGATAGCGGCCATTCAAGATTTTCTCGGGGTTGTTGCCGCGCACCCAGTTGGTCTGGTGTTTGCGGGAGATCCGGGTATCGGGAAGACGGCGTTATGGGAGGCCGCCGTTGAGCTGAGCAGGGAGGTCGGCTATCGGGTACTCGAGCACCGAAGCGTCCAGGCCGAGAGCGAGCTTGCGTTCGCGGCGCTGATAGATCTGATCGCTCCTGTACTCGACATGGTTGCGGATCAGATCCCTGCGCCACGACGTCAGGCCTTGGAGCTGGCGCTGCTCCTGAGCGACGACATCGCTTCCCCCGTTGACCCGCGGGCGATTGGACTCGGCGTGTTGGATGTCCTGGTCCAGTTGGCGCGGAGAAGTCCGGTCATTCTGGCGTTGGATGACCTCCAATGGCTCGACGAATCGTCGGCATCGGTCCTTCCGATCGCGCTGCGCCGCCTGCGTGAGGAGAGGGTCGGCGTTCTCGCGACCCATCGAAAGGAGCCTGGAATCGTCCAGCGTCCGCTCTCGGACCTGAGCGACGGCGGCTGGGTGCACGAGGTGCGGCTCGATGGCCTGGAGGGGCGGTTTCTCGGGCGCATCTTGAGTGAACGCTTGTCACTACACGTGACTGGGCCTCAGCTCGAGCGTATCGAGGCGGTGTCCGCGGGAAACCCTTTCTATGCTTTGGAACTGGCAACCGCGATCGTGCATGCGCAACCGGGTGTCCCGATATCCGTGCCAGAAACCCTGCGGGATCTTCTGGGTTCGAGGCTTGATCGGTTGCCCGGTGCGACGAGCGAGATCCTGCTGTCTGCCGCCGCCATGACCAAGCCCAGCGTGGAGGTACTCGCTTCAGCATGCGGGGACCTGGTGGGCGTGATTGACGCTCTGCATGTCGCAACGCGTGAGCGTGTGATCGTTCAAGATGGGGAAGCGTTGCGGTTCGCACACCCACTGTTGGCCTCGCTCTGTTATGAACGCGCGCTGCCTTCGGCGCGTCGTCAGGCGCATGCAGCTCTTGCCGATGCAGTAGAGGACCGCGAGGCGCGCGCTCGCCACCTCGCATTGGCGGCGGTTGAGCCCGATGAGACGGTGGCTGCCGAGTTGGACCGAGCCGCCTCGCATGCGGCTGATCGCGGGGCCACAGTGGCAGCCTTCGAGCTTGCATGCCTTGCCGTCGACCACACCCCTGCCGCGCTCGCCGGCTCACGCACCGCGAGGCGCCTCGAGGCCGCCCGGCTGTGCCGGTTCTCCGGCGACTTCAACCGGGCGGCCACCATGTACAAGGAACTTCTCCACGAGCTCCCGCCCGGTCTCACCAGCGCCCGCGCGCGCTACGCCGCAGCGTCGATCGCACGTCTTGGACTCGACGAACGCGTCAGCCTGTGCGAGAAGGCGCTGGCGGACTGCCAGGACGACCCCGAGTGCACCGCGCAAGTGCTCGGTTTCCTTGGACACTGTCGATGGTTGCTCGGCGATATGCAGACAGCGGTACATGACTCGCGTCGCAGCCTGCAGATCGCTGAGCGGACCGGCGACGGACGCCTGCGGGCTAGCGCGCTGGCGCGCACCGCGTGCATTGAGACGTTCGCCCTGGATCTCACGCCTGGCCTCATGGATCGGGCTTTGGCTGCCGACCTCACCGTCGATCACCCGGTCGGATGGCACGAGAATCCACCGCTCATGCTCGCCGTAGCCGTCCTCCATGGCAGGGACGACCTGGAGCTCGCCCGCAGCCTGCTCGCTGAGGTGGAAGCGGTCGCGCTGGACCGAGGCGATGAGGACACCAGGCCCTGGGCCGTGATGCAACTGATGATCTTGGAGTGGCACGCCGGTCGCTGGACGCAGGCACTCGAGCACGCCTCCGCGGCCCGTGAGCTGGCTGCACGGACCGGGAATCCCCACTACCAGATGATGGTCGAGCGGTTCGCTGCGCCGGTTGAGGCGGGTCTGGGCCTCGTACAGCAGGCCCGCGAGACCGCACAGCGCGGGGCGCGGCTGGCGTGGTCGATGAGCAACGAGCGGATGCTGATCGGATGCCTGACCTCATTGGGACAGGTCGAGCTGGCTCTCGGCGACCATGCGCGAGCCGACTACTACCTGCGGGATCTGCCTGAGCGGTTGCTGCGGACAGGCCATCGCAACCCGGTGAACGGACCATGGGCAGACACCATCGAGACCATGATCGGTCTCGGACAGCTTGAGCAGGCGCGCGAGTTGGTGACCACGTTCGAGCGTCTCGCGTCCCGCACCAATGGGTGGGCGCGCAGTGGAGCGCACCGATGCATCGGCCTGCTGGCGTGCGCTGAGGGCGACACCAGCGCGGCATGCATCGCGTTCCAGAGCGCCATCGCAGCCGAAGCAGGCAAGTACCCGTTTGAACGAGGCCGCGCCCTCCTGGCCCTCGGGGCTGCGCGCCGCCGCGCCAAGGAACACCGCAGAGCACGCGAGCTACTCGAGGATGCTGTCACGGTCTTCACCGACGTCGGCGCACCACTATGGGCCGCCAAGGCAACCACCGAACTCGGCAGGATCGCGGGACGACGCCCACTGCCACATCGACTCACGGACTCCGAGCAGCGTGTCGCCATCCTGGCCGCCCGAGGGAAACACAACAGAGAGATCGCGCAGCATCTGTTCCTCAGCGTGGGCACCGTGGAGACCTACCTGTCCCGGGTCTATCACAAACTGGGCGTGCGCTCGCGGACCGAGCTCGCCCTCCACTTGCCCGCTACCTCCGACACCTCGTCGGCTCCGCCGGCCGGCAAACCCTTGTGAGGACTTCAAGCCTCGCGAGAACTCGCCAGCCAGAGCTCCCGCTGGACGCGTAACTCAGCGGATCGACGGCTCGAGGCCTTGGTCATGAGCGCGAGTCCGTCGCGAGTCTGAATGTGTCAGGGTTTCCCGGGTTCGTTCTGGCCCGCCTCGGCCTAGGGTCAACCCCGCATCAGTCACGTCCGTGCCGGCGGCAACCCGCCGCGCCCTGGTCGTCAAGCAGGCTTTGTGCCGAGCAGCTCGTCATTGGATTCCAAGAAATGCAAGGGCGGACCCAAAGGGTCACCTCAATGCGACTACCTCTCCTGCCACTCGAGCCACACCGCACCGGCGCGGGTTGCCGCCCCGCCCCGGCGACCCTTCCTTACGTCGTGCCTCGGCCCGTCGCGGATATGTCGAACGATGTTCCGTTGAACGACTTACCAAGTCAGCACCCAAGCCATCGTCTCCCGGTGCCGCCCAAGTACCGGGCACAGCGAGCAGCTGTCGGCGCCGATACGGCTGTTCCTCACCCCCAGAACCGCGAGCCTCTCATTGAAAGGAAGGTCAAAAATGAAGCGACGTTGCCTCACGCTGGGGCTGGTCTCCGGTGTTCTCGTAGTCGGTGCAGTCGCTGCCGCAGCTGATTCCGCGTCGGCGACACCACCGGTGCGCGGATGTCCCCCTGGCTTCTCACTCGAGACTGTCGAGTTCGTGGTGGCCGGGGCGGGCCTGACACAGCCCGACCCATCGATGGACCCAAATGGAGACGGCATGACCTGCCTCAAACTCCTCTTCACTGGTTCGGGTGTACGAGCCACTTGGCACGACAACACCGCACCGCTGGGCCCGTTCTGAGGAGACGAGTCCTTCAGCCGGACGGCGCGGTGGTCGTCGGCCAGCAGTTTGATCGCACTCGAACCGACGAGTAACTCCCTGTCGGCTGCAGCCCCACAGAACAATTTGGATGAGGAGACACCATGGAAACGCCCGGCACCATCGATGGGCTCTCGCACACCGCAGCGTCAGTGCCGACGAGAGCGTCGGGTCGCCTGCGCGGGATCCCGGCCAGGCGGGGCGGTGCGGTCGCGGCGGCTACGGCCGCAGCCGGATTGCTGGTCGCACAGGCGTTGGGGGTCGGCACATCGGCCGCGTCAGCGTCGCCGTGTGTTCGTGTTGGCACCACGTGCTACCCGACGGTGCAGGCCGCCGTTGACGCGGCCACCGACGGCGACACCGTGCGCGTGCCCGCCGGGCGCTTCCCGGGGGGCATCGTGGTGACCAAGAGCATCGCCATCGTCGGTGCCGGCGCGAGAGTGACTGAGCTGGTCGGAGGCGAGCACGTCCTCACTATCGGCACCTGGATGGCTCCGACCGAGCCCGACGTGCACATCAGCGGGGTGACCTTGCGTGGCGGCCTCGCGCACACAAGTCCCGAGTCGGTCGACTTCGCCGGCAAACCAGGCGTGCTCGCAGGCGGTGGGGGACTTGAGATTCCGGCGGGCGCGGACTTTGTCGGCGGCACGGTCACCGTCAGCGACAGCGTGATCACCGACAACAAGGCGATCGCGACGGACTTCCTTCTCCCCACTACCGACCAGGAACCGTTCTGGCCCCACTGCCCTGACGGCTTCTGCACGTTCGCAGAAAGCCTCGGCGGCGGCATCGAGAACTGGGGTGACCTCACCCTGGTCCGCACCACTGTGACCCACAACGTGACGGCAGGCCCAGTTGCCTCCGACGTAGTCAGCGGGGGAATTCACAGTTGGGGCAACCTCACGCTCAGGTCATCAGCGGTCACTCACAACGCGGCACGGGCGGCGGCTCCGCACGGACGTTTCGCCGAGGGCGGCGGAATCTTCATGGAGGACCAGACCCGGCTCAGCCTGGCCGACACCTCGGTGGACAAGAACCTCGCGAGGCTGACCAGTCGCAACCCGATCACCAACCCCGACGGCTCCACGACCGACAGCCTGGTCAACGCCGGCGGGATCCACGTCAACGATGGCAGCCTTGTCCGGATCGACTCCTCGCACATCGACGGCAACGTCGCCGTCGTCGACAACCCCCAGGGGCAGGCGGCCGTCATCAACTCGGCCCTGCAGCTGACCATCAGTGACATTCAGATGACCAACACCAGCGTCAACCGCAACAAGGCGATCGCACGGGTCAAGGACATCGGCGACTTCGGCCCATTCGGCGGCGCCCTGCAGTGGTGCAACCTCGGCACCGTGACCGGGCTGCGTGCCATCGAGAACAGCACCGTCGTACGGTCGGTCGCCGGCGATGCGGGCAGCGGCGGGGCCGTCTTTGTCGGAGCCACCATGTGCAACGGTTTCGACCCCGGACCCACCACCCTGACCAACAGCGTGATCAAGAACAACGTCGCCACTGCCATCGCTCACGGGGGGCGCGCCGACATCTTCGGCGCCGGCATGATCACCGCCGCCAGCCTCACCATCGACCACGTGGTGGTGGCCGGGAACAGGGGATTCGCGACCGGCGACGACGGTGGAACAGTCCAGGGCGGAGGGATCTGGAATGGTGCCTTCCCGCTCCCGTTCCTCGACGGCCTGCACAGCAACCTCACTCTCGACCACGCCGTCATCACCCGCAACTCGCTTCGTGGCGGGTCAGGCGAGATTCTGTCCGGAGGAGGGATCTTTACCCGCGATCCGATACAGAGAAGCGCGACTGTCGTGGCCGGTAACAGCCCCGATCAATGCTCCGGCTGCGCCACCGTTGCCAGATCGGCAGGGCGCCTCCCCGCGCGCTCCAACCGGCCTCTACGTCGAGATACCCAGACCCTGCGTGCCTCCATCATCGCCAACGGACTCGCCAACATCACACGGAAAGGCTCCTGAGCAGGCCGGCGGACCCCTCTTGAAGCGCCCTTCAATCACCAACGACTCGATAGGAGCCGAGCAATGACTCTGTTCAGCAGGCAAGGTCCAAGAGGGCGGGCAGGAGCGGTCCTGATTTCCTTGATGGCCGCGCTGGCGGTCACCGGCCTCGCTGCGCCGGCAACGGCGGGACCGGTCGACAAGGGTCGTTTCGTCGACGTCCGCGACGCCCATGCTCCCGACTTTTGCCCGACCATCGGGGTCGACATCCACATCGTCGAGGACATCCACTTCGTCGACATTCAGCACAACGGTGATCCGTTCCCACGCGAGACCGCCACGCACCAGCAGACCAACACGCTGACCAACCTCGCGACGGGAAAGGCGCTGACCGAGGTGCTCACCGGGAATGTGAAGACGAGCGGATACACGGACAACAACGACGGCACGTTCACCGAGCACTTCGCCACGTCCGGCCCGCTGCGCACCTACGGCCCGGACGGTCACATCATCGAGGTCAGGTCAGGACTGGAACGATTCGACTTCCTGGTCGACCCAGCCGGGAACTTCCTCGACTTCCTCGGCTTCACCAAGATCACCGGCACCGTTGCCGACGCCACTCTCGAGGAGACGTGCCGCCTCCTCGAGCTCTACACCAGCTGAGTGCGAGTTCAACTCTGCGGGACGCGACACCTGGCTCGCCTCCGACGGCCATGCGATCCGCGAAACTGAAAGGAACGGATCATGACACTCCCACACCACATCCGCAGCGGGTCACTCCGCAGCAGCAGCCGGATTCGACGGCTCACCGCCGGTGGCGCGGCCGGTCTGGTCGCCACCTTGATGGTTCTCCTCTCGCTGACCCCGCCCAGCGCCGCCGTAGGCGCAGGCAACGAGCCAGTCGACCCGAGCACATTGAACCCGCCGGTGCCAGCGTTCTTCAATGCCAGCTGCTTCCGGGTCGGCAACCACATCTCGTGCAGCCTCGCGTTCGACGACCCAGAGGTCCTCGTCAACGAGCCGTCCGGCATCATCTGTGATGGCACCGAGTTGCGGTTCTCGCAGACTCGATCGGTGGTGGGCAAGCGCCTGTATGACGCCGACGGGAACCTGCTGCAACGGCACTTCCGGGAGTCCCTCGACGGCACGTTCACCAACGCAGACACCGGGCTCGTCGCCTTGTGGACCCAGCACGACACCGTGATCCACGACCTGGCGGTCCCTGGCGACGACTCAACAGGCACCGAGCACGTCACCGGACTGGACACGCGGGCTTGGCTGCCCGGCGGAGGGACGATCATCACCGACGCCGGGACGTTGATCTTCCCTGAGGGAACCGACGGGGTGTTGAAGGAGTCCGGGCATCACCCGTTCCTCGACTACTTCGCCTTCGGAGACACATCCGCGCTGGCTCCGCTCTGCGCTGCACTCGACTGACCGTGAGCGTCCCCGCAGCCCTTGGCCTGTTCGATGAGGGTTCCGGCGTTCACTGAACGTGCAGATGCCCTGTCCCTGACGATCAAATCGTCCTCGGGAACCTCACTGGACACGCCCGCCAGCACTCGCCACGTCTGTTGCGCCTCCCGAAGCTCGCGTCTCGGACAGGCGTGGTTGGCGTTCGAAGGGATGGTTGTTCGCGGGGCTCGGTCCCCGTCGACCTTTGACCGGTACCGCTAGGTCGTCGCGTGGGCGATCGTCCCCCGCATTCGTCCCTCGGGCACAGTCTGATGCGTTCTCCGAGTCAATTTCACGCTCAGGTGGTGGGCCCCCAGGGGATCGAACCCTGAACCCGCGGATTAAAAGTCCGCTGCTCTGCCAATTGAGCTAGGGGCCCCGGGGGTCAGGACTCGTTCCGGGAGACCTTCGGGACTGCCTGAGCCTGAACCGCCTCGGGCATCCTCTCAGAACGGGTGAAAGCTCACGACCACCGAACGCCCAACACTCGGCGAAGGCGTCCTTCTGGTGCGGGGCTCACACCTTCACGCTCACGGGGAACGTCGCGATCCAGGCGAGTGCGCCCAGGAGGACGGCGCAGCCGGCCAGGGTCATGACCCAGCGCAGGCGCCGGCTGTGGAGCCGGGTGCTCATGCCGGCGAAGAACAGCACCACCGCGTAGAGGACCACGGTCAGCACGTAGTTGCTGGCGCGCTGGATGTCGACGCGGACCTCGGCGGCTGACGCTTCGGCGGCCGCGTCGAGCTTGGCGGCCTCGGTCCGGGCTTCGACCTGGTACTCGTCCATGGCGAAGGGGGTGGAGGGCGCGGTGGGATTGGTGAATGGTTCGGTCGCCATCCACGCGTCGAACGCCGGCCGGAACTCGTCGCGGAAACGGTCGACGTAGAACGCGGCGAGCGCGTCGTCGCCACCCCGGTCGGCGTCGACCCAGGCGATGAACGTTGCGACGTCGACCTGGGTCTCGTTCTGGGCGAGCCCCTGGGCGCGGGCGGCCTCGATCCGGACCCCGTTGGTGCGACCCGCGGCGGCCGCCTGCTCCCCGTTCCAGCGGGTGGCCTGGTAGCTGCTCCACGAGGTGCCCAGCGCGGCCACCACCAGCAGCACCGTGACGATCACCTCCTGCCAGCCCCGACCGTCCTCCGGCGGCGACTGGTCAGCGCGGGTTGCCACGGTCATCACACGGCGGCGACACGGTGATCCCGGCCACCTGGGCCTGGGTGGCGATCAGGCCGATGGTGCGCTCCATCGCGGTCGGCTGCAGCCGACCCACACCCTCACCGTGCGGGTGGTCGAAGAACCTCAGGAGCAGCAGCAGGAGGCAGATCACCACCGTCACGCTGCCCATCAACATGCCCTGCGTGACCGCACCCTCGGCCCGATCGGCGAAGAACAGCATGTAGGTGAAGATCACGCCGGAGATGACGAACAGCACCAGCCACAGCGGCGCGGGGATGATGCCTTCGGCTCCATGGACCCGGTCGATCCGGGCCTGCTGGCGGTCGGCGGTCTCATCCATGAACCGGTCGTAGGCCGACTGCTCGGTCGCGGTGCGCGGCTTCACGGTGGAGATCGTCTTGAACAGCTCCCCACCCCAGGGGTTGATCCGGTCACCAAGGGTGCCCTTGTCCACCGCGTCCCACTCGGCGCCCGCCACGGACCGGGCGTAGCAGGTCAGCTCGTTGGTGAGCACCTCGCGTGAGTCGCCGGGCAGGAACTGGGCGGTCTGCACCTGCTGCGCCACGATCGTGGCCTCGGTCTCGGCGCCAGAGCGCGACTGGTCGTAGGAGGAGAACGCCAGGAAGATGATGAACCCCAGCAACACCGAGTACCCGGTGGCCAGCACCCCGAAGACACCAGAGGCACGATCACCATCGGCAAAGTAGCTGCCCGCCGGTGCACGCCGACGCACCAGCAGCATCACCGCGACGGTGACAGACGTGACGAGGAGTACGACGGCCAGGCCGACGAGGACGTTCACGCGGCCCGCCCTCCTCGCTCATGGCTTGTCCTGGACCGCCACCCTTCAGCGACCTCACCAGTTCCCGCATCATCCGCCTCGGGTGAGTTCCATCGACCGTCGTGTGGCTCTTGCGGACGGTTGGCTACCGGCCGATCGTGCTGAACTCCGACGACCGCGGCTGCACGTTGGCCATCCGGGAGGCCACACCCGACCCGTCGTCGCCCCCGACCCCGCGGGTGACCAGGTAGCCGATCGTGGACAGGATCGGCAGGAACACCAGCGCGACCACCCAGAGCGCCTTCGCAGTCCCCGAGATGTCGCTCCGGAACAGGTCGCGAAGGACGATGAAGAGGAGGAACAGAAACGCCAAAAAGACGTAGACGGTGAATGAGGTCCACATGAAGTCCCAGGTCATGGTCGACTCGCTTTCCTGATGGGGTTGTGCCCAGTGCAGCCTGTTGGGGCGCCGAAGGGGTCACCCAGAGCGGATGAATGTGTCCCGGCCGATGTCCTTCCGGAAGGCGCCATCCGCTCGGGCCATGTCCAGACCGGCGCGCCTGTGCCACGTTGTGAGCATGACCGCGGGCGACACCGACTCGGCGCAGGGACTGGTCGCCTTCATGCGCGCCCAGGCCGAGGTCATCGACGACGGCTTCCGTCATCTCGGTGACGACCCCAGCCCCGAGGTGGTCCACGACATCCGGGTCGCCAGCCGCCGCCTGCGCACGGCGTTGCGGAGCTTCAGCTCACTGGTCGACCTCGACGCAGGGGCGCGCACGGAGGTCGAGGACGACCTGCGCTGGCTCGCCTGGCTCCTCTCCGGCATCCGCGACGCCGACATCCTGCAGCAGAACCTCGACGAACGGCTCGCAGCCCTTCCCGACGAGCTGGTCATGGGACCGGTGCGTGAGGAGATCGCGACGACCCTGAGCGACGAGCGCCGCGCCGCTCTCGCCGAGCTCGCGGCGGAGCAGGACAGCCCCCGCTACACCCAGATCCGCGAGACAGTCTCCCGCTGGCGTCTCACGCCGCCGTTGACCGACGATGCGGGGCAGCAGATCGAGGTCCGGGGCCGGGAGATCCTCGCGAGACGGCGCCGTCAGGCCCGACAACGACTTGCGACGGCCTCCGTTGATCCCTCGCAGACGCACGAGGCGCGCAAGGCGGTGAAGCGACTCAGGTACACCGCGGACGTCCTCGCGCCGGTGGTTCCCGAGGCCCGCAAGCTGGCCAAGCGCGCTAAGCGGCTGCAGCGGCGGCTCGGCAGCCACCAGGACGCCGTGGTCGAGGTCGAGTTCCTGCGGGCCCAGGCCCGCACGTTCGGTCCCCGGGCGGGATCGAACGGTTTCGTGTACGGCGTCCTGCTCGCGGACGCGGAGCGTCGTGCGACCGAGGTGCAGGACGCCGTCCTGCGTCTCTGAGCGCCGGACCTGGGTAGCGGGCCGCTGGGTTGTAGCACGCCGAGATGAACAACGACTCGGCCAGCCGGGAGGGTCTAGAGCGGGGCTTGTCCTCGGCGCGGATGCGATCACACACTTCGGAGGTGAACATCGAAGACGAGCGCCGGGCGATGGACGAGATCGCGGACCGGCTCAGGCAGCGGTATCCCGCCGTGACCGACCTGACGGTCAAGACCGTGGTCGACGCGTCGTACCACGACCTCGACAACGCGCGGATCCGGAGCTTCGTGGGGATCCTGGTCGAGAAGCAGGCTGCCGAGCGACTCGCGAGCTACTCGCGCTGACGGGCCCGCGCCGGGATCAGGCCGGCTTGCGTCGTACGACGAGCACGGCGACGTCGTCGTCGCGCTGCGGGTCGCTGACCTCGGTCACCAGGCTGTTGAGCGTGGCGTGGCTGGTCGTCGGGCCCAGCTGCCCGACCGCGGCCAGCAGGCGTCGCTGACCCGCGTCGATGTCCTCGTTGCGGCGCTCGATCAGGCCGTCGGTGAAGGCCAGCAGCGCGTCCCCGGGAAAGAACGGGAGCGTGACCGTGGTGCGCTCGACCGGGCCGACGCCGAGGAGCACGTCCTCGGCCACGGCGAGCTGCTCGGCACTCCCGTCGGCGCGGAGCCGCAGCGGTGGTGGGTGTCCGGCATTGGCAAGCGTGACCTCGTCGCGCGTCGGGTCGATCACGGCGTAGACCATGGTGACCAGCTGGTTCATGTCGTAGAGGTCGAAGACCCTGTCCAGCCGGGCGAGGACAGCGTGCGGCTCGGGGTCGACCGCGACAAGTGCGCGGATGGCGGCCCGCATCTGGGCCATCGCTGCCGCCGCGTGCACGCCGCGGCCCATCACGTCGCCGACGAACATCGCGAGCCGGCCCCCGTCGAGCGGGATCACGTCGTAGAAGTCGCCGCCGGCGTCGAGATGGCCGGCGGGGGAGTAGTGCGCCGCAACCTCCCAGCCCTCGACCCGCGGCATCGCGGTCGGTAGCACGGCGCGCTGCAGCCGGATCGCCATCTCGCGCAGCTCCGTGTGCAGCTGGGCGTTGTCGATCGCGACGGCTGCGCGCCGCGCCAGGTCCTCGGCGAACGCCAGGTCCTGCTCGTCGAAGCGGCGGCCCTCGTCGCCGGCGACCCAGGTGATGACACCCAGCACCCGGTTGTTGGCGACCAGTGGCACGGCCATGGCGCTGCGCAGGTTGAGCGCCCGGACCATCTCCAGCTGCGCCGGGTCGAGGTCGGCGGCCTCGAGCATCTCGTCGGTGATCTCCGGGGTGAGCTCGCTCTGGCCCGTCCGGAACACCTGGTACGACCCGCGCGGCGCGTCGGGGTCGGGCGGGTAGCGGTCCTGGAACTCCTGCGCGAGCGCAACCTTCTCCGGGTCGATGTGGGCGACCGCGAGGGTGCGGAGCTCGCCGTCGACGCCGAGCGCGATCGCGCACCAGTCCGCGATCTGCGGTACGGCGAGACGCGCCACGTTGGTGAGCGTCGACTCGTAGTCCAGGCTGCTGGCGAGCTCCTCGGTGGCGTCCGCCAGGAACGCGAGCTTGGCGGTCTGGTCGGCCACGTCGGCGAGGGCCTGCACGCGGTCGAGTGCCTGTGCGCAGGTGTCCGCCATGACATTGAAGAAGTCGAGCTCGGCGGTGTCGAACTCGCGACGCCCGGGGAACGACATGGATGCCGCCCCGATTGCCCGGTCACCGACCAGCAACGGCAGGCACACCACCGACCGCTCGCCCTCGGCCGCGCTCTCCAGGCCGGGGTAGCGGGACTGGATCGCGTCGCGGCCGATGAGGATCAGCGGGCGTCGGGCGGTGACGCAGTCCCCGGCCGGGGTGCCGGCCACCGGGAAGGTCTCCCAACGGGCGGCCACACCAGCCCTGCCACCATGGATGCCGAGCAGCCGCAGCCTGTCCTCCGCCACCAGCACCGACAGGGAGGCGACGGTGGCCCCGGCCGCGTCGGCCATGTGGCGGGTCACGATCGTGGTCACCGTGGTCACGTCGTCCGCCCGGAGCAGCTCCGCGGTCACGCGCGCGAGGCGGGTGAGCCGCTCGGTCAGTCGCTGTGCGCGGCGGCGCGACCCCCCGGCGTCCTCGACGACGAGCAGCGCGCCCCCGATGCGATGTTCGTCCGGTAACGGGCTGACGGAGATGCTCGCGGCACGTGGACCGCCGTCGCGATGGCGCACCAGCAGCTCGCCCTGCCAGGGCTCGCCGCCGAACACGCGGTCGAGGACCTCGTCGGCGGCGCCTTGCTCGGGCTCGGAGAAGAGGCGTGGCAGCAGCTGCGTCCCGGGCAGGTCGGCCTCGGCGACCCCGAGCAGCTCGGCAGCCGCCCCGTTGGCCAGCACGATGCGGCGCTCGGCGTCGACCATGAACGCCGCCTGCGCCAGGGCGCCCAGCAGGCGCGCGTCACTGGTCGCCGCTACCGAGTCTGGGGCCTGCATCGGCACATCCTCTCAGGCACGTGCTGCTGTCGAGGGAAAAGGCACTACCTCGAGGGGCGGTCCTCGCGTTCAACCTGACCCCGGTGATGCTGGACGATCGCCGTGAACTCGTGGGGATCGACGGCGGAGGCCGGGATCACCAGCTCGGTGTCGTCGGGCCGGGTGATCGTGGCCCGCCAGCTGCGCGAGGCCGTGTCGTCGTCGACGTCGATGTCGATGTCTGGGTCGCGCAGGTCGAAGCGCTCACCCTCCGCACCGCGCGCCACCTCCAGGATCGGGCCGTCCACCGACACGACCGTCGGCGTCCAGCTGATCAGTCCCCACCAGAACGCGAGCGCGAAGACGGTCACGCCGATCGCGATGCCGATCGACGCGGGCCCGCCCTGCGAGACCGCCCAGAAGATCGCGACCACTGCCAGCACGGCGGCGACGACGAAGAGGATGCCGAGCAGGGGCCGGTACGCCGCCCGCCGCTTGTACTCGACGTGCTCCGGGATGACCGGGCCGTGGTCGTCCCCACTGGTCATGAGCTCGGGACCTGCTTCGGGACTGGCCTCGGGACTGGCCTCGGGACTGGCCTCGGGACTGGCCTCCTCGCCGGCGGGGACGTCCACGACGGCCCCGTCGCCCACCGGGGCGGCCTCAGCGTGCTCGACGGCCGTCCAGTCGTACTCCTGGGTGCTGTCCGGGTCCCAAGGCAGGTCGGGCTCGGTGACCTGCTGCCCGAACAGGCTGGGCTGATCCGGGGTCACCGGCTCGGCGAGCACGTCCACCGGCTCGGGTGCGGCCGCCTCGGGCGTCGACTCCACGGGAGGCGCGGCCACCTCCAGCACCGGCGGGTCCTCCGCGACCGGTGGCTCGATCGACTGCCACTTGTCGGGCTCCCAGTCATCGGTCTGCCAGTCATCGGCCTGCCAGTCGTCGGCGGAGCCCCATCGGGCGATGTAGGCCGCCTGGCCGCCGACGGGCGGCGACACGTCCTCCCAGCCGTCGTCTGGTTCCTCCGGCCAGCCGATGTCGACCCGCTCGGCCGGCGCTTCCGTGAGCGGCGCGGCGAACGGAGCGGGCTCGGGCTCGGGTCGTTCTTCGGGCAGCGGGATCGACGCGAGCTCCGGGATCGGCTCGGGCTCGGCCACGGCGAGCGGCTCGGCGTCGCCATCCCCGTCGTCGTAGGCGTCGATGTCCCCGAGGGTCCAGACCGCAGTGGCGTCCGGGTCGTGCGCTTCGGGCTCCGCCGCCTCGGTCGGCTCCCGGTCGTGGTCGAGCTCGCGCAGCAGCGCCGGCTTCGCGGGCTCCGCCGGCGGGTGCGGCGGCGTCGCCGTCTCGCCGAGCAGCACGTCGAGCCACGGCTTGTGCTCGGACCGTTCGAGCACGTCCTCCGCGGTCCGGGCATGGCCGAAGGACGCCCAGCCCTGCACCTGGTCGGCCCCGGTGTCAGGCTCCGGAGCCGGCTCGGCGCCGGTCTCCGGCTCGCCCTCGACCGCTGACGGCTCCGGGGGTGTCTCCGGGGGTGTCTCCGGGGGTGTCTCCGGGGTCGCCGCGGCCTGCGGCTGCCGCCCGGTGATCCACATCTGGAGCAGGTCGGCCGGTGCGGGCCCCTCGTCGTCGGTGTTCTCGGCTGGTTCGGTCTCCCCCGGATGACCGCGTTGGCGGCGGGGCACTGTCGCGACCTCCTTGCTCGGGCAGCTCTCGGCGCGAGGGCACAGGACACCGCACGACACGGTGCCCCCGAGCCTCAGGATTCCAGACCGCACGAGGTCATGACGAGGATTAGCAGGAAGAAGTTCGTGCCCCTCCCGCCCCATCCGTCACCACGGACACTCCGTCGTACGCCCTCCCGATGACGCGGATCCCGCAATGCTTGGTAATGTTCGGGGTGCAACAGGTGCAGAAGGTTCCAGCGGTTACACAACGCTCGTTGGAGTTTTGGCCAACGGCGTTTCTCTTTGCTTTGCGAGGCGGGACGGCGTGACAGCACAGCATCTGCTGCAGGGACTGTCGAAGTGACTGTCTCTCGCCCCGAAACAAGGAGAAATACGAGCATGGCTCAGGGCACCGTTAAGTGGTTCAACGCCGAGAAGGGCTTCGGCTTCATCGCCCAGGAGAACGGCGGCGATGACGTCTTCGTTCACTACTCGGCCATCCAGTCGCAGGGCTACAAGTCCCTCGACGAGAACCAGAAGGTCGAGTTCGACGTCACGCAGGGTCCCAAGGGCCCGCAGGCGGAGAACGTTCGTCCCGTCTGAGGACGAGCACCAAGGCACCAAACATCGCGAGGGTCCCGGCCGTTGGTCGGGGCCTTCGTGATTTCTGGCGTGGTCGGGCAGACTGGAGCCCTATGGTGCGTCCGGTTTCCACGTTTCCCCGCCACGGTGGCGGGTATCTAGTTCAAACGGGGATCAGTTGCACCCGAATGGGAGGGACCGCCGCATGGATGACCAGTTCGACGTCTCCCTAGAGGACGACGAACTGCTCGACGAGGTCGAGTTGACGGCGAGTCTGATGGTCGCCGCCAACCGCGCCGACCGACATCTGACGCAGGACGAGATCGACGAGGTGCTGGGACTGGAGAAGCAGTTCCCCAGTCAGCGCCCGGGGACTAGTTGGCCCGACCCCGGAGCGCGACCAACCGCACCAAGCCGGGCCTACGGCTGATCCAGCCGAGCCTCACAGCGCCCCGCACACGAGGAACGTGCGGGGCGCTGGCGCGTCCCGGGGCCACGCCCTGATCCGCCGCGACACGGCCCGGGTTGTGGTCCCGCACGCTCGACGCCCTAGCATGAGCGCGTTCTGATCCTCCTTCACCAGGAGTTCACCCGTGGCTCTGCGGTTCCGGCCGGTAGACGGCACTTTCTACGACCTCTTCACCCGATCGGCCACCGGCCTGATCGGCGGGGCCGACCTTCTCGCAGAGATGCTCGCCGACGGTGCCGACCGCCCGACGGTGGCGAAGCAGATGCGCGAGGCCGAGCACAGTGCGGACGAGACGACCCATGAGATCGTGCGGCGGGTCAACAGCACGTTCGTCACGCCGTTCGACCGTGAGGACATCTATGCCCTCGCCTCCGGCCTGGACGACGTCATGGACTACATGGAGGAAGCGGTCGACCTGGTCAACCTCTACGAGGTCGAGCGGCTGCCCAAGGAGCTCGCCAACCAGGTCGAGGTGATCCAGCGCTGCGCCGAGCTCACGGCCGAGGCGATGCCACGGCTGCAGGCGATGAAGAACCTCGAGGAGTACTGGATCGAGATCAACCGACTCGAGAACGCCGGGGACAAGAGCTACCGGCGGATCCTGGCGAAGCTCTTCAGCGGCAAGTACGACGCGCTCGAGGTGCTCAAGCTGAAGGACATCGTCGACTCTCTCGAGAAGGCGATCGACGCCTTCGAGAAGGTGGCGAACATCGTGGAGCAGATCCACGTCAAGGAGTCCTGACGGTGGACCTCGCCATCGTCATCGCGGTGGTTCTGGTCGCCCTGGCATTCGACTACACCAACGGCTTCCACGACGCGGCCAACGCGATCGCGACGTCGGTCTCGACGCGTGCGCTCACGCCGCGGATCGCGCTGACCCTGGCCGCCGTCATGAACTTCGTCGGCGCCCTCCTGGGCCAGCAGGTCGCGAACACGGTCGCGGAAGTGATCCAGCCACCGTCGGGCAACGCCGGCCTGGTGGTCGTGCTGGCCGGACTGATCGGCGCCATCACCTGGAACCTGATCACGTGGTACTTCGGGCTGCCCTCGTCGTCCTCGCACGCCCTGATCGGCGGCCTTGTCGGCTCGGCGCTGATCGCGGGTGCGATCGTCCACTGGGCCACGATCCTGGACAAGGTCGTGATCCCGATGGTGCTCTCGCCGCTGGTCGGCTTCGCAGTCGCGTTCCTGGTGATGCTCTCGATCATGTGGATCTTCCGACGTCGCAACCCGCACAAGGTGCAGGGCGGCTTCCGGCTGATGCAGACCGTCTCCGCGTCCGCGCTGGCACTCGGCCACGGCCTGCAGGACGCCCAGAAGACGATGGGCGTGATCTTCCTGGCCGTGGTCACGGCCGGTTACTACCCCTCCGACCAGACCGAGCTCCCGCTGTGGATCGTGATCTCGGCCGCGAGCGCGATCTCGTTCGGCACGTACTCCGGTGGATGGCGGATCATGCGCACCCTGGGTCGCAGGATCATCCATCTCGACCCTGCCCGGGGCTTCTCCGCCGAGATGGTCGGCGCGGGCGTCCTGTACACGACGGCGTTCGTCTTCCACGCCCCGATCTCGACCACGCACACGATCACCTCCGCGATCATGGGCGCGGGCGCGACGAAGCGCTTCTCCGCCGTCCGGTGGGGGATGGCCCGCTCGATCGTCGGCGGCTGGGTCCTGACCTTCCCCGCCGCCGGCTCCGCCGCGGCCCTGGTCTACGTGTTGCTGACGTCGGTCTTCCGGCTGCCCTAGCGCCAGCCGGGTCAGGTCTCAGCCGAACCGGCCCGAGATGTAGGCCTCGGTGGCCTCCTCGTCGGGCAACGAGAAGATCTTCTTGGTGGGGTTCATCTCGATCAGCTGGCCGGGCTTCCCAGCGCCGGCCAGGTTGAAGAACGCGGTGTCCTCGGAGACCCGGGCGGCCTGCTGCATGTTGTGGGTGACGATCACGATCGTGTACTCCGTGCGGAGCTCGTGGATCAGGTCCTCGATCGCCGAGGTGGAGATCGGGTCGAGGGCCGAGCAGGGCTCGTCCATCAGCAGCACCTGGGGCTCGACCGCGATCGCGCGGGCGATGCAGAGCCGCTGCTGCTGACCGCCGGAGAGCGACATGCCCGGCTTCTTGAGCCGGTCCTTGACCTCCTTCCACAGGTTCGCGCGGGTGAGGGAGCGCTCCACCACGTCCTCGGCGTCGGACCTCTTCAGCCGCTTGTTGTTGAGCCGGAGGCCGGCAAGGACGTTGTCGGCGATCGACATCGTGGGGAACGGGTTGGGGCGCTGGAACACCATGCCGACCTGCCGGCGTACCTCGACCGGGTCGACGGCGGAGTCGTACAGCGAGTGGCCGTCGACCACGATCTTGCCCTCGACTCGGGCACCGGGGATCACCTCGTGCATCCGGTTCAAGGTGCGCAGGAAGGTGGACTTGCCGCATCCCGAGGGGCCGATCAGCGCGGTCACGGACCGCGCCGGGATGGTCATGTTGACGCCCTCGACGGCGAGGAAGTCACCGTAGTAGATGTCCAGGTCGGAGATGTCGATGCTCGTGGCCATGGTTTCCTCTCAACGCCCGGTCCGCGGGGCGAAGAACTTGCCCAGGATCCGGGCGATGGCGTTCAGCGCCATCACGATGATGATCAGGACGAGGGCAGCCCCCCACGCGTAGCCGCGGGAGATCTCGGGGTTCAGGCCGGGCTGCGTGTAGCTGTAGTAGATGAACACCGGCAGGGTTGCCATCTGGTCGTGGAACAGGTTGAAGTTCACCGAGTCCGTCGAGCCCGCGATGATCAGCAGCGGCGCGGTCTCGCCGATCACGCGCGCGATCGCCAGCGTGACGCCGGTGATGATGCCCGAGAGGGCGGTGGGCAGCACGACCCGGACGATGGTGCGCCATTTCGGCACGCCCAGCGCGTACGACGCCTCGCGGAGGTCCGACGGCACCAGCTTGAGCATCTCCTCGGCCGAGCGCACCACGATCGGGATCATCAGCAGCGAGAGCGCGACCGAGCCGCCGAACCCGAAGTGGATGCCGGGGTCGCCGGTGATCAGCGCGAACAGCGCGAACGCGAACAGCCCGGCAACGATCGACGGGATGCCGGTCATCACGTCGACCAGGAAGCGGATGGCGGAGGCGATCCGGGAGAGTGCGCCGTACTCGACGAGGTAGATCGACGTCATCAGCCCGATCGGCACCGAGATCACGGTGGCGCCGAGCGTGATCAGCAGGGTGCCGACCAGGGCGTGGTAGATGCCGCCGCCCTCGCCGATGACGTTGCGCATCGAGTTGTTCAGGAAGGTGCTGGTGAGCTCGGAGGCACCGTTGCGGATCACCGTAGACAGCAACGAGACCAACGGGATGAACGCGATCACCAGGGCGACCCAGATCAGGGAGGTCACCAGCCGGTCCATCGCGGCGCGACGGTTCTCGATCGCGCGTGACCACAGCGGCAGGCCGACGATGTACAGCAGGGCCGCCACGATCACCCAGCCTACGAGGCCCCAGCCGAGGCTGAGCGCGAGCAGGCCGGCCGCGGACACCGCCATGGCGGCCACGAGCAGCGGCGCCCAGCGGGGCAACCGGGGGTGGCGCAGGGGCACGTGCTCGTGTCGCTGCGTCTGGGTCGGGGGAGGCGAGGTCGTGGTCATCGGGACACCGACCTGTCTGCGCGGGCGACGATCGCACGTGCGGCGAAGTTGACCACGAACGTGATCACGAACAGGACCAGCCCGGTCGCGACGAGTGCGTTGACCTTGAGTCCGGTCGCGTCGGCGAACGTGAGCGCGATGTTCGCGGCGATCGTGGAGGGGTTGGTGGAGGAGATCAGGTTGAACGTGACGACGCCGCTGGCGCTGAGCACCATCGCGACCGCCATCGTCTCGCCCATCGCCCGGCCGAGGCCGAGCATCACGGCGGAGACGATGCCGGAGCGGGCGTAGGGCAGGACGGAGAGCCGGATCATCTCCCAGCGCGTGGCGCCGAGGGCCAGCGCGGCCTCCTCGTTGAGGCGTGGCGTCTGGGTGAAGATCTCGCGGGAGATCGCGGTGATGATCGGCAGGATCATGATCGCGAGCACGATGCCCGCGGTGAGGATGGTGCGACCGGTGGTGGAGGCCGGGCCGGCGAAGAACGGCAGCCAGCCGAGGTGTTGCTCCAGCCACTCGTAGACCGGCACCAGTCGCGGACCGAGGAAGCCGATGCCCCACAGCCCGTAGATGACGCTGGGCACGGCGGCGAGCAGGTCGACCAGGTAGCCGAGCGGCACGGCCAGCCCCTTCGGCGCGTAGTGCGAGACCGCGAGCGCGACCCCGAGCGCGAGCGGCGTGGCAAGCAGGATCGCGATCAGCGCCGCCCAGAGCGTGCCGAAGACCAGCGGTGCCGTGTAGGCGAGCAGGTTGGGCTTGCCGCTGAGGTCCGACGGATCCGCGCCGAGCGCCGGGATCCCTTGGATGATCAGGAAGATCGCCACCCCCGCCAGGGCGACGAGGATGGTCATGGCGGCAGCGAAGGCGGCGCCGGAGAAGACCAGATCACCCAGGCGTCGCCTGGGTGATCTGGTCCTCGTAACGGTGGACGACACGGGTGTCTCGTCAGCCCTTCGACGAGATGGTGTCGACGATCTTCGCGGCCTGCTGCTGGAGCGAGGCAGGGAGCGGAGCGGACCCGGCGTTGTCGGCACCCGCCTGCTGGCCCGCGGTCGAGACGATGTAGCTGAGGAACGACTTCACGGTGTCGGCGGTCTTGGAGTCGTCGTAGGTCGGGCAGGCGATCAGGTACGACGCCAGCAGCAGCGGGTAGGCACCCGCCTCGGTCGACTTGCGGTCGACCTTGACCGCGAGGTCGCTGGCCGGTCGACCGTCCTCCATCGGCGAGGTCTCGAGCGCCTTGGCGGCGGCCTCGGCGGACGGCGCGACGTACGCCGAACCGACCTTGATCTTCGCCGAGCTGAGGTCGCCGGCCTGGCTGAAGTCGGCGTAGCCGATCGAGCCGTCGCCCTGGCCGACGGCGGCGACCATGCCGGAGGTGCCGTTGGCGCCCTCACCGCTCTGGATCGGCCAGACCTTGTCCGCCGGGTGGCTCCAGCCGCCGGCCTGCTCGAGGTAGTCGGTGAAGTTCGCCGTGGTGCCCGACTCGTCGGAGCGGTGCACCGGCGAGATCGTGGTCGAGGGCAGCTTGACGCCCTTGTTCTCGGCCGCGATCGCGGGGTCGTTCCACTTGGTGATCTTGCCGTCGAAGATCAGGGCGATCGTCTTCGCGGAGAGCTGCAGGTCCTTGACCCCCTTCACGTTGTAGATGACCGCGATCGGGCTCACGTAGTTCGGGACCTCGATCGCGTCGGCGCCGCAGCGCTTCTTGGCCGCGTCGATCTCGCCCTTGTCCTGGCTGAGCGCCGAGTCGCTGGCGGCGAAGTCGATACCGCCGGCGTTGAACTTCTCGACCCCGGCGCCCGATCCGGACGGGTCGTAGTTGACCGTGACGTTGGTGTTGTCCTTCTGGAACGCGCTGCGCCAGGCGTCCATGGCGGACTCCTGCGCGCTCGAGCCCGCGCCGTCGAGGGAGATGTCGCTCTTGCCGCTGCTGCTGCTCTCGTTCGCGGCGCCGCAGGCGCTGAGGGCCAGGCCCAGGGCCAGGGCGGTGATGCCCGGGACGAGGATCCGGCGGGGAGCCCTACCAATGTTCGGGGGCATCTTCACTTCGTGCTCCTGATGTTCGTAAAGGAACGGACACCCCAGAACCTAGGAACGCGAGGTGACACGACCCGTCGGAGCCGGTGAACGAGAGGTGAACGCTGACGCAGGGTTTGGCGACGGTCGCTCTGCGGACGAGACCTGGCTCACACGAAACCGCAGGTCAGGGGGCCTCGTGCAGCTCCGCCGCGAGGATCTCCCCCTTGCGGTGGTGCACGACCAGCAACGACGCCGGGTCGAGCGGTGGGATGTCGACGCCGAGGCGCTCGAGCAGCACCGGCAGCACCGGCCGGTGCGAGCACAGGACGGTCGGCTCGGTGTCGGCGAGCAGGCCGTCGACGAGGTCCCGGGCCGCGTCCGGGTCGACGTGTTCCTCGGACAGGGCGACGGTCTGGCTGGCGGTCAGCACGTGCTCGTCGACGTACGGCTGCACGGTCTGCACGCAGCGGGTGCTGGAGGAGGTGACCACCCGGGTGATGCCGTACGCCGCCAGCAGGTTGGTCAGGCTCTTCGCCTGCGCCTGGCCCTCGTCGGTCAGCGGACGCTCGGGGTCGTCGCCCTCCCACTTCTTGCG
>Ga0111539_10003000_pt1 | contig 22382 bp, 16 predicted proteins | sample RhiMethybrSRZTD1_FD_79667 | JGI IMG/M metagenome (GOLD analysis project Ga0111539, IMG submission 79667) | Populus rhizosphere microbial communities from Tennessee, USA - Rhizosphere MetaG P. TD hybrid SRZTD1 (version 2) (version 2) | ecosystem: Host-associated > Plants > Roots > Rhizosphere >...
CGCGCCGGGCGGCGGGTTGCGCCGCGTCGACCGGCTCGTCAACCCGCTGCTCGGTGACCTGAACCTCGCCGACCTGAGCGAGCGCGAGATCACGGTCTTCCGCAGCGGGCGCGTCGTGCTGCAGGGGCGCATCGACGCCGAGCCGCAGCAGCCCTCGACGGCCGCGCTGATCACGACGGGCGGCGGGCTGGCGCAGCCGCCGCTCGACGCGCCGATGGACGACCCGCAGCCCGCGTCCGGCCCCGACCACTGGGTCGGCCTGGCCTTCGACACGCGCGACGTCGCGGAGCGGCGGCTCGCGGAGATCGTGCTCGATGGGCAGCTCGGCGAGCCGGTCGAGTGCGGCGGCGGCTCGCCCGCCAACCTCGTGCTCTGGGACGTGACCGATCCGGCCGCGCCGGTGCGCGCCGGAGCGCTGGCCGCGACGACCTCGGATCGCAACGCGCGCAGCCACCTCGCCGCCGACCTGCCGCTGCGGCGCGACCGTCTGTACCGGCTCGTCGCGCACGTGACAGCGCAGCGCGGCAGCCCGTTGTCCGGGCCCTGGGGCCAGGCCGGCATCGGCGCCGCCGGCGGGCTGTCCTACGACGACACCGAGCCGTGCTCGGGCGCGGCGGCCGCAGCCGCGGTGCTCGATGCGTCCTCGGTGCCGCTCGCGGTGCGCGTGACCGGTGCCCCCGAGACCCACTGGACGCGCATCGCGGCCGGCGCGCAAGGCCGCGTCGGCCAGCCGCGCATCTTCGGCCAGGGCATCCCGACGCCCGGCACCCTGCTGCACCTCACCGTCAGCCACCTCGTGCCGGGCTCGCGGTCGATCCTCGTCGCCGGCTCGGCGCCGCTCGTCGAGCCCTTCGGCGGCACGCTGCTCGTGCCGCGTCCCGACGTCGTGCTCGGCTTCCCGCTCGCGGACGCCGAGGGGCAGGTGACGGTGTCGGGCCGCTGGCCCAAGGACACGCCCGCGGGCTTCACGGTCTGGCTGCAGGCCTGGGTGCCGCACGACGGCGAGTGGTCGGCGAGCGACGGGCTGGCAGCGACCTCGCCCTTCTAGCCCTCGACGCCCGCCATCAGGCGCAGCAGCGACTCCTGGGTGGCCACCGCGCGTGGCTGCTCGCCGACGAGGCGGCCCGCGCGCATGACGAGCACGCGGTCGGAGAGCGCGAGCAGCTCCTCGAGCTCGGAGGAGACGAGCAGCAGGCCGGCGCCGGCGCGCGCCCGCTCGCGCAGCAGCGCGTGGATCGCGGCCTTGGCGCCGACGTCGACGCCGCGCGTCGGCTCGTCGACGAGGAGCAGGCGCGCGCCGGTCGAGAGCCAGCGCGCGAGCACGACCTTCTGCTGGTTGCCGCCGCTCAGCGCGGCGACCGGGCGCTCGACCGAGGCCGGCGTGGCGCCGACGGCCGCGAGCGCGGCGACGGCGGCGCGACGCTCGGCGCCGCGGTCGACGAGGCGCAGCGCGGAGAGCGCGCGCCCGCCCCAGCGCGGCAGGCGGGCCAGCACGGGCAGCGACCAGTTCGCGCGCGCGCCCAGCCCGAGCACGAGGCCCTCGCGCTTGCGGTCCTCGGGCAGCAGTGCCAGGCTGGCCGCGATGGCCGCGCGCGTCGACCCCAGGCGCAGCGGCGCGCCGTCGACGCGCACCGCGCCGCGCGCCGCGGGGTCGAGCCCGAAGAGCGCGCGCGCCAGCTCGCTGCGGCCCGCGCCCACGAGGCCGGCCAGCCCGACGATCTCGCCGGCGCGCAGACTGAAGGAGACGTCTGCGAAGCGCCCGGGCGAGCTCAGCCCCTGCACGCTCAACAGCGGCACGGCGGCCTCGCCGGGCACGGCGGCGCCGGCCTCGACGGGCGCCGGCGCGCGCGAGTCGGCGGCCGGGACGTCGCGGCCGATCATCAGGCGCACGAGCGCGGCGGGCTGGGCCTGCTCGCGCGGCAGCGTGGCCACGAGCCGGCCGTCGCGCAGCACGCTGACGCGGTCGGCCAGCGCCTCGACCTCCGCGAGCCGGTGCGTGACGTAGAGGATCGTCACGCCGCGCGCGCGCAGCCGGCCGACGAGGGCCAGCAGGCGCTCGGTCTCGGCCGGGGTCAGCGAGCTCGTCGGCTCGTCGAAGATCAGCGTGCTCGCGCCGGTGCCGACGGCCGCCGCGACCTGCACGAGCTGCTCCTGCGCGGTGCTCAGCGACGAGAGCGGCGCGGCGACGTCGAGCGTCGCGCCGATCTCGGCCAGCCGGCGGCGCGCGAGCTCGTGCATGGCGCGCCGGTCGACGAAGAGTTGCAGTGGCCCGCGGCGCGGCCAGGCGCCGAGCACCAGGTTCTCGGCCACCGAGAGGTCGGGGCAGAAGGCGAGCTCCTGGTGCACCATGGCCACGCCGGCGGCGCGCGCGTCGGCCGGCGAGCGGAGGCGCAGGGGCCGGCCGTCGAGAGCGAGCGTGCCCTCGTCGGGCGCGTGGATGCCGGCCAGGATGCGCCCGAGCGTCGACTTGCCGGCCCCATTCTCGCCGACGAGCGCGTGGCACTCGCCGCTCTCGACCGTCAGGCTCACCGCGTCGAGCGCCCGCGTGCCGCCGAAGCGCTTGCCGACGGCGGCGAACTCGACGCGGGGCACGCGGCCATCTTAAGACGGACGCCCCTCGGACGTCGTGGCGGTCCGGCTGGCAGCCCGCCTCGCCGCTCCGCATGATGTCCACCCGGAGGATCTCCGCCATGAACGCGTCGCCGCTCGCCGCCCTGCTCCTCTTCGCCTGCTCCGGCGCCGCGCCCGAGCCGCCGGCCCCGCCCGCGCGCGCCGCACGCGCCCCGAAGCCCGCGCCCGCGCCGCAGGTCGCGGCCGCGGCACAGTTGCCGGCGCGGCCGGCGAAGTCGGCCGGGGCGCCGGCGCTGACGATCTACAACGGCGACTTCGCCGTCGCGCGCGAGCTGATCAGCCTCGACCTCGCGTCGGGTGTCAACCACGTCGCGGTCACGGGCATGACCACGTCGCTCGAGCCCGACTCGGTCATCCTGCGCGACCCGACCGGCCGGCGCGCCCTCGCGGTGCTCGAGCAGAACTACCGCAACGACCCGGTCAGCCAGGAGCTGCTGCTCTCGCTCTTCGAGGGCCAGACGATCGACTTCCAGGTCGTGCGCGACAGCCAGGAGCTGATCGTGCCCGGTCGCATCGTGCGCAGCGGCTACGTGCCGCCCAGCCAGCTCGGCGGCTACGACCAGTGGGGCAACTGGCGCCCGCCGCAGCCGGGAACCAGCACGCAGCCGATCATCGAGGTCGACGGGAAGCTGCGCTTCAGCCTGCCCGGCCTGCCGCTGTTCCCCTCGCTGTCCGACGACACCGTGCTCGAGCCCACGCTGCACTGGCTGCTGCAGACCGACCAGCCCGGCGAGCTGCAGGCCGAGCTGGCCTACGTGACCGGCGGCCTGACCTGGGAGGCCGACTACAACGCGGTCGCGCCCGAGTCGGGCGAGTCGCTCGACCTCGTGGGCTGGATCACGATGCAGAACCAGTGCGGCAAGACCTGGCGCGACGCGACGATCAAGCTCATGGCCGGCGACGTGAACAAGGTGCAGCCGCAGGCCGCGGCCGGGCGGATGATGGCAGCCAAGGCCATGGAGATGGACAGCCGCCTGGGCGCGCCGGTCACCGAGAAGGCCTTCGACGAGTTCCACCTCTACACGCTCGCGCGGCCGACCACGCTGCACGACGACGAGACCAAGCAGGTCGAGTTCGTGCGCGGGGAGGGCGTGAAGTCGCAGCGGCTCTACGTCTACGACGGCGCGGCCATCGACCCCAACCAGTGGAACGGCTGGGACTCCGCCTCGCTGCGCAACAACCCCGACTACGGCACCCAGAGCAACAAGAAGGTCTGGGTCATGCGCGAGTTCGTGAACAGCGAGGAGAACGGCCTCGGGCTGCCGCTGCCCAAGGGCACGGTGCGCTTCTACACGCGCGATGCCGACGGCCAGCTCGAGTTCACCGGCGAGAACGTGATCGATCACACCCCCAAGGACGAGACCGTGCGCCTCTACACCGGCAACGCCTTCGACCTCGTCGGCGAGCGCGTGCGCAAGGACTTCCGCGTCAACGACGACGAGGACTGGATCGACGAGTCCTTCGAGATCACGCTGCGCAACCACAAGAAGACCGCGGTCGAGTTCCGGGTCGTCGAGCACCTCTACCGCTGGACGAACTGGGACATCAAGACCAGCAGCGCCGAGTTCGGCAAGAAGGACAGCCAGACGATCGAGTTCCGAGTCACGGTGCCGCCCGACGGCGAGCAGGTGGTGACGTACACCGTGCATTACAGCTGGTAGGGGTTGTGGGCCGCTGCGCGGCTGGCCTGGGGGTGCCTCGGCCCGACGGCTTCGCCCGCCGTGTTGCGCCCGGGAACGAGCCGCGATGCTGGAGCGCCCGTGCGGGCGCAACACGGACGGGCTGCAGATTGTCGGGCCGCAGGCACCCCCGGCCGCGCCGCTCCGCGGCCCGCGAGCCCCCACCAACGAAGCCCGCCGGGACCGCCGCAGCGCTTCTCAGCAACCGCAACTCAGGCCGCGTCGATCGAGGCCGCGCGACGCGAAGCCCGGCCCGATTGGCCGCGGCCTAGAGGGTGAACCCCGTCAGCATCCCGTTCACCCAGTCCGGGAACACGCTGAAGTTGGAGTCGGCGGCGACCTCCTGGAGCATGAGCCCGGGCTGACGGTCGAGGAGCAGGCCGAGGCCGTCGACGGCCGCGGCACGTGCGGCTGAAGAGGCCGACTCGTCGCGCGCGACCGCCATGAGGCCGGTCACCGCCGACTCGCTGCCGTGGAAGGCCAGCGCCACCGCGAGCAGCGCCTGCGTGGAGGGCGCGCGCATCTCGTGCACGGCCTCGACGAGCGCGGGCCCGTCCTCGGCGACGCCGAAGGCGCCCAGGGCCTGGGTCAGGCCGATGATGGCCAGCGGCGCCTGATCGAGCTCGAGCTGCTCGAGCATGAGCGGCCGGCTCTCCGTGTCGCCGATCATGGCCAGCGAGAGCGCCGCGAACATCCGCAGGCGCTGGTCCTTGCTGCGGATCATCGCGTCGCGCAGCGGCGGCACGACCTGCGTGTCGCGCGCCATGCCGGCGGCCAGCATCCAGGCGCCGATGGCCGAGTGGTTGGCCTCGGTGCTCAGGCCCTCGCGCAGCGTCGTGCAGATCGCGGCGCGCGCCTTCTGCTGGGAGGCGTCGCCGGGCTCGTCGAGCGAGCGGGCGAGCAGCCCCAGGCCGAGCGCGGCCCAGGGACGCGCCGCCTGCGGACCGCCGCGCGCGGCCTTCACGAGGAACTCGCGCGCGCCGTCGCCGCCCTGCTCCGCCACCGCGAGCAGCAGGAAGCCGCGTGCGACGGGCTCCTCCTCGAGCTCGTAGGCCGTCTCGAGCGCGGGCACGGCCAGCGAGTGCCGCAGCCCGCACAGCGCGAGCGCCGCCGAGCGGCGCACCTCGAGCTGGCCGTCGCCGAGCAGGTGCGTCAGGCTCGGCAGCTCGGCCGCGTCGCCGCCCTGACCGAGCGTCTCGGTGGCCCGGCAGCGCAGGGCCGGATCGGCGTCCTCGTCGGCGACGAGGTCGCGCGCGAGGCGCGCGAGGTCGTCACAGGGCGAGAGCGTCTGGTAGAGCAGCGCCGCCGTGCCGAGCTCGGAGCGCTCCTGCGTGGCGGACTGCGCCAGGTCGGCGACGAAGCCGTCGAGCACCGGGCTCATGCCGTGGCGCCGGCCGAGGCCGAGCGCGACGAAGGCCAGCGGGCGCGCCCAGCTCGAGAGCTGGTCGCCGTCGCCGCCGGACAGGGTGCCGTCCTGCGCGAGGTGCAGCAGCGTCGGCGCCGCCTCCATGGCGCCCGTCGCGCCCAGGCCCAGGATCGCCGCGTGCCGCACGACCATCTGCGAGTCGGAGAGCAGCGCGGTGAGCGGCTCGACGGCCTCCTTGCCGCCCAGGCGGCCCAGGGTCACCGCGGCGCGGGCGCGCAGCACGGCGTCCTCGTCGTGGACGAGCGTGAGCAGCACGGGCAGCAGCTCGGCGCGCACCTGCGACGCGAGCGAGCTGCCCACGTGCGTCCCGAAGGTGTCGACCGGGCCGCCGGCGCTGGCGTCGAAGCCGCGCGTGATCGCGCCCGTGCCCGGCTCGGACAGCGCGAGCCGGTGCGGCTTGAGGAAGCGCAGCTTGTTCATCTCCCACCACAGCCACCAGTCGTCCTCGCCGCCGTCGGGCGTCCAGGCCGCGCCGGTGGTGAGCGGGCCGCCGCGAACGGCGCCGCGGCTCGTGACGCCGCCCGAGCCCACCGTGCCGGCCGAGCCGACGCCGGACGCCACGTGGCTGACGGGTGCGCCCGTGGTGGTGCCCGGCCGGCTGCCCGCACCCCAGGGATTGCCGGGTCCGGCGGCCGTCGGCGCCGGCGGCGGCGAGAACCGCAGCCCCGGCGTCGAGTTGACGGGCTTCCCCTTGCCGCTCACGGGCGCCTGGATGCGCGCCGCCTCCTCGATCGTGAAGCCGTGTCGGTCGAGCCACTCGACGAGCGCGGGGTTGCTCGCGAGCTCGACGACGTAGGCGTGGTTGGCCGAAGACGCGACCTCGTCCACGAGCGCGCGCTCGCCGCTGGCGGCCATGAGGTTGGCCACCGCGCAGAGGCGCCCTCCGCCGTCGACGAAGTTGGGCTCGCGCTCGCGTGTCGTGTCGCCGCCGACGCCGAACACGCCGCGCTCGCAGTAGGCCGAGAGCTCGGCCAGCGCCGTGGCACGGGCCGCTCGCTGCGCGGGCTCGAGGTGCGAGACGTCGGCTGCGGACAGCTCGGCGAGCGCCGCGCGGTAGTGCGCCTGGAGCCGGGCGACGACGTCGGGCGGGTTCTCGGGCGCGACGGCCGCGTCGGGTGCGGGCGTCCGGACGGCGGGCAGGGCGGCGATCGAGACGACCGAGAGCACGAGAACGGCCAAGCGCGAAGACACCATGGCTGAACCTCCAGGAGGGCGACCGGCTCGCGCGGCTCTAGCGAGTCAGGCGGCCGCTGAAACGCCTCGTGTTCACCGACCGGTCGCGCTCAACGCGCGAGCCAGCCTTCCCACTTGGCCGTCCAGGCCGGCACGTCGGCCGCCGTGACCCGGGTCAGCGGGTCGATCAGGCGCGGCGCGCCGGCCGGATCCTCACCATCCACGATCTTGTCGAGCAGCACCTCGACCGCCTTGTGGCCCCATCCGAAGCAGTCCTGGGCCAGCAGGACCTCGACGTGGCCGCTGGTCAGGTACGGCAGCTGGGCCGGCAGCGCGTCGACCGACACGATGCGCGGATGGCCGGGCTCCCAGCCCAGGTCGATCCGGGTGTAGAGCGGCCAGCCCCCGACCAGCGCCCAGCCGTCGATCTCGGGATGGGTGCTCTGGGCTCGCCGCATGGTCTCGGCCGCCTGCTCGGGGGTCTCGGGGTGGTAGTAGACGCCGTCATCGAGCAGGTGGATGTTCGGGTGCCGGGCGAGCTCGCGCTTCACGCCCTCGACGCGCGCCTGCAGGTTGGGCGCCGACGCGTTGCCGGCCAGGATCGCGATCGTGCCCGTCTCGCCCAGCGCGGCGGCCAGCTCGCGCATGACGGCCTCGCCGCAGGTGCCGTCGTCCGTGCCGAAGAAGCAGAAGCGGCGGCTCTGCGGGGCGTCGCTGTCGAAGCACATGACCTGGCTGCCGAGCTCGACGGCCTTGTCGATGGCCGAGGTCAGCGTGTTCGCGTCGCTGCACGAGACCGCGATGCCCGCCACGCCCGCGCGCGCGAGCTGCTCGATGGCCTGCGCCTGCTTCTGCGGGTCCTCCTCGGGCGGCGTCTGCCAGTCGATCTCGATCTGCAGGCCGCGCGCGGGCCCCAGCTCGCGCGCCGCGGCGAGCGCGCCGGCGTGCGCGGCCTGGAAGACCGCATTGCCCTGGCTCTTGGCGACGAGCCCGATCGTGATCGTGCGCGGCGCGGCGCCCGTCGTCGCGCCGCCGGACGCGCCCGGCGCGGGCGTCTTCTGGCCGCAGCCCGCCGCGAAGCCCGCGAGCGAGGCGGCCACCGCGAGCGCCAGGCGGGCAGCGCAGGCCGGTCGGCTGGACATGCCGCGCATCATGCCACATGCTGCCCGCACCCCCGGGGTGGAGGTGCCGTTCATGATCATCGCGCTGGTTGTGTCCTACGACGACGGCGATTTCGCCGTCCACTATGCCAAGGGCCGCACGCTCGAGGAGGGCCAGCGCTGGTGCAACCAGCGCAAGCAGGCGCTGAGCGCACAGGGCACGGCCTGCGCCTCGGCCGTGCTCAATCCCGACCACGTGCAGTCGATCAGCGACTGCAGCGTCGGCGAGTCGGCGCTCTGACCCAGCGAGGCCGTGGGCCGCGCGCTCTGCCGCGGCCTCAGCCTCTGGTCCCGCGCCAGCGCTCGCTCAACCGGTCGATCGCCACCGCGAGCAGGATCGCGACGCCGATGATGATCTGCCCGTACTCCTTGCTCACGCTGAGCGTGAACACGCCGAGGTCCACGCGGCGCAGGATGTCGATGCCGTTCTCGATGAGCTTGATCACGAGCGCGCCGAGCACGGCGCCCAGCGCGGTGCCGCGTCCGCCGAGCAGGCTCGCGCCGCCCACGACCGCGGCGGCGATGACGGCCAGCTCGTAGCCCTCGCCCGTCGCCGTGTTCGCCGACTGGTAGAAGCCGGCCGAGAGCAGGCCGGCCAGCCCGGCGCACAGGCCCGAGAGCGCGTAGACGCGCAGCTTGACGGCGCCGACGCGCAGCCCCGCGTAGCGCGCGGCCGTCTCGTTGCCCCCCACCGCGTAGATCTCGCGCCCCGTCACCGTGTGCGCGAGGAGCAGCCAGAAGCCGACCGCGCAGCCGAGCATGACGAGCATCGGCACGGGCTGCACGAAGCCCGCCCCCGGCCCCGCGCCGAAGGTCCAGCGCCAGCCCACGCAGCCCTCGGTGAAGCTGTCGGGAAGCTGGCGCCCCAGCGTGGGCAGCGTCTTGGTCTCGACCGAGACGTTGGCGAGGCCGCGGAAGATCGACATCGTCCCCAGCGTGACGATGAAGGGGTGCAGGCGCAGGGCGACGACGAGCGCGCCGTTGAGCAGGCCGCAGAGCAGGCCGATGCCGAGCGCGACCCCGGCCGCGACGCCGAGCGACAGCGGCAGCGCGGCGTCCGCCGGCAGGTGCTGCAGCACGGCCGCGGTGCCGAGCGCCGAGAGCCCGAAGATCGAGCCCACCGAGATGTCGATGCCGCCCGAGACGATCACGGCCGTCGCTCCGAGCGCCATGATCGCCATCCACGACATGGGCGTGGCCACGTTCGCGAGCAGGTTGTCCCAGCGCAGGAAGGCGTTGGCCGGCTGCCCGCGCACGACGATCGTGTCGGCCGACAGCGCGATGAGCCCGCCGAGCAGCAGCACGACGAGCAGCAGCCCCGCCTCCTGGAGGCGGGCGGCGCGCGCGATCGACGACGGCTCGGCCATCGCTACTCCGGGCGCAGGTAGAAGCCGTCGACGCCGGGCGAGCGGTCGTCGGTCGGCTCGCCGAGGAACTCGTGCGCGTTGCCGACGAGGCGGTCGAGGTCGAGGCCGCACAGCCGCGCGCCGCCGGTCTGCCGCTGCAGGCCCTCGATCAGCCGCACCGAGCTGAAGAGCAGCCGCGCCGCGCCGGCGTCGCTGCCGCGCTCGCGGTTCAGGGCGCAGGCCGCGAGCTGGATGAGCGCCTTGAACAGCTCGTGCTGCGGCGGATCGCGCCCCTCGACGACGTGCCAGTAGCTCTCCCAGGCCTCGTGCGCCTCCCACCACCAGCCGCGGTTGAAGAGGTCGAGGCCGCGCAGGTAAGCGCGGTTCTCGCGCCAGCGCTCCGCGGCGCGGAAGGGCGGCGGCGCGACGCGCTGGCCGTGCGCGTAGCCGCCCGGCATGAGCGGGTGCGGCGCGTGGCCGGGCACGAAGCGGTACGGCGGGAAGGGCTCGTCGGGCAGCCAGAGCGCCGGCGCTCCCGGCGCGCCGGCCAGCGGACGCTCGACGGGCGCGCGCCTCGAGCGCGTGGTCACCCGGGCGCGCCCTCTGCGCAGGTTTCCTCGGGGCACTCCTGGGCGAGCCAGCCGGGCGGCAGCGAGACCTTGTCCTGGCTGCCGCCGCGCTTGGCGCGGCTGACGCGCAGCGCGCCCTTCGGGAAATCCTGGTCGCCGTCGAGCTGCGCGAGCCAGAGGTCCATCTCGGCCAGCGACTCGATGCGCTGCAGCGCCTCGCGCACACGCGCCGAGCCGTCGAAGCCCTTGGTGTACCAGGCGCACCACTTGCGCAGCTCGAGCACGCCCTTGCGCTCGCCGAAGAAGTCGACGAGCAGCGCGCCGTGCTCGCGCAGGATCGCCAGCACCTGATCGAGGCGCGGCGGGTCGGCCGGCTCGCGCCCGTCGAAGACCGCGGCCAGCTCGGCGAAGAGCCAGGGGCGGCCGAGGCAGCCGCGGCCGATGACCACGCCGTCGCAGCCGGTCGCGCGCATCATGCGCAGCGCGTCCCAGGCCTCCCAGATGTCGCCGTTGCCGAGCACGGGGATCGTCGCGCGCTCCTTGACCCGCGCGATCTCCTCCCAGCGCGCGCTGCCCGAGTAGAGCGCCGCGGCCGTGCGCGCGTGGACTGCGATCCAGGCCAGGCCCTCGCCCTGCGCTGCGGCGAGCGCGTCGGGCCAGGTCGTGCGGCCGTCGTCGAGGCCGAGGCGGATCTTGACCGTGACCGGCACCGCGTCGGCCGTGCCGCCGCCCGCGCCCTTCACGACCGCGGCCATCACCCGGCCCATGAGCTCGGGGCGCGCCGGCAGCGCCGAGCCGCCGCCGCGCGCGGTGACCTTGCGCACCGGGCAACCCATGTTGATGTCGATGTGGTGCACGCCGACCTCGGTGGCCAGGTAGCGCGCCGCGTCGTGCATCTCGGCGGGCTCGCAGCCGAAGACCTGGATCGAGCGCACCGACTCGTCGCTGCCGAAGGCGGTCATCTTCAGCGTGCGCGCGTTCTGCTCGCACAGGCCGCGCGCGTGCAGCATCTCCGCGACGTAGAGGCCGGCGCCCTGGCGGCGGCACAGCGCGCGGAAGGGCGGGTTCGTGACACCGGCCATCGGCGCGAGCACGACCGGCGGCCAGACGGAGAGCGCGCTCGAGCCGGCAGCGCCGGCCGACAGGCGCAGCGGCGCGAACTCGTCGCTCGCGGCGACGGGCACGTCGGCGTTGACCTCGGAGCGCAGGGCCATCGGCGCCATTGTGACGCAGACGCGCGCCGATTGTCTCGTCAGCGCTCTCGGCGCCGGGTCGGCCAGCCAGCCTCCTCGCCCACCCGCGCCAGCTCGTCGGCGATCAGCACGTGGCCCGCGGGCGTGGGGTGGCAGAAGTCCCGCAGCAGCTCGGCATGCGGGCGGCCCGAGCGTCCCAGGACGCCACGCACGTCGGCGAAGCGCAGGCCACGCTCAGCGGCCCAGCGAGCGATCGTATTCGTGAGGCGCTCGATGCGGTCGAAGTAGCCGGCATCCAGCCTGCCGAGCGAGGGCACCTCGGCTGAGGTGAACTCGCTCACGAGCACGAGCTCGACCGCGCGCTCGCGGCAGCGCGCGTCGATCGCAGCCAGCGCGGCCAGCACGTCGGCCTCGCTGCCGCGCGGCACGCGTCCCGGGCCCTGGGGCAGCGACGGGTAGTCGAGCCAGTGCACGACCGCGCGCGGGCGGCCCGTGCGCCAGCCGTCGACAGCGCGCGCCAGCCAGGCCAGCCCACCCTCCAGCGCGCACCAGGTCTGGCTGCCGCGCAGCGAGTGCCGCAGGCGCGCGGCCGGCGCGCTCGCCAGCGCTTGGAAGTCGCGGTCGCATGTCGCCGTGAGCAGGCTGTCGTTCACGCCGAGGGTCACGAGCACGACGTCGGGCTCGACCGCGGCCAGCCACTCGTCGAGACACGACGCGACCTGGAAGGAGGAGAAGCCGATGACGCCCGCATTGACCGTGGTCCAGCGCCGCTCGGGGTGCGCGGCGGAGAGGCTCGCGGCGAGCCGGTCGGAGAAGCGCTCGTCCTCGGCCACGCCGAAGCCGAAGGTCACCGAGTCGCCCACGCAGAGCAGCCGCAGCTCGCCGGGGACTCGCGCGCCGACCTCGGGCCCGCGCAGGCCGAGCGCGTTCGTGCGCACTCGGGGCGTCAGGAAGAACTCGCCCTCCCGATCCGGCGCCATGCGCCAGAAGCAGTCGGGGTCGTAGACGATCAGCGCTTCGCCGTCCCGCGGGTCGAAGTTGATCGATTGCAGCGTGATGTAGTCGGCGTCGGCGCGCTCGACGCGGAAGGTGCGCTGACGGATCGCCTCGAGGAGCGGCGGCCGAGCCACGCGGAGCGCGACCTCGACCACGACGAGCGCCACCGCGACTCCCAGCGCGACGCGCCGGGTCCGCCGCCAGCGGCCGGCGCGCGGGTCGCTCATGCGCGGGGCGGGGGGCAGCGCAGCGGCCGCGGACGCCGGCGCGTCGCGCGGCCGGGCCCCGGCGCCGGAGAGACGGCCTTCGAGCCGGCGTCGAAGGCGCGCCATTCCCAACCAAAGGAGGCGCTGGCCGGGTTCAGGCCGACGCGCGGGGTCCACAGCACCTCGGGCGCAGGGCGCGCGGGCTCGGCGCCGCGCGCGATCCACAGCGGCGAGCGCGGGTCGGTCAGGTCGACCGCGTTCAGCGCGCGGTCGATCGAGAGGCACAGGCACAGTCGGCCGGGACCCGCGGCGAGCTCGTGGTCGGCGCCAGCCAGCAGGCGCGCGCGCGTCGGGCCGCGCGCCAGGCGCTCGAGGCGCGCGGAGCGCATGGCCGGCACGCCCAGCACGGGCTCGAGCGCGCGGATGAGCACGGCCTTGCCGCGGCGGTCGCCCTCGGCCGTCACGTTCAGGCAGAAGCAGGCGCCCTGCGTGGCGTAGACGTAGGCGTGGCCGGCGGGCCCGAACATGACCGCGCAGCGCGGCGTCGGTCCCTTGAAGCTGTGCGCGCTCGGGTCGAGGCGCTCGCCGCCGTAAGCCTCGGTCTCCACGATGCGGCCCGCGACGAGGCCGCGGCCGCGGCCACGCACGAGCACCTGTCCGATGAGCGCGGCCGCGAGCTCGACGACCGGGCGCTCGAAAAAGCGGCGCGGCAACGGCCGCCACGCGCGCGGCCGACCGACGCCCCGCGACGCCGCGCGCGCCGCGCTCACGGGCACTCGCCGGGCAGGCCCATGTCGCCCCAGTGGTTGGCGATCTTGTTGAGCAGCTTCTGCGGATGCACCTGCTCCTGCGGCCAGGGGCGCTGGAAGCCGTCGGCCGGGCGCTTGGCGGTCGCGTCGATGCCGATGCGCCGCGGATGCCAGCCCGGCAGCACGCGCAGCGAGGCGTCGTGGCTGGGGTTGCCGGCGCGCAGGACGTCGCGCTCGGGGTCGATGTGGCTGAGGGCCAGCCACAGCAGGCGCGCCGGGTCGTCGAGCCGCTCGCTGCCGTCGAAGACGAGCACGCGGTCGGTCATGCGCTGCCAGCCCTCGCGCTCGCCCAGGCTCCACAGCGCCTCGATCGTCACGCGCGGCACCGACGGCCGCACCTTCTCGACCGACACGGCCAGCGCGCCGCCGCCGATCACGCTGGCGCCGACGATGCCGGCGATGCGGCGCACGCCGGCCAGCACGCGCTCGGGGTCGAGCGGCGGCGTCGAGCCCGTCGCCGCGCGCGCGGCCGCCGCCGCCGCGGCGGCCGGGCCCAGGTCGGGGCCGTTGCGGCGCGCGCCCTCGCCGGGGAACTCACCCGTCAGGTCGAGCGCGACCTTGCTGCCGAAGTGCAGCGCGCGGCTGGCGTGGTCGAGCGTCTCGGTGGGCCCCAGCACGAACTCGAGATCGCGCGACACGTCGAGGCGCGACAGGAGCAGCTCGAGCAGCGCCGCGTCGTCGGTGAGCGCGGGCGCGTCCTGGTCGAAGACCACGACCACCTTCGTGAACATGGCCTGCCCCATCCCCCACACGGTGTGCGCGACCTTGCGCGCCTGGCCCGGGTACTCCTTGCGGATCTTGAGCAGCATGAGGTTGTGGAACACGCCCGCGAAGGGCAGGCGCATGTCGAGCAGCTCGGGCATGAGCTTGCGCTGCAGCGGCAGGAACAGGCGCTCGATGGCCGCGCCCATCCAGCAGTCCTCCTGCGGCGGCGGGCCTACGACCGTGGTGTGCCAGATCGCGTCCTTGCGGTGCGTGATGGCCGAGACGTGCAGCACGCCGTACTCGTCGGGCAGCGAGTAGAAGCCGGTGTGATCGCCGAAGGGCCCCTCGGTGCGGCGCTCACCGACGGGCACCCAGCCCTCGATGACGAACTCGGCCTGCGCCGGCACGTCGAGCGGCACGGTGCGGCAGCGCACGAGGTCGACCGGGCAGCCCTGCAGGAAGGCCGCGAAGAGCAGTTCGTCCACGCCGGGCGGCAGCGGCGCGACGGCCGCGAAGACCGTGGCCGCCGAGGCGCCGACGGCGACGGCCACCGGCATCGCGTCGCGGCCCAGCGCGGCGTACCTGCGCAGGTGCTCGGCGCCGGTGTGGTGCGTGTGGACGTGGAAGCCGAGAGTCTGCTTGTCGTAGCGCTGCAGCCGGTACATGCCGCAGTTGCGCGCACCGGTCACCGGGTCCTGGGTGAACACGAGCGGCAGCGTGACGACCGGGCCGGCGTCGAGCGGCCAAGTGCGCAGGATCGGCAGCTCGAAGAGGTCGACGTCCTTCCCCTCGTGCACGACCTGCTGGCAGGGGCCGCTCGCCCGGCGCCGCGGGAACAGGCGCCCGAGGCGCGAGAGCAGCGGCAGCGCGCCGAGCTTGGCGCGCAGCGTGGCTCGCGGCTGCTCGAGGCGCGCGAGGAAGTCGGCCACCAGGCCCTCGAGCTGGTCCTTGCGCTCGACCCCGCACACGAGGTTCATGCGGCGCTCGCTGCCGAGCGCGTTGATGAGCACGGGGAAGCGGCTGTCCTTGACCTGCGTGAAGAGCAGCGCCTTGTTCGCCACCGGCGACCGGCTGGCCCGGTCGGCGATGGCCGCGATCTCGAGCTCGGTCTCGACCTCCCGGTCGATGGTGAGCAGCTCGCCCGCACGGCGCAGCGTCTCGAGGTAGGTGCGCAGATCGGGCGGTTTCACCAGGGGCGCCGGGGAGGGGCGGCCGATGATAGCGAAGCGCTAAGATGCGCCGCCTCATGCCCAGCCAGTACGACGTGCTCGCCAAGGCGGCCGACGCGGTGGCCGCGCGACTCGGTCGCGCGCCCGTCGGCGTCGTGCTCGGATCGGGACTCTCCGAGGCGCTCGACGGGCTCGACCGCGCGCAGTTCATGGACTACGCGGAGATCCCGGGGCTCGCGGTGACCTCGATCGCCGGTCACCTCGGCGCCTTGCTCTACGGCCGCTGCGGCGACACCGCGGTGCTCGCGCTGTGCGGACGCGTCCACGTGCACGAGGGCCGGCCGGCTTCCGAGATCGTCGCTCCGGTGCGCCTGCTCTCGATGCTCGGCGTGCACACGCTGATCGTGACGAGCGCGGTCGGCAGCACCGATCCCGAGCTGCTGCCCGGCCACCTCATGCTCGTCGAGGACCACGTGAACCTGAGCGGCGTCAACGTCCTCGCCGGCCCCGAGGACCGGCGCCTCGGCCCGCGCTTCCCCGACATGTCGACCGCCTACGACCCCGCGGTGCTCGCGATCCTCGAGGACACCGCCCAGCGCGCGGGCGTGGTCGCGAGCCGCGGCATGGTCGTGCACTACCAGGGGCCGTCGTACGAGACCCCGGCCGAGGTGCGGCTGGCGCGGCTCATCGGCGCGCGCGCGGTGACGATGTCGATGGTGCCCGAGGTCCTCGCGGCGCGGCAGCGCGGCATGCGCGTGGGCGCCGTGGCCAGCGTGACGAACATGGCGGCCGGCCTGTCCAGGCAGCATCTGACCCACGAGGACGTGCTCGTGTGCAGCGCCGCGAACGCCGGCTACGTGCAGTCGCTGCTCATGGGCGCGCTGCCGCGCCTGGCCACCTATCCGGGCGACGCGCGATGAGCGGCGTGGGAGGAGCGCCGGCGCGCCCGGCGGGAGCGCCGCTCGCGGCGCTGCCGCAGCAGACTTCGCGGGCCCCCGCCGCCGCGCCCCCCGCCGCGCCCCTGCCGGCCGGCTACCCGCCGGGCGGCGAGGTGCTGTTCACGGCCGCGCGCATCTCCGCGGCCGTCGGTCGCATGGCCGACCAGATCGACGCGGACTACCGCGGCAAGGACCTGACCGCCGTCGTGATCCTGCACGGCGGCGTGGTCTTCGCGGGCGACCTCATCCGCCGGCTGCACCGCGTCGAGCTGCGGCTCGAGACGCTGCTCGCGAAGAGCTACGTCGGGACGGCCTCGCACGGAGTGCACCACGTGCACGCCCCGGCGACACTCGACGTCGCCGGCCGGGCGGTGCTCGTCGTGGACGACATCCTCGACTCGGGCCGCACGCTCGCGGCGGTGCGCGCCGAGCTGGCGGCGCGCGGCGCGGCCTCGATCGCGATCGCGGTGCTGCTCGACAAGCCCAGCCGCCGCGCGGTCGACGTGCGCGCCGACTACCGCGGCCTCGTGGTGCCCGACGTCTTCGTGGTCGGCTACGGCCTCGACTTCGAAGGCCGCTGGCGCAACCTGCCCGACATCGTGGCGCTGGCCGGCACCGAGGCGGCGCCGGACGCGCCGGACGCGCCGGTGGTGCCGGTGACGCCGCCGGCGCCGGAGCCGGCGGCGGGCCATGTTCCGCTGGTGACGCCAGGCTCTGGCGGGGCCTTCGCCGCGCACGACTGAATCGCGCTCGACACGAGCACGCCCACGGCAGGCCGGACGGGGTCGCCCGCCGGAGCCCGCGTCGGACCCCTGTCGCTGGACACCTGACTTTGCCGTACACTGACCGCCCCGTTGGCGGCGGGGGCCCGAAAGCCTCGCCGCTCCCTTCCCAGCGCACCAGGAGTCTCTCGTGATTCGTCGACTGTCCCTCGTGACCTTGTCCGCGGTCGGAGTGGCCGCTTTCTGCAACTCGGCCTCCGCGCAGCTCACCGACTTGCAGCCGGGCCGCAACTTCACCGCGATCCAGACCTTCGGGGCCGACCGCACCGAGAACATCGACGCGGGCGACGTCGACCTCGACGGCGACCTCGACGTGGCCACGGGCAACGGCGGCGACGGCGGCGACCAGTTCGCGCGCATCTTCATCAACGACGGCACCGGCACCTTCACCGAGCAGACGAGCACGCGCTTCGCCGGCGTCGCGCCGCAGGACGCGCGCGACATCGAGTTCATGGACGTCGACGAGGACGACGACCTCGACGTCTACGTCAGCAACCACACCAACGGCGGCGCCTCGGCCGGACAGGTCAGCCGCTTCCTGATCAACAAGGGCGGCCTGCAGGGCGGGCCCGTCGGCTTCTACCAGGACGAGACGGCCACGCGCTGGGGCACGCTGGCCTCGGTGCCCTCGGGCGACCAGGTCTGCGGCGGCTGCAACACCGGCCCGTTCCGCGACTTCTCGTGCGACTGCGACTTCGGCGACCTCAACGACGACGGTCACATCGACCTGTTCCACAGCAGCTACGGCCCGGGCATCGGCGGGACGCGCGACAGCCGCGTGTTCCTGAACGACGGCGGCGGCGTGTTCAACGAGCTGTTCCCGTGGGCCGATCCCGCCGCGGACATCCAGACGCACACCATCGACCTCGACCTGGCCGACTTCGACGGCGACTTCGACATCGACGTCTTCATGTCGAGCCGCAACAGCCAGGCCCGGGTCTACATGAACAACACCTACGGCGCGGCCGGCCCGACGCTGTTCCAGGACGTCACCCAGACCGCGCTGCTCGACACGGGTGCGGGCTCGGGCGGCATCGGCGCGAACTACGAGGCCGAGTACGGCGACGTGGACGGCGACGGCGACTTCGACGTGTGGGCCAAGAACTACGACGGCGTCACCGACCGCATGCTGCGCAACAACGGCGTCACGCACGGGCTGTTCAGCTTCACCAAGATGAACGCCTGGATCGTCAGCGACCCGCAGTTCGACGAGAACGAGATCGACTTCGGCGACTACGACAACGACGGCGACCTCGACTCCTTCGTGGCCAACTTCTCGGGCGAGAACTTCCTCTACCAGAACGGCATCGCCCAGGGCCTCAACCCGGACACGCAGGGCCTGTTCCACCGCACGGGCGGCCCCGGCAGCCAGGCGGCCTCCTTCCTCGAGCTGCCCAGCAACTTCAACGGCGGCACGTCGCTCGACGGCGAGTGGGCCGACCTCGACAACGACGGCGACCTCGACATCATGCTGGCGAACGACGGCAACCAGGGGAACTTCATGTTCCGCAACATCCTGGGCGTGCCCGACACGCACGCGCCGGCGATGTACAAGGTCACCGTGCAGGGGAACAAGGCGAACGGCACCGACACGGTGATCCACGCCGCGATCCGCGACAACGGCATGGGCGAGTACCTCACGAACGACTTCGACTGGCAGCTGGTCTACACCGTCGACGAGGGAGCGCCGATCAGCGTGCCGATGCGCGGACAGTTCTCCGGGCAGGCGCGCGGCGTGATCCCGGCCCAGACGGACGCGGAGATCGCCTACCACGTCGAGGTCACGGACCTGGCCGGCAACACCGGCATCTCCGGCACGACGAGCTTCGTGGAGGGCAGCATCGCGTGGACCGACCTCGGCCAGGCGCTGGCCGGCGTGAGCGGCCCGCCGAGCCTGCTGGGCACGGGCACGCTCGAGCCGCTCAGCGCGGGCACGCTCAAGCTGAGCAGCGCGGCGCCGGGCGCCTTCACGACGCTCTTCATCGCGCTGAACACGAGCACGCCGACGAACTTCAAGTGCGGCACGCTCGTGCCGGTGCCGGTGACGACGTCGGTGCCGCTCTTCACCAACGGCAGCGGCCAGATCAACCTGGCCTGGGCCTCGTGGCCGCCGGTCCTGTCGGGCAACACGCTCTACTTCCAGTACGCCATCTCGGATGGCGCGGCGGTGTGCGGCGTGGCGCTGAGCAACGCCCTGCAGGGCGACTCGCCGTAAGGCAAGGCGGCGACGACCAGCCGGCGGGCGAGGCGACCCTCGCCCGCCGGCTGCGCCTCGCGCTCAGTCCGGCCGGCCGCGCAGCTCGACGCGCCGGATCTTGCCGCTGACCGTCTTGGGCAGCTCGGCCACGAACTCGATCTCGCGCGGGTACTTGTAGGGCGCCGTCCGCTCCTGCACGAAGCGCTGCAGCTCGGCGACGAGCGCGGCCGAGCCGGCGCACCCGGCACGCAGCACGACGAAGGCCTTGACGATCTGGCCGCGCAGCTCGTCGGGCACGCCGACGACGGCCGACTCGACGACGTCCTCGTGCTCGAGCAGGGCCGACTCGACCTCGAAGGGCCCGATGCGGTAGCCGGCGCTCTTGATCACGTCGTCCGCGCGACCGACGAACCAGAAGTAGCCCTCCTCGTCGACGCGCGCGCGGTCGCCGGTGCAGTACCAGTCGCCGCGGAAGCAGGCCGCGTTGCGCGCCTCGTCTTTCCAGTAGCCGGCGAAGAGCCCCTCGGGCCGCACGGGTCTCACCCGGATCGCGACCTCGCCCTCCTGGCCGCGTGGCAGCGGCTGCAGCGACTCGTCGACGACCGCGACGTCCCAGCCCGGCGAGGGCCGGCCCATCGAGCCGGGTCGCACCGGCGTGCCGGGGTCGTTGCCGACGATGAGCACGGTCTCGGTCTGGCCGTAGCCGTCGCGGATCGTGAGGCCGGTGTGCCGCTGCCACACCGCGATGACCTCGGGGTTGATCGGCTCGCCGGCGGCATTGCACGAGCGCAGCGACGGGAAGCGGAAGGCCGACAGGTCCTCCTGGATGAGCAGCCGGTAGTTCGTCGGCGCGCCGCACAGCGTCGTGATCGGGTGCTCGGCGAGCAGCTCGAGCGCGCGCCGCGGCGCGAAGCGCGGCGCCGCGTGCACGAAGATCGCGCAGCCCGCGATCCAGGGCGCGAACAGGCTGCTGTAGGCGGCCTTGGCCCAGCCCGTGTCGGAGAGGTTCCAGTGCAGGTCGTCGGGGCGCAGGTCGAGCCAGCGCGCGGTCAGCGCGTGGCCCTTGCCGTAGCTTGCCTGCGTGTGGAGCGCCATCTTGGGCGCGCCGGTCGTGCCCGAGGTGAAGTAGAGCAGCGCCGGGTCGTCGTCCGAGGTGTCGGCCGCCCCGTAGAGCCACTCGACGGGCTCGGCCTCGCGGGCCTGCGCCACCAGGCTCTCGTAGGCCACCCAGCCCGGCCGCGCTCCCTCGCCCACGAGCACGCGCAGCGGCGCCGCCAGGCGGATCAGCGCGAGCGCCTCGTCGACGCGCGCCGCGCCCTCGGCGTCGGTGACGACCGCCGCGGTCTCGGCGGGACCGAGCCGTCCGGCGATGTCGCGGGCGGTGAGCTGCACGGTGCCCGGCGCCACGACGAAGCCGCCGCGCAGCGCCGCGAGCATCGTCTCCCACCACTCGACGCGGCGCGGCAGCACGAGCATGAGCGTCTGGCCGCGCCGCAGGCCCTCGGCGCCCAGCCCGGCCGCCAGCCCGCGGCTGCGCCGCGAGAGCTGGTCGAAGGTGAAGCGGCGCGCCGGCTGCTCGTCGTCCACCCACTGCATCGCGAGCCGCTCCGGGCCGCCCTCGCGCGCGTGGCGGTCGAACACGTCGCGCGCGAAGTTGAAGCGCTCGGCCCGCTCACCCACGGTCGAGGTCCTCGATCGGGGCCGGCAGCGAGACGAAGAGCAGGCAGCCCTCGTCCGAGCGCGGCTCGTGCACCGAGCCGGGCGCGTGGCGCACGTAGGACATCGGCCCCCACGTGCGGCCGCCGTCCTGCAGCCGGCCCTGCAGCACGAGGTACTGCTCGCCCGCCGGGTGCCGGTGCCGCCCGTAGCGCGCGCCGGGCTGGAAGCGCAGCAGCACCGCCGACTCGCCGCTGGCCGGATCGAAGCGCAGCTTCTTCCACTCGACGCCGACGTAGGGCGTCGGCCGCCAGGGCAGCGACTCGGACTCGACCCAGTGCCCGGGCTCGCTCATGCCGCGCAGTTTTAGCGGCCTGCTATGCTGCCGCGCCATGGGCAAGTGGCTGTCGGAGCTCGACCGCCTGCTGCGCGGCGAGTTCACGCGTCCCGACGAGCTCCGCAGCGGCCAGGTCCGGCTGCCCACGCGCCGACTCGTCGCGGCCTGCCTGCTGCTCGGCGCGATCTACGGCCTGTGCATGGGCCTGTTCTCGGCCACCGGCGGCCGCGACGACAGCTGGAAGTACCTGCTCGCCTCCGCGCTCAAGGTGCCGCTGCTCTTCCTGCTCACCCTCGTCGTGACCTTCCCCTCGCTCTACGTCTTCGCGGCGCTGGCCAACTCGCGCCTGCGCCTGCGCGACACGCTGCGGCTGCTCGTCGCAGCCATCGCCGTGAACCTCGGCGTGCTGGCCAGCTTCGCGCCGGTGACGGCCTTCTTCACCGTCAGCACCGAAAGCTACGCCTTCATGATCTTCCTCAACGTGCTGTTCTTCGCGCTGGCGGGCGCCGTCGGACTGGCCTTCCTCAACCGCGCGGTGAGCGCGGTCTTCCCCGCCGACCGGCCCGAGGGCGAGCCGGTGCCGGCGGCCGGCGGCGGCGACTCGCGGCGCGCGCGACGCATCTTCCGCGTGTGGCTGCTGATCTATGTCGTCGTCGGCGCGCAGATGGGCTGGATCCTGCGGCCCTTCATCGGCAACCCCCACCTGCCCTTCCAGGCCTTCCGCTCGCGCTGGTCGAACGTGTTCGAGTTCATGGCGCGGATGCTGGCCAACGACTGGAACTGACCGTGCTCGGCGTCGAGGCGCTGCTGCGGGGCGAGGGGCGGCACGCGATCGGCGGCGGCGCGGTGCCGTGGGGGCGGCTGCTCGTCATCCTGCTGCTGGCCGGCGGCGCCTACGGCGCGGTGCTGGGGAGCTTCGGGCTGCGGCCCGAGCAGGCGCTCTACTCGGCGATCAAGGTGCCGGCGCTCGTCGTCGTGGCCTCGGCCGTGTGCCTGCCGAACTTCTTCGTCGTGAACACCGTGCTCGGCCTGCGACGCGACTTCCTGGCGGCCTTTCGCGGGGTCCTCTCGGCGCAGGCGACGCTCGCCGTCGCGCTGGCCGCGCTCTCGCCGATCGTCGGCTTCTTCTACCTGGCGACGGACAACTACCACGCCGCCAAGCTCATCAACGGGGCCGCGTGGATCGTGGCGCTGCTCGCGGCGCAGATGACGCTGGCGCGGCACTACGCGCCGCTCGTGGCCCGCGACGCGCGCCACCGCGTCGCGCTGCTGGCCTGGCCGGCGCTGTACTTCTTCGTGGCGGGGCAGCTCGCCTACGTGCTGCGGCCCTTCCTCGGCAACCCGGGTTTCCCCAGCGAGTTCCTGCGCGAGCACTGGTGGGGCAACGTCTACGTCGACCTGTGGTGGGCC
>Ga0111539_10003001_pt1 | contig 22381 bp, 19 predicted proteins | sample RhiMethybrSRZTD1_FD_79667 | JGI IMG/M metagenome (GOLD analysis project Ga0111539, IMG submission 79667) | Populus rhizosphere microbial communities from Tennessee, USA - Rhizosphere MetaG P. TD hybrid SRZTD1 (version 2) (version 2) | ecosystem: Host-associated > Plants > Roots > Rhizosphere >...
CCTGCCAACTTGAGCACAACGTCCACTTCGCTGGCCGAGATCGGCTGCGTCCACTCGGCAAAGCCGCCGGCGCGGACGACGAGCGTCTTGCCGGCCCCGGGTGCCGCCGGCAGTGAAAATTTCCCGTCGGGTCCGGACGTCGTCTGCTGTTCAAGCCCGGCCGGGCCCATCACGGCGATGGAGGCACCCGAGACCAGCCCGCCAGCCTCGTCGCGAACCACGCCGGATAAGCCGGCTTGCGCGGCCGCCTGAGCCGCGGCGGCGACCAGGCACAACACGACCACCAAAGCTGTACGCATGACGGGAGATATTAGCGCGTCTGTTGTCTGGCCGGGCCTGAAGAACGGTGTCTGGTCGGGCTTGAAGAACGGGCCCGGCCTGTGGCTCAGGCCCTGCAAACCCATTTCGTGTGCGAGTGCGTGCAGCACGGCTCCTGCATCTTGCCTGGACACGGGTACGGCAGGTTGTTTTGGGGCACGTCTGATTGCTAAGCTCCATACATGCGGGCACTTCTGACGCCGGTGGCCATCCTGCTCGCCGCCGCGGTGCTTTCCGGGCAGCAGGCAACCTTCAAGTCCGGTACGAGCATCGTGCCCGTCCTGACTACAGTCACCGATTCGCAGGGGCGGCTCGTACCGAACCTGGAGCAGGAAGAGTTCACGATTCTCGACAACGGCAAGCCGCAACCGATTTCGTTCTTTCAGAACGAGACACAGCCGTTCACCGTCGTGGTGATGCTCGATTTCAGCGCGAGCATGACGGCCAATCTCGATCTGCTGAAGCAGGCCACCGAGCAGTTCCTGCTGCGCTTGCTGCCTGCCGACAAGGGTCAGGTCGGCGCGTTCAGCGACAAGATTCAGTTCAGCGGCACGTTCACGAACAACCGTGATTCGCTGATCAAGGACTTGAGTGATCTGCAGTTCGGCAACCCGACACGTCTGTACGACGCGATCGAGGCGAGCATCGACGTGTTGAAGGACGTGGATGGCCGCCGCATCGTGCTGGTCTTCACCGATGGCGACGACACCGCCAGCAAGCGCGACATGGGCGATGTGCTGGTCAAGGCGCGCGAGACGGAGACGATGATCTACGCGATCGGCCTCGAGTCGGAGATCGCGATCGGTCCCGGACGGATCCAGCGGACCAGACCGGATCGCGGCCTGCGCAAGCTCGCCGACGAAACCGGCGGCGGTTACTTCGAGCTGAAGAAGACCGCGGAGTTGGCGCCCACGTTCACCCGCGTCGCCGCGGAATTGCACAGCCTCTATACGATCGGCTTCACGCCGACGGCGTTCGACAACAAAGAGCACAAGCTGGAAGTGAAAACGAAGACGCCAGGCCAGAATGCGCGCGCACGAAAGAGCTACGTCGCATCCGCGGATCGGCTCTCTGGCACGAAGTAGCCCGGCAGTTCACAGTTCAAGGTTCAGAGTTCAAAGTTCACACTGAACCCGGAACGTTGAACGATGAACCTTGACTGTGAACCACCGAGTCCGGCCGATGTCTTTGACCGATCAGGAATTCCGCCTGCAAGCGGATCTCGCGCTCGAGCACCTTCAGCACGCACTCCAGCCGATCGCCGACGAGCAAGGGTTCGAGGTCGAACTGCAGAATGGCGTACTGCAGGTCGTGTTCGACGAGCCGGCTCCCTCGAAGTTCGTCGTCAGTCCGAACGCGCCGGTGCGGCAGATCTGGGTGTCGGCGATGTCGCGCAGCTTCAAGCTGTCCTGGTCGGCGGAGGAGAAGACGTTCGCGCTCGACGGTGAGCCGCTCGATGCGCTGGTGGATCGCCTCGCGCGTCAGTTCCTTTCCGGCTAAACTAGAAGCGCCTCATGACTCAGCTGTCCGGGTCGGTGCTTGGCGTCCTTCTCAGCATTGCACCGTTCGCACCATCGAAGGGTGTCTTCATCGCGCCATTATCCGCCGGTGCATCCATGGAGATTCGGCACATTCAACTGGACGCCGAACAACCTGCCGATGCTCCGCCCTCGTCTCGACTGCAGTTCGACGTTCACAACACGAGCCCACGTGCCGTGAAAGATATCGTGGTACGGATCGTCATGGTCCGATCGCGAACGGCCGATCAACCCGATACGCCGCGCACTCGCGTGGCCGGGCCGCTCGACGTCCGCTCCTCGTCTGAACTCTCGCCGGATTTCAGTGTTCACTTCGACATCCGACTCAAGAACCTCGGATCCGACTGTGACTGTGAAGCGGTGATCGACGTGCTCAGTGCACGCTACGTGGAAGAGCCGGACAGCGGCGCTCGAATCGCCCGGGCTCTCAACCGCTAACGTCGGCATCCGACGATCTCTCAGGACTGCAGCCACCGGCGACGGAAGGGGCCCTCACGGGGTTGCTCCCTTGCACGACATCTGAATGGATTCGATGTTTGCGGTGAGTGCGTCGTCGAGCCGTGTCAGCCGGCTGCCGGGTGGAAACTGACGTGACATTCCCGTGAAACCAATCTCGATGAAGACGGTGAGGGCCGCGGCGGCACCGACGTCGATACTCCGGATTCGATTCCGCCAATCGACTTCATCGACCTGCAGGCGTTCCAGGTTCTGCCAGCGTCCGGGTCCGTTCAAGACCGCGCTCGCTCCCTTGAAGTCGTCGCGGTCGTAGACGAACGCATAGCACCCGTTCGGATTCGGCGCGGCAGGACCCACCGGGATGCGTTTCGGTTCGCCGCCGCACGCGGTCAACGAGAGCAGGACGAGGAGGGCGATGCACCAGTGACGATCAGCGGGGGCCAGGCGCGTAATAACCATTCTTGGTCCGGGCGGTGAGGTTCGGGCGGGCGATCTGAACGCCGAGACGACGCCACGACGCGTCGCGCTTCGGGTTGTGAGAGACGTAGCCGACGGTGTACTGACTGGCGAGCTCGTCGGCGATCTGCGCATACACATCCGCCAGGTCCTCGACCTTGAGGGGGAAGAACGATCGTCCACCGGTCTCGCGAGCGAGCGTACGCAATACGAACTCCGCCTCCTTGAAGCCCTTCGCCTGCGAGTCGGATCCTCGAAGCGCAATCGTGTAGATGCTCGTCTCTGAACGCTTGGCCAGGTCGAGCACTTCGTCGAACGCGACGAGGCTCGACGTGTCCTCGCCGTCGGAGAACACGATCAGTGCCTGACGCCGCACGTCCTCTTCGGTCACCGCCTTGACCTTCCGCAGCTCGCGCAGCGCGATGTAGATGGCGTTGTAGAGCGAGGTCGATCCACCGGCAGCCGTCTGCAGAATGGCGGCATCGAGGTCGCTGTGGCGAGACGTGAACGACTGCCGGATCTCCACCCGGCTGTCGAAATCGATCACCTGCGCGATGTCGCTGGGTCGCAGCCGCTTCACGAAGTTCGAGGCAGCGGCCTGCAGCGTCGGCAGATGCTGCTCCATGCTCGCGCTCGTGTCGAGCAGCAGCGAGAGCGCAATCGGCTGCTGGCGGCGGTTGAAGAACGTGATGGTCTGCTTGACGCCGTCCTCGAACACCGAGAACTCACCTGACTCGAGGTCGGTGATATAGCGCCCCATGCCATCGGTCACGGTCACGTTCATCGACACAACGTCGACACCGGCGCGAAAGGACGGCCCCTGCGCCGGCTTGGGGCCAACCGGCGGCGTCTGCTGCGCCAACAGCGCGCCCGCGGACACCGTGAGCACAAACACCGCGATGGGAAAGCGAGGATTCACGGCCACTCGCATGCTAACGCGCCGACACATCGTCCGGTTGCTGGAGTCGGGCGTCCATGCAAAATGCGGGATCCGGCCGCCCAGAGTCTGCGGAATCTCGACCCGAGCGAGTGGGCGGACGCGGGCCGTGCGCGTTACAACCGAGTGACGTACGCCGCCGCGTCGTCGATCGCTGCGGTACCCGGTGTGGCGGCCGGGAGCGTGACGGTGATCCGAGTTCCGCGTCCGCCGAGGCCTGCACCGCTCGTAATGGTGCCGCCATGCAGTTCGACGATCTGCCGGCACATGTAGAGCCCGATCCCCGCGCCGCGAGCACCGGGGTGCGGTTCGGTGTGGTGATGTTCGAGCCGGAAGAACTTGTCGAAGACCCGCGAATGGAAGGCGGCCGGAATTCCCGGTCCCGTGTCGCTGATGCTGATCGACACCGTCCCGGGCATGGTGTCGCTGGCAGGGGTGAGTCGACCTTCGAGCGTGACCGTGCCCCCGCTTGGCGTGTACTTCAGAGCGTTCGACAGGATGTTGTCGAACACCGCGCGCAGGCGGAGTGCGTCGGCCACGACGCGCATCGGCCCTCGCTCGATGCGGTTGGTGATGCTGATGCCCAAGGCCCTGGCCTGTCCTTCGACGCGACGGAGGGCTTCAGCGACGACGGCCTCGGCCTGGAGCGGTTCAAGATTGAGACGGAGCTGGCCGGACTCGATGCGCGTCAAGTCGAGGAACTCGTGAACGGTTTCGGTGAGCTGGTCGACACCAATCAGCGAGGTGTCGACCAACTCGCGCTGGCGGTCGGGCAACACGTCGGACGCCTCCTTCAACATGAGCAGCGCCATCCGGAGCGTCGTCAGCGGCGTCTGCAGCTCGTGAGAAGCCACTGCGACCAACTCCGACCGCATCTCGTCGAACCGGACCAAATCGGTCACCTCGTACAAGAGCACGATCGCGCCGTGCTGACGAGGTGCCAGGCCTGAAACGGGTACGACGCGGGGCAACAGACGCTGCACCGTCCCGTCGAGCTCGATGCGGATCGTTCGAGTCAGGTCGGCAGCTGCCACCGCTCCGGTGCCGGCCACAATTGCGCGCGTGACGGCGTCCAGGTCCAAGCCGTCGAGACGCAAGTCGTCCAGGCAGCGCGGCGCCTGCACGCCAGCCGATTCGAGCGTTCTCACGGCTGCGCGATTCATCGACTGAATCTGCCCCTTGTCGTCGAGCAAGACGACCGCATCCGGCAGCGCCTCGAGCGTCGCTTCGAGCGTGTTCTTGGCACGAACAACCTCACCGATATTCGTGCGCCGGAACTCGGCCAGATCCTTCGCCATCTGGTTGAACGCACCGGCCAGTTCGCCGAGCTCATCGCGCGAGGACACGTCGATGCGTTCGGAGAAGTGACCACCGCGAATCGCGTTCGCGCCGTCGGTCAGTCGTCGCAGCGGTCCGACCACCCTGCGCGTCAGGTGCCACGCGACCGCCACCGCGATTCCCAGCGCGGCGAGCGTGATGAGCAGCACGACGCGGCGCGCCGCCGCAGCCTGGTCGCGGGCACCGCCGACCGCTGCTCGAGCCAGCGCGAAATGGCGGTCGCGAATAGCGGTCGTCAGCGCGACCGCTCGGCGCAGCAGCGGATTCGCCTCGTCGTGGTACTGCACGAGCGCCTCGCGCTCCGAGGCGACCGATCGCACCGTGTCCGCCGCGTGACGGTAGGCGCCGAGCGCCGCTCGAAGCGGGTTCGCCAGTTCACGCTCATCCTCGGGTCCAAGCACCTCGAAGAGATCCGACATCGACCGATCGACGACCGTGCGTTCTCGCGCCAGCACCACGGCGCCTTCGGTGTCACCGGACAGGATCAGCAGCACCGCGTCGTCCTCGCGTTCGAGCGCGCCGGCCAGCCGCGACGTGACCGCCGTGACCGACTCGCTCTGACGGACCGTATCCGTCACGATGCCGCTGAGTCGTGTCAGCGCGAAGAACGTCCACACGCTCGCCGTCACCGTGGTGCAGACCAGCAGGCCGGCCGCGACCATGAATCGCACACCGAGACGACCGGGGATCGTCAACCGATCACGCCAACCCATATCGCTTGCGCTTCCGCTGAAGTGTCGTCGCGTCGATGTCCAGGATCCGCGCCGCGGCTTCGAGCGAAGGAGCCTGCGCGACCACGCGGGCGATGTGTTCCCGCTCCAACGCGTCGATCGAGATCAGATCGCCCGGATGCAAGGCAGGGCGGTGAGTGTCCACCGCCGGCGCACTCGGTGCGGCGAGACCGAGATCGCCGACGTCGATCTGTGCTCGGGGTCCGAGGATCACCGCGCGCTCGACGGCATTTCGCAGCTCGCGAAGATTGCCCGGCCACACGTGCGTCTGCAGCGCCTGCTCGGCCGCGGCCGAAAACGTCACGCTGCGGCGGCGCTGCTTTTGACTGAAGATGGCGAGGTAGTGCTGCGCCAGCAGGAGAATATCCTCCGGGCGCTCGCGCAACGCCGGCAGCGTCAGCGTCACGACGTTCAAACGATAGTACAGATCCTCTCGAAAACGACCGCGGCGCACGTCCGCTTCGAGATCGCGATTCGTCGCCGCGATCAGCCTGACATCGGCGTGTCGTTCATGTGCCTCGCCCAGCCGTTCGTAGGTGCGGTCGTTGAGAAAGCGAAGCAGTCGCGCCTGCGCATCGGTCGTCAGATCGCCGACCTCGTCGAGGAGCAGGGTTCCGTTCTCGGCTTCCTGAATCTTGCCAGCCACGTCCGCGACCGCAGCGCTGAACGCCCCCCTGCGGTGCCCGAACAGGGCGCTCGTCATCAGTTCACCAGACAGGGCCGGACAGTTGACGGTGATCAGCGGCGCATCGACGCGTGGGCTGTTCGCGCGAATCCATCGCGCGAGCACGTTCTTCCCCGTGCCGCTCTCTCCCCGGAGCAACAGGACCGCGTCGGAAGCCGCCGCTCGCGCCGCCGTCTGAAGGAAGCGAGCACAGCCAGGACTTCGCGACTCGAACAACGCCGGCTCGCCACTCTCGTCCAGCGCCTCCTGCAGTTCCGCCAGTCGACGGCGCATCCGCTGGGCCTCGACGACGCGATGCGCGGCCAGCCGAATCTGATCGGGGGTGAACGGCTTCGGCACGTAGTCGACCGCTCCCCGCTTGATCGCGTTGACCGCGCTCTCGATCGAGGCGTACGCGGTCACGACGATGACGCCGACATCCGGTTGCCGGACCAGAATTTCCGGAAGGAGCTCCAGACCTGCGTCGGTGCCCAACCACAAGTCCAGGAACACCACGTCGAAATGCCCGCGATCGAGCGATTCGAGCGCCGCACGCCCGGTCGCGACGCCGAGCACGCGAGCGCCGGCCGTTTCCAGACACAGCCTGAGCGACTGCCGCACACCGGCGTCGTCGTCCACGACCAGCGCGGCCCATGGTGCTTTCGTGCGGATCGACGACTCGACAACCACGATCTCGGACAGCATTGCACTTGCAACGGCCGCGAACAACCCTGATCTCGCCCGCTCCTGGGCGCCCGCCAGACGCACAGGTCAACCGCGGTCCGTCGACGCCAAGACGCCGATGTCGTGAGGTCGAGCTATCATCCGATTCGTAGCGCGCTCTCGTACTCGACGATGGCCCCGTTCTCGCCGATCCCGCTTCGCCACCCGATTCGCGTCGTGCTGTCGTCGACGGCGCTCCAGCCGTTCATGTCGGTGCGCAAGGCGGCGGCGCTGGCGATCGCGCAGCTCGGCGTCGCGGCGTTCTTCATCCCCGGCGTCGCTCGCACGGCGCTTGGCGACTCGGCGCCGTGGTTCGTGCTCGTGGCGACGCTGCTCGCCGCGTTCGTCCGCGCCATCGACATTGAAAGCTGGGCGCTGCTGATCCCCGGCGGGTTCGTGACGCGTGTCGGCGCGTTCGGCCCGCGCTTCACTGGACTCGCCAGGGCCATCGCCCTGGTCGAACGCCTGCTGCTCGGGGCGCTCGCCTGTGTCGTCGCCGGCCATTATGTCGCCAGCGTCTCGGCCACGGCCATCGCCGGCTGGCGCTTCACCGGCTTCGTCCGTCCCGAGGATCTCGCGACGATCGTGGCGGTCGGCCTGCTCGGCGTGCTGTGGCTGGCGAAGCGGATCGGGCGTGAAATTGGCCGCGACGCGATGACCCAGGCGGTGTGGATCGGCGTGGCCGTTCTCCTGGCGACCATCGTGTGGGGCGGCCTGTCGCTGGTACGTGGCGACGTGAGCTTCTCCGCCATTGCGACGCCTCCGCCGGTCGGTGCCATTACCGGCTGGTTTCCATTCGATCTGGTGCTCGCGATCATCCTCGGGTTCGGCGTGACACTCCCGGTCGTTGGCGGTGGTGAGGTTCTGGCACGTGCCGCCCAGGAGCTGCAGCCACCCCGCGTGCAGGCGTTACGGCGTACCGCCCGGGTGACGGTGTTGTTCGCGGGCGTGACCACCGCGCTCGGCGCGTTTCTCATCGTATGGCTGGTACCGGCGAGCGAGCAACCAGTCTGGGCCAACGCGCCGCTGGCGGGCCTGGCCCAGCACCTGGCCGCACCCTCTGCATTCCGCACGCTGATTGCTGTGGCACTGGCAGGTGCTGCGATCGTGATGCTCGGTGCGGCGGTGCACGCCACTCTGGGCGAGGCCGAGCAGATGCTGCACCGATCGTCGACGGACGGCACGCTTCCCGCCGGTCTCACCTCGCTGCACACCCGATTTGGGACGCCTGGCCGCTCGGTCGACGTCGCCATCATCGCCATGAGCCTGGTGGTATTCGCCAGCGGCGGCCGGGTGGCCTGGCTGTCGCGCGCCTACACGATCGCGATCGCGGCCATGCTCGTTCTCACGATCGCCGCGCTGATTCGACTGCGTCGAACACGTGAGACGCCGACGCCGTTCAAGACGCGGGGAAACCTTCGGCTCGGGCGCGAAGAGCGGCCGGTGGGGCTGCTGCTGTCGGCGGGAGTCGTCGGCACGACAGCCGCGGCGATGGTGCTCACGGGGGACGTGCCCTCGATCGCCACCGGCATGGCCATCGCGGTGCTCGCGCTCTGGTTCGTCCGGGCGACGCCGCACGCCGCACCACTCGAGACGAGCGCGGACGAGAGCACGTTCGATCTCCTGCTCGCGGCCGAGCTGTCGCCCGACCAGATCGCGGCGCGTCCCGGCAACGTGCTCGTCCCGGTGCGCAATCCGCACGCACTCGAGCACGTCCTCGCCGCCCTGCAGACGCCCGGCGATCGCGACGTTGTCGTGATGACCGCCCGAGTGCTCGAGGTCGACGTGAGCGAGGAGACCGCCGCGCAGCCGACGCCGACATCGTCCGAGCGGCGTCTGCTGTCCGAGGTGGTCGCGCTGGCCGAGCGCGTCGGCCGCCCGGTGCGCCTGCTGATCGTCCCCACCCGCAACGTCGTCGACGCCATCGTCGGCGCCGTCATTCGACTGCGATCGGCTGACATCTTCGTCGGCGAGTCGACGACGCTCTCGGCCGCGGACCAGGCCCGCCTGCTGGGCGAGGCGTGGGAGCGATCGGACAAGCCCGAAGCGCTCGATGTCCGACTCGTGATCTGCCATCGCAGCGGCCGTGCCGACACGTATCACCTGGGCGCCCATCCGCCCTCGCTCACCTCGAGCGATCTCGACCTGATTCACCGCCTGTGGCTCGACGCCGTCAAGACCGTCGGTCCACACGTCCACCATGGCGATGTCGTCAGAGCAGCGCTGAAACAAATGGAACAACAGCTCAACGGCCCGCAACGTGAGGAGGCCGTCGCCGCCATCCGACAGGAGGCGCGCCCGGCCGAAGAGCTCGCGGAGGTCCTGCGCACGCGTGACTACGCCCGGCTGCGCGACATGCTGCGCAACCGGCACGCCAGCGACGTGGCCTCCGTCCTCACCGCTCTCAGTCTCGAAGACCAGGTCGTCGTCTTCCGCGTGATGCCACGCAAGGACGCGGCGGCCGTGTTCGAGTACCTCCCGCAGGAGTCGAAGGAAGCGCTGCTCAAGGCGATGGCGCAGGAAGACGTCGCGGCGCTGCTGAACAACATGGCGCCGGACGATCGCACGTTGTTCCTCGAGGAGCTGCCCGCCGAGGCGACACGTCAGCTGCTATCGCTGCTCACGCCGGCAGAACGCGGTGTCGCGCTGACGCTGCTCGGGTATCCGGAGCAGTCGGTCGGCCGGCTGATGACCCCGAACTACGTCGCGGTCCGCGAGCAGTGGACCGTCCGCGAAGTGCTCGACTACGTCCGGACGCACGGGCAGGACAGCGAAACGCTCAACGTGATCTACGTCGTCGACGAGCAGGGCTCGCTGATCGACGACGTCCGCATTCGCGAGTTCCTGCTGGCGCCGCTCGAGAAGCGAGTGGCCGATCTGATGGACCGCCGGTTCGTCGCGCTCAAGGCGACCGACGATCAGGAAGCCGCGGTCGGCGTGTTCCGGCAGTACGACCGCTCGGCCCTGCCGGTCACCGACACGGCCGGCATGCTGATCGGTATCGTCACGATCGACGACGTGCTCGACGTTGCGGAGGCGACGGCGACCAGGGAGATCCAGCGCATCGGCGGGTCGGAAGCCTTGGACGAGCCCTACATCAGCATCGCGTTCTGGCGCATGATTCAAAAGCGTGCCGGCTGGCTGACCGCCTTGTTCCTCGGCGAAATGCTGACGGCAACCGCGATGGGGGCGTTCGAACAGGAAATCTCGAAGGCGGTGGTCCTGGCGCTGTTCGTGCCGCTCATCATCTCGAGCGGCGGCAATTCGGGATCGCAGGCCGCGACGCTGGTCATCCGCGCGCTGGCGCTCGGCGAGGTGGGCGTGCGCGATTGGTGGCGCGTGATGCGCCGCGAGTTACTGGCCGGCGTCGCGCTCGGCGCCATCCTCGGCAGCATCGGTTTCCTGCGCATCACGCTCTGGTCCGCCTTCTCGGACATCTATGGACCGCACTGGCTGCTGGTCGCGATCACGGTGTCGGTGGCACTCGTCGGTGTGGTGCTGTGGGGCACGTTGAGCGGATCGCTGCTGCCGTTCGCATTGAAGCGTCTCGGATTCGATCCCGCGGCCTCGTCTGCTCCATTCGTCGCCACGCTCGTCGACGTCACGGGACTCGTGATCTACTTCTCCGTGGCGCTGGTGGTGCTGAGGGGGACCCTCTTGTGATCGTGTAGGTCAAAAGGCAAATGTCAAAGGGCAAAGGTGAGGTCAAACGTATAGGTGTTGGGTTAGAGGTGTAGGTCTCAAGTCAAGGTGAGACGCCGCGTCAGAGGCCACCTACACCTACACTCACACCTACACCTAACCCTTTTGACCTCACCTTTGACGTTTGCCCTTTGCCCTGATCAGTTCTCGATCACCGCGTCAGCTTCGATCTCGACGAGCCACGCGGGATCGATGAACCTCGAGATCTGCATGATGGTGTTCGCCGGGCGGATGTCGCGAAAGAACTCGCCGTGGACGGCGGCGACCGCCTGCCAGTCGTCGATGCGAGTGAGCAGGATGCGTGTGCGGATGACGTGCTGGAGTGAGCAGCCTGCTTTCTCGAGTGCGGCAGCGATAATCTCGAGGCATCGTCGTGCCTGCGCAGCGGGATCGCCAACGCCAACGGTCTGACCGTCTGCTCCGATCGGCGCGGTGCCCGCGACGGAAACGAACGGTCCTACTCGGACCGCGCGCGAGAGGCCGACCTTGGGTTCGTACGGACTGCCGCTCGAAATCAGGGTGCGCATGTCTTGGTTCGCGGTTTGATTACGCCGGGCCTAATGGCCCGGCCTACACTTCGCGCTTAAAGACAGTGTAGGCCGGGCCTTCAGGCCCGGCGCAAACAACGCAGCGAGGCGAACCCAAAGTTCCCCGAGCCACTGACATATGGGGTGTCGCGGGCCACGAGCGCGTTCGACGAACTGACTTCCACCACACCAGCCGCAGAGCGCGGTGAACCCCGCGGCGTCGATGCGGTCGGGCTCGGTCTCGAAAACGGCACGAATCAGGTCGGAGGGTGGGTCGAACAATTCGGTGATGCCGCATCGATCGCAGGGATGCACGACCCAGTTCTGACGCTCTTCCAAATACCTGTCGCTCACCATCACCGGCAGAGCGCGGCTGTTGGGCACGGTGAAGCGTATCGACTGGCTCCCGTCACTCGACAGGCGATGCGAGCGACCGAGCACATTCCCAGTCCACACGTCACCGTCGCCGCCCGTGACGCGCACCCATACGACCTCGGGCGCCACACGGCTGAAGCGCGGACCGCCATCGTGTGCAATCACGCGCAGGTCGTCTGGATACTCTTCGTCGAAACGCCCTCGCAGGCTCGGATGCGTGTTCCAGGGTCCAGGCATCGGTAGTAGTAACGATCCCGGATCACGCGCAGAACAGACTGCGCGAACTCCCCTCCACGTTCCCGAGGAATAGACGGCGAAGGTACGCGTCGGCCGGGCCTGTTCTTCAGGCCCGGCATTTCACGCTTTTCGGTACGTCTTGCCCACTCGACGACCGATTGCCGTCACCACGCCCCTCGGGATGTACCGGACCATCTTCTCGATCGTACGGTTCACGCGTCCGTTGATGTAGATCGGCGTGCCCGCCATCACCGCGTCGTAGCCCTGTTGCGCGACGGTCGACGCGTCCATCCACATCCACGACGGCAGCCGCTTCATTTGCTCGCGAGTACCGGTGACGTCGTGAAATTCGCTGAAGGTGAATCCGGGACACAGCGCCGTGACATGGACGCCATGCGATCGCACTTCATGGGCCAGCGCCTCCGAGAACTTGATCACGAACGCCTTCGACCCCGCATACAGCGTGTGTCCGGCGGGCGCGGGCACGAGGCCCGCCAGCGACGCGACGTTGATGATTCGGCCGTAGCTCCGAGCCAGCATCCCCGGCAGCAGGTGATGCGTCAGCTCCGCGAGGCCGTTGACCATCACCTGCATCATCTCGTCGTGTCGCTCCCACGTCGAAGCCACATAGGTGCCTGGCACGCCGTAGCCGGCGTTGTTCACGAGCGCGTCGACCTTGACGCCGAGCTTGGCGATCTCGTCGCACAGCTGACGCGGCGTCTCGCGCAGCGCATGGTCCGCTGTGATCACCGCGACTCGAACGCCGTGCCGTCGCCTGACCTGGTCGGCGACCTGTCGAAGACGTTCCTCGCGCCGGGCGGTGATGACGAGATCGAACCGGTTCGATGCGAACACATCGGCGAATGCCGCGCCGATACCGGCGGAGGCGCCGGTGATGAGCGCAGTTCGCGTGTGCTCCGCTGGACGGGTGCTTTGATTCTGGTTCATGAGTTGGTGGGTGCTCGGGTGCCCCGAGCGCCGCCTTCGCGTAACATTCTGTGCCGATGATTCGCGTCGCCGCTGCGCTCGTGCTGACTGCGGTCGCCGTGGCGGCGCAGTCGCCCAGTCGCGCCACCCGCGCGCCGTTCTCGGTAGTCGAAGCCACGATTGCCGACATGCGCGCCGCGCTCGACAGCGGTCGCGTCACGTCGAGGCAGATTGTGTCGCAGTCGCTCGCCCGCATCGCGACCTACGAATCCCGCCTGCACGCCACACTGTACGTGAATCCGCGCGCGCTCGACGAGGCCGACGTGCGGGATCGTGAGCGCCGCACGCGCCGGGTGCGCAGTCCGCTCCACGGCATCCCGGTCGCGCTCAAGGACAACATTCACACGACCGACATGCCGACGACCGGGGGCGCGCTCGCCTTCGCGGGCCTCATTCCTCCTTACGAGGCGACGCTCACGACGCACCTGCGCCAGGCCGGCGCGATCATCCTCGCCAAAACGACGATGACGGAGCTCGCCAATTGGGTCGCCGACGGAATGCCGCCGAATTACAACTCGTTGGCCGGCTTTGCGTTCAACCCCTACGACCCGCGGCGCGATCCGCGCGATGCCACGTTCGACGGCCGGCCGGTGCTCAGCACTGGCGGCTCGAGCTCGGGCATCGGCACGGCGATGAGCTTCTGGGTAGCAAACGTCGGGACCGAGACGTCCGGCTCCATCCTCAGCCCGTCGAACCAGACGATGCTCGTGGGGATCAAGCCCACGCTTGGACGGATTAGCCGGTACGGGGTGATTCCGATCGCGGCCGAGCAAGACACACCCGGTCCAATGGCACGGACGGTCGCTGACGCCGCCACCATGCTGGGAGCGCTCGAGGGCGCGTCGCCCGACGCTCACGACGCGGCAACGTCCGCCTGCATGCCGCCACCCAACCGCGATTACACGCGCTTTCTCAAACGCGACGGGCTCAAGGGCGCGCGGATCGGCGTCCCTCGTGCGTTCTACTACGACGCGGCGCCGGTCCCGGGTGAGAAACGAGTGGATGGCGGGCTGAACGCGGCGCAGAAGGCGGTAATGGCCGATGCGATCGCGGCGATGCGGGCGCAAGGGGCGACGGTGGTCGATCCCGCCGACGTGCCGTCGATCGTCACGACAGATCCGGCACGCAGCCTGATGCGGTGGCCGGTGTGCAACGGCTCCGCCGACGCCAAGAGCCGGGACGATGACTGCTCGGTCGTGTTCAAGTACGGCATGAAGCGCGATTTCAATGCGTGGCTGGCCTCGCTCGGCGGTCGCGCACCGGTGAAGACGCTGACCGAGCTCCGCGCGTGGAATCGAGCGCACGAGCGCGCCGGCACGCTGAAGTTCGGCCAGGCGAATCTCGACAACTCCGACGAGATGGACGTGGCGGCGGATCGGGCGCGCTACGAGGCCGATCGTGCGAAGGACCTGGCGCTGTCACGCACTGAAGGCATCGACGCGGTGATGCGCACTCACAAGCTCGACGCGCTCATCTTTGCGAGCAACACCGGCGCCGCCATCGCCGCCAGGGCCGGCTACCCGACCGTCATCGTGCCGTTCGGTACCGTGCCGAACGATTCGATGCCATCCGGCTTCGACCCGAAGCCCGCGCCACTCGGCGTCAGCTTCACCGGCCTCGCCTGCAGCGAGCCACGCCTGATCGAGCTCGCCTACGCGTTCGAACAAGCAACAAAACGCCGCGCGCCGCCCAAGCTGGATTAGGTGCGCGGTGCGACGCTCACTTCGTTCGCGAGGTGCGGCGCTCGGCTGCCGCCTCGCGAGGTGCAGGCGCGCGCTTCGCGCGCGAGGTGCGGGCGCGCTGCGCGCGAGGCGGGCAACTCTTGGATCGCGCGACGCTGCACCGGCATGGACACCCGGACGGCGATCGCGTAAGCCACGCCGACTGCACGGCGAAGCCGGAAACTGACCGGAACGATTCATCCGCGCGTCTTCCCTTCATGCGTTCGAGTTGCACGAATCAGCGACGTCGTTTCGAGCCACCTGTCAACTGGCGTGACGAGTCAGCAACTAGACGCGCGGGAAGCGGCAGGGTACGAGTGCAGGTCAGTTTCCCGGCGTGAGCGCACGCGATCGCGGTCCGGGTGTCCGTGCCGGTGCGGCGGATCATGTCGGCAACGCTCGCGGGGGCTGAAGCCCCGCTCTACGTCGGCCTAGCGCGTGCCGTAGTCGTGCGACAAGGTCAGATCGCCGGCAAACAGCCGCGCGTCGAGGGTGTACGTGCCGGCGCCGATCCATTGGAACGAGCGCTTGATCCCGCCTTTCGAGATGCGCAGCGGCCGCGCATTCAGATCGCCAAACGTCACCGACGCATGCGCCCGTGAGAGCGACGCTGGACGGATGCCGATGTTGAGATCACCAGCCGTCATCCTGATGTCCTTGTTGCCTTCGATGCCATCCACCCGCACGTCTCCGGCCCGCATGCGCAGATACATGTCCGATCGTTCTGGAATCTCGATCGTGAACCGCACGTGCTTCGTCGGACCGTCGGTCGACACGATTGCGGTGCTCCCCGACACGTTGACATCGACCGACAGCTTGTTCAGATCTGTGACCCTGGCGTCGCCGCTCGCGCACCATTCGACGCGGATGCGATCGTGCGCGCCGGCGCGCACGTCGTAGTCGCCTGAAGCAAGGTTGAACCGGACGAGTCCGCCTTCCGTGAACGGCCGTTCGATCGACTGCGCGTCGCCGCGTCCCTGGATCGGCGTGCCCGCACTCAACGCGGTGAGCGCCACGAGCCCTATCAGCACACGATTCATTGCAGCCTCCATTCGCGTGCGCGGCCCCAATGCACGACGCCTGCCGACTCGTTGAAATGCAAAATGCAAGATGCAAAATGCAAAAGCACGCCGAAATCATTTGCATTTCGAATCTTGCATTTTGAATTACACGTCGCCCCGCTGTGTCGCCGCCTTCACAGGTGTGAACCGGCGTCACAGTCCCAGCGCCACCATCCTGTTGAGGATCAACTACTTGTAGAATGGCGCGCCGATTGCCTCACCGCTCCGCATGCGACCACTCGTTCTGCTGCTCCTCCTCCTCGGCTCGCTGAGCCTGCCGCGTCCGGCCGCGGCCCAGGACGCCGAGCCGCCTGAAGGCACCATCATCGAATCGGCTGACGTCTCCGGGTTACCGCTCGACGAGCTCAGTCCCGGCCTGCGCCGCGACATCGAGTCGCTCGTCGGCGAGCGCCTCAATCGCGAGCGGCTCAATCAGCTCGCTTCTCGAATTCAGGACGAGCACCCCGAAGTCATCGCCGCCGTCCGCAGCATCGCTCGTCCCGACGACAAGGCGCGGGTCGTCTTCGTCGTCGCGCTGATCAGCGACAACGGCGATCTCGCCTCGAACATCAACGCGCGCTACGTCGTCGAGGGAGTGGAGCTGTCGGGGATTCCCGAAGAGCAGATCGGCCGCTCCCTGCGCGACCGGCTTCAAGCGCTGGTCGGACGACGGCTCGACAACGAAGAGGCCGACGATCTCACCGAGGATCTGCGGGAAGAATTGCCGGGACATACCGTCAGTCGTCGCATCGAGCGAGGCAGCGCGCCCGGGCAGATTCGCGTCGTGTTCGATGTGCAGGAAGCACCGTGGATTCCATTCCTCCCGACCCGATCGAAGTTCATCTATCACACCGATCTGGGCTGGAGCGGGGCGCTCGACATCCCGATGGGCAGCACGAGCGGACGCGTGACGGTTGGCGTCGCGATGGACAACAAGGACGACCTGCTGGAAACGTATTCCGGATTCCGGCTTCGGGTCGAAAGCCTGAAGATCGGCACGCCGCGGCTCGGCGCCGCGATGGAATTCTCGAAGCTGCAGTCGTCGTGGCAGGACTCCACCGCTGCCCTGGTCGCGGCCAGCCCCGACATTCCCGAGCTGTATCGCTCACGACTGACGGTTGAGCCCACGCTCACGTTCGCCGTCACGCCGCACGTCCGGATCTCGGGCGGCGTGAGCTTCTCGGAGCTCGAGTCGCTGGCACGTCCCTCGGATTCGCAGATGGCAAGCGCCTGGATCGCGGCGATCGGCTACGACCAGCGCTGGCGCATCGACGGCGACTCGACTCAGAAAGCCGAGGCGAGATATGAGGTGCGCGTCGGCAGCGACGCGCTCGACACCGATCTGAGCTACAAGCGTCATCTCGGCCGGGCGCAGTATCACTACCAGCGCGGCCCGAACCGCGTCACGGCGGGGTTCACGGCCGGATACATCAGCGGCCAGGCGCCGCTGTTCGAGCGTTTCTCGCTCGGCGACTCGTCAACGCTGCGCGGCTGGAACAAGTACGACCTCGCGCCCGCTGGCGGCGAGCGCATGTTCCACCAATCGATCGAATACAGCTTCCACTACTTCGCCGTCTTCTTCGACACCGGTTCGGTGTGGACGCCCACCACGGATCAGCGGATCCGTACCTCCACCGGCTTCGGGTTCCACGGCGACAACGCCTTCGTGACGCTCGCCTTCCCGCTCGACAGCGGTGATGCCGGAGCGAGATTCATGATGGGTGTGCGGTTTTGAGGAACGCGATGGCGATCGCGGCATCCTTCCGCCTGCTGGTGCTCGCGATCACGCTGACCGTATCGACGCTCGAGCTGCACGCGCAATCGTTGACGGTCCGCGTCGTCGGCGACATGCTGCACCTGCGCGCATCGGGGCTCGGACTGATCGAAGCCCGCGTGGCCGATCATTTGCGCGACGGCCGCGCCGTCCGCGTCGATTTCGCGGTCGTCGTCCTGGAGAAGGCCGGCGGGCGGTCGATCGCCCAGGCAACACAGAGCTTCAATCTGAGCTTCGACATCTGGGAACAGCGTTATGCCGTCACCAAACTGGGAGCGACACCGCGGTCGGTGTCACACCTGACGGCGAGAGACGCCGAGAGCTGGTGTGTCGACAACGTCACCGTGCCACTTTCGGCAATGGGACGCATCGGCCGCGACATGCCGTTCTGGGTACGATTGGAGTATCGCGTGCCCGACCCGATGCCCGTCGCGAATGCCGACGACGATTCGACGTTCACGTTGGGCCGGCTGATAAACGTCCTGAGCCGTCGTCGTCAGGATCACGAAGCCGCACGGGCGATTGAGGGCGGGCCGTTCAGACTGAATTGACAGAAGTGGAAAAGTGGAAGAAGTGGAAAAGTGGAAAAAGTGGAAGTGGTTAAGTGTTCAAGTCGGGAAGTACGATGGCGTTCTTCGCGCCGACGGCAGGGACGTAGGCGCGACTTGAACTCGATGCATCGTACTTTTTCACTTCAGCACGTACTTCTGCACTTCTTCACTTCAGCACTTTCACTTTCACTTTTCCACTTTTCCACTTTTCCACTTTTCCACTTTTGATGCGAAGCCTCCGCACGCGCCTGATCGCCGCGTTCGTCATCGCGACGCTCGTGCCGCTCGGCGCGACGATCTGGGTGACCTCGTTGCTGCTCGAGCGCAGTCTCGGCTACGCCACGACCGAGGAGCTGGACCGACTGTCGCGCACGCTCGAGGAAACGGTGAGGCAGTTCTATCAGCGCGAACGCGACGCGCTGCGGGCCGACGCGAACCTCGGTCGCACCGCGACGACGTTCTACACCACCGCCACTCAGACCACCTGGCCTGAGGCCGTCCGCGCGTTCTGGGACAGCGGCGAAGGCGAGCGATTCGGCGTGACGGGAAGCGCTGGCGATCGGCTCGAGTTCATGACACGACACGAACACGGCGTTGACGTCTACAGTCGCGATCTCGGTGGCATCCGGATGGAGACCCTGACCGATCAACTGCGGCGCGCGCGCGAGCTCGTCGCCTCGGCCAAGACGCGCGATTTGCGCCGCGGGTTCACCTTGGCCCTGCTCCTGCTCGTGGCGCTGGTCTGGGTCGCTTCGCTCGTGCCGCTGGTCTTCATGGCGCACCGCATCAGCAGACCGATTCAGGAGCTCACAGCCGGCCTGACGGCGTTCGCCGCCGGCGACTGGGATCGCCGCCTCGACAGCCGGCGCGACGACGAGGTGGGCGAAGCGGTGCAGGCGTTCAATCACATGGCCGACCAGCTCCGGCGGAGCCGCGATCGGCTGGTCTACCTCACGCGGATGTCGAGCTGGCAGACGCTGGCGCGCAAGACCGCGCACGAGCTGAAGAACTCGTTGACGCCGATCCGGCTCACCGTCGAGGAGATGGTGGCGCGGCAGCCGCAGGCCGATCGTGCGTTCATGCAGGAGGCGGCGCAGATCGTCATCACCGAGATCGAAACGCTGGAGCGCCGGGTGCGCGCGTTCTCGGAGTTTGCCAGTGAGCCGCCGGTCAATCCGGAAGCGTTCGACATCAACCCAGTCGTCACCGAACGCGTGTCGCTGCTGAAACCGGCGCACCCGCGCACGAACTACCGGGTCCGGCTCGACGTCCGCGGACCGCGCGTGCACGCCGGGGCCGACCTCGTGCGAGGTATCCTGACGAATCTGCTCACCAACGGCGCGGAGGCCGCGGGGCCGGGTGGTTCGGTGCTGACCGTGACGCAGTTCCGCAGCGATCAGGTGGTCATCGAAGTGCACGATTCGGGACCGGGAATCAGCGAGGAGACCGCGCGGACGTTGTTCGAACCGACGATCACCTTCAAGAAACACGGCATGGGTTTGGGTCTGTCGATCGCGAGGAAGAACGCGCTGCTGCTCGGCGGCGACATCACGCTGATTGCCGGTGAGCTGTCGGGTGCGGCGTTCAGAGTCGTCCTGCCCGCGGCCGCGGACACGAAAGGGGCTCGCGCCGCTTCTCTGGCTTCGCATGACGTGGGTGCGCCAGCGGCACCCGGTCGATGAAACGTCTTCAGCGCATTGTCGTCGTCGACGACGAACCCAATATCGGCCAGTCGCTGCGCCTGATCCCGGCCGAGTTCCAGGCGCAGCGCCGAGCGAGGCGTGCGCGATTACTATACGGTGGTTTGCTGTGACACCCAGGTAGCCATGTTCTGGTACCAGGAGTTGAGGCTGGTCCCCAGCGCCGTGGCGCCCGCGACCACCGCGATCGTCACCAGCGCTCCGATCAACACGTACTCGATGAGGTCCTGGCCCTCATCGTTCCGGACGAACCGGACGATCAACTGCGTCATTAACGACGACTCCTTTGTCAGCCTCGCGCGCGTCTCGAGCGCGCATGTGTCGACCAGTGAGCAACCGTGCTGCCAACGTCGTTGTGGCCGACGAATCGACCGAAGTGGCCGTTGTGTCGCGTGAATCCTCGATTTCGGCATCGAGGCCACCACGCCGCTCGCGTCCGACGCGCCGAAGTTCCAGGATAGCCAGACGATCGTCCGGAGGCGCCCGACATTCCGCGCCAGGCGCCGCGGACGCCACTTCGCTCGAACACCTACCGCGGTCGAGCCTCCGGGAGGGCGGGCCGCCGAGTCCTGATTCGCTTGAAAAAGTCTGAGAAAACGGCCCGCTTGCGCGCTACACTCCGGCCCGACTCGGAGGCTCTCTATGACGTTCCGTCTTTGCGCCATTGCCGCTGGAGCAGCCGCGATTCTGTCCGTGCCGAATGCTGCTGCCGCCCAAGTTCTCAATCAGCGAGACGTTTCACTCCGTATGGCGTTGACGATTGCGCAAACGGCAAGCCAGGAGTGCGGTGCGCAAACGTCGGTCGCCGTGGTCGATCGTGCCGGTCGGTTGCGGGTGTTCCTCCAGGGCGATAACGCGAACCCGCACAACATCGAACTGGCGCGCCGCAAGGCCTACACGGCACGCACCTTTCGCCAGCCGTCCTCGGCCTGGGCAAAGCGCACCGAAACTGTGAATCAAGGCCAGCGCATGCTGGCCGACGTGATCCCGCTCGGTGGCGGGATGCCGATCAACATCGGAGAGGAAACCATCGGTGCCGTGGGACTGAGCGGCGCGCCTGGTGGTCAGGAGCAGGAGGAAGCCTGCGCAAAGGCCGGCATCGCCAGAGTAGCTGACCAACTGAAGTAGAGGACGCCATGCATCGCCGACTGCTTGTCGCGTTCGTGATCGCGGCATCCTCCGCGCTGATCACCTCGCCCGCCGAGGCCCACATCACGCGCATCGTGATCGATCCCTCGCGGTCGCAGTCGCCGACGTTCGAGGGCCGCACGTTTGGGCCTGACGGCAAGGTGGGCCCGTACGAGAAGCTCCGCGGAAAGGCCTTTGGAGAGGTCGATCCTGACGACCCTCGTAACGCCGTGATTACCGACCTCAAGCTAGCGCCACGGAACGCCCGCGGTAACGTCGAGTACTCGATGGACATCTTCATCCTCAAGCCCATCGACCTGACGAAAGGCAACCACAAACTTTTTCTCGACTTCAACAATCGCGGTGAGATGCGCGTGGCCGCGCTCAACGACACCGCAACGAGCAACGACCCGACAAGAGCCGCGCAGGCGGGCACCGGCTTCATCATGAACCTGGGCTACACCATCGTCGGCAACGGCTGGGACTTCGGCGCGTCCAGCGATGATGACGGGATGACCATCCAGGTTCCGACCGCCAGAAACCGCGATGGCTCGAGCATTACGGGGCCTTCGTACGAGTACATCAACTTCGACGATGGCAAGAGCGTGCGGTATGTGTTGACCTACCCGGCGGCAACGCGCGACAAGTCGAAGGCGACATTGACGGTGCGCGCGCGACTCGACGACCCGCCGGAAAAGATTCCCGAGAGCGCATGGGAATACGTCGACGACAAGACCATCCGTCTGCTGCCGGCAGGCACGCCGTTCAAGCAGAGCCATGTGTATGAGTTCGTCTACACCGCGAAGGATCCGGTGGTTGCAGGACTCGGGCTCGCGGCCACGCGCGATCTCGTGTCCTTTCTCCGTCACACGGTGAAGGACGAGGCGGGCAACGCGAACCCGCTGGCCGGCGACGTCCGTTACACCTTCAGCTTCTCGATCTCACAGCCGTCGCGCACACTCAACGATCTGCTCGCGTTCGGCTTCAACGAAGACGAGCAGGGAAGGCGCGTCATCGATGGCATGCTCAAATGGACCGGCGGGGGCAGCGGCGATCAGATCAACTATCGCTTTGCGCAGACGGGACGCACGGAGCGGAACCGCCAGAACCATCTCTACCCTGAGGGCGTATTCCCTTTTGCCTATCCGGTAATGACCGATCACCTGAGCGGGAAGACCGCCGGACGCATCGCGCGCTGTCAGGCGAGCAACACGTGCCCGAAGATCTTCGACGCCAATTCCGCGAACGAGTACTGGGTCAAGGCGGGATCGCTGCTGCACACCGACACGCGCGGGCGCGACGTGCCCGACGCGGATAACGTGCGCTTCTATCTGATTTCCGGGCTCTCGCACGGCGTGGGCAACGTGACCAGCCGCGGGCAGTGCCAGCAGTTCCTCAACCCGACCAGCGCGTTCCCGGCGCTACGCCCACTCCTGATGGCGCTCGATCAATGGGTC